>Ga0136707_1000001_pt1 | contig 54559 bp, 49 predicted proteins | sample 4C3metaG_FD_101397 | JGI IMG/M metagenome (GOLD analysis project Ga0136707, IMG submission 101397) | Freshwater bacterial and archeal communities from Indian Creek, Illinois, USA - 4C3 metaG | ecosystem: Environmental > Aquatic > Freshwater > Unclassified | place: USA: Indian Creek, Illinois...
CCCCAAGCGGCGAGCGCTTTGATATCGGGCTTAAAGGTTCTGGTCGCACCGCATTTTCACGCGGTGGAGATGGACGAGCTCATCTTGCCCCCATGCTGCGCGAATACGTGATTAGCGAGGCCATGCATGCTCTTGGCATACCCACCACACGCAGCCTAGCAGTTGTGCGCACTGGCGAAGTGGTAAGGCGCGAAACTGCGCTGCCCGGCGCAATTCTTACGCGCATAGCGCGAAGCCATCTTCGCGTCGGCACTGTGCAGTACGCCGCTCAGTGGGGAGAAGGAGACGACCTGCGCGCCCTAGCAGACTACACCATCAAGCGCCACTTCCCTGAGCTCCTAGGGGAGGCAGGACGCTACTTGCTCCTCCTCAGGGAAGTTGTGAAACGCCAAGCGGCCCTCGTAGCCAAGTGGCAGCTCGTGGGATTTGTCCATGGCGTAATGAATACAGACAACATGTCTCTTTGCGGCGAAACCATCGACTACGGTCCCTGCGCCTTTATGGATGCTTACGATCCGGCTACGGTGTTTAGCTCTATTGATACCTATGGCCGTTACGCCTACGGCAACCAGCCGCGCATCGCCGCCTGGAACCTAGCTCGCCTGGCCGAAGCTCTCTTGCCTTTGCTACCTAATACAGGCCAACAAGCATCTGCCTTGGCCGAAGCAGAACTCTCCCTATTCGCGCCCGTGTATGAAAAGGCCTGGACGGAGGGGATGCGCGCTAAGCTTGGTCTGCACGGCGAGCAAGCGGATGACACGCCGCTTTTCGCAGACCTGCTTAAACTCATGCAAAGCCACCGGGCCGACTATACGACTACTTTTCTCGCCCTAACCTATAATGACTTCGCCAATTCCGCCATGTTCGCCAGCGCTGAGTTTGCACAGTGGCGTGGACGTTGGCAGCTGAGGCAGGCGCAGCAAGAGAAAAACGACCTGTCGGCACACGAACTGATGCTCACAGCGAACCCTGCCCTCATACCGCGCAACCACCGCGTAGAAGAGGCCCTGCAAGCGGCAGAGCAAGGCAACTTAAACCTTGTAGAACGGCTCTTAGCTGCACTCGCCAAGCCCTTCGCGCATTCGGCAGAGCAATCTTTCTACCGCGAGCCCTCAGGCTTGCCTTACCGCACCTTTTGCGGCACATAACTGCTTGGAACGGCTCGCATCATCTATTATGGTCGTACTGAAGGCGCAGACTAAACCCCACTTAGGGAATAGCCTGCGCCTAAACATATTCGCCGCTTCATTACTTAAAGAGCTTCTTCAAAACGTCCCATATACTAAATGTCACTCTGCTATACACCCGGTTATATGCCGCCTTTTTGGGATTAGTGAGCCACCCCCATCCCCGCGGAGCCTTAATCCCGAAGTTATGCCTAGCGATGCGTTTTAGGCTAGTCCTTGCGGATAAGCTCTTCTTAAGACTCGGGGTACGCAACCCAAACTTCATCTTACCCAGCCCCCTTTCACTTGTGTTGAGAACGTGACCGATGCTACCCTTCCATCTCGCCCGGGTACTTCACAATTAGGCGTCTATCGCTCTGTATTCCGTGCCAGCCCCCTTATGTCCTTCTACCTCTACTCTTAAGTGCGTCTTGTTTTTTTCGCTTTGGGCCCCTACTGCTGCGCCGCCATGACTATAGCGCAAGCGACATCTGCTTGCTCTTGTCAATATTGCCACATACGCAACTACCCAAACACAGGTTCGAAAGGGATTAAGAGACTATCGCCGAATTAATGCGCTATGCCCTTTTTGTTGGGCAAGCAAAATCCGCTGCCTGCTGTGGCAGCAGACTATAGTAGGGGCCTAACTAGTTACTCTAAGGAGCAAACAAAATGAGTATGCCGGAGTTCTTTGACAATGTGAGTAAGACTGTAAGAGACGACTTGCTGGTTACAATTAAAAAGGGCGACAAGCTGTCCGTAGCGGCGGCCTGTTTCTCGATCTACGCCTATCAAACCCTCAAGAAACAGCTTGATGGCATTGATGAGCTGCGGTTTATTTTTACTTCGCCGACATTTCTGCAAGAGAAAACGCCTAGAGAAAAGCGCGAGTTCTACATACCCCGCCGCGACCGCGAGCGCTCCCTCTACGGTACAGACTTCGAAGTAAGGCTGCGCAACGAACTGACCCAAAGAGCCATCGCCCGCGAATGCGCAGCTTGGATCCGCAAAAAAGTGCAATTCCGCTCTAACCAGACAAGCGGCTATATCAGTGGTTTTATGAGCGTGAACGGAGAGATCACCACGACGTATACGCCCCTCCACGGGTTTACCACCGCTGACATCGGGTGCGAGCGGGGCAACAATATCATTAACCCCGTCAGCAAGTTTGATTCGTCGCATGCTAATGGTTACCTCAGCCTGTTCAACCACATATGGAATGACACCAACCTACTGCGTGACGTGACCGAGCAGGTCATCGACAGCATCACCGCCGCTTACAAGGAAAACGCGCCGGAGTTAATCTACTTCGTGGCGATATACCATATATTCAACGAATTTTTGGCAGACGTTTCTGAGGATACGCTGCCAAACGAGGCTACCGGCTTCAAAGACAGTAAGATCTGGCACAAGCTCTATGCCTTTCAAAAGGATGCTGCCCTGGCTATAATCAACAAGCTCGAGTCCTACAGTGGGTGCATCCTTGCCGATAGCGTCGGCCTCGGCAAAACATTCACCGCGCTTGCCGTCATCAAATATTACGAGAACCGCAACCGCTCCGTCCTCGTGCTGTGCCCCAAGAAGCTATCGGACAACTGGAACACCTTTAAGGGCAACTATGTCAACAACCCCGTCGCCCCCGACCGCCTGAGGTATGACGTTCTTTACCATACAGACCTTTCGCGGGAGCGCGGCAAATCCAACGGGCTGGATTTAGACAGGCTTAACTGGGGCAACTATGACCTTGTGGTCATCGATGAGTCACATAACTTTAGAAACGGCGGCGACTTTTATGGGGAAGACCGCCGCGAGAACCGTTACCTGCGCTTGCTGAACCGTGTCATCCGCGCAGGCGTAAAGACAAAGGTCTTAATGCTTTCGGCGACCCCAGTCAACAATCGCTTTATCGACTTGCGCAATCAGCTAGAGCTCGCCTATGAGGGCGAGGCGAGTCGTATCCATGAAAAGCTGGGGACAAAACAAACCCTAGATGAAATTTTCCGCAATGCCCAAAAGGCCTTCAATCAATGGAGCAAGCTCGACGAGGGCCATCGCACCACTGACGCGCTGTTGCGAGCGCTAGACTTTGACTTCTTCACGCTTCTCGACAGTGTGACCATTGCCCGCTCCCGCAAGCACATCGTAGATCATTACGATATGAGCGAGATTGGCGCCTTCCCTGAGCGACTAAAGCCCCTCTCCTTGCGCCCGCGCCTTAGTGATTTACCTAGCGCCATAAATTACAACGAAATCTATGACCAGCTGATGAATTTGAACTTATCGGTGTACATCCCGACTAACTTCATTTTTCCGAGCCAACTCGCGAAGTATGTCGACACCTCGCTAAATATTAACCGGGCGGGGCGCGAAATGGGCATTCGTCGTTTAATGAGCATCAACCTCTTGAAACGCCTAGAGAGCTCCGTAGAGTCCTTCCGCTTGACACTCGGGCGCGTCAAAAAACTGATTGACAATACCCTTGCCGAGATAGACGCCTTCACCCGTGGGGGCGGCTCGGTTGTAAAGTGCCAGGAACTGCTTGGCGACGAGGCCGACTTTGATGAAGATGACCGCAACACCGAGTACTTCGCTGCCCAGCACAGCCTCAAAATTAACCTCGCCGATATGGACTACAAAACTTGGCGCGATAGGCTCGCCGCGGATGCCGAAACGCTCGAGCTACTTAAATCGATGATCGACGATATTACGCCTCGACACGACACCAAGCTGCAGACCCTACTCGGGCAAATCGAGAGCAAGCTGACAAACCCCCTCAATGAGAATAACCGCAAAATCCTTATCTTTTCGGCCTTCTCCGACACGGCGGAGTACCTTTACGCCAATGTCAGCGCCTTCGTTAAGTCAAAGTTCGGGCTCGACACGGCCCTGATTACCGGCAACGTAGACGGCAAGACAACGATTAAGGGGCAGCGGGCAGCGCTTAACGAGGTGCTGACCTTGTTCTCCCCGATTTCAAAAGATAAACATCTGCTTATGCCACACAGTCGCGACGACATCGCCGTGCTAATCGCCACGGACTGCATCTCAGAAGGCCAAAATTTGCAGGATTGTGATTACTGCATCAACTACGATATTCACTGGAACCCCGTGCGCATTATTCAGCGGTTTGGGCGAATCGACCGTATCGGCAGCCGCAATGCCGTTATTCAGCTTGTCAATTTCTGGCCTGACCTGGATTTAGATGAGTATCTTGCCCTCAAAGGGCGGGTTGAAACAAGGATGCGAATTTCCGTAATGACCGCCACCGGCGATGACGACCTTATCAACACCGAGGAAAAAGGTGACCTTGAATACCGCAAGGCACAACTACAGCAACTTCAAGAAAAAGTCATGGACATTGAGGATATACAATCGGGCATCTCCATTATGGACTTGGGGCTGAACGAGTTTAGGCTGGACCTACTGGCCTACGTTAAACGCGTCGGCAATATGGACACCCTGCCCTTAGGTCTGCACGCCGTTGTGCCTGCCTCAGCAGACTGCCCTCCGGGCGTAATATTCGTCCTTAAGAACCGCAATAACAGCGTAAACCGCGATATGCAGAATCGCCTGCACCCCTTTTACATGGTCTACATGGGCACAGCAGGCGACGTCATCTGCGACCACCTTTCGCCTAAGAAATTGCTCGATAGATTCCGCAATCTGTGCAAAGACAAGTCGACGCCCGTGGTGGATGTTTGCCGTACCTTCAACGCCGAGACCAAGGACGGGCGCGATATGCGGCACATTTCTTCGTTACTGACGGCTGCGATTAAATCAATTATCGAAGTAAAAGACGAAAGCGACCTCGACAGCCTCTTCCGCCCCGGCGGCACGTCCGCCTTACATACCACCATCAGCGGACTAGACGACTTTGAGATGATATGCTTCTTAGTGGTGAGGTGACATTATGTTAGAGTTACCCCGTTCAACTGAGGTGAACCGCCGTGTGCCGAAAGAAAAGCTCTACGCGCACGCAACCCTAACCACAGAGGTGCGCGACCTAGTGAAAGACCAGGTAGAATCCGTCGTCTGGCGCAACAAACTGGCGGAGAATACGGCTGGCATCGCCACCGGCGAAACAGTGAAAGAGCTCCAAGTTTTTGCGGTAACCCTGCGTCAGCGTGGGCTAGATAAACGCGTCCTGCAGGTCATCGCCAAGGCCATACCCTACAAGATACTGTTTGTGCTCATCTTTGGCGACGAAGCACAAGCGTGGATCGAAGTGGCCGGCACGTTTTACCACACCGCATGGCTCGCAGTCGACAGTCTGCCGCTGAAGTTCACGGGGCTTAATCTAGACGCCGTCTATGAGAACTTAGCCCGACAGGTAGCGGGCGGTAAGCTCGGCGAAGCCGGCAACATCGCCGCAGCCGTAGCCCGTGACAAACAAAGGCAAAAACTCGAACGCGCCATTGCCGCCTTACAGAAGAAATCGCTGCGCGAAAAGCAATTCAACAGACAAGTCGAACTAAACGACGAGCTGAAACGACTGCGAAAAGAATTGGCGGGGCTAGGATGAGTGCCTAACAAATACCAGCAGCACTCTCGCCCGTAAAGTCAGCTTCTAAGCCACGCAGGTATGGCAGTTAGCGCAGCCTATAGTTGCTAGACTGCCCTCATAAAGGAGGAGTAAACCCATGTCTATTAAAATGAAATTCGAAACACCAGACCTTACCGCCGCCAACGTGGCGAAAATAGCCGCACTGTTTCCCGGGGTGGTTGCCGAGGGCAAGGTTAATATTGATCTGCTACGCACCATGCTCGGCGATGACGTGCACGGCGACGAAGCCTACGAGTTTACATGGGTGGGCAAGCGCGCCGCCATTGCCGAAGCAGGCCGCCCTATAAATAAGACACTACGTCCGGTGGTTGATGACGAGACCCTGCCTGCGGGTGCAGACAGTCAGGGTGAACCCTATTGCAGCAGTGGCAGCCGCGACTGGGATACTACAGAAAACCTTTACATCGAGGGCGATAACCTGGATGTGTTGAAATTGTTACAAGAGAGCTACCTCGGCAAGGTGAAGATGATCTACATCGACCCACCGTACAACACGGGCAATGATTTTGTTTATCGCGATAACTTTGCCGTGAACCGTGCGGACTACGAGGCAGACTTGGGCGTATTCGATGAAGAAGGGGGCAAGTTGTTTAAGAATACCGACACCAACGGGCGCTTCCACTCCGACTGGTGCAGCATGATGTACCCAAGACTGGTGCTGGCGAGGAACATGCTGAGGGAAGATGGGGTTATTTTTATTAGTATAGATGATGGGGAAGTACATAATCTACGAAAAATATGCGATGAAGTATTCGGTACAGTAAATTTCATCGCCAACATCTTATGGCAAAAACGGACATCCCCAGATGCACGAAAAGTACTAAGTGATGGACACGAACACATTTTATTGTATGCAAAGAGTTCGACTTTAATCGACGAAGCATTCAATTATCTGTCCTTGGAAAAGGATGATGCAAATGATTACAAAAATCCAGACAATGACCCTCGCGGAGCATGGCGCTCTACGGACTTTGGTGCTCAAGGTTATCGCCCGAATCAAATGTACAAAATTACAACACCTACCGGCAAAGAGTATAGTCCATCTGAAGGAAGATGCTGGAAAAACGTTGAGGATGTCTTTCTGAAATTACTCACTGACGGGAGAATATGGTTTGGGGCTGATGGGAATGGTGTGCCCCGCAAAAAAGTTTTTTTAAGTGAAAAAGAAGGAAAATCTATTTGGACATGGTGGACAAATAGCGAAGTGGGGCATACGCAAGAAGCGACGCAGGCTTTTGCTGCACTTCTGGGGTCAAAAACTATCTTTGATTATTCAAAACCTGTACGTTTGATAAGGCGAATGGTCGAATTGGCATCAAATAGCGGCGATGTCATCCTCGACTTCTTCTCCGGCTCCGCCACCACTGCCCATGCGGTGATGCAACTGAACGCCGAGGACGGCGGCAAGCGCAAATTCATTATGGTGCAATTACCGGAGCTTTGCGCACCGGACAGCGAAGCGGCGAAAGCGGGCTACAAGAACATCTGCGAAATCGGCAAAGAGCGCATACGCCGGGCGGGTGACAAAATCAAAGCTGAAGTTGGCTTGACCGCCCAAAACCTAGATATTGGTTTTCGTGTTCTAAAACTCGATGACACCAACATGAAGGACATCTACTACGCAGCGGGCGATTACACGCAGGACTTTGTTACCTTGCACGAAAGCAACATCAAGCCCGACCGCACAGATATGGATTTGCTCTTTGCCTGCCTCTTAGACTGGGGGCTGCTACTTTCTCTGCCGCACACGCAGGAGCAAATTGATGGCTTCACTGTTCATACCTACAAAGGCGGGGACCTAGTAGCCTGTTTTGCAGACCGTATCAGCGAAAAGGCAATCCGCGAGATAGCGAAGCGCCAGCCTACCCGCGTCGTTTTCCGCGACTCAGGCTTCGGCAGCTCGCCGGATAAAATAAACGTGTTTGAGATTTTTAAGCTGCTCGCGCCGAATACGACTGTCAGGGTGATCTAGGAGGTGACGATGAATGAAGCTGCAATTTAGGCATCAGGCTTTTCAGGCGGACGCAGCAAGGGCGGTCTGCGATGTGTTTGCGGGCCAGCCCTTTCACACGCCGACCTACCTCGTAGACCCCGGCCTAGGGCAAATCAAGATGGAAGCTGACCAGGCCTTCACGGGCTTTAACAACGCGCCTATCGCCCTAGGCGACGCTCAGATTCTAGAGAATATACGCGCCATACAGCGCGCTGGCCAAATCAAGCCGTCCGAGGCACTTGAAGGTCGCTACAACCTGACTATCGAGATGGAGACTGGCGTGGGCAAGACCTACACCTATATCAAGACCATGTATGAGCTCAACAAGCGGTACGGCTGGAGCAAATTCGTCATTGTCGTGCCGAGCGTCGCTATCCGCGAGGGGGTATATAAGTCGTTCCAAATAACCGAGGATCATTTTGCCGCAGACTACGGCACTAAAATACGCTACTCCATCTATAATTCGGCGCGATTAACCGAGATTGACCGTTTTGCCTCCGACAGCGCGATTAATGTCATGATCATCAACAGCCAAGCGTTTAATGCCAGAGGCAAGGACGCGCGGCGTATTTATATGAAGTTAGATGAGTTTCGCTCTCGCCGCCCCATTGACATCTTAGCTAAGACGAACCCTATTCTCATCATCGACGAGCCGCAGTCGGTAGAGGGCGCGGCTACCAAGGAGCGACTTAAAGAGTTTACTCCGCTGATAACGCTGCGCTATTCGGCGACCCATCGGCCGGACAGCGTCTATAATATGGTTTACCGCCTTGACGCGCTCGAAGCCTATAACAAGAGGCTAGTTAAGAAGATTGCCGTTAAGGGCATCTCTGTTTCTGGCAGCACGGCTACCGAGGGCTATGTCTACCTACAGAGCATCAATCTCTCTAAGGGTAACCCCAAGGCGACGATAGAGTTCGACGTAAAAGGCAAATCCGGCATCCGCAAGGCGGTAAAAAATGTAGACGAGGGCTACCGTCTGTATGACAACTCCGGCGAGATGGCTCAGTACCAGGACGGTTACACTGTTATGCGGATCGACGGCAGAGATTCGTCTGTAGAATTCACCAACGGCAAGAAGCTTTTTGTGGGCGACGTCATCGGCTCGGTCAACGAGGAGCAGCTGCGCCGCATTCAGATCAGAGAAACTATCCTCTCGCATATCGAGCGCGAGCGCGAGTTGTTTGCCAAGGGCATCAAGGTGCTGTCGTTGTTCTTCATTGACGAAGTGGCGAAGTACAAACAGTACGACGCCCAGGGCCATGCCACCGGCGGTACTTACGCCCAGGTCTTTGCGGAAGAATATAACGAGATTACTGGCTCTATGCAGCTTCGGCTGGAAGATTCCCCAGATTATATAACATACCTGGCGGGCATCCCTGTGGAGCGAACACATGCCGGGTATTTCTCTATTGACAAACAGAGCGGTCGCATCATTGATAGCAAGCTCGGAGACAGAAGGGAACGCACCTCCGACGATGCCGATGCCTACGACCTTATTATGAAGGACAAGGAGCGCCTGCTTGACCGCAGCGAGCCTGTGCGGTTTATCTTTAGCCACTCTGCCCTGCGCGAGGGTTGGGATAACCCCAACGTGTTCCAAATTTGCACCCTGAAGCAAAGCGGTAGCGAGGTACGCAAACGGCAGGAAGTCGGGCGCGGTTTGCGCTTAGCCGTCAATCAAAGCGGCGTGCGTATGGACGAGAATGTTCTCTCGCGCGATGAGATCCACAACGTCAATGTGCTGACCGTTATCGCCAATGAAAGCTACGACAGCTTTGCCAAGGCCTTGCAAGCTGAGCTTGCGGAGGCGGTCTCTGACCGCCCGCGCAAAGTCGAGGCGCAGCTGTTTGCCGAGAAATTTGGCAAGGTTACCGCTTTGGTAATTTACGAAAGCATGATTAAAAATGGCTATGTCCAGCGCGGTGAATTGACCGAAGCATACTACGAAGCGCGTAAGAACGGTGCGTTTGAATTGCCAATAGAAGCTGCCGCCCGCGCCACCGAAGTTCGCGCCGTGCTTGATTCCGTCTATGACCCAAGCGCTAACAAACCAGTTAATGCCCGCCATAACAATGTCGACATAACCCTAGACAAAAACAAAATGAACAGCCGCGCCTTCCAAGAACTCTGGTCGCGCATCAACAGCAAAAGCTACTACATCGTCAATTTTGACGAAGCCCAACTGATCGAGAAAGCTATCGCGGGGCTAGACGCTAGGTTGCAAGTGCCCAAGGTTTACGTCAATGTGGAGCGAGGCGAACAAGCCAGGACCATCGAGTCCAAAGAACAACTGCAGGCAGGCGCGGCATTTGTTCGCGCAGAAATAGTGCGCGAGGAAGCAGCGCCTAGCACTACGCTAAAGGCGAATAGCACCGTTCGCTACGATCTTATTGGCAAAATCGTCAACGAAACAGGGCTGACACGAAAAGCGGTAGCCGCAATCTTGATCGGCCTAAAAAAGTACGTGTTTGACCAGTTCGCCGACAACCCCGAAGAGTTTATTCTGCGTGCCGCCAATATTATCAACGAGGAAAAGGCCACGGCAATTATCCAGCATATCACCTACGATAAACTGACCGCCGCATTCGACACCACTATTTTCACCGAGTCCGGCCTAAAAAAAGGCGCCTTGGGCGTAAACGCCATGGCCGCCAAAAAACATTTATACGACTACGTCCTCTACGACTCCAATATCGAGCGCGACTTTGCCGCCAAACTAGAGGCCCATAGCCAAGAGGTCGAAGTCTATGTCAAGCTGCCGCGGGGCTTTTACATTAGCACTCCCCTCGGCAAGTACAACCCCGACTGGGCAATCGCCTTCTACAAAGGCACGGTGAAGCACATTTTCTTTGTCGCGGAAACAAAGGGCACTATGTCCCCCGTGGACATGCGTGAGATTGAACAAACGAAGGCCGACTGCGCCCGCGCGCATTTTCGCGCCATTAGCGGCGCCACAGTAATATACGATGTTGTGGATAGCTATGAGCAGTTATGGAATCTGGTGCAGAAATAGACGCCAAGGCTACGCTAGCCCCGCACCCTGTGGCGCAGGGAAGAACGCTGCAAGAGAGGTGGCTTTATGCCGCATAGTATTCGAGAGTTGTTAAATGAGTTGCCTGGAGAGGTAGTATACCAACACAGGCTAGCTGCTCGATCTGCCCTCCTTGATGAAATACCTAGAAATATCCACAGAAAGCTGTATCTCCCCCTACGTCATGAGTTCCCCCAAGGCCTTTATTCCCATCAGACTAAGGCCATTAGACAAAGCCTGTCAGGTCGACACGTAGCCCTTGCCACGTCAACTGCATCGGGAAAGTCACTTTGTTTCGTTTTGCCCACCCTCGACGCCCTGTTGAGGGATCCTCAGGCGTGTGCTCTGTTTGTGTACCCACTAAAAGCACTATCTGGCGACCAACTCGAATTGATTACACATTGGGCAGAACGAGTTGGGCTAACAAGCCAAGTCTTTCGGCTAGATGGCGATATTAAGGGTGAAGAGCGAAATCAGGCCCTAGCACGCGGAAGATTATTTATCTGCACTCCTGATATACTTCACACCACCATCCTCAGACGCAACCTTGATGAGCATTACACGCGGATCTTTAAAAACCTTGCCTATGTAGTTCTGGATGAGTGCCATGTTTATGATGGGGTTTTTGGCAGTCATATGGCGCTCGTTGTTCGGCGTCTCAGGCAGGTGTGCAGGAACCATGGCAGCTCACCTCGATTTATCGTAGCAAGCGCTACCATCGGACAACCGCATGAACACGTCAGCAACCTCATCGGGACAGATGCAGTCGACCTCATCACCGAGGACATGAACGGCAGTCCCACGGCAGAACGGGATTACTTCATGGTGAACCCCGCCAACACTGAGAGTTCATACGGATACATCATGAAGCTCACCCGGGAGCTTGTTAAGCGAGTCACCCAATTTGTGGTATTCTGCAACTCGCGCAAGGAAGTCGAACAATACGCTTTGAGTTTACGTCAGGATTCCCCGAAAATGCATGATAGCATCATGCCCTACCGGTCGGGATACGAGTCTTCGGATCGATCTGCGATAGAGCGGGCACTCCGGCAGAAAACCCTCCTCGGCGTTTTCTCCACCTCTGCCCTCGAAATGGGCATCGACCTACCTAATCTTGATATCTGCGTTATGGTCGGGTTACCCAACAGCCAAGTCAGCCTCATTCAGCGTGCTGGTCGCGTAGGCAGGCGGCGCCCCGGAGCTGTAATCATTTGTGGCAAGGAAACCCCGTTTGATGAGTATTACTTCAAAAGGCCCGCTGATCTTTTTAAGCGGGCCCTAGAACAAACCACCGTCAATCTGTCAAACCCGAATCTTCTCATTTCACACTATGCCTGTGCGAGGATTGAAGGGGGAGATTTTGAGAATCCTCGTCTGGACCCCGATATTTTTGGCCGAGAGTTTATAAATATAGCCAAACAAGTGCATCAGTTTGATTACGCGCAGGACATTCTCTATGACCAGGAGCCGCACTTTAAGATTAGCATCAGATCGATTGATGACCCGGTCTATAAACTTGGCTACGGCCACAGCACCATAGAAATACCCTTAGGGCAAATAACCTACTCTAGATTGATGCGCGAGGCCTACCCTGGTGGAATATACCTGCACCTAGGAACCCGCTATCGGGTAAAAAAGGTCATCTTCGGCAAACGCGAAGTGCTTGTCGACCGGCGTTGCCCCTTTGCTTCCACAAAACCTAGGCTTGAATCATGGGTTAAACCTAAAACAACACTTCGCAAAGGCGCGGTGCGATCATGGCCAAGCATTGACGTAACAGAATCCACCCTCAGCATAACGGAAAAGATCACGGGATACCTAGAGAAGTCAGCCTCAGAAGAGAGAGAGGTGGTGTATAAGCAGCCTCTGATGCGGTACTTCGTCACTTCTGGCATAGTCATAAAAATAAAAGGGCTCTCTAGACTGACGCATGGATCTATAGTGGGCTTCGCTAATGCTATCGAAAACTCATACCCCATTGTCTACCGCTGCGCTCGCGCCGACATTGGGAGCTATGCCTGGAGCAAGGAAGAGCACGAAGGACATATTTACCTGTATGATGCCACTCCTGGCGGACTGGGCATCACCTCATCTGCCCTCGCCCATTTTGAGAAGCTCGTCGAGACTGCACTTGATGGCGTGATCAGTTGCGAATGCAGCCTAGACGAAGCCGCCTCTATCCATGGCTGTATAAAATGCGTTAAGTCCAATATGTGGCTGCGCTACCCGAACAGCACCCGGGCAGATACTTTATTTCTTCTAGAAGAAATTCTCAGGGTAGTCACGCAATCGGCAGCGGAGATTACTTTGCCGCAAGATCGTAGACCTCCGTCTCCATCGCAGCGGAACAAGTATGGCCGAACAGTGTTAGCTAACGGATCCGTAGTTTACACTGGTGCGGGCCACGAGGCAGTAGTGATAAGCAGTACCCCCATGGAGTCTACTATAAGTCCTGGGGAGAGGTTGTATCTAGTTCAAGGCGCCATGGGGGAATCTAAATCATTTATAGGCAGCAAGCTAACGCTGATACAGGGAATGGTTGAACTCTGGTGCGTCAACTGCGGTGCCGATTCCATCTCCATGGAAGATGCAGTATGTCCGATTTGTGCAGAAAAGCTGATTTAAGGGAGGAAGATGGCGATGGATGAAGTAATCCGAATCATCGGAGGGTCGGGCTTTACAGTAGCGCATGAACATCTGGCACACCCCCGGGCATCGCGCATGTTGCCTTGCCCTGAAGTGCATCATCTTATCGCCGAATATGTGGCGAAAACGTATTCGGGCCAGCTCTTCAGGCACCAGGCCCTAGCAGTACAAGCTGCCCTAAAGGGGCAGAATGTCGCCCTAGTTACAGGTACTGCCTCAGGTAAGACCCTGAGCTTTGCCATCCCAGTATTTGACGAGCTGCTTAGAAACAAGCAGTCAAGAGCCATGTTCTTTTATCCCACCAAAGCCCTAGCAGGCGATCAACTCAAGTCCCTGCAAGCGCTTGCGGCAGCTTTAGGAATGCCGGGAACTGTTTTTAGATTCGATGGAGACACCTCCACCGATGACCGCAAACGGGCGCTTACCAGTGGCCGGCTACTCCTGTGCACGCCAGATGTATTGCATACGACAATGCTTAAACGCCATAAAGAAACTCTTTACCACGAGTTCTTCGCCAACCTGAGATCCATTGTGCTAGACGAATGCCACATTTACAGTGGCGCTTTCGGTAGCAACATGGCCTTTGTGCTCAGGCGTCTACGGCAGGTGTGTCAGTCCAAAAACTCACCCCTCCAGTGGTTCGCCGCCAGCGCCACCAGCTCAGACTCGGGCAACCACCTCAAACTACTCACCTCGGAAACGTTCACTATCATCGACGAAGCGGAGAACGGCGCTCCCTCCGGAGGCAGAAGATACATCCTTGCTAATTGTGTGAATGAAGCTCAGGTTTCTTCCGTTAATCATCTCATTGCCACCTTGGCCACCGAAAAGAAGAAATTTATCGTCTTTTGTCAGTCGCGCCGACTTACTGAGCAGTTCTACCACGAACTGACCTCGGCTCACCCAGCAATTATGGGCACAGTGATGCCATATCGCTCGGGCTACGAACCAACAGATCGACAAGACATAGAAGACTCCATACGAGACAACCGCCTGGTAGGCGTCATATCGACATCAGCACTTGAACTAGGCGTTGATCTGCCGGAGATGGAATATTGCATTCTCATTGGCCTGCCCACGACGGCAATTAGCCTTATGCAGCGCACTGGTCGCGTCGGTAGGAATCCGGGCCAGCAGGGCAAGGTTATCATTTTCCCCTCAGACAATGCTGTGGATGACTACTATCGTCGACACCCAGACAAGATCTACACACGCCCCTTGGAGAAACTAGTTCTACACATCGATAACCGTCAGTTGATCCTCTCGCATTTCGCTTGCGCCAGATATGAGAGTCAAAGTTTCGACAGCCCAGACCTCGACAGCAATATTTTTGGGCCAGATTTCGTAGAGTTGGCGTCTACTGTAAACAACCTCGATACCGTCGATGACATCCTAGTCAGCAGTGACCCACACTCAATGTTGGGGATTCGCGGAATCGGCGACCCCACGTATGAAATATACACTAGCGGTGGCGAAAAGCGCCTAGGCACTATAACTTGGTCACAAATACTTAGAGAGGCCTATCCTAAAGCTGTATACAGGCACATGGGCGAAGCCTACAGAGTAGAGCGCATTCTATCCCGCGATTGCGTAGTCAAGGTCAAAAAAGAGAATCGCAACCATAGTACTTCCCCGGTAGGACACGTTTTTGTACGCGAACGCACTGGCGCGGGGGCAACGGTCTATAGGCGTGCAACATGGATAGACAAGGTTGAGCTCCTCCACACCAACATGGTTGCAACAACAGTAACAAGTGGCTTTAGAGAAAAGATTAACGGGCGATGGGTGCAAGAGAAGTATCAAGCACCTCTGCAACGTCGGGTTTTCTCTGAAGGTGTCTGGTTCAAACTGCTACCGGGCTTTGGCGAGGTCACTCGGTCAGGTCTCAACACCTTTGTTCACGCGCTCTCCAGCGCATATGCCATATACATGCCGTGTGACACTGCTGAGTTAGCCACTCATTCTATGCGCAAACCAGATGGCAGTTCTTGCATGTATGTATTTGATACCACTTCGGGGGGACTCGGTATCTCAGCAGGCCTCTTCGACTGCTTTCAACAGCTACTGCCTATGGTAGAGGAGAGGCTATCCACCTGTGGCCACTGCGATACCGACCGCTTCAATAGTGGTTGCCCTGCGTGCGTCCAAGGACCCCGTTGGTATGACGACAATGACCACCTAAATAAGAGCGAGGCGCTTGCGATCCTGCGAAATCTCTGCAAAGTACTGTCCGCAGCAAATCCCGATATCATGGTCTCCTCTGCTTATCGTCATCGTGAACAAGGTGGGCTAACCTCCATTTCTGACATGGGGAACGCCGAGATGCCCCAGAAATTCGGAGCCCCCGTTTATAATCGCGGCGCCGTCGTTCGCCTACCTTCTGGACTCGAAGGGACTGTATGTGAGGCATTCGACGAGGCCGGCCAAATGACCTATGTGCTTGAGCTGCCAAATGGGCGCCAAATCCGTATTCGCGACATGGGTCTCGTGCTCGTCTCTGGGGATCACCACCTGCGATGTGGTTGCTGCGGAAGTGAGTGTGCCCATGATACCCGCTACTGTCCAAACTGCATGGCAGAAGTCGGATAGAACTATTTAGCAAGAAGCTGCGCTACACCGATGGCGCATGGCACGCTGACGCCGTGATTATCTGCAGCAGTCGACTTTCCAAACGCTCCTTTTCTCCGCTCGCATTAGTGGCAAATCGCAAAAGAGGTAAATCAATCTGCGCCAAAATCCTATCTTTGACTTGATCCCGCTCCAATTGCTTGGCAACTTGTTGGTGATATCTAAAGCCGTCCACTTCAATTGCCAAAACGGGCTCTTTATCCATTCTGTTATAAATGAGGAAATCCACATGAGAACAAGGGTGCGCAGCAAATCCTTGTTCTCGCTCATTTAGCCCCGCCATGTCCTTTACAATCATGGCCAACGGAACATGCAGCGCGACCTTAAACGAGGCAAATTCTTGCTTTGCCAGCACTTCCTCAACAAGCTCGTTAAATAAATTTTCTGACTGAAATTGCGATACCTTCTTTGTCTTGATAGCCCTCAGCTGCAGTAGCTCTGCATACTCACTATATAGCATATCGAATACGGAGGCCTTCGTGCTTTCAACCGCTTGTCCACCCGCACTATTGTAAGTCATGTAGCGTATTAAATCTCCCAGATGTGTCCCGTGTTGCCGCGATATGTTGTCGGACGTGACGACTATAAACTTTTTCACCGCCCGCGAAACTGCAACATTTATCAAGTTGGGTTGATCAATAAAGTCGTTGACCTCATTAGACACCGTGGAAAAAACAATGATTTGTTTTTCTCGTCCTTGAAATTTATGGATTGTGTCTGCTTCTATCCCCTCAACAGCTACCATTTTTCTTAACTCAGCAACATGGTCACGATAAGGCGCGATAAGGCCGACCTCGCTGCCGCCACATGACTCCACAGCGCTATCTCTTAACACTTCATCGCGTACAACTTCGATCTGCCGAAGATTGTACCAACCAGTCCCTATCCTGCGTGCATGATTTCCTGGTGCTGTTCGATAGACCTGAAGCGCTTTCTCATCGCTAGCCGCATTAGTCATGACTATTAACTCATTATTGTAAAATTTCTCATTGCAATACCGGATTATCTGGGGGTGACAGCGGTAATGCTCTCGCAACAGCGTCCGGGCTACCCGTTGCTCGTACAGTGCCACCAAAGATGAAAGAATACTGTGCTTCGAAAAGTCATAAGCGCTACTTATCTGCAAAACTTGCCGCAGCTGATTGCTCTTGTGCTCCACATCCTGCGATACGATTTGCGGCAATTGTTTTAAATCCCCGACAATAACGGCCTTCTTGCAACAGGACATGGCTAAGGCGGCAGTGGCTAAATCGACCTGCGAAGCTTCATCTATTATAAGATAGTCGAAGATGAAGTTCTCTGCCATGCTGTTCCGAATGGAATGCGTTGTGCTTAAAATTACAGGATAATGCTCCACGAAGGCGTGAAATTGAGCCTTGTACTCCTTAAGAAAAAACTCCCGCCTGCCGCGCTCCCTGTATCGCGTAGACAGGGCGGCACGAAAGACGTCTACAGAAAGATTGATCGATTGCTGCATCAGGCTATCAAAATCCGTTGCGCGTAAACGTCCTTCTAATGCAGCGATCTTTTGCTTATGCTCCTGTATGGTCCGTTCATAATACAAATGATTTAAGGAATACGTTATGGCGGGCTGCGCCTTCGTCAGTATTGCGAAGTTGTGTATTCCATAATAAAAGAATAGCCTAGCTCTATTTGGCCAACTCATTAAGCTTCCCTGCTCAATTAATTGGCGATATTCGACTAAAAACTCCAATATATTTCTCCCTAGCCAATGTCTCCGTAGCGAGAACATTTTAAGGGGAATTAGCTCACCGCCTTGCTCACTCAAAAAATGGCTCTGTTCCGTTTCTAACCTCGCAAGATGCTCTCGCACACTCGCCGATTCATTGCGTATTTTTAGAAGAGCGGCCACCTCTGGGACAGTTTTGCGAAGTCGATCTGCGCTTGTAGTTAAGTCCTTCTTCGTGCGATCCCAGGCAGACAAATCTAGCGCACATCCCGTACTGCCCTCAAAAAAGCGTTTCTGATTTTCTTGATGGCCCAAAGATGCCGCAATGAAGTCATACCCATCTTTTTTTAGTTTCTCCATCACATTATCTATGGCCGCGTTATTGCTAGAGACCACTGCGACAGTTTGTCCGCGGCACACTGCATTGGCAATTATATTGAGTATGGTCTGTGTTTTGCCAGTTCCAGGTGGCCCCTCAATGATACTGATGGAATTGTTTAGGGCCTGCTCAACCGCCTTCTTTTGACTCAAGTTAAATCCAAATGGGAAAATGACCTCTGAGACGTCTGCCGCTTTTTTTATTTTGGCAGCACTAAGATACGTAGCAAGCACGCTTTTAGGATTTATTCGCCCCATTTTCTGATATTGTTCCCCCAACAGCGATTGTCCTTGCTCTGTAACATTTAATTGCTGGGCGACTCCTGCAAGATATGTGAAAACTGTGCCCTCTTTTGACGCCGCCACACATATCTCATGGTAGCTTACCCGATGGCGCGGTAGACAAGTGGTGGTCCCTTTTGAATTAATGACTCGAACGTATTCGCCAAAGTCGTCGACTCTGACAAGTTGTTCAGCCGGCACGTCGTCGATGCATACAATTGTGTCTGCTAGGTTGATTGGCTTAGGATTGCTCAGCACACGCACGCGATCCTGTGCATACTCGTATGGCTTGCTGCTGCCATAAAAAACTACGCGGACCCGCGCGCCAACAAATGTTATCTTTTGCACCTGGGCGCTTTTGTCCTCATATATATCTGTTGTGCTCGACTTTATAAGAATAAGACGATTCACTCTGCACCTCGCTCTCCTGTATCCTCCGCGTAATTACGCACTACTTTGACCACAGCGCGGTAAGCTCTCCATACTTCGCGAGGGCGGCCTGGCCTAACTCAGTCAGCGAATATACCCCTCGCCCCATGCGCTGAAACCACCCGTAGACATTGCGATAGAGAGTGGCCCAAGTATTGGGATTCGTGGTGAATTTGCGTAGCTGCGCTGCTGTCAGTGGCCCATGAATGGATAAGAGGTAGGCCATGCGCAAGGCGTGCTCACGGTAGGCCGTCATAAGCTCTTGCCCAGTCGTGCCTGCCGTGTTTAGATCGAGACTACGCTCGGACGCTTCTGTGCCCATCGCCTTGCGGGCCTTGGCATTGCGCCGCCCCGTGAACGGCTGTGGAGACAGTGCCAGCTCTACATGCGGCGGACTGCACAAGGGATCAACTAACAATAACCCTAGCTCCAGTCTGCGCAAGAGCTGCAGCACTCCCCGCCAGCGACCAGACCTCAGGCCGCGTTGCGGCCTAAACACGGCAACATAGACCGCGTCCGCTACTTGTTGACGCCTTGTGGCTTGAACTAAGGCATGGAGCCCTAAGGTCAGCTTAAGCTCTACGGCTACTAGTTCTTCTCCGCGCATGCACACAAGGTCGCAGTGCTTTACCTCTGTACGCACCACATAGCCCTGCCTCTGCCAGTATTCCACTATCGGTGCGGAGAGGTCGCTTTCCTTCAGTTTGCTACGCATCAAATCTCCCTTTCAGTCTAAGTTGTAAAAGAACAGGCAGACTCACACCTCACATACTGAATGTGTCTCTCGTCAAGCAGCAGGCTCCGTCCCTAGCGCAAGAGACTGGGGGGCTTGCGTAGCTCTGTCCCCTGTTCAAAACTATAGGCCAAGCGTATAAGTGTTGTTTCTTCGTATGCGCGGGCGGTAAAGGTAAGCCCTAAGGGCTTGCCCTCGGTAGTGTAACCTGCCGGCACAGTGATAGATGGATAGCCCGCCTTGGCGGCGATGGCCGCGGTAAAGATCGCATCGGGGTCTAGTTCAGCTATGCTGTTCAAACGTGGCCCGCTCTTGTCTAGCGCCGCAAAGATGCTAATTTCATGCATCGCTCATCCTCCTTCTCAGCTAGAATTTACCTCGCCACAAATACACCCCGTAATATTTCTCTGTGGATGCGCCATATCCCTTTGCTAAGATTATGGAGGGCAGATGGCCGCCAATTTAACAAGGGAGCAGACACATGATACATGTCCGCTCCCTTGACTTAACTTAGCTATTTTTTACTTAAACTCTTTCGATGCTGCATTCATGGAAGATGAACGGAAAGTAATCTTTTTGATTGGCATCTTGTCTTTAAGAAGCTCGTAGAAGAGCTCACATAGATTCTCGCATGTCGAGACTTTTTTAGTCACAACGACTCTGTACTCCGGGTATGACCAGGCAAGAGCGTGGTCAATCTTTTTCAGCGGGATACAGTGCTCTGGATCATTGGTGATGCCTTCCTTTTTGTAGACAGCAAGGACGGCCTCAAGAAGTGGGTCGCCTTCTTGAAACAATGTTGCATGGTGGAAATGTCGCAAACTTCCCATGCCTTTTTGACCCCATCTTTACAGGAGTGAGCAAAGCCAGTTACTGGGTCGACGGTGTCTTCAAGCTCTATCGTCAATAAGCCTGAGTGCCCATGCAGGTGCTTTGCCTCTCTCGGCCAGTTCATAAACCTATGTGCGTACTGGAAATCGAGGTTTACGATTGATGTGTACTTGTCGTTTGGCAAGTTAATGACCTCCTTCATTTTGTTTTCACTTATATTCGAAAGGCACCCGAGACAGATGCCTTCAAATATACCACTTGGTCATCGACATGAAATGTCTTCAGTTCCAAAGGGTAGGCCAAAGCGGCTTGTTTGCAAGCTGCGAACCTATATGGGATAATTATTACTAGATCGCATTAATTATTAAATCGTAATTGCTACAATCTAAGTATATACGCACCGCAAAAAAAAGCAATAGCGAGTTAAAAATTTAAGATGCCCCGCCCTAAACGTCCCTCGACATGGCCCCGCCGACAAGGCTCGCGACAAACATCAACGCGAATCCGAGCGTGTATAGCTGCCAAGAGCCAACCGCATCAAAAAATAACCTCGCGATTTGTGCCGCCAACGGAATAACTGGCAGATAGTAGAACTGCGTCAAGCGACCGAAGGCATTCGGCCAAAACTCTCCTCGCAAATACGCTTGGTATATCACGAGCAACAAAACAGCGAAGGCAGGAACTTGCAACAGCATGGCATTCTTCAGAGCCGAGTCTTGCGGGTTACGCAACCTGTAGCTTAAATATCCCCACAGGCCGAGCAGAACTGCGCTGAGTAGTTGGAAGTGAGCCTGCAAGACCGTTAGGAATGCCGCATTAAGAACAAACCCTATCAAAAATGGCGTGAGACCGAGAAGCATGAGTAGCCGCGTTCGTGGCACCTTAATTCCCCCTCATTTCGTTTTGCTATACTCCGTCACCACAATCAAGCTCTAGGCTACTTCAGTGGTGATTTCCGGTCGCTTCGCACCATTTTGCCATCTCTGCTATCAGGGCCAGTGGAAAATCCTTGCTGTAAGGGAACTGCACTGCACCTTTGCTGGTCTTATATTCCGTCAGCTTCTCCGCAAAATGCACTATGGCCTCGGCCCCTGGGTACAAGCCGAGATGTTTATTAAAGGCGGCGAAATGAATGATGTTTTTCGTCTTATAAAAAGTTGGCATTTGCCAGGCGATACGCTCCTTGGCCTGAGGCAGGGCACTCCTCAGCACATCACGCACGGCGATTAAGTAAGGCTGCACCGCTTCCGCCTTTGCCGCTATATAGGCATCAATTGTCTCTGGCGTAGCACTGCAATAATGCGCCTGCTGTACTTTGGCAAATTCCCTTTGGCACCCTGAACATCGCCACATAGATAACACCTCCAGTAAGTCTGCTTTTAATCAAGTTCCAAGCAACAGGGACGGAGCCTGTTGCTTGCCTGTTGTAACATTTTCTGCCACTAGAGAGCGTCTGCGTAGTATTTTTCTATTGCTTCGCGCAACCCATTGGCCTTAAAGACACGGTTGTCGTACTCGTGCTCCCACATAAATATATCTGTCTCCTTCACGCCGTCTCCAGTGATAGGGTAACCAAAATAATCCCCGCATCCGTTACCCGCCACAAATAGCAAACAATCAAGCGGCATCCAAGCGGTTACGCTGCGCAGCATGAGGTTGGTATCGATGATCTGCTGACAGGAGAACACGAAATAACTGTCCCCATCAAATTGCCGAAGCATCTCTACTAAATCGGACGGCAAACGAACACCTAGTGCTCTCTCGGCTGCTTGGATGTCGCGATTGGACGCCGGCGGGTTTAGTCTTACGTTCGGATTACCAGCCGAGACCTTTTGCACAAATTGTCTCCACATCATTTTCACCTTACCCTTATGATTTCGCCCTCATTGGGTGGCGAAAGATACTGCGTTGTAGAGCATACATACCTTAACCCCTGATTTTTCGTCAGCGGACACGAATTTACCCTCTATGGTGTCGCTGCGTCTCTATATCCTCTTCCGTTGTCAGTTTTTCTCTTGTCAAAGAGGCCTTAGCCATCTCTAGCAGGACCCTATACGGGTCCCCGAGCAAACCAAAGTGCTTGGCGAACGCCGGCTCAGTCTTGTATCCCAAACGTTTGAGAGCTCTAATCGCCTCTCGGGCCGCTTGATGCAGACAGAGCAGTTCGTACTCTACCACCATGTGCAGGTATGCGTTTTGTCGTTCGACGGGAAGTGCTTGCCCAAAAATCTCCACTGGAAATCCGTCGAAGGTGAACCTGCAGATGGTTGTGGGCAAACCCTGCACCTGTTCATCAACTAAGCTGAAATCTAGAAAGCGACCGAACGCAGACTCTAATACTTCCCTAAACTCACCATGCTGGTAGACCTCACAAATTACGTCAAGGTCGCTCCCTTCAATATCGATGTCAAGCGGGATAGTTCCTGCTAGCACAGGCTTGTAACGAGACAGGATGGCCAACACCCCACAGGCCATAAGTGCGGCATACGCAGCTCGTTGGCGCAGAGTTCCGTGCCTAAGGTATGAAATGTCCCCAAAATCCACTTAGACTACATCCTCCCTTCTGCGGTACTACGGGCAACGAGGACGCTTTGGCCCATTTGTCGCCCTGCCAGTAAGTGTCCCGCTTCTTCCCCTTGGTGAAACGGCCGAATTCTATCGCTGCCTCAGGGCAGCAATTGACACAGCGCATACAGTGCTCGCACCCTGCCTTCCACCAGACTTGTTATTGGCAGCAACAAAGGCACTGGCACCGGTGTTAGACGAAGCTAGCTATGGACGTGTCTTCCTACTCATCGGTGCAACAGACCTCCTGAAGTCTATAGATGAACTGACACTGCGGTTTAATCCGACTAGTGACCTCTCGTCAAGCGGCAGGCTCCGTCCCTAGCGCAAAACTGCGAACTAGGTCGAACTACAAATGCCCACCAACTGCCTTCGCCATCGCATGGACATCGCTACGCCTACTGCCACAAACCAAAGTAACGCAGAGTCCCCCCCACCAGTATAAGCATCGTCACGATAACAGCCACATACTTGCCTAAAAAGTCCCACCAGGGTGCCATAGGCGTCGCTGTCCCTTCATTGACCTCTTGGCGGACCCGCGCGCTGCCGTAGACCCAAAAGATTACAAACATCATGATAAGGGTGCCGATAGGCATGATAATCGCCGAGGTAAAGCGCATCCAAGTTGAGAACAGGGGCTGATTCACGGCAAGCGGCAAACCAATGATAAGCGACAGGGCTCCCGTGGCTAGGGTCGCCTTCTTTCTGTCCCACTTTAGCGCGTCCATCATCGGCTCGACTGCCGACTCAAAAAGTGAAACGGCGGAAGTAATGGACGCGAAGGCAACCAACAGAAAGAATAGCGTGCCAAACAGTGCGCCTGCGGGCATCTGGGCGAACAAGCTGGGCAAAGTTATAAACAATAACGGAATGCCTGCGTTCGGCGCCACACCAAAGGCAAAGGCTGTAGGGAACACGATTAAGGCAGCCAAAATGGCGGCTAAAGTGTCAAAAAGGGCTGTGTACGCTGCGGCCTGTGGTATGTCCGCTTTTTTAGGAAGGTAGCTGCCATAAATGACCAGCGTGCATCCGAGCAGACTCAAAGAAAACAGAGCTTGTGCCAAGGCGTTAAACCAAGTCAGCGGGTTGGCTAGTTGACTAAAATCCGGGGTGAAGATAAACCGCAGCCCTTCCTGCGCACCCGGCAAGGTCAAAGCGCGTACGGCCAGCACTACAAGAATCACGAAAAGAGCAGGCAGCAAAATATTGTTGACCGGTTCTAGGCCTTTTTTGACACCCGCATAAACAATAGCTGTCGTCATAACCACAGCGATAACATGCCATGGCACCGCGCCGGCGGAACCGGCAAAGGAATTGAAAGCCACGGCGAGGTCTTGCCCTGCGAAACCCCGCAGGGCTAATCCGACATAGTACAAGACCCATCCCACTACGATCATGTAAAAGACGGTTACGGCACCCGTGGCGAGGACAGGCAACAAACCAACCACAGCGCCACCAGGAAGTTTGCGCTGGGCAAAAGCAGCTTTTACCGCACCAATGGGACCGGTCTTGTTGGCTCTGCCAAAGGCGAACTCACCCATCAGGGCCACGAGACCGATTAGCGCGATAATCACGAGATAGATTAGCAAAAATGCGCTGCCACCGTAAGTCCCCATGCGCCACGGGAACATCCAAATATTGCCGAGGCCAATGGCTGACCCCGCGCTGGCCAGGATAAAGGCGAGCTTTCCTGACCACATCTCCCGCTTCTCGCTTGTTGCCGGTGTTTTGTCACTCATAATTGGTTGATCCCCCTTGCATCGCTTATTTTTCCTCTGGTCAAAATGCAGACGCAGAGTATATAAGCGATATAGTAACGCAGGGGCATAGTCAAAGTCAACAGAATTCTCAAAAAATTACGAACAAGGAGCTTCATGCATCATTCTATAATGTAAGCAAGCGCATATTAATATATTGACTATAGTGTGCCACATACAGTATGATTACGCTAGAGGTGATGTCAATGAGTAAGGCCGCCGATATACTAGACGGTCTGCTGCAAGAACTAAGACGAGGAGTGATCACTCTCGGAGTCTTAGGCCAGTTGCATAGCCCGCAGTACGGCTATTCCCTAGTGAACACGCTTGAGGCGAAGGGGCTTATGGTCGAACCAGGCTCCCTATACCCCCTGCTGCGCAGGCTAGAGGGGCAGGGGTTGCTCGAAAGCACCTGGGATACCAACGAGGCCCGCCCCCGCAAGTACTACTGCCTTAGCCCACTCGGCAAAGAGGTATATGCCCGCCTATGCGGCGAATGGCGCACCCTAGCTAGCACCGTGGAAACAGTAATTGCTAAAGGAGAGAGCGAAGATGGATTTGATCAATAGATATGTCTACGATGTAGTGCGACGCCTGCCTGAGAGGCAACGTAGCGAAATCGACAAGGAACTACGCGGGCTTATCGCCGACATGCTAACTTCGCGCACTGCCGATAGTACGCCTAGTAACGACGAGGTATCAGTCGTGCTTGTGGCCTTAGGTGAGCCAGCAAAACTGGCAGACAACTACAGGGGCAGTGGGCGCTACCTCATTGGGCCTACCTACTATGACCAGTATGTCTCGCTACTACGAGTCCTCCTCGGCGTCGTCTTTATTGGACTTAGTATAGCACTAGCCACCACCTATTCCTTTAACCCCCCGCAGAGCATCTTCGCCGCTCTCACCGCTTACATCGGCTCCCTCTTTAGCGCCACATTGCAGGTATTGGCCTGGGTCACTGGAGGCTTTGCTTTGGCCGAGTATTACAGCACCGGCATGCCGCAAACAACCACAAGATCAGACTGGACACTCGCTGACCTTCCTGAGGTGCCCCTCAAAGCGACTCTGATACCCCCTCATGAGCCCATCGTGGGCATCGGATTTACTGTCCTATTCATGGCGATTCTCAACTTTGCCCCCGAGATACTTGGCGTCGGCAGCCTCTCAAATGGACGGCTAACCATCGCACCTCTGTTCCAAGTTGAGGTTCTCCGTCAAGCCCTGCCGCTCATAAACTCCCTTTTTGCGCTAGCCCTCATTAAAGAAGTCGGCAAGATATACTATGGCCAGTGGACACCGAGACTGGCCATTGGCAACACATTGCTAAACATCGCTACGATTGCGCTCGCCATAGTTATGTTTCCACCCAACGCGCAAATATGGAACCCCAATATTTCGCCTCTACTCCAAGGCATACCACGATTCTTCGTCCTAGCGTTAGGCGTAGGGCTCGTCATCGACTCCGCTTTCTGTCTCATCAAAGCGGCAAAACTTATGAAATAAAGCAAAGCAACAGGCGAGCAACAGGGACGGAGCCCTGTTGCTCGCCTGTTGCTCGCCTGTTGCTCGCTTGAAACTAGTAACGCTTACACCCGCCGATTAAGACAGCAGGGTCAAACTCCGCTATGGGCCCACGGTAGGGGGCGCCATGTTTGTGGTTGTGTTTTCGGCCGCGATATGTGAAGGCCTGTGTCGGACAGAAAGAATAGCACCGCAAACAAAGGACGCAGCGTTTTTGTGTCATAATGCCCTCGGCCTCGTCCACAAGATTAGCGGCAGGGCAAATGGCCACGCACAGGCCACATCTTACGCATTTCTCTCGGTCTACACCAAGGTCGTCGCGCAATTTCTCTACGTACCAGCGATAGGGAATGCGCTGTAGCAGCCCCGCCAGGTTGGCAAAAAGATTGAACCCGCGGCGCAGGGGACGACCCTTGCCCATAAAGCCCGCCAGTCGTTTGGCGCGAAACTTAGAGCAACGCAGATACTTCTCTTTAGCCCGAGCTAGGTCGGTGTGCAGGGCAAAGGGCAGTACGGAGACAGACACATTGCTCGGCATATGAAAGTGCTCCCCCCATAGTATGTTGTAGCCCTTCGCGCCTAGCAACTCCGCTCCCAGCCTAGCCCCATCTCCCGACCACAGCCACTGAGTACAAAACACAAACCCCCTTTTACCTGCCACCCCTTCTAACTCACTGATAAACCTCTTCATCGGAATAGGCAAATCCGACCCATAGATGGGGTAGCCAAAGCCGATAACATCAGCTTCAGCAACTAAGCGATGCGCTGTTGCCTGGTCAACTACTTCGATGGACTGAGTGGTGACTAAGCAGCCGCTAGTCCGTATCTCATCTGTCAGCTCATTGGCCACCCACCACGTGTTGCCAGTTCCAGAGAAGTAGAAGATAGCTACCCTATCTACTGTCTTTTCGTCATGGGGCACGAGTTCCACCCTATGCTTATGCTCCATCTACTTCTCCTCCTCGATTGCCGGTCTGTAATGGCTTGGCATGTAGCTCGACATGCCGTTAACTCTGCTCAGACAGCATGTATTGTTCTCGCCACTTCAACAGCAAGTTCGACGCCTCGAGTAGTTTACCTGCTATACCCAAGCGTGTTCGCTTAAGCCAAAATCATTACGGGCGACAAAAAAGCGGGCTTATGTGCGAGAAGAGGCACATAAGCCCGCTTTTTGCTCTGTATTGCTAAAGATGATTCGCCACTATGGTGGCCTCCTCAATTAGCAAGCAACTACTTCTTTGATTATGAACTCCTGCCCTGACTGTAGTGTGAAGCGCCCGGCACCACAAGATGGGCAAATCTTGCGCCGTTCCACCACATTGTACTCTACTTGGCACTGACCACAGACACCGAGCGCGGGAACAACCACAATCTCAAGCTCAGTCCCTTCGTAAGCCGTGCCAGCCACGGCTGCAGGGTAGCATTCCTCAATAAAACGAGGTATGGCCTGTGACAACTGACCTATCTCCAGCACGATTTTTCCGACCTGACTCAGGCCGTTTTCGACCACAAAGCGATCTACGACCCTAAGCACTTCAAAGACAATCCCTAATTCATGCATAGATACCCCCACATGCACTATGCATTTGCCTACCTGCGCCCACTAGGGGCAAAGACCTTGCGCAGCACAATCTTGGCCTTTCGGATCACAGCGTTCTTGAGTACGGTGCGGGGCAACTTCTCAATTTTGTAACCCTTGACATCATGCACTCTCTCGAGTTTAATGGCGTCAAACTTACACTTGATATGGCAGGCTCCACATCCGACACACAAGTAGTGGTCAACTTTACTGGCACCGCAATCGAGGCAGCGCGAGGTCTCTTTCTTGATCTGTTCTTCAGTCAGTAGCCCTCTCGTGTCCTTGAATGTCACCTTTGCTAACTGGTGATCGACCTCACGAGCCCTCTGCCTCTCTGTGCCATCATAGTCAGAGATCGCCGCCACATTACCTTTGTCTAGTCTGGTGTAGTCAGACATATCTCGTCCGAAGACGAGCGATTGCCCTTGGTGCACAAATCTATGGATGGAAACAGCTGCCTCTTTACCCGCTGCGATGGCGTCAATGGCATAGCTTGGGCCACTCACCACGTCGCCACCGGCAAATATATCAGGTCGGGTGGACTGCAAAGTAACGGGGTGCACCGCAATAGCCTGCGACTCGGTCGTAGCTACGGACTCGCCTTGCAGCAGAGTGGCATAGTTGTATGCTTGCCCAATACAGACCACTACCTGGTTGCATTCCACCATAAGGGTCTTAGCTTCATCATACTTTGGCTTAAAGCGCCCCGCCTCATCGTGGGTCGCCGTACATTGCTTAAACAGCATGCCTACGACGGCATCATCCCGAACTATGATACGGGCTGGTGCCCATGAATTGTGTATCTTAACCCCTTCATAAACTGCTGCCTCTACTTCCTCTTTGTGCGCTGGCATTTTACTCCTTGTTTCCAGACAGTAAAGCTCTGTCTCAGTAACCCCCTGCAGCCTAACCGCGCTTCGTGCGGCGTCTAGTGCCACATTGCCGCCACCTATCACCACAACTTTGCCCTTAACACCCACTTGTTCGCCGCTGTTTATGCGCCGCAAGAACTCGATACCGCTGAGAACGCCCTCCGCCTCGTCGCCTGGCAGGCTCAATCTACGCCCGAGACCAGCGCCGACAGCTAGGAAGAAAGCGTGAAAGCCCTGTTTACGCAAGTCTTGCAGGGTGGTGTGGCGTCCTACCTCTACTCCAGTAACAAACTTAACCCCTAGCTCGCGAATGATATCTATCTCTGCCTCTAATACTTCTTTCTCCAGCCTATAAGCAGGAATACCCAGCATCAACATACCACCTAGTTTGTCTTCCTTTTCGAACACGGTGACATCATAACCATCTACGGCTAGGTCGTAAGCACAGGCTAGGCCGGCAGGCCCAGAGCCAATGATGGCGATCTTTTTGTCGCTATAGTTGTGTCGGATACGAGGTTTGTAGCGTGTGCTCTTGATTAAATCTTGTTCGGCAATAAACTTCTTGATGTCATCTACCGCCACAGCCTCATCTATGTCCGCCCTCGTACAGTCTTCCTCACAGATGCGAGGACAAACGCGCCCACAGACGGCAGGCAGGGGATTGTGCTTTTTAATAAGCTCCAAGGCCTCAGTATACTTGCCCTGTGAGGCTAGCTTAAGGTATCCTTGAACTGGGATGTGCGCCGGACACTTGGTAATGCAAGGCGCGGTTCCTGAATCAAGGGTATTCTTCCTGCTGATGCGGTAATCGCTATTCCACTTGTCCTCTAGCCATTCTGTGTTGTGGGGAGTTTCTTTAGCAATTCTGGCATCAATGGGTTTTACGCTACAGAGTTTCTGCCCCAGCCGGACCGCATTAGTGGGGCAGCTTTCGACGCACTCGCCGCAAGCCACGCACTTCCCTTCATCAACAACGGCACGGTAGTTGGAGCGGACTATATCATTGTTAAGGTATTCATTGGCTAGGCGCAGGGCAAAACAGCCGCAGCCACAGCAATTGCATATGGCATGAGTATGTCCAGGCTCATCGAGATTGGGTACAGAGTGCATGAGTCCATTCTCTTCTGCCCGGCGTATTATGGCTAGGGCTTCATCACGAGTTATCGCTCTACCGCGCCCTGTTCGTATATAGTACTCAGCGGCATGCCCAAGTTGGATGCACATTTCTTCTTTGAGATGACCGCAGCCCTCTCCCATGGCCTCCCGCGAGGTGCGGCAGCTACAATCTGAGACTGAGAAAATGCTTGCGTCGTTTAAATGCTTGGATAACTCTTCATAACTGGCCTTGCGGGATTGACCATCGATGGCGCGCTCAATAGGCAGCACCCGCATGGGTCCGCCACCGATAGGCATGATGCCGACTGCCATAGGCCCCCTCTTGCTGCCAAAGTAGTAAAAGGCCTCGGCCACCTGTGGGTACTTCGCCACTACTTCCTTGTTGTTTACGATCATTTCCATATGTCCGGGTACGAAGATATCTTGCCAGTACACATCTTGGCCATTAATGGTGTTAACAAAAGCGACGCCGGCCCAAGCAATATATTCTAGCGCTGCTTTTACCTTAGCTAGCGGTTCCCCGGAGGACTGCGCCACCGCCTCGGCACTAAGTGGTTTACGAAACTGCAACTGCATGGCCACCTTGACTTGGTAGCTATCAAGGATGGGGTCGAGCGCATAGTACTCAGGACCATATGGTATAGCATCACGCCCGCTGCCAGGCTTGGTGCGCCCAATTTTATTCGCCAAGTCCACGATCTCTTGCCGGTAGGGCCGGCCGTCAACATCTGCCCAGGTTAATGCAAAATTAAAGCGCTGCGACTTATTGAAGTTAGTCTTCTGGCTTTTATTGGTCATCGCTTAACCCCTTCCTATCTCTGATCTTATCCAGTCCAGCCAAACATTCATTCCTTGCCCAGTCCTCGCCGATATCGGCATGATCTTAATCTTAGGGTTCAGTTTTAGCACAGCTTGTTCTAAAAGTAACAAGTTGAAATCAAAAAACGGCGCGACATCTACCTTGCTTATCAGCAGCACATCTACTTTTGTAAAAATGGCTGGATACTTTAAAGGTTTGTCATCGCCTTCTGGAATACTGAGAATCGCGACATTGCGCATCGCCCCCGTGTCATACCCTGCCGGACAGATGAGATTGCCGATATTTTCAATGAAGATTAGGTCTAGGTCTTCGCATCCAAGCTCATCTAGCCCCGTTTTAACCATTGTCGCGTCCACATGGCAGAGCCCGCCCGTGTGCATCTGCACGGCCTTACCCCCCGCAGCTTCTACAGCCCGCGCATCTACATCAGAATCGACATCGGCCTCAATGACACCAATGCGCATCTTCGTGCGCAGCGCCTGTATAGTGCTTACAATAGCCTCTGTCTTGCCGCTCCCTGGCGATGACATGATGTTGATCATAAAGACATTTTTTGCTCGCAGTCTGGCCCGCGTTGCTTCTGCCACTAGCTTATTGTCCTCATACAAACCTTTCTTCACCGTAAAAACTTTTGGCCCTTCGATACTATTCACCACCTTGTTTTGGCCTGATTATAACAAGGCCCTAGTGGCCATTCAATCTACCCCAGAGCGGTCGCAAACAGAACAAATTACTTTGGCGTACTGTTTACAGCCCCCATCTCACCGACTCCCCGCACAACTTATGCTGTGCTGCCCCAAAAAATAGGCTGCGCTGTGTTAACACTTCGCAAAAGTAAAATTTCTTTTCTTTTCGCTAATTCAACGCGGGAGTCACGTGAGAATGTCGCAGACTGAGGTGGTAGCTACGTGTCTAAGTTCAGCAGCGAAATAAAATTGACGATCATTCAAGAGGCCTTGCGGCATGGCATCTCGGTCACTTGCCGCCGACACAGCATCTCGCGCACCTTGTTTTACCGTTGGCTAAGAAGGTACCAGGAACATGGCCTGCAGGGCCTCGATTCTGTGCGAGCGGCCTGCCCACCCCACAACAAGACCGCCCGAGCCACTGTGGACAATCTACTCGCCCTGCTCAAGAAGAACCCCCGCCTAGGGCCGCGTGAGCTCAAGTATCGCCTAGAGAGTATCGGCTGCCACCTTAGTGAGTCCGCGGTCTACAATATCTTGAAACGACATGAGCTGACACGTAGAAAGGCACGCCTCAGGTACTCGCGTGGCATTCACCCACCAAGAAGCGCAGAGCCACCCCCTCTAGAAGAAATCCAAGTTGGCGAGTGCTGGCTTATGTGGGCGACACCTTTCGGTCGCCATGACGGCATAGGAGAGGTGTACGAGTACACCGTTCTTGACTACAAAAGCCGCGTCGCCTGCTCGCGCGTGCACAGTACTTTCTTGGGCGGACATAGCGAAAATTTGCTCAGCGCGGTGGCACTTCCTATTGCACAATGCTTAGATTTCGAGCTCAAGCACTTCGTTTTCATGGACACCTGTGGGATGAAGGATAGTGACAGCAGGGACTTAATGTCACATGTGCAGGATATTTTACACAGCTCCGGCCTGAATGTCGCCCTGTATCGGCATGTCAAGCATAAGCCCCTACCAGAACTAGATGCAGTACGCGAGGCCTACACCAGAAATCTATCTGCGACACTCATACCACACTTGCTCGCGGTGCGCTCATTGCCAGAAGTGCGTTTAGCAGTGCAGCAGTTTCTACGCCGCTACAATTTTAGAGACCAGCTTGAATATGAGCACGCCACTTGCTCTCCCCTTGAATATGTGACTAAGACCACGGGCATCGCGCCCATACTGCCGCTCTGGGCTTACATCGACCGAGTCTACTAGGAGGTGGACATATGCGGATAGCTGTCATCGGCGGAGGCTTTAGCGGCCTGCTTGCCGCCTACTTACTCGAGCAAAAGGGTATCAAAACCACTGTCTTTGAGCGCGAAGATAACCTTGGCGGCCACTGCCAAACCCTGGTCAGCAAGAACTTTCGGGTGGAACTTGGCACCGCCTTTTTTCTTAACGACCACATTAAGGAGCTGCTCGCAGAGCTCGATGTCAGCTACACTGCTCGCCACAGTTACCGAGACTTTGTCGACAAGAGCTACGCCCGCGTCCCCTTGCTGCCGGAGCACGAAATCGCTCTCCTCATGTCCGAGCTAGCGCGACTTGAAGTCTTGTTGACCAAGTACGGTGGCTTTGATGGCGAGACTACCTACGGCTATGTACACGAGGACCTAAATGTGCCCTTGAGTGAGTTCTTATCCGGCCACGATTTTAAAGCCGTGCACCGCGTTATAGCTCCGCACCTCTCGGCCTATGGCTTTGGCAGCATCGACGAAGTACAAGCTTACTACGCGCTTAATGCCTTCGACCTTAGGACCATCAACCAATTTATGCGCGGCGAAAAGCTCCTTTTCATCAATGAGGGAACTGCAGATATCATTGCGAAATTGAGCTGCCACATTACCGACATCCGCTACACCGAGGTCAGTGGCATCGCGCCGCAGGGCGGCAGAGTACAGGTTAGCACTGCCTACGGCATAGACACCTTCGACAAGGTGCTCATATCTACGGTGGTGTCCCCTACTGCCATCCAAGATGAACCGGCTCGCGCGTTCATGCAAAGGCTAAGCACCAATGACTACGTGTCTTGTGCCTTTGAGATCGCCAACAAGAATCGAGTGACCACCTACTACCTCGACAATCTGGGCCAGCAAAATGCACTGCAATTTTTTCACGCCTACAAACAAAAAGAGCGCACCATTGCCGTGGCCTATGCATACGGCCTCCTAGACCAACACTTTATCACCGCTATCCACCACGAACTGCAGGCCTCGGGCATAGTCGTAAAGCATCTCATCGCGGCCAGGCAGTGGCGCATCTTCCCCCACCTAAAAAAGGAGGCCCTGCACGGAGCTACCTACACAGATATTACCCAACAAAAAGAGAGCCGACCTATCTACTTCATCGGCTCCCTAATCACCAAACCCTCAATCTCCCACCTCTACTTGTCGGTAAAGGGCTTCGTCGAGCAGACATTCTAGCGCCGCGTTACCCCTACTCGCCAAAGTAGGGAACCCGCCCATCTTCAGGAGTCACTGACCACAGTGCGACAAGCTCTCCATACTTGGCGAGTGCTGCATGGCCTATATCAGTCAGCGCATATATCCCTCGCCCCATGCGCTTAAACCACCCATAGACGTTGCGATACAGAGTCGCCCAAGTCTTAGGATTCATGGTGAATTGACGTAGCTGCGCTGCCGTCAAGGGCCCATGCATCGATAACAGATGAGCCAAGCGCAAGGCGTGCTCACGGTAGGCCGTCATAATCTCTTGCCCTGAAGTGCCTGCCGTGTTTAGATCGAGACTACGTTGAGACGCTTCTATGCCCATCGCCTTTCGGGCCTTGGAATTACGCCGTCCCGTGAACGGCTGCGGAGACAGTGCCAGCTCTACTTGCGGAGGACTGCAAAAAGGATCGACTAACAATAACCCCAGCTCCAGTCTACGCAAGAGCTGCAGCACTCCCCTCCAGCGACCAGACTTCGTGCCGCGTTGCGGCCTAAACACAGCAACATACACCGCGTCCGCTACTTGCTGACGCCTGGTGGCTTGAACTAAGGCGTGGAGCCCCAGGGTAAGCTTAAGCTCTACGGCTACTAGTTCTTCTCCGCGCATGGCCACAAGGTCGCAGTTCTTTACCTCCGTACGCACGGAATAGCCTAGCTTGTGCCAGTATTCCACAATCGGTATGGAAAGGTCGCTTTCCTTCAGTTTGCTACGCATCATATCTCCCTTTCCATCTAAACCGCCTGCGGTTTGGCAAGCGAAAAGTATCGGTGGATTGACAGTATCTCTCGCCAAGCAGTAGGCTCCGTCCCTAGCGCAACAAGATGCTCGGCTCGCAGGACTAAGCAACAGACGGAGCCTGTTGCTTGCCTGTTGACACTTTCTGCTACTAGATAGTGTCTTTGTAGTAGTTTTCTACTGCTTCGCGCAACCCATTGGCCTTGAAGATGCGGTTGTCGTAGTCGTGCTCCCACATAAATATCTCTGTCTCCTTAACGCCGTCTCCAGTGATAGGGTAGCCAAAATAATCCCCACATCCGTTACCAGCCACAAATAACAAGCAGTCAAGCGGCATCCAGGCGGTTACGCTGCGCAGCCTTAGATTAACATCAACGATCTGCCGACATGATAACAAGAAGTAATTGTCGCCATCAACTTGCCTAAGCATCTCTACTAAATCGGACGGAAAACGAATGCCTAGTGCTCTCTCGGCTGCTAGGATGTCGCTATTGTCCGCTGGCGGGTTTAGCTTTACGTTCGGATTACCAGCCGCGGCCTTTAGCACACATTGTCTCCACATGATTATCACCTTGCCTTTACAGCTAAAACTAGTAACGCTTACACCCGCCGATTAAGACAGCAGGGTCAAACTCCGCGTCGTGACTAAGCAGCCGCCAGTCCGCAGTTCATCTGTCAGCTCATTGGCCACCCACCACGTGTTGCCAGTTCCAGAGAAGTAGAAGATAGCTACCCTATCTACTGTCTTTTCGTCATCGGACACGAAATCCACCCTATGCGTACGCTCCATCTACTTCTCCTCCTCGATTGCCGGTCTGTATATGGCCAAAGAGGCCTTGGCCATCTCAAGTAGAGCTTGATACGGGTCGCCTAGCAAACCAAAATGCTTGGCGAATGTTGGCTCAGTCATGTGCAGGTATGCGTTCTGTCGTTCGACGGGGAGTGCTTGCCCAAAAATCTCCACCGGAAATTCGCCAAAGTTGAATCTTCAGATGGTTGTCGGCAACCCTTGCACCTGCTCCACTTGCTACATCACGCCACAGCAAATTGACTGTTGTAAAGCTCCGCGTAGAATCCGCCCTTGTCCATAAGCTCATCGTGCTTACCGCTCTCGACAATGTCTCCGTCATTTAGGACCAAGATCAAGTCGGCATTTCTTATCGTTGACAGGCGGTGCGCGATAACAAATGAAGTCCGCCCTTGCATCAACATATCCATAGCCTGCTGAATATGCAGCTCAGTTCGTGTATCAATAGAGCTTGTAGCTTCATCCAAAATCAACATGGGGGCATCGTCAATCATGGCCCTGGCGATAGCAATCTGTTGCCGTTGCCCCATGGAGAGGTTTACTTTATCACTGAGAGCGGTATCGTAGCCATTTGGCAAGGTGCGAATGAAGTGATGCAGCCCGACAGCTTTGCACGCCCTCTCCACTGCCTCATCCGACACATTTTGTTTGTTGTAGATGACATTCTCCTTTATAGTTCCATCGAAGAGCCAGGTATCCTGCAACACCATACAAAAAAGGGAACGAACATGCTCTCTGGTCATCCGACTAGTGGGTACGCCATCGATCAAAATTTCACCCTCATTGACTTCATTAAAGCGCATGAGCAGATTGACAAGTGTTGTTTTACCCGCACCCGTTGGGCCGACAATGGCCACCTTCTGCCCGCGTACCGCCTTGGCCGAAAAGTCCTTGATGATGACCTTGCCGGTGTGCTCGTAGCTGAAGTTTACCTTCCTAAACTCCACCGTGCCAGCAGCCGCCACAACGGCATCTCTTGTTTCGCCTTGATCTGCCATTTCTTCTGCGCCAAGGAATTCAAAAATCCGCTCACTTGCCGCTGCTGCGACCTGCAAACCCTGTGCTAGCTGCGCAATTTGAGTTAGAGGTTGGGTGAAGAAACGGATGTAGAGCAAAAAGGCAACTATATCCCCTAAGGATGTATGGCCACCTAGGGCTAAGGCTGCACCCACTACGATGACCGCAACATAGCCTATATTTTCTACAAAACTCATGATCGGCATCATCAGCCCCGAAAGAAACTGAGCCTTAAAGGCACTTCTCTCTAAATGGGCATTCTGTTCCGCAAAGACTTGAGACATCTGCTTCTCGGCATTGTATGCCTTGACGATGGTATGGGCTGTGAATGTTTCTTCGATATGGCCGTTTATTATGCCAAGGTACTTTTGCTGGCCGTCAAAGTGCTTTTGCGACACTTTCATGATGGCCATCATGATGCCAAACCCGAAGGCGACCGAAGCAACTGCCGCCACCGTCATTATCCAATTCATCAGTAGCATCATGACAAGAGCACCCACGAGCATGGTCAATGACGCGATAAGAGTCGTCAGGCTTTGATTTAAGTTGTTCCCTAGCGCGTCTACATCGTTGGTGATGCGCGACAAGGTGTCGCCTGTTGTGTTCTTGCTAAAAAACCACATGGGCAGCCGGTTAATTTTTTGGGCAAGATCTTGGCGCATCCGTTGCGACAATTTTTGCGTTACCGTGGCCATGATCTGCCCTTGCAAGGCCCACAAAACGGCGCTAGCAAAGTAAATTACGACCAAACTGAACCCTATTGATGTTACCCGACCAATATCAACTGAAGTCATCAGTCCCGCTGTTATCAAGTCAGTGAGCGCCGCTAGCCTATCTGGGCCAACTAACGAAAGTATCGTTCCGGTAATGGCCGCCATGACAGCTAGTGAGATTTGGGGCAGAAATTTGCGTGTATAGGCGAGCAATAATCTCACTGTTTTCTTGGTGTCTTTCGCCTTCGCAAAACTGCCTGCTCCATCAAACATCGTGAAATCAGGCATGCCAAGCGAATCAGAGGACGTACTGTCTGTCTCGCGCTCTGTGAAACCTTCGTTAGTCACCTGCCAATTCCTCCCTTGAAAGCTGAGAATATGCAATCTCCTGGTACACGGGGCAATTTTGCAAGAGTTCGTGGTGCGTACCGATGCCGGCAATCCTGCCTTCTTCTAAAACAATTATTTTATCTGCCTCTTTGACGGTCCCTATGCGCTGACCAACAATGAAGATGGTTGTTCCCACCGCAGCTTTCTTTAGTTCGCTACGTAGCATCCTATCTGTTTTATAATCTAACGCCGAAAAGCTGTCGTCAAAAATCAGTATCTCCGGCTTTTTCGCCATGGCCCGCGCAATCGAAATGCGTTGTTTTTGTCCACCAGAGAAAGTACTACCTCCTGGAGCAACATCGCTGTCATACCCACTCGCCATGCTCTCCACAAATTCCGTTGCTTGTGCAGCGGCCACTGCCGAGACAATATCCTCTCGCTTAATTTCACCGTTACCGTTCGCACCAAAGGCGACGTTAGAGGAGATGGTCCCGCTTAGAAGAATTGCCTTTTGGCCTACATAACCTATCTTGTCACGCAGTGACGCCTGCATATAATCCTTGACATTTACGTCCGCTACTAGGATCGCCCCTGCGGTGACATCAAAAAACCTAGGAATAAGATTAACAATCGTGCTTTTTCCACAACCCGTGGCGCCAATAAAGGCCACGGTTTCTCCTTTGTGGGCTTTGAAGCTGATATCTTTAAGAACATAATCCTCCGCATCCGGATATTTAAAGCTCACATCCCTGAATTCGACCTCGCCGATTTTCGCGCCGTGCGCCCCAATCAACTTCCCATCTAAAATTGTTGGCTCAGTTTCCAGAACCTCATTGATGCGCTTGGCTGCTACACTAGCGCGAGGAAGCATCATAAAAATCATCACTAGCAACATAAACGCTACTAGTAGCTGAATGGAATAGAATGAAAATGCCATCATGTCGGAAAACAGAGCGAGTCTTTGTGCCCCCACCGTTGCGGCAATTAAGACGGCACCAATCCAAAACGCGGATAAAGTCAAGCCGTTCATGAGCAGCTCAATGCATGGCCATAGGTAGGCCATTAAACGGTTAGTGTGCAAATTTGTTCGTGCGAGGGCCCTGTTTGACCTGGCAAATTTGGCCTCTTGAAAGGCCTCGGCATTATAGGCCCGTACAACGCGAATACCCGTCAACTGCTCCCGCGAAACTCGGTTAAGGTCATCTGTTTGCTCCTGCAATAGTCTAAATTTAGGAATAGCAAGGCCAATGAACAGTGTCGATATTATGACTAAGGCGGCGACGGCAAGGCCAGTTGCGGCTGACCATTGCCAACTCATGTCCATAATTTTAATTGTTGCCCATACGGCCAAGATGGGAGACCGGGCAAGAATCTGTAACCCGACCATCATCAATCCCTGCACCTGCGCAACATCATTGGTTGACCTAGTTATCAAGCTAGAAACCGTAAAATCATTGACTTCTTTCGTAGAGAAAGACTGCACCCGATTGTATATGTTCGCTCGCAGCCGTGCCGCCAGACTAGAGGAGATACGTGCTGCCAATCCGGCCACAACTACGGCCATAACAACACTCCCTAGCGTTATCAGCAACATCGCCCTGCCAGCACTGATAATTTCGCTCATTGCCGTGCCAGGCGTCTGCACTAGCCGCGTAATCTGCCCCATGCGCTCAGGTAGTGATAAATCCAACCAGACCTGCAAGATAATGAGCACGAGACTTGTAATGACAAGTCCCCACTCTTTGTTGCTAAGGTATTTAAGAATTTTTAGCAAAGGTGCTCCCCCATTCATTCCGTCAATCGAACCCCAACCCTGAGCCGCTTGACATGAACTCAAATGCTAGGCCCGTGTTCCTCGCACGAAAATCTCTAAACAATCATGCCAAGCCTCTTTAGACGACTCTCGGGTAGAATCTACGCTAAAGAGATGCTCTTCCTCATAGAGCCCCACCCAAATTCCTAAAAACATCTTGGCCGCAACTCGCGCGTCAAACTTGCGTACAATGTTTTTCTCCTGCAGCTCTGCTAAGTAGGATGCTAAGAGTGCGCTACTGTTGTCAACTAGCGCAATGTAAATCCGCTCCATAAGTTCGCTGTGCCGCTGATGCTCCATGTGCAATATCTTGATTAAAGCCTCATTTTCCCGCAGACCCGCCACGAAAAACTCTGCGATCGCCAGCAGCGCCTGTTCGTACTCTAATTCTTTCGCTTGGGCCACGAACTCGGCAAACCTAGGACCCGGCAAGGACTTGCACACCACCTCCTCGAAAAGCTTCTCTTTGGTAGGAAAGTGCCTGAACAGAGTAACTTCAGTCACTTGAGCAAGTCCGGCTATCTGCCGCGTGGTCGCAGCAGCATACCCTTGGCTCGAGAAAAGCCCCAACGCCGCCCGCAAAATGCGATTTCGCGTCTCATCCAACCCCAACACCACCCCTATTAAAGTAAGTAAGCACTTACATTGTAGGAGTTGAACACGGCTCTGTCAAGGTAGGATTCGCTTTTTTTTCCGCCACGCGCTAAAAGAAGCGGACGCAGGCTCATCCCACCGGGGACTGCCCTGCGTCCAAAATATATTGCACTGGGTATTCTTCTTATAGGGGTCGATGAACCTCTGACTACGGCTGACGCTAACTCATGGGCGTCGACGCTGGCAGTTGATGGGGAAACCGTTCACCTTGTCTGATTCGACCAAAAGGACAGTCCTGTACAGCCCTTAGAAGCCGAACTAAAATTAGCCGAAGCCATGCAGTTGCTTGGATTAAAGCATGAACCTGGGCCTGCAGGGGTAGTCGTTAACCTCCCTGAAGAAGCTGCACAGCGGCGCATTACAGAGAAGCTGCAACTTGTTCGGCGGGAGGAATCTGTGTGGGTAAGGCGCGGGGGGATCATGATGCGGCTCGGCGACAACGCATTGCCGACATGATGTGGCAGATTCAGGAGAAGGCCCCCAGCTGGGTCGCTGCGGGTGGCGACTCCTCACGCCTTGACGCAGTTCTAAGGGAGTTTCGGCGCATGCGCGAGTTGTCGGTTTCGGAATGGGAGATTTACCATATGCGCTCCATAGACGGCGGCCTGACTTGGAGTCCGGCCATTGCGCCCAGATGATGTTCCGCAGCGATTGCAGAGCCACAATTAGCAGCCCGTAATGTGAAAATCTGATACTGATGAAATATAAACCCTGCATTCCGCTACTATACTACCACTCTATCTCTTCCGGATACTCCACATTCACTTGAATGTTGTCGGGCGTTGTCCCGTAAATCATGGCGGCCTGTTCAATTTTGGCGGTAAACTTTTGGTATTCTTTGCCTTTATCAAAAAGACGCAAGGCTATGAGCAGCAGCTTGCTTGTACGCTCCTCTTCATCGAGGAACTTTATGTTAAGCTCGTCCACGTACTGTGTCGTGTAATTATCAAGCGTCAGATCTTCTCTCTGCAGAATATTCATCAGTCTCCGAAAACTATGCGGGCTCATGGTTGCCTCAAGGCATTTCACCACAGCGATCTGAAATCCCCGCACCTGGTTTATGTGCTCGTCCCAAACTACTTTGCTGTCGTCAAAAACACAGTACGCCTTGCTCTGCGACTGAGCGTAAATGCGCGCCAGCTCGTGTAGAGCCCGCAATACAAACAACATTTCTGGCCACACAACATGGAACGCAAGATAGACATTGCTTGGGGGACAAATTATGGCGTGGTTTTTGGCGTGTTCACGGGTCATGCCGTTGTCCACCAGCTCTAGAGCTCGGTTGCCCATCAGCGCGTGACGGAGGTCATAGCACACGCCAAGCACCCGAATCCTTACCGGCTGATATCCCCTATATTCCCCATCCTCACCCACAATCTTATGCAGTGAACCATACAGCGCTTCAAAATCTTGCCGATCACCACGTACAACAACCCCTGCGCTACGGGGCGAATTCCTCACCTCAATCAAGCCACATGCTCCTCTCTCCTTGTCATATGGGGACATTTTATCCTCATTTGCCACCCTGCCAGTAAGTGTACCGCTTCTTCCCCTTGGTGAAGCTGCCGAACTCTATAGCTGCCTCAGGGCAGAAATTGACACAACGCATACAGTGCTCGCACCCTACCTTCCAGAGGGGGCGAGCATCATTGTTAAGCGCGATACTTTGCGTGGGGCACATGGCCACACAGGCGCAGCAGCCCGTACACTTGGTATTCACCCGATAGAAGCGGTGCATGTAGTTTAACCCGAGCAAAAACATGCGATGGGCGAGTGCTATAGGGCTGTACGGATTAAAGCTAGGCCGTGATTTTGGCGTAGTATCCATAGCACTAAGTAGCGAGATCACCCTGCCTATGCCAGGACCGATGATTTTGCTTGCTTCCTCGTGCGCAATTGCTTCTCGGCCGACAATGTAGTTGCTAGGCATATTCACCCATTCAGCTAATTTAACATGGTACCCCTTAAGAATTAGCGTTCTGGCGATCGCCGCATGCGCCGTGCCCGCCATGCCTGCGGCGTTAGCAATAACAAAGGCCGCCCTGCCCTCCCCTGGTGGCAGTGCTTGCACGAAATTGATGACGATGCGGGGCGCGCCAAGGGAATAAACGGGCAAGAAAATACCTATGAGATCAACTGGGCTGAATCCGTTACCAACGGCTATGTCGCTCAGTACAACCTTTGAACCCGACTGTGTCATAAACAGAGCCGCGGCTTCAGCTAAGGCCTTGGTGTTGCCAGTGCCCGAAAAATAGTACAGCTGAACATCTTTGTACATGACGACTTCCCCCTTAAATCTATCGATTTACGCAATCACCATGGGTCAATGATGGTGCCCGGTCGCCTCGCACCATTCCCCTATTTCCGCTATCAATGTCAACGGCAAAGCCTTGCTATATGGGAACTGCACAGCACCTTTGCTGGTCTTGTATTCTGTGAGCTGCTCCGCAAAATGCACTATGGCCTCCGACCCTGGATACAACCCAATATGCTTACTAAAGGCCGCAAAATGAATGATGTTTTTGCCTTTATAGAAGGTTGGCATTCGCCAAGAGATACGCTCCTTGGCCTGCGGCAAGGCGCTTCGCAGCACATCGCGCACAGCGATTAAGTAGGGCCACACCTCTTCCGGTTTTGTCGCGATATAGGCATCAATTGTCTCCGGCGCAGCACCGCAGTAGTGCGCCTGTTGCACTTTGGCAAATTCTCTTTGGCATTCTGGACATCGCCACATAACTTCTCCACCTCCAGGCCTTGCTATAAACGAAGCGAAACCGCTCGTTACTAGCGCTAGCGTACACTTTCGACGCCTATACCAGTTCACCTGCCGGGCCCTGAAGAACCACGGACTTGCGTACAAGGCGGCCAACAATACCACTCGGTCCTGTAGGCAAACCTACCGAATCATCGGCGCAAAACTACTAAGAGACGAGCCCCCTTTTAAAACTTAAAGAGCTTCTTTAAGATATCCCAAACGCTGACGGTGGTGCGATTGTATACCCGGTTGTATAGGGCTTTCTTAGGATTAGTTAGCCAGCCTAGTCCGCGCGGCGCTTTGAGGCCAAGATTGTGCCTCACCATGCGCTTAAGGCTAGTCCTTGCCCTCAGGCTCTTTTTGATGCTTGGCGTTCTAAACCCAAACTTCATGTTATCCCTCCATCGGATGTGATTTACTTGTTACCAGAAGAATGCGAGGCACCTTTCTCCCTACAATCAGTTGACTTCGCTAACTAAAGCCAATCTCCTGCGGGGATTAAGTAGAATTGTCAACATTCACCTTTTGCGGCCTGCCAATCAAGTCACTTCCCTGCTATTCCATACTTATAGCTGGCGCGCCATGGTGTCGCACTTTTTTCTCTAAAATAGACCGCCGACCACAGTGTAGTAATCGGCCGCCAGGCACCACCACCTATCGCCAGCGGTGGTGCATCTGACCGCTCTGCTAAAGATTATTGGAAATTTACCTTAACACTTGCTATTTCTCGACCAAGGTCGCCCAAAATGTGGGCACGCCGTGTTCATGGAGCAGGCCGCTGCCAGAGGCTAGCCCCAGCACCTGCTTGCCTACAAGGCTTGGAAACCACCCTGTGGGCACCGGCTTGGTCGGCGTCAACAACATTGACCACTGACCTGCCTTTGCCAGAGCAAACTGGGCTTCTGAGATTGGCACCCCCCATTCCCAGCCCTCCTCCACCCACTTGTCGATAGTCTGGGAGTTAATCTCCGTGTATTTCAAGCCAAGCACCCCTTCACAAATTGAAATTTCTCTCCTAGCCCAACGCTTCACTTTGCTGCGCACCCAAGCGTCCCCTGAGGTTCTCGACAGCCTCACTAGCATCAGTCACTCTGACTTTCTGGGCAAGCTGCATGACACTGCAGTCTCTTACTTACTCCCGCCAGACCAGAAATCCTGCTAGCCCTACAAGCTGTTGTCAATATTCGTAAGCGTCAAAGAGCCCTCACCTTGCCACAGGGCAAGATGAGGGCTTGCGGTTAATGCTAGGCGGTTACGAAAATCTGACAGCATTGGGGGCAGATGTGTGGCTGATGAGCGAAACCATTTTGGCGGTGGTGCGTATGTACTATTGGCACTTTGTTAGCGGAGAGACTTGGAGTTGGGTTGCGTTTTTGCAAATATCAAGGGGCCTCTGGCTACGTCCCGCCGGCGATGCAGTCTATGTGCTAATCAACGACGGCGCTTCCGTTAGCCAGACTGGTAGTACGTGGACGGGCAACAAGATTGACCTTGCTCGCATTGAGTATCGCGATGACCGCACAACCATACATATCGTCGAGGGCAATCGCCCCTTCTTAGTCCTGCACTTGCCTTTGGACCAACACGCCAAACCCATAGATTAGTGCGCGGGGCAAAGCGCTAGGGACGCAATGCCTAATGATTCGGACTTAAGATAGATTATAGATAGATGAGTGATTGAGGGTACATGGCAAGGCATCGAAGACTATGGTACAATAACCACATAGAATACTCCGTCTAGGAGGGCACGATAATGAGACTCGCTGGCAAATTCATTGATGTCCGCGACTGGGCACTGCTTGACCTGCCCCTGTTTAGGCATTGGTCACAACCTGAGCACGAGTGGCAAAAATTCGATGGCCCATACTACCCTGACTCAACTCCTGCTGAAATAGAGGAAATGATTGCGCGCCGCGAAGCGAATATCAGGGACAATTCCTTCCCCACCCCGCGGAACAACATGGCCATCACCTGTAAAGAAACGGACAAAATCATCGGCCAGGTGTCATGGTATTGGCAGGGGGAGGAAACTAACTGGCTATGTGTTGGCGTCAGCATTTTCGATTCATCCTACTGGGGCAGCGGCCTAGGGTATGAGGCCCTTGGGCTTTGGACTGACTACATATTGCAGGCAAATCCTGCGCTCGTTCGCATCGGGCTAGCCACTTGGTCAGGCAACACCCGCATGATGCGCCTTGCGGAGAAGCTAGGCTTTAAGCAAGAGGCTTGCTTCCGTAAGGCCCGCATAGTAAATGGTCTTTACTACGACAGCGTGGCCTACGGTGCGCTACGTGAGGAGTGGGAATTGCTCTACCCGCAAGGTTTTGCGGCCCACCTCCAGGCTTCGCTATAGAGAAAGGCCCAAGCTACCCAATTATTGGTGACACTGCCCTTACTACACTCCTACTGCACTAACTCTCGCCCTCTGCACTAAGCGGGCTCACGACTTTATGCAATTTTCGCAGGGCCCATCACGATTAAGGAGATCAAAACAATGTCCATCTATCTTTCCTATGGATGGGCTTCCGTGCACACTCACTTTCTTCATCACAGGATCGACACATCTAAGTTGATCGAACAAGGCTTCACAACCAGCAAATTTCTCCGGTATCGACTTCATCTCAACTTGCAAATGCGATCCCCCCCCTTAGTCCCTAGGGGTTCTAATTTTTTGCGCCCCCAAGAATACCCTAACCATATCGTATAGGCATGCTAAAGCACACGCCCAGCGCAATATCATGGTCTCTGTTTACTTGTGTAACTCGTCTTTGCAAGATAAATCTCCGGCAGCACAATCTTTACTTCTTCGCCAGACTCCTTGTCTCGTTGCCACCAGACGACGAAGCTAACCGTCGCCCCCTGAGGAACATACCCCTTCTGCTTGAGGGCGCAAGGTTGTCGCACTGGTCTTGTACTCTATGCCCTCCTAATCCGACAAAACGTTGTCAATATTCGCCTGTTTCCATTTTGGAGGCAGGTTTTCTTAATCTTGATGGCGAAACGAGATTATTCATTATTTACGCCAGCGCAAACGTCATTGTATAAGGGCATGAGTGCGATTACCAAACACGCTAAATCCAAACAACGAGTTGTAGACCAAGGCCCCGAGGTCTTTACTGCAGAGCGCGAAACCACCGCTATGCTAGGCCCCGTAAAATAAGAAACGGAACTCATAGAAAGCCGCTTTCTAGAGTCCGCATGTGGCAATGGCCACTCTCCCTCGCTGAAATATTGCGTCGATGTCTACAGCCGTTTAGGACTAGGGCCCCGGCGCTTCCCCGCAATTCGCAAGCGATCTCAGCAGAGGCACAGATCATGCTAGACCTGAGGTGCATGATTCATGCGGACTAGACGACGCACACTATTCAGATTCAGAATTCCGACAAAGAAACTGCAACGCCAGTTGGGGCATGCCGCCACATGGTGCGCCGTGCTCTACGTCATTGTAGCCGTCATAGCGCTACACCCTTTGTTTGCCCTAACAATTACCGCACTGTGCGCCACGGTGTCGGGGCTGAAACTCTTTCTCGGCAAACCCTGCCTCCCTGTACCCACGCAGAATGCGTGGCACATATCCGTCGCTCGGGATCTTATCGCGCGTCTTGCCATAATCAGTCATCACATAGGCCATAACAGAAACTGCTCTTCCAGCAATGTTGACGATGACATTAACTTTGTCATAATTATTGGGATACCCTTCATAACGATCTAGCTCTCTTTCGTCAGTGTCTGTTATTTCCCAAATGAGCCCCGGCGTCGTCTTGCCCTGGCAAGGCTCGATGTTCGCAAACGAAGGCAGAGTCAGCTCCCACCCCTCGAGATATACAGGAGTTATCGCCTTAGCATCAGGGCATCTTTCGCTCATCTGAGCCTTATCCATGTTACTACCGTAGGCTAGGTACAGGCGTATACGCATTCTGAGTTCTTCGCAGACTGCTTCCCAATCTGCACGGTAATCTTCTCCCCATGGCCCTTTGGTTATTTGACAGAGCAACTGCGCCTTGTACCTGTGAAGAATGTTGTGCACCAAATCATGAAACTCTGGGCAGACCAAGCGCTCAGTTTCTAAAAACTGACGAAGCCCCCCTTTGATTAAGGTGCGCAGGGCCATAATTCGTCCTGCCTCTGCCTCGTAGCCATGCCCCTGCAAGTTCCCTCGCAGGCAGGCCTTAAGTGCCCTCTCTAGAGCGCTAACATGCTGTCTCTCGCCGGCGACATATGCCTTCATCAAAATAGCTGCCCCGATGCATGTCGGCACATGGCAGAAATCTACGCGGGCATCGGCTGGCAAATGATAAGAATCTAAAAGCTTGAAAGACCCATCATCATCTTGAAATGCACTTAGCTCCTCTGCAGAAACCGCCACACATTGTCTTCCCCCTAACATCTCGCGCATAGCCAACAGCATGGCCTCTAACGCTTCAAAGTCGGGTTTGTCACTGTCTAATCGTCTTAATTTCATTGCAAATCCTCCTCAAACTGACTCATCGTCGCCAAGGTCTAGGCATTCTTGTTTATTTCTCGACCAAGGTCGCCCAAAACGTGGGCACGCCGTGTTCATGGAGTAGGCCACTGCCGTCTGTATCTTCGTAGAGATCGAGCAGCTTGAAGCCGACTTTGAGCTGCCCACGGATTTGGTCTTCTAGTGCGTGAGAGAACTGAATGCCGCTGTCTGTGGCGCGCAATACCTCGAGAAGCTCAGGGTTCGCTAGTGGATTAAACGGCAGTTTGTACTTTATGGTCTTCTCGTCTGCTTCGTCGAAAAGATAGTTAAAGCCGTTATTCAGGCCAGCCATCAGCCGCCCGCCAGGTTTAAGTATGCGGTAGCACTCTCGCCATACATGCATTACGTCCTCAATGTAGCAGTTCGACACGGGGTGAAAAACTAAGTCGAATGAGCTATCGGCAAAGGGTAGCGCTTGTGTCATGTCGGCGCGAATAGCGTTAATGGTGTAGCCTTCGCGGGCCGCTACCGCTAAGTCAGTCTCAACTTGCCGCAGAGAGTAGTCTAAGAGCGTGCAGTTTGCACCTAAAGCCGCAAAAATCGGCATTTGCTGCCCACCGCCAGAGGCTAGCCCCAGCACCTGCTTGCCTACTAGGTTTGGAAACCACTCTGTGGGCACCGGCTTGGTCGGCGTCAACAACATTGACCACTGACCTGATTTTGCAAGAGCAAACTGGGCTTCTGAGATTGGCACCCCCCATTCCCAGCCCTCGTCCACCCACTTGTCGATAGTCTGGGAGTTAATCTCCGTGTATTTCAAGCCAAGCACCCCTTCACAAATTGAAATTCTGCCCGTAGGTAGCCTTCATATCGCCTAGCTACTAAGCTAACATCAGCTACTCGCAGCCAAGCTATGCCCCTGCTGCGAACCCCGTTTCAATGCTCATGGTCTGCTCGCAGGCAGGACGATAGCAAGGTGAGTTATACTGGCGAAGCTGAATAGACTTATCCATTTCCTGAGCTTCGTCGATGACCATGACGGCCTTAGCGAATCTACAAAGCTCAACCTGCCCTGCCCCGCCAGCACATAGCTGCGCCCACTGTCGTTATCTTTTTTCTCTAGGTTGTCGACCTGGTCTTTCATAGTCGACGACGGGGTATTGTTTTAGCACCCAAGGCGGTGTCACCGAAAAGCGGTCTCTGACATTAATGACTGCTAGGGCGTAGGCTACAGCCACTGGCTCTGTCGAAATTAGCGTGGCAAGATTGGCCCTCTGGCAGATAAGGCCTGCATAATACTCGTTAATAAGTTGTACTAAATCGCAAGTCTTAGTGGCGTAATCAATGTAACGGAAAAAAGCCGCAAACTCATTGCGACCCATAAGTAATTCGTGACAGACAATTTTTAGGCGCTCGTCAAGCCTAGTAAAGGCCAGCACTTCGTCCTCTAAGAGCTCCTTCGCCTTAAGCGCGTCAGTGTGAGGATTGTTTAGCGCCTCGCTCTGCAGTTTTTCATCCTTGCCTAGGCTGTGATAGGGCTTCCTTCATGTATTTCAAGTCGTGCGCCATGATGTTGTGCCCGCACAAGTAATCATGACCCTGCAAAAACTTGGCTAAGTCCCGCATGGAGGGCGAGTGCAGAACACTGCCCCGGTCATTGGTCGCGCCAATATCCAGCACAGTATGCTTAGTTGCATGAACTTCGAGGTCAACAAAGACAATCGACTTCACCGCGCGCTAGCCCCTTCCTGTCAAACGGCAGGGATTTATACCGTTCGACAGTGACTTTCGACAGTGAGTGCCTAAATCCTGTATGGTCTACGTCAAAATCCGGTGAGAACGGCCGCCAAAGTCAGCATGTGGAGAAGATCTTATCAATACCCTAATTGCCCGCACTAGGTCATTGATTTTAATGCTCATTTTTACTATAATACGAGCATAAAAATCAAGAGAAGGGAGCTGGTGCAAATGCCTTTGCCCGCCAACCTGCAAATGCTTCTAAAAAATAAGGGCATTCTCACTGCTGCGCAGGCAAACGTCCTCGGTATTTCGAACGAGCGATTGCGATTGCTTGTCAGGTCAGGCGATTTAGAGCGGGTGTCCCACGGGGTCTATATCTCGCCCGATGACCACGTTGACAGAATGTACATTGCCCAGCAACGGAGACGGAAAATCATCTATTCCCATGAAACGGCACTGTACCTTCACGAACTCACTGATCGTGACCCAATCAGCTACACTGTGACAGTGCCCACCGGTTACAACACAAAAACATTGCGCGAGGCAGGCCTTGCGGTGTTTGCAGTCAAGAGAGAACTCCACGAACTTGGCGCAGTCCAGATGGAAACGATGTTTGGGAATGCGGTACTCGCCTACGGATTAGAGAGGACAATTTGCGACTGTATTCGAAGCCGAAGCCAAATGGATATCGCCATTGTAACTGACGCTGTGAAACGCTACTCGAAGCGAAAGGACAAGCATCTGGACGTTCTCATGCAGATGGCTGAAGAATTTCGGATCGTGAAGCCAATCCGAAGTTACATGGAGGTTCTCTTATGAGAACGTCGATTCAACTTTAGGCATTGGTGCGCAACCTCTCCTGCTCAAAACAGCGGCGCCTATTGCGCTCCAGCATTATTACTCGTTTATACAGTTAAGCCCCCATGTAATGCCAAATTTATCGACAACGCTGCCATAGCACTTGCTCCAGAATGTTTCTTGTAGATCTATCAGCACTTGACCGCCCTCCCGTAGTTTTTGAAAGGCCGCCTTGACTGCATCGGCGTCGGACAACACCAGGGCCAGAGTGATGTTATTGCCCACCACAAACGGGCTGCCAGGGAAGGTGTCGGAGAACATCAGCTTAGTGCCGTGAACGGTTAGCTCGCCATGGATGATAAGCTGCTTGGCCTCGTCGGGCAAGGAGAACTCTGGATTAGGAGGCGCGTCGCCGTAAGTAGATAGATCGCCCTTCTCGGCGCTAAAAACTTCGGCGTAAAATTCATACGCCTGGCGGCAATGGCCATTAAACGTAAGATAGGCGTGGATTCCCATGTCTTTCACTCCTTCTATGTTTAAGTCATGAACTAGGGTGCAGTCGCACATCTAGGTCGTTTCCTTCAGGATGTTGAGGCTGTGACCGCAGCTACCATCCTGACCGACTCATATCCCCTCTATGCCCCCCCCTCTCCCACAATCGTAGGCAGCGATTCATAAAGCGCATCGATTTCTCTCTGATCACATCAATCAAGCCACATGCTCCTTTCGCAAAAAGATGCGTCATGCTATCGCCTATAATTTCTCGATCCGGGATAGATCTCCTGCTCACCCTATGGGGGGAGTTGAAACACATGAGTTGTACGGGCCCTGCACTAGACCGCATAGAGTTTGTAGTGACCGAGATGAATCTTGTATTTTGGGTTGGCGTCTTTAATAATCTTGATCAAAACCACAGGGTCATCTTTGAGGTGGTAGGTGCAGATAGCAAGCCTAGGACGATGCTCCTTTAGCACCTCAACAGCACCCCTGAGCAGATTTCGTTCGGCACCTTCGATATCCGCCTGAATAAAGTCTATCCGCTCCACTGAGTTTGTCCTTACCCAGTTATCGTATGTTTGCGCCCACATCACAGACAATGTCACCCGGTAGTACACGCACTCCAAATTCTTCGTAAGTACCCTCTTGCCCAGGCCAGGGGCAGCTGCGTTAGAGTTTTGGCATCTCTTTCTTCCACGATGGGCAGGGTGAAAATACCGAGATCAAGCACATCGCCTGCCTGGCCGTAGTGCTCTACCAAGAACTTAAAAAGCTCCTTTTGATGCCTGTGCCCAAGGTAAAAAAAGTCTGACCATACGGCTTTAAATGAGCGACATACGTAACCTCCTCAGTTTGCTCTCTATGTGTAGACTACCCAAATGCAGATTTTTGTTTAATCACGACAAAAAACCACTCACATGCCGACAGGCAATGTGAGTGGGCTTATTTTCGAGCAAGAGCTCAGTGTCGATTAGTCGTCTGGCGTATTTTATTGATAATGTCCGTGGCCTGCGCTGACTGCAGGAAAGCGAGAGTGGTTTCAGGCACGAGCTGGCCTAGTGCGGAAAAATCACCAGCTCGCAAGACCCCGCGAACGTGTGAAGCCGAAATCGCCATACCTGCCTTTTCCAAGCGTGGCACCTCAAGCAACTGAATGTCATGCTGCGCAAGTATTTCTCGCAACGAATGATTGTAGATAGCTGTAACCGGAGAATAGGGCTCTGTACCGACATAACGCACCCTAACATTGAGTGCGCGCGCTATATGCGTAGCATAGAGTGTAGCGTCAACAGAGGCACCCGCGCGTGCATGGGCTGTTTCTTCTTCGCTGAAGTAACTCGGAAAGGTGGCCGCGGAGACAGCGTATGGCCCGGAGGGCAGTACGGTAACGTTCTTAAGATGCTGCGTTCCCTGCTTAACTAGTTCTAACCTTACGGCAAATGGGAAAACTGACCTGTTCTCCTCTACGACGAGCACATAGACATGGTCGCACTGCTTCGCAGCTACTGCCACCAGATGTTGATGCCCCAGAGTAAACGGATTGCAGTTTACTACCAGCCCACCTACTTTACCGTCCTTGGTCGCTGGTACAGCAGAGGCGACAGACTCTAGTTGCGCGAGGTAATCCTCTAAGCACGGGAAGCCACTTTCAAGCAGTGCCGCCCATTCAGTCTTTACTAGCATTCTGAAACCCATGCTGGCAAAGAAACTCGCCTGCTCGGGCATGGTAAAGATAAAGACCCTTGTGTGCCCTTGCCTAAGCGCAGCAAGCATTAAGTAATGAACAATTTTGGCCGATAAGCCCTCGCCCTGCATGGTGCTGTCGACTGCGATGCATTGCAGCACGTTGCCCTCGAGCGAGCCAGTCGCCACGATCTGTTGGTGTACTCGTATCTCTACGGTTAAGTCGCTAGCCCTATCATAGCGCAAACCGAACTGATCAAGAAAAATCGCGACCGCTCGTAGGTCCTGGCTCTTAACAACCTCATAGGTAGTCCACATACTTCTTCTCACCCCTTAAACTGACTAGGGCGTAGCAATAACTCTGGTGTGGGCAAGCCCTCGCCAAGAAGATGTAAGGCGAGTGACAAGGCCAGGAGATCAGCCGACCCGCCAGGGCTGAGTCGAGCCGCGCAGAAAGTGCTGTGGGCTGACAAAGTAAGTGCTCGGCCAAGCTCCGAGAAGACGCTCCCTGCGCCTAGTATCGCCCGGGCGGTGCTTTGCACAAGGGCCAAGCCTTCCTCTCCGGCGCGATGAAGAATAGTAGTATCAGGCAAACACGCCATGATATTAATCAGGGCATGGACGGCGGCATCGTTAAAACTTGCCCCTTGTCCTAACGCGTCTTGCAATGCGGGGTACCCCACCTGCTCTACGGTCGGGAACCCCGCCTCTGCTTCACCCCTTATGCCGGTGTAACCCCCTTCTCTATAGAGCCTTTCTCCGGCGGTGAGAGAGGGGCGTGCTGTCAGGTTTTCGAGCTCACGCTCGGTCAGCCCCTGACACGCCTGCCGAATAGTAGCAAAAAACTCTACCGAAGGAGCCTTGATGCCCTTGGCTAGGCACACGCCGGTAATCCCGGCAGCAAGGCCGAGCACAAAGAGCTGCCCACGCTGCGTATTGACCCCAGATGTGGCCCGCAACAACTCGCGCTCGGCTTGCACGCCAATATTTCTGAGTTGGCCGAACACTTCCCCTAGACTCTGGCCTGTTTCTCGCCAGCCTACTTCTACGCAAGCGACGAAGTAAGGGGAAAGAATGCTACTCCCCAGAAGAAACGTCAAGAGACTCATGTCTGTGTGGGCGCCATTGTCGCGTGGGTTTACCAAGCCAGGCGAGGGATAGATACAGACCTCAAACAGAGACGCTGCCGTAAAACAGGCACCGACACGATAGAGCTCAACTGGCGCAGTCATTTATGCATGTCCCCCAGACCGCTATCTTCTTGGCAATGGCGATAACTTCATCTGCCGCGTGTGCGCGGAGAAGGCGGCAGACGTGGGCCTCCTCTTGCTCGCACACCCAACACATTCGCCCCTTAAGCCCTAAGCTGTGGCGATTTACCGCCCCTCTGCGAGTGATAACGTCTATATCCCACAAACGCCCCTGTGTTGCTGTTTCCTCTAGAGCTATGCAGTGCTGTTTCAGAGTGTGCCCGTCGGCTAAGACCGCCATGAGATGACATGGGCCGAGGGCATTAACTAGGCGCGACTCGCTAACTAGCTCTACCCCTAAGTCTGCCAGCATGGCATGCACCTCTGCCCGCGCCGCAGTAAGCAGTTTTTCCCACGGGTACATGGTGAAACCTCCTGGGAGATTAAGAGTGATCTGCACAACAGACACTCCGCTTGCCCCGAGTTTCAGCTGCTGCTGTGCGTACCTCTCCTCTTTGGCAGCTAAAATATGCCATCTCGCCACGTTATCTTCGCTCTTCACTTACACTGCCTCCACTAAAAGCTTACGCCGTAACTTTCTTGTTGCGGTTCATTGCCCCGCTAACAACCGGCCAGAGCAAGATAACGGCACACACGATTAGCAGGGATGCCGTAATTGGCTTTGAAAGAACCGCCAAGAGATCCCCGCCTTCAAGCAATATCGCTCGTCTAAGATTCGCTTCGGTAAGGCTGCCTAGCACGAGGCCTAGTACAAGGGCGGCCGAAGAGAACTTAAAGGCAGTAAGTGCCACACCAATAATGCCGGCGATCATCATAAGGACTACGTCTCCGGTACTACTCTTGAGCGCGAAGCTACCCATCGCTGCAAACAGCACGATTAGCGGCCCGAGGATGCTATATGGCACATTGAGCACCTTGTTAAAGACTTTCGCAATCGCCATAGAACATATCACCATCAGGATGTTAGTAACGATCATCGAGGCAAAAACGGAAGAGAGAAACTGGGGTTGTGTTCTGTGCAGTAGCGGTCCTAACTGCACACCCTGTAAGACTAGTGCAGACATCATAACCGCGGCAGCTGTACCACCAGGTATGCCGAGTGCCAGCAAAGGCACCATGGAACCCCCGGCTGCGGCATTGTTGGCTGTCTCGGATGCGGCAATGCCTTCAATCGCGCCGTGGCCAAATTGCTTGCGGTTTGGTGAAATCTTCGCCTCGGTCGTATAGCTGAGAAACGCAGCAATGGTTGCGCCTGCACCGGGCAAGATGCCGACCACAGTGCCCAAGATGGAGGCGCGTACAACGGTCCACCTAATTGACCATGCCTCTGATAGCGTAAGCAGATTGGTCTTAAAGTTCGCGCCACCCTTCGATTCTGTGGTCACAAGCTTTACTGGCTTGCTGGTTTGCTTGAGTACTTCGGTAATGGCAAAGAGGCCTATCATGACCGGAATCATCTCGATTCCACCCAAGAGCGAGGAACTGCCCCAGGTGAACCTAGGTATGCCCAGCAGGGGGTCCATGCCTACCGTGGCTAAAAGTAAGCCGATGAGGCCGGAGATAAGCGTCTTGATCACGTTGTCGCTGTCGAGCGCCGTGAGCACACTAAGCCCTAG
>Ga0136707_1000003_pt1 | contig 39073 bp, 24 predicted proteins | sample 4C3metaG_FD_101397 | JGI IMG/M metagenome (GOLD analysis project Ga0136707, IMG submission 101397) | Freshwater bacterial and archeal communities from Indian Creek, Illinois, USA - 4C3 metaG | ecosystem: Environmental > Aquatic > Freshwater > Unclassified | place: USA: Indian Creek, Illinois...
CTCGCGCACCAGCGCGACGCAAAGGTCATGCACGACCGGATCGCAGCCGAAGGGCTCGAGCACCCGCCAGCCCTGCGCCCCCGCCTCGGCCAGTCTGGCCGGGGCTTCGGGCGGGGTGGTCTTTCCGCTGTTCATGGCCGGGGGCTGGTTCACCCGGCAGCAGATCCCGGCCAGACTGGCCGAGGCGGGGGCGCAGGGCTGGCGGGTGCTCGAGCCCTTCGGCTGCGATCCGGTCGTGCATGACCTTTGCGTCGCGCTGGTGCGCGAGGCGGGGGCGGCAGAGGTGATCCTCGCGGCGCACGGGTCGTTCAAGTCCCAAGTGCCGTCGGACATCGCCAGGCATGTGGCGGGGCGGATCGCGGCGGAGACGGGCGCGCGGGTCTTGCCGGGCTTCATCGATCAGGCGCCGCGGCTGGCGACACTGACCGGGGTCGGCGGGGTCTGTCTGCCGTTCTTCGCCGCCGAGGGCGGGCATGTGTGCGACGACATTCCGAAGGCCCTTGCCGAAGCGGGCTTCACGGGTCGCCTCCTGCCGCCGGTCGGGACGGATGCGCGGGTGCCGGGGATCATCGCGGCGGCGATTCGGGCCGGGCACCAGGCCTGCACCGGGGACTGCCGCTGGAAACGTCGGTAGGGTGCGCTTCAGCGCACCGCATCTTCAAACCGTGTGCAGGTAGAGCTCGAAATCCACCTCGCTGACCGTCCGCATGACGCGCGCATATTCCGCCGCCTTGATCGCGGTGAAGGTGCGGTGCAGGTCCCCGCCCAGCGCGGCCTTGAGGAAGTCCGAGGCCCTGGCCGCCGCGATCGCCGATTTCCAGTCGGTCGGGATCGTGCCGGCGCTGGCATCGGCATAGCCGTTGCCGGTGGTTTCGGGGCCGGGGTCGATCTGGTGCTGCATCCCGTGGCGGATGCCGGCAAGGACGGTCGCGGCCACCAGATAGGCGTTCGCGTCCACGCCTGCGGGGCGGTGTTCGATCCGCCGCGCCCGGATGTCGCCGGCCGGAATGCGCAGCGCGACCGAGCGGTTGTTGACGCCCCAGGTCGGGGAAACCGGCGCGTAGGACTGGCTGGCGAAGCGGCGCCACGAGTTGGCGTGGGGGGCGAAGACCAGCATCGATTCGCCCATCGTCGCCTTGAGGCCGCCGAGCGCGTGCAGGATCGCGGGGTTCCACTGGCCCTCGGTCGCCTCGGCGAAGCGGTTTCGGCCCCCGGCGTCCGGCATCGAGACGTGGAAATGCATGCCCGATCCGGCGTAGTTCTCGTTCGGCTTGGCCATGAAGCAGGCCACCACGCCATGCGCGCGGGCCTGGGCGCGGACGATGCGCTTCAGCCGCATCAGATCATCGGCGGCGGCCAGAACGTCGGGGCGGTAATGCAGCGTCAGCTCATACTGCCCGGGGGCGTATTCGCTGATCAGCGTTTCGGCGGTGATCCCGGCCTTCTCGGCCCCGGCGTAGATGTCCGAGAAGAGCGGCAGCATCCCGTGCAGGTGGTCGACGGAATAGACCTCGGTCCTGGCCGACTTGCGGCGGTCCAGCACGTCGCGGGCGGGCTGCATCTTGCCGTCGGGGCCGCGCTCGGGGTCGAGCAGGAAGAACTCCAGCTCGAAGGCGCCGGCGGGATGCAGGCCCATCGCGGCCAGGGCCTCGACCTGGGCCTTGAGCGCGTGGCGGGGGTCCGAGGTCATGGCCGCGCCGTCCAGCGTGTACATCGACATGAACACCTCGCCGCGCGCGGGCCGGGTGTTGTGCAGCGCCTTCAGCGTGCCGGGGATCGGCCAGGCGCGCAGGTCGCCGTCGCCCTGGTCCCAGATCAGGCCGGTCTCGTGCACATCCTCGCCGCAGATGTCGAGGCCGAGGATCGAGATCGGCAGATGGCGACCATTGTTGTAAAAGGACAAAAGCTCATGCCGGCGGATGATCTTTCCCCGGCCGATGCCGTTGGCGTCGTGCAGGATGATGTCGAAGGCCTCGATCTCGGGATGGGCGGCGAGGAAGGCTTCGGCCTCGGCGGGGGTGGAGCCGGAGGGGCTGGGCTGGGGCATGGGTCAGGCCTTGAAAAGCGCGGTCAGGATGGCGTCGAAGCTGGCGATCAGGCGGTCGACCTGGGCCTTCTTCGTCGCCGGGCTGACCAGCATCATGTTGTGGAAGGGCGCGATCAGCGTGCCCCGGTTGACGAGCGCGGTATGGATCGCGGCCTCGACCCCCGGCTGGTGGGCGCGGGCGGCCTCGGTGCCGTTGCGCAGCGGGCCGGGGGCGCAGACGAATTCGACCCGCGCGCCGACGCGGACGACATGCCAGGGCGCGCGGTGACCGTCGATCACCCGGGCGAGGCCCTGCGACAGGCGTTCGGCAAGCCGGTCCATATGGGCGTAGTTCTCGGGGGTCATGACCTGCGACAGGGTGGCGACCAGGCAGGCGAACTGCATCGGATTGGCCGAAAGCGTGGTGCCCATGCCGCTGCGGCCGGGTTCGCGCCGGGCGTTCGCTGCCGCATATCGCGCCGCGGTCGCGTCGCTGAGGCCCCAGACAGCGGTGGGCATGCCGCCGGCCACGCATTTGCCGACGACGAAGATGTCGGGGTCAAGGCGGTGGACGCGGGTATAGCCGCCAAGGCCGGAGGAGATCGTGTGCGTCTCGTCCATGATCAGGAGCGCGCCGTATGTCTGCGCCAGCCGGCGCAACCCGTCGTGGAACCCGGCCTCGGGCAGGACCATGCAGGAGTTGGTCATCACCGGCTCGGTCAGGATCGCGGCGACGTCGCCCTTGGCGAGAGCGGCCTCGACCCCGGGCAGGTCGTTGAATTCGCAGGCGACGGCGGTCCGGGTCAGGTCGTTCACCTGGCCGAGAAGGCCGGGGGAGTGCACCGTTTTCCCGTTCTCCAGCGATACGAAAGTGTCGTCCACCGTGCCGTGGTAGCAGCCGTTGAACACCAGCACCTTGGGCCGCCCGGTGATTGCGCGGGCAACCCGGAGCGCAAAGCGGTTGGCGTCGGTGGCGGTGGTGGCGATCTGCCACTTGAACGGGCCGAAGCGGTCGGTGAGGAGGCGCCCGGCCTCCAGCGCCGCCTCGGTCGGCAGCATGTAGGTCAGGCCGTGGCGGGCCTGCGCGCGGATGGCCTTCGCGACCGGGGGCGGCGAGTGGCCGAACATCGACCCGGTGTCGCCGAGGCAGAAGTCGTCGAGGCTGTGGCCGTCGATATCCTCGATCCGCGCGCCCGTGGCGCGGGCCACCAGCGGCAGGTGCGGCATCGGCCAGTCGGCCATCCAGTGCATCGGCACGCCGCCGAGAAAGACGCCCGCGCCCTTTTCCAGCGCGGCGGCGGATTTCGGTCGGGCCCGGGCATAGGCCGCAGCCTCGCGCGCCGCGAAGGCGGTCAGCCGCGAGGTCGGGATGCCGGCGATCAGGGGGTCAGACATGGGCGTGGTTCCGTGGATGCTGCCCGAATATGCCGCGCGATTTGATCAAATTGCAAGCGCCCGCGCATCGCCGCCCGGCGCCGCCGTGCCCGTCGAAACGCGACCGCGAGGTCGCGATGCGCGGCCGGTCAGGCCCAGCGGCCCTCGAAATCCTCGGGCACCAGCAGGTTGTGGCGGCCCATCGCGCGCACCTCCTTCTCGCCGCAGAGCGCCATGGTGATGTCCATCTCCTTCTGGATCACCTCCAGCGCCTTGGTCACCCCGGCTTCGCCCATGGCACCGAGGCCGTGGATGTAGGCGCGCCCGATCATCGTGCCTTTCGCGCCCATCGCCAAAGCCTTCAGCACGTCCTGGCCCGAGCGGATGCCGCCGTCCATCCAGACCTCGGTCCGGTCGCCGATGGCGCGGACGATCTGCGGCAGCATGCGGATCGAGGACAGCGCGCCGTCCAGCTGCCGCCCGCCGTGGTTCGACACGATGACCGCATCGGCCCCCGCATCGGCGGCCATCTTGGCATCCTCGGGGTCGAGAACACCCTTGAGGATGAACTTGCCCTGCCAGCGGTCGCGGATGCGGGCGACCTTGGACCAGTCGAGCATCGGGTCGAACTGTTCGTTGGCCCAGGCGGTCAGGTCCGTAAGGTTCTGCACCCCCTTCACATGGCCGACGATGTTGCGGAACTGGCGGCGCGGGGTGCGCAGCATGTTCCAGGCCCAGCGGGGTTTGGTGGCGATGTCGAGCAGGTTCGGCAGCGTGGGCCGCGGCGGCGAGGTCAGGCCGTTCTTGAGGTCCTTGTGGCGCTGCCCGAGGATCTGCAGGTCCAGCGTCAGCACGAGGGCCGAGCACTTCGCGGCCCGCGCGCGTTCGATGATCGCATCGACGAAATCCTCGTCCTTCATCACGTAGAGCTGGAACCAGAACGGGTCGGGGCTGTGGGCGGCGACATCCTCGATGGAACAGATCGACATGGTCGAAAGGGTGAAGGGCACGCCGAACCGCGCCGCCGCGCGGGCGGCGAGGATCTCGCCATCGGGGTGCTGCATGCCGGTGGAGCCGACCGGGGCGAGGGCCACGGGCATGGTCACGGGCTGGCCCACCATGGTGCCGGCGAGGCTGCGCCCGGTCAGGTCGCGCGCGACGCGCTGGCGCAAGCGGATCTGCGCGAAGTCGGACGTGTTCTCGCGGAAGGTCTGTTCGGTATAGCTGCCGCTTTCGCAATAGTCCCAGAACATCTTCGGCGTGCGCCGCCGGTGCAGGCGCCGGAGATCGTCGATGCAGGTGATGACGGGCATGTCCGGGCGGTCCTTCGCGGCGGATTGGTAAGCCGGTGTTAGCAATGGCGGGTCTGCGCGTCCATCCTTTCGTCCACCCCGGCGGGCGGCCCGGTGCTTCAGGCGGAACCTGCCGTCACGCGGAATGGGCCCCGTCGGCCAGCGCCCTGACCCGGGCCAGCACCTCGGCGACCGTCCGGCCCGCGCCGATGTCCTTGACGATGGCTGAGCCGACCACGGCCCCGTCGGCGATCCCGGCGATGCTGCGGGCCTGTTCGGGCGTGGTGATCCCGAAGCCGACGATCACCGGCAGGTCGGTCGAGCGCTTGATCCGCGCGACCTCGGGGGCCACGTCGGCGGCCTGCGCCGCGGCGGCCCCGGTGATCCCGGTGATCGAGACGTAGTAGACGAAGCCCGAGGTGTTCCGCAGCACCCTGGGCAGGCGGCGGTCGTCGGTGGTGGGCGTGGCGAGGCGGATGAAGTCCAGCCCTGCCGCCTGGGCGGGCAGGCAGAGTTCGTCGTCCTCCTCGGGCGGCAGGTCGACGACGATCAGGCCGTCGATCCCGGCCTGCCTGGCCTCGGCCAGAAAGCGGCTGACGCCGCGCGAATAGATCGGGTTGTAATAGCCCATCAGCACGATGGGGGTGGTCTGGTCGCCGGCGCGGAAGCTGCGGACCATGGCCAGGACCCGGTCGAGCGTCATGCCGCCCTCCAGCGCGCGCTGGCCCGCGGCCTGGATGGTGGGGCCATCGGCCATGGGATCGGTGAAGGGCATCCCGAGCTCGATGATGTCGACGCCCGCGCCCGGCAGCCCCTGCATGACCGCCAGCGCGGTTGCCGCATCCGGATCGCCCGCCATGATGTAGGCGACGAAAGCCTTCTTCCCTTCGGCCCTGAGGCGCGCAAAACTGTCGTCGATCCGTGTCATGAAGGCCCCCGTGACATGCGATGCCCGGTGTGCCACGGGCGGGCGGGAAATGGCAATGGGCCGGACGATCTGGCCCCCCGATGCAGCGAAGGCCGAGGATGACGGATCGCCTGACCGAACCCGATACGACGCTGCGCTCGATCCTCGCGGGGCTGGTGCGGCGGCACCGGTGGCGGCTGGTAACGACCTATGGGCTGACGCTGGCCGAGAATGCCTGTGTCGTGCTCTACCCGCTGTCGGTCGGGGTCGCCATCGACGGGCTGCTGGCCGGGCGCCGGGCGAGCCTGGTGCCGCTGGTCACCGTCTGGCTGGTCCATATCGCGATCGGGCTGGTGCGGCTGGTCTACGACACGCGGGCCTTCACCGTCGTCCATGCCGACCTCGTGCTCGACACCGTGGACCGCCAGCGCGGGGCGGGGGTTGCCGAGGCCCGGATCGTCGCGCGGGTGACGCTGGCGCGCGAGCTGGTCGATTTCCTCCAGGTCGAGGTTCCCGCGATCATCCGTTTCGTGACGCTGTTTGTCGGCGCGATCCTGATGCTGTTCTGGTTCGATCCGGTCTTGGGTCTGATGGCGCTGGCGGCGCTCGGTCCGATCCTTGTCGTCACGCGCTGGTTCGCGCGGCGCAGCTACCGGCTGAACGGTGCGCTGAACGACCGGCTGGAGCGCGAGGTCGAGATCGTCGGCGCGCGGCCCATGGCCCAGGTGCGCCGCCACTATGGCCGGGTGCGGGCCTGGCGGATCCGGATCTCGAACGCGCAGGCGGGCACCTGGGGGGTGATCGAGCTTGCCACGCTGGGGCTGGCGGTTGCCGCGCTGCTGCGGCTGACGGCGCTCGACGGGGTGACGGCAGGGATGATCTATGCCGTCCTGGCCTATGTCTGGGACTATTGCGACGCGGCCGACGACCTGCCGGTCATCGTCGAGAACCTGGCCCGGGTGCAGGACATCGGCGAGCGGCTTGCCGAGGGCTAGGCCCTCTGGTCGCTTGATCCCGCCCGCGGGGACCCTTAGAAGCCACCCGTCGCCAGTGGAGGGACGAATGGGTTTCAGGATGGGCATCGTCGGGCTGCCGAACGTGGGCAAGTCCACCCTCTTCAACGCGCTGACCCGCACCGCGGCGGCGCAGGCGGCGAACTTTCCCTTCTGCACCATCGAGCCAAATGTGGGCGAGGTGGCGGTGCCCGATCCCCGGCTGGACAGGCTGGCGGCGATCGCGCAGTCGCGCCAGGTCATCCCGACGCGGATGACCTTCGTCGACATCGCCGGGCTGGTGCGCGGGGCGTCGAAGGGCGAGGGCCTGGGCAACCAGTTCCTCGCCAACATCCGCGAATGCGACGCGATCGCCCATGTGCTGCGCTGTTTCGAGGATGGCGACATCACCCATGTCGAGGGCCGCATCGACCCCGTGGCCGATGCCGAGACCATCGCGACCGAGCTGATGCTGGCCGATCTGGAGAGCGTGGAGCGGCGACTGACGGGGCTGGCGCGAAGGCTGAAGGGCGGGGACAAGGAGGCGGCCGATCAGGACCGGCTGCTGCGCGCGGCGCTGGCGGCGCTGGAGGCGGGCAAGCCGGCGCGGACGGTGAAGGTCGCCGAGGACGACCGGCGGGCCTGGCGGCTTCTCCAGCTGCTGACCGCCAAACCCGTGCTCTATGTCTGCAATGTCGAGGAGGCCTCGGCCGCCGAGGGCAACGCGCAGTCCGGGCGGGTGGCGGCGATGGCGGCTGCGGAAGGCGCGGCGTCGGTGGTGATCAGTGCCCGGATCGAGGAGGAGATCAGCCAGCTCGCCCCCGACGAGGCGGCGCTGTTCCTGGCCGAGATGGGGCTGGAGGAGGCGGGGCTCGACCGGCTGATCAAGGCGGGCTATGCGCTTTTGGGCCTGCAGACCTATTTCACCGTCGGCCCCAAGGAGGCGCGGGCCTGGACGATCCCGAAGGGCACGCTCGCCCCCCAGGCCGCGGGCGTGATCCATGGCGATTTCGAGAAGGGCTTCATCCGCGCCGAGACGGTGGCCTATGACGACTACATCGCCGGAAACGGCGAGGCCGGCGCCAAGGAGGCGGGCCGGTTCCGCGTCGAGGGCAAGACCTATGAGGTCAAGGACGGGGATGTGCTGCATTTCCTGTTCAGCGGCTGAGCCGTCGGGCTGGGCTGCCGGCGTCAGGCGTCAGGCGGTCGAGAGCCGGGCTCATGCCGGCCTGCCTGGTCGGATGACACCGGCAGGGTCACCTGCAGCGCCGTCGCGGTGCCGACATCGCGCAGGACCGCGGTGCCCCCGAAGGTCGCCAGCCGGCGGCGCATGGCCTGAAGCCCCAGCCGGTGCGTCGGGCCCCTGGCTTCGGGCCGGACCGCCCTGCCCCTGGAACTGACGACGCTTACCTTGAGGGCCCCGGCGCGGATCCGGACGCGCAGGCGGATCCTGCCGCCGTCGCCGTGCCGGGCGGCGTTGGTCAGCCCCTCCTGGATCACCCGGTAGATGCAGATCCGCCGCGGCAGGTCGATCTGCACGTCGGTTTCCGGACCGCTCACACGCAGCGCCACATCGGTGAGTGATCGGAACCGGTCGGCCGCGAGCGCGACGACACCGTTCAGGTCCAGGGCTTCGATCTCGGGGAGGATCAGGCCGGAGGACAGTTCGCGAAGCTGGCCGACGGCCTGGTGGATCAGCGCCGATTGCGACGGACCGGTTGCGGGCGTCGCGACCTGCCTGTCTGCGGACCGCAGCGCGGCAAGGGCCAGAAGCTGGATCGGGCCGTCGTGCAGCTCGGCGCCCACCAGGTTCAGGGTCTCCTCGTTCGCCCGGCTGGCGTCAAGCCGCGCCTGGTCGGCCTCGCGCCGCAGGGCGTCGTTGCGCTGTGCCAGCCGCCGTTCCGCGGCCAGACGCTCGCGGAGCTGCTCGCTCTGCCGGGCGCTTGCGGCCAGCATGATGAGAAAGGCGAAGGTCGCCGTCCCGATGGCAAGCATGACGGTCCGCTCGAAGTTGCGGATGTCGGCCATGATGGCCGTCGCATCGACATAGACCTCACCGACCGCGATGACGCGGTCGCCGGGCGCATCGCGGATCGGCAGGTAGATCTCGATATAGGGCGCGGGCAGGGGGGCGCCGTCGTCTTCAGGCGTCTGTTCGGCGAATTTCGCGCTGTCCTGTCCGGAAATCGCGACCCGCAGATCGGCGTCGTCGTGCCGTGTCATGTCGGCCGAGGGCAGACTGCTGTAGAGCAGCCGGCCGTCGATGCTCCAGATATGCAGGGCCATCCGGTGTCCCCCGCGCAGCTTGGGGTCGAGCAGCGCGGCGATTTCGGCCTGACGCGCGGGATCGGGGTTCTCGCCGCGGGTCAGGCTCTGGGCGTAGGGCAGCAGGAAGCGGCTGATGTAGACCTCGGCCAGGTGGCTCTGGGCCAGCAGCTGCGTGGCACGGAAGCGGTCGATGATGTGCTGCCCCAGCGCGAACATCAGCGCGAGCGTGATCAGGATCAGCGCGACCGGCAGGGGCCGGAAGCGGACCGAGGGGATGGCAAACGCCGACCGGGGGGGCGTTCCGGCCGATTCGGTCCCTGACCATCGCAGCGGCTTTTCCATTCGGACCCGGGCTGGAAGGTGCTCTCGCACCGGTTGAAGGGCAAAGATCGTCGATAGGGGTGGCGCCAGGCGGTCGCAGATCGGAACATGCAGAACCTCTACAGACAGTTAACCGAGCCCGGGGCGGGCGTCTACATCGCGGACTGCGACCTCGGTCGCGGTGCGGAATGGGACTTTGGTCCCGTCCGGCTCGGGGCCATTGGTATCGCGCATCCAGGCGACCTTCGCCGGTAACGGCGCAGCCACATTTGCGCCATACTTCAGGAACGCGGACCTTCCTTGTCCCATGGCATCCTGAACGGATCGCGGGCGAGGTCTGACAGTCCGGCAAGATATTGAAACAATTAACGTATCCCCGGCGGTTTCGCTTCGGGGGCGAGGGAGTGCCTGCCATGGCCGTCAAACTGAACGTCGCCGACCTGTCCTTCATCCTGCGCCAGATCAAGATCAGCGAGGCCCATGCTGCGGGCACGGCGCTGACGGACATCTGGGTGGATGCCGACGGCAATGTCGTGTCCGCGGGAACGCCCGGGGCGCTGCAGGCCATTTCCGATCCGCATGTGCCCTATGGTCTGCGCACGGTGGACGGCACCTACAACAACATTGTCGAGGGGCGCGAGACCTGGGGTGCCGCCGATCAGCCGATGCCGCGCCTGCTGAGCCCCTTCTGGCGCGTCGACGCGGATGGCGACGTGATGCCGCTTGGCCCTCCGGGCGGGCCGCGGGTGACCAACACCGACTACGGCGTCATCGGCGCGCCCACCGCGCCCATGGTGAACGGCGGGCACAGCGGCAATGTGGCCGACGCCGACCCGCGGATCATCTCGAACCTCGTGGTGGCCCAGACGGTCGGCAACCCGGCGGCGGTCGCGGCCTGGTTTGGCAACGATGCGGCACTGGCGGCCTTCCACCTGCGGCATGGCGAGGATGCCATCCCCGTGCGTCCGGGAGAGGGTGCCCCGCAACTGGCGCTGGCGAACCAGGGTTTTGAAGCCCAGTCGCTGGCAGACGGCGAGCCTGACGTGAATCCCCACCCGCTTGGCAATTACACGATCGGTGCTCCGACCGGATGGGTGCTGACGGGCGGCACGGGCGGGGTCTATGCTCCGGCTCCCGCGGTGATCGACCCAGGCGGCATCGACGCCAGCAACGTGGCCTGGATCTCGGGCGGCGCCACGCTGTCACAGCAGACCGGACCGATGGTCGCGGGTGCGTCCTACGCCCTCGCCTTGCGTGTCGGTGACCGGACCGACCAGGACTGGAGCGGCGGCGCGGCGCGGCTTCTTGCCGTTTCACCCGATGGACTGACGACGGTCTTCCTGGCGCAATCGACCCTGCCGACGCCGGTCGACGGCGGCTGGGCGGATGTCTCGCTTGCGACCGCGCCGATTCCGGCATCGCTTGCGGGATATGCGTTGCGGATCGAGGTCCAGCAGACCGGCGGCGGTCAGGTGCTGATCGACGGCATCGATGTCACGTCCTCGCTGGGCAACCTGATCGAGATCGACAACACCGACCTGGCCAGCCTGCCGAACCTTGCGCCCGATGACGGCATCTCGGCGCCGTTCAACGCCTGGATGACCTTCTTCGGCCAGTTCTTCGATCATGGTCTCGACCTGATCGGCAAGGGTGGCAACGGCACGGTCTTCATTCCGCTGCAACCGGATGATCCGCTGGTGCTGGGCGCCGACGGGATCGCGGGAACGCCGGACGACCTGCCGAACCACCTGCGGTTCATGGCGCTGACCCGGGCCACGCCGACGGCCGGGCCGGGCGCCGACGGGATCCTGGGCACAGCGGACGACACCGCCCACGAGGGCAACAACTCCACCACGCCCCAGGTGGACCAGAACCAGACCTACACCTCGCATGCCTCGCATCAGGTGTTCCTGCGCGAATACGCGCTTGACGCGGCGGGCCGGCCGGTTGCCACCGGGCATCTTCTGGACGGCGCGAACGGCGGGCTGGCCACCTGGGCCGACATCAAGGCGCAGGCGCGCGATCTGCTGGGCATCGAACTGTCCGACGGCGATGTCCTGAACATCCCGCTGCTGCGCACCGATCCCTACGGCGCCTTTGTCCGCGGACCGAACGGCCTGCCGCTGATCGTGACCGGTGTCGGCGCGGACGGGATCCCGAACACGGCGGATGACGCCGTGGTCGAGGGCTATCTGGAGATCCCCGTCAACACGTTCGCCGCGGGTGCGCTGCGCATCGGCCATGCCTTCCTCGACGACATCGCCCATGCCGCCAATCCGTTCAACAGCGCGACGGGCGGGTTGAAGATTGCCGATGATGACGTCGATCTCGGGCTGGACGACAGTGTCAGCCTCATCGGCCGCTACGATGACGAGCTGCTGGACCGCCACTTCATCACCGGCGACGGCCGCGGCAACGAGAACATCGGCCTGACGGCGGTGCATCACGTCTTCCACTCGGAACACAACCGGCAGGTCGAGGCGCAGAAGCTGACCGTGTTGTCGACGGGGAATGCCGGTTTCGTCGGGGAATGGCTGGACGCGCCGGTCGAGGGCGCGGCGCTGGCGGGCTTTCTGGCCGATTTCGACACGGCGGTCGACAAGGCCGCTTTCCTGGCCGGCTCGACCTTCTTCCAGGCGCTGGACTGGAACGGCGAGCGGCTGTTCCAGGCGGCCCGGTTCGCGACCGAGATGCAGTATCAGCATCTGGTGTTCGAAGAATTTGCCCGGAAGGTGCATCCGAACATCGAGCCCTTCGTCTTCAACGCCGTGACCGACATCAACCCGGCGATCTTCGCCGAATTCGCGAACGTGGTCTACCGCTTCGGGCATTCGATGCTGACCGACTCGATGCCCCGGGTCTTTGCCGACGGCTCAAGCGATGACATGGGGCTGATCGCGTCGTTCCTGAACCCGGTCGCCTATGACAACAACGGCGGGCTTTCCGCCGACGAGGCGGCGGCGGCGGTCATTCGCGGCATGACGATCGAGCGCGGCAATGCGATCGACGAGTTCATCGTCGGTTCGCTGCGCAACAACCTTGTCGGGCTGCCGCTCGACCTGGCCGCGCTGAACATCGCCCGGGGGCGGGATACCGGGATCCCGGGCTTCAATGACGCCAGGGCGCAGCTTTTCGCGCAGACCGGGTCGGTCTGGCTGCGACCCTACGCGAACTGGGCCGAGCTTGCGGCCAATCTCAAGAACCCGATGACGGTGGTCAACCTGATCGCCGCCTACGGCACCCATGCCACGATCCTGGCGGCCACGACGCTGGACGCCAAGCGGGCGGCGGCGTCCGATCTGGTCTTCGGGGGCGGCGCGGTCGCCGACGCCGACCGGCTGGACTTCCTGCTGGGGCGCAACGGCTGGACGGCCGCCACCAACGGCCTGAACGCCATCGACCTCTGGGTCGGCGGCCTGGCCGAGCGGATCATGCCCTTCGGCGGCATGCTGGGATCGACCTTCACCGCGATCTTCGAGGCGCAGCTGGAAGCCCTGCAATTCGGCGACCGGTTCTACTATCTGAGCCGGACCCAGGGACAGAACTTCCTGAACGAGCTGGAGCAGAACTCGTTCTCGAAGATGCTTCTGGCAAACACCGCGCTGGCGCAGCCGGGCGCGGACGGGCTGCGCGGCACGGCCGACGACATCATCGCCCGGCATATCGGGGTGGATTCCTTCGCCCGCTACGACTTCGTGCTGGAAGTGGACCAGGCCAACCAGGCCGGGGCCGATCCGACCGGCAACGATCCGGTGCTGGAGGCGATGGGGCTTGGCAAGGTCGTGCGCGACGATCCGGCGACGGCTGCGGTCGAGAGCAACTACATCCGCTTCACCGGGGGCGAGCATGTCGTCGTCGGCGGCACCGCGGGCAATGACACGATCATCACCGACGACGGCGACGACGGCATCTGGGGGGATGCCGGCGACGACTACATCGAGTCCGGCTTCGGCGTCGACCTGGTGAACGGCGGAGCGGGCAACGACATCATCATCGACCGTGGCGACGAGGGGGATTTCCTGAAGGGCGAGGAGGGCGATGACGTCATCGCCACCTCGGGCGGTCTGGATATCCTGATGGGGGGCAGCGGGCGGGACGTCCTGTTCCTCGGCACCGACAGCGCCGAAGTCTTCGCCGGCCAGGGTGACGATTTCATCATGGGCGGCGACGGCCACGACAACCTGATGGGCAACGAGGGCGACGACTGGATCGAGGGCGGCGGCGGCTTCGACGTCATCGCGGGCGACAATACCGAACTGTTCTTCAACAGCCGGATCATCGGGCATGACGTGATGTTTGCCGGGTCGGACGAGCAGGACTTCGACGCCGAATCGGGCGACGACATCATGGTCCAGGGCGAAAGCGTCATGCGCAACGAAGGCATGTTCGGCTTTGACTGGGTGACCTACAAGGGCGTGGCCATCGCGGCCAATGCCGATCTTCGCATCAAGATCTTCACCACCGACGAACAGGACATCCTGCGCAACCGCTTTGACAAGGTCGAGGCGCTGTCGGGCTGGAACCTGAACGACACGCTGATGGGCGATGACCGCGTTTCTGCGTCGCTCCTGGGCGACCTTGAGGCCGGCGTCGAAGGCGTCTTCTTCAACGACGGTCTGGATCAGGCGGGCATCGACCGGATCACCGGCCTGCATGACCTGGTGTCGCTCGGCAGCGGCCAGACGACATGGGAGCAGGGCAACATCATCCTCGGCGGCGGCGGGTCCGACGTGATGGCCGGCAACGGCGGGGACGACATCCTGGACGGCGACCGCTGGCTGAATGTCCGCATCCGGATCACCAGCGCGCCGGGCGAAGCGAACCTGGCCGCGAACGAGATCGCGACCGTCGACAGCCTGAAGCACATCTTCACCGCTTCGGACGGGGTCGACGCCTGGGTCGGCCGCAGCCTGTTCGAACTGCTGGTCGAGCGCACGATCGTGCCGTCGCAGATGCACATCGTCCGCGAGATCCTGAACGGCGGTTCTGCCGGCGACGTGGACGTGGCGGTCTTCAACGACGACTTCGACCAGTACACGATCACCTATCTGCCCGATGGTTCGGCCCGGGTGGCGCATACCGGCTTTGGCAACACGGATGTCCTGGTCGACGACGGCACCGATACGCTGCGCAATGTCGAAATCCTGCGCTTTCGCAACGGCGACGTGGCCTTTGGCGCGACGGCCGTCGCCGGGCGACCGGTCATCAGCGACACCACGCCGCTGGAAGGTCAGGCGCTTGGCGTGGATCTGGCGCTGGTGACCGATCCCGCGGGCATTGCCGGGCCGATCGCGTTGCAGTGGCAGGTGTCCGCGGACGGAACGAGCTGGACCGATGTTGTCGGGGCGACGGGCGCGACCTTCACGCCCCAGGACCTTGCGGACATTCAGCCCGGGGCCGAGACCGGCCTGTTCCTGCGCGTCGCGGCCAGCTTCACCAACGGGCTTGGCCAGGCGCGGACGGCAACCTCCTTCGCGACCGCCCCGGTGGGCTGGAACTGGTCGGGCCTGCCCGGCGACCGGAACGACTTTGCCGGCACCGAAGGCGACGATGTCGCGGTCGGCGCCGAGGATCGCGACGATCTGGAGGGCAATGGCGGCGACGACAGCCTGTCGGGTGCGGCCGGTGACGACCGGCTGCGCGGCGGCGACGGCAACGACACGCTGGACGGCGGCGCCGGCGAGGACCGCGTGATCGGCGGCAACGGCGATGACGTGCTTGTCGTCAACTTCCAGACCGGCGCGGGCGGGCAGGACATCATCGAGGGCGACCTCGGCACCGACACGCTGATCATCACCGATACCGCTGCCGGCTCGACCTTCACCATCCTGACCCGGGCCGAAGCCGAGCTGCGCGGGATCGCGGTGCTGGAGGAGACAAGCGAGATCGTCATCACGCGCAACGGGATCGACCAGGCTTCGGTCATCGCCGAGATCGCGACGATCGAGGAAATCGTCATCAACACGACGGACGTGACCGCAAACGACGGCGACGGGGCGCCGAACGGTGGCGACACCGTCACCATCATCGGCGACTTCGCGGCAACCTCGCTCAGCTACAGCACGATCCGGATCAACGGGTCCGAGGCGGATGACACGGTGGACATCTCGGGCTTCGCCTCGGCGCATCGCATCGTCTTCCGCAGCGCCGGCGGCAATGACACCATCGTCGGCAACATCCGGCCGCAGGATGTGATCGACCTGCCGGGCACGGGGCCGGCCACGTTCACCCAGGGCGCGAACGGCATGGTCACCGTCAGCCGGGGCGGGGCTTCGGTCACGTTCGACAGCTCGGGCGGGATGCCTGATGTCGGCGGCCTCGGACCGGATGACGACGCGGCAGACGGCGGCTTCGCGCTTTCGGCCAGCGACCTTGCCGGGCTGAAGAACCTGGTGCAGGGCCGCCCGGCCTTCGCGGGCGATGACGACACCGAGGGCGCGACCGGCGTCCGCGCGCTGAGCGGCGAGGGCAACAATGTCGCGAACCCGCGTTACGGGACCGCGGGCGAGACGTTCATCCGGCTGACGGATGCGCGCTACGGCGACTATGATCCGGCCATCGGCAACCGTGCGGTCAACCCGATCTTCGACGGCCTCGATCCGCGCGACATCTCGAACATCCTGGGGGCACAGGAAGAAGGTCTGGCCCCGAATGCCGCGAACGCCAGCATCCTGTTCATGGCCTTCGGCCAGTATTTCGACCACGGGCTCGATTTCCTGCCCAAGAATCCGGCCTTCGGCACCATTGCCATCGGCGGCCCCGGCATGGTGCGCGGCCCGACCTCGGACAACCCGGCCGACCTGACGCGGGCCGAGGTCGACCACATCGACGCGAACGGCGTGCCGCAGCACGTCAACATGACCTCGCCCTTCGCCGACCAAAACCAGGCCTATGGCAGCCATCAGCTTGTCGGCCAGTTCCTGCGCGAAAGCGACGGGGACCGGGGCCATGGGATGCGGCTGATCCAGGGTGAACCGGACCCGTCCGATCCGGCCTTCAACCTGCTGCCCAGTTTGCGCGACCTGATCCTGCATCACTGGGAGGCGGACACAAGGTTCAGCGATCCGGGGCTGCCCGGCGGTTCGGTCGCCTTCCGCACGGCCTATGCCGGGCTGGTCAGCGACAGCGGTGCCATCGACGGCGCGATGGTTGCGACCTTGGCACGCAACTTCCTCGGCTCGGGTCAGCCGCTGCTGCTGGACACCAATCCGTTCATCAACCTGCTGGACCACCGGGTCGCGGGGGATGGTCGGGCCAACGAGAACTTCGCCCTGACCGCGGTGCACACGATCTGGGCGCGCAACCACAACTTCCACGTCGACAACCTGCTGGCGCAAGGCTTCACCGGAACGGCCGAAGAGGTGTTCCAGGCCGCGAAGATGCTGAACGAAAGCGATTATCAGCGCGTCGTGTTCCAGGAGTTTGCCGACAAGCTGCTGGGCGGGCTGCGGGCCACCGACGGCAGTTTCGACAGTCACGGCTGGGACGGCTACAACGACGCGGTCGATGTCCGGATCAGCCACGAGTTCGCGGCGGCGGTCTACCGGGTCGGCCACTCGCTGATCGGGCAGACGCTCCGGGTGATCGGCCCGGACGGCGAGGCGATGGACGTGCCGCTGTTCGACGCCTTCCTGAACCCGACGAACGACCCGGCGGCCTTTGCCGGCCCGCTGCCTCCCGGCTATGTGCCGCAGCCGGGCTATGCCCAGCACGGCGCCGCCGCGATCCTGGCAGGCACGGCCGGCCAGGTCGCCGAGGAGGTGGATTTCAACATCGTCGATGCGGTGCGCAACGATCTGGTCCGCATCAGCGCCGATCTCTTCGCGTTCAACGTGGCCCGGGGCTGGGATGTCGGTCTTGGCACCCTGAACCAGGTGCGCGCCAGCCTTGCGGGTTCGGCCAATCCCTACATCGCCCAGGCGGTCGGATTTGCCGGGGATCTGTCGCCCTATGCAGGCTGGGCGGATTTCCAGACGCGCAACGGGCTGAGCGATGCGGTCATCGCCCAGTTCCGGGCCGCCTATCCCGATCTGGTGCTGTCCACGCCCGAGGACATCGCGGCCTTCGTGGCGGTCAATCCGGACATCACGCTGCTGGACGGCCCGGACGGGACGAAGATCGTCCAGGGCATCGACCGGGTCGATCTCTGGGTCGGCGGACTGGCCGAGCGGCACATCAACGGCGGCATGGTCGGCCAGACCTTCTGGGTGGTCCTGCACGAACAGTTCGACCGGCTGCAGGAAGGCGACCGGTTCTACTATCTCGACCGGTTCGAGAATTTCGACTTCTACCAGTCGGCGGGCGAAGACACGAGCTTTGCCAGCATCATCACCCGCAACACCAGCCTGACCGATCTGGACGGCGCGGTCTTCGATGCGGCGAACGAGGCGGCGGAAGAAGAGCAGGAGGACGGCAACGACGGGGACGAGGACGACGATCAGGACGACGGAGAAACCGGCGGCGACGCAGACGAGGACGCAGACGAGGACGCAGACGAGGACGCAGACGAGGACGAAACCGACCAGGATGGCGATGAAGACGGCGATCCTGACGAGGAGGAGGACGAAGAGGAAGGCGAAACCGGCGACGGCGAAACCGGCGACGGCGACGGCGACGATGTCACCGTCCCGCCGATCGCGGCCTCGGGGGCGATCGTCGGCACGGCTGCCGCAGAGGCGCTGTTCGGTTCGGCCGGCGCAGACAACATGATGGGCCTTGGCGGGCGCGACATGATCTTTGCCGGAGCGGGGCAGGACAACCTGCTGGGCGGCGCGGGCAACGACATGCTCTTTGGCGAGGATGGCGATGACCGGCTGTTCGGCGAGACGGGCGACGACTTTCTCGAGGGCGGTGCCGGCAACGACTTCTTGGTCGGGGGCGCGGGCGACGATCTGTTCCGCGCCACCTCCGGCGACGGCGACGACGTCTATTACGGCGACGATGTCTCGGGCGGCGCCGGCACCGACACGCTCGACATGTCGGCCATCCTAGCCAACATCACGGTGGACCTCGGCACGGGTCACGCCGGGCGCGGCATGGCGCAAAGCGCCGACTCCGGCAGCGACGTTCTGTGGAACATCGAGAACTTCGTGGGCGGGGCCGGAGACGACGTCATCATCGCGGGCCGCGCGGCGAACGTGATGGATGGCGGGGCCGGCGCGGACACCTACCGCTTCCTCAGCGCGGAAGCCGCCGACGGCGACACGATCGCGACCTTCGAGCCGGGCGACAGGATCGACCTCGCCGCGATCGATGCGAACGGCGGCGGCGCGGGCAACGGGGCCTTCACGCTGGTGTCCGGCGCCTTCACCGCGGCCGGCCAGCTGTCGATCCGGCAGGTTTCGGACGGTGACGGCGATTACACCCTGATCGAGGGCAATACCTCGGGCGATGGGGCGGCCGACTTCGCCATCAAGGTCCGGGGCCATCAGACCCTGACGGCGGATGATTTCCTGCTTTAGCCGCAGGATCCGGTCCGGGGCGGGCGCAAGCCCCTCCGGGCCGGGCGCATTCAACCCGGCACGATTTTCATGATTTGAGGGCGCATGATGACGGCTCGCAACAGAAAGACCAAAGGCGCGGCACGCGAGGCGGTCGGACAGATCCGGGGCCTGGTGCTGTTTCTGGTGTTCGTCTCGGCGATCATCAGCATTCTGGCGCTGACCGGATCGTTCTACATGCTGCAGGTCTACGACCGCGCGCTGATCAGCGGCTCGGTGCCGACGCTGATCGTGATCTCGGCGCTGGCCATCGGGCTTTACCTGTTCCAGGGCATGTTCGACATCCTGCGTTCGCAGATCCTGGTCCGGGTCGGGGCGCGGCTGGACCGCAGGCTGGCACCGGTTGCGCATCAGGTCGCGGTCGACATGCCGCGGCTGGGCTATTCCACCTCGGAAGCGCTGGAGCGCGGCCGCGACGTCGACACGATCCGCAGCTTCTGCGGCTCGCAGGGACCGGCGGCGATCTTCGACCTGCCCTGGATGCCGCTGTTTCTGGCTTTCGTCTACATCCTGCACCCCTCGCTTGGCGCGCTGACCCTGGGCGGGGCGATCGTGCTGACCCTGCTTGCCATCCTGGCGGAGGTGCGGACCCGGAAATGGAGCCAGGCGACGGTCTCGGCCACGATCCAGCGCAACGCCGTCGCCGATTCCAACGCGCGCAACGCCGAGGTGCTGAAGGCCATGGGCTTTGCCTCGCGCGCCATCGACCGCTTTTCGGCGGCGAACGAACGGCACCTGGAAGTCCAGACCCGGACCAGCGACATCTCGGGCACCTACGGCGCGGTGGCGCGGGTGCTGCGCATGCTGCTGCAATCGGCCGTCCTTGGCTATGCCGCCTTCCTGACCATCCAGGGCCAGCTGTCGGCCGGGGCGATCATCGCGGCGACGATCGCCTCGTCACGGGCCATGGCGCCGATCGACCTGGCCATCGGCAACTGGAAGCAGATCGTGGCGGCGCGCGGATCCTGGAAGCGGATCGCCGAGACGCTCGAAGTGCTTGACCGCCAGCCGGTGCCGATGAAGCTGCCGGCGCCGGTGCGGTCGCTGAAGGTCGAGGCGATCACGGTCGCGGCCCCGGGCAACGGGCGGGTGCTGCTGAGCGATGTCACGTTCGAGGCGACGGCGGGCCAGGCCATCGGCATCATCGGCCCGAGCGGCGGTGGCAAGTCCACCCTGGCCCGCGCGCTGACCGGCATCTGGCCGGTGCTGCGCGGTTCGGTGCGGCTGGACGAGGCCGAGCTGAGCCAGTGGAGCGATGCCGACCGGGGGGCTTCGGTCGGCTACCTGCCGCAGGATGTGGCCCTGCTGGATGCCACCGTCGAGGAGAACATCGCCCGCCTTGATCCGGACGCGAACCCGGGCCTGGTGGTCGAAGCCTCGCGGGCTGCTGCGGTCCACGAGATGATCGTGCGCCTGCCGGAGGGCTATCGCACGCATCTCGGCCCGATGGGAACCGCGCTGTCCGGCGGCCAGCGGCAACGGCTTGGCCTGGCGCGGGCGCTGTACGGCAATCCCTTCGTCGTCGTGCTGGACGAGCCGAACGCCAATCTCGACCCGGAAGGCGAGGCGGCGCTGACGGCAGCCATCGAAGGCATCAAGCAGCGCGGCGGCATCGTCGTGGTCATCGCACACCGTCCCTCCGTGCTGCAATCCTGCGACCTGATCGGGGTGATCCAGCGCGGCAAGCTGACCGGTTTCGGCCCGCGCGACCAGATCATGAACCCGCGCCCGGGGGCCTCGGGCCCTGCCGCCGCCCCGGCGCCGGCACCGCCTGCGGATCCGGGCGGCAAGCCGGATGCCGCGCGGCGCCTGAAGCAGGCCAACGCCACCAGTGCCACGGGAGCAAGCGCGTCATGATCGAAGTCAAGGGCACCCGCGCGACCCGGCCGAGCATCGACCCGGCGGACCCTCTGGGCCTGCGCAAGCCCGTCGATGCCGGGGCCGGGGCCGTGTCGGGGCTGCTTGGCCTGGCGGTCTATCTTCGCTCGTTCCTCTGGGCCGAACCGGTCCCGGCGCAGGCCGCAGGCGGGACGGAGGCGCCGCGCCCGCCCGGAGAGGAGGAGGCCGGGCCGGTTCGCTCGGCGCCGCAGGGCCAACTCAAGCTGGCGGCAAGCGAGCGCGGGGCGCGGGAGGCGCCCGACGCGGCCGAAGGGGCAGCGGCCCCGGCCCAGCCCCTTCCCTTCATCTTCGGCCCGTTCGATCCGGGGGCATTCGCGCGGGTGCCGCCCCCGCTGCGGCCCGGGCTGGAGGAAGGCTTTGCCGCCAATGCGCCGCTGCCGCCCTTCGGTCCGCCGCGACGCCCGCCCCCACGTGACGCGGCCGAGGCGCCGGATGCCGGACAGCCGGATCTTGGGGCAGTTTTTCCGCCAGGTGAGCCCGACGATGCCGCGCCGGACCCCGACGGCCCGCCCGAGGACGGGACCGGACCGGTGGGTGACCCGCGCAATCGTGCCCCGCGCAACAGCGGGCCGGTCCAGCTGCGCGAGGTCGGCAGCGGCGCGACCCTGGCCCTTGCCCTGACGCATCTTCTGGCGAACACCCGCGACGAGGATGGGGACAGGCTGTCGGTCGTCATGGGGCAAAGCACCTCGGGGACCGTGCAACCGCAGGGCGCCGGGTGGCGCTACCTGGCCGACGCCGAGCACCTGGGCGCTGTCGAGATCCGCTACGAGGTGACCGACGGGCGTCACACCGTCCAGCAGACCGCAGTGCTGACCGTGGTCGAGAACCTCCGCGAGGGCAGCGCCCAGGCCGATCTGATCCTGGGGACCGAGGGGCGTGACCGGGTGTTCGGCCACGGCGGCGACGACAACATCGCGACCTTCGCGGGGCGTGATCTGGTGCATGCGGGGGCCGGGAACGACAATGTCGCAGGCGGGGCAGGCCGTGACACCCTGTTCGGCGACGCGGGCGACGACCTGATCGCAGGCGGTGCCGACGCCGACGTGATCTTTGGCGGCGACGGTGATGACCGGCTGTTCGGCGAAGCGGGGGACGACGAGCTGCACGGCGATGCCGGCAACGATCTGCTCGACGGCGGTGAAGGGGCCGACACCCTGACCGGGGATGCGGGGAACGACACGCTGCTCGGGGGCGAGGGTGACGACCTTCTGGCCGGGGGCGAGGGCGACGACCAGGCGCATGGCGGGTCGGGAAATGACGTGATCTTTGGCGACGACGGCGCGGATCTGCTGCTGGGCGACGGCGGTGCCGACATCCTGTTCGGCGGAAACGGTGCCGACACGCTGGATGGCGGCACGGACAATGACGTGCTGTCCGGGGGCGACGGCAACGACCTTCTTCTGGCCGGCAACGGCGATGACCTGGCGGCCGGAGGCGAGGGCGACGACCGGATCTTCGGCGGGGCCGGGTCGGACCACCTTGCAGGCGATGCCGGCAACGACCTGCTGGACGGCGGCGAAGGCTCGGACACGGTGACGGGCGGCGAGGGTGATGACGTGGTGGTGTTCGGCAGCGACCATGCCGCCGATGTTTTTGATGGCGGCGAGGGTTTCGATGCGCTTGTCGCCGCCATCGACAGCAGCGGCGTGCAGTTCGACCTGATCCAGGGCAGCGTGACCGGCGCCGATGGCACGGCCGACGCGTTCTCGGGTTTCGAGGCCTTCGTCGGCAGCGCCGAGAGCGACGTCTTCCTGGTGGCCGGGGGTGCGGCGATCCTGACCGGCAATGGCGGCGGCGACCTGTTCGCCTTCGTGCCGGGCGACCGGCTGGCCGGGCCGCAATCTGCCTATCGCATCACCGATTTTACCGCGGCCGACACCATGACCTTCAGCAACGAGTTGGCCGGGCTCAGCATGCGCAAGGCGCAGCGCAGCGTCGAGGACCGGGTCGAGGACTTCTTCGACGATTTCGCCGAGCGGTTCAGCGCCGACGAGCCGCACCTGCGCTACTTCCACGAATGGACCGAGGACTACCAGCGCACCATCGTGGAAGTGGACTTCGACCATGACAGCAGCATCGACCTCGTCGTGACCCTTGAAGGAAGCCACGAATTCGACGTCGCCCGGCTTGTGACCTGACCGAAAAGGAGCCGACCATGACCAGCAGCCAGGCCTCCGACGAGACGCAGAAGCAGCCGAAATCCTTCGACAGGCTGGGCGGCCGCATCCTCGTTGGCGCGGTCCTTGCGGCCGGCCTCTTGGGCGGCGTCGGCAGCTGGGCCGTCACCGCGCGGCTGGCCGGGGCGGTGATCGCCACCGGCACGGTTCAGGTGGACGAGAACCTGAAGCAGGTGCAGCACCGCGATGGTGGCATCATCGCCGAAATCCTGGTCCGCAAGGGCGACGTCGTCGCCGCAGGCCAGATCATGTTCCGCCTTGACGATGTGCAGTCCCGGGCCGAGCTTTCGATCCTGCAGGCGCAGATCGACGAGTCCGAGGCGCGGCGCGCGCGGCTGATCGCCGAGCGCGACGGGCTGGCCGAAATCGTCTTTCCCGACCGGCTGCAAGCGGGTCATGCGGCATTCGCCGACATCCTGGGCGGCGAGATCCGGCTGCATTCCGGCAATCTGGCCAACCGCAGCAGCAATCGCCAGCAGCTTGAGCAGGGCGTGTTGCAGATCCACGAGGAGATCGCCGCCCTGAACGCGCAGAAGGCGGCGCTGCTGGAGGAGCTTGCGCTGGTCGAGGCCACCCAGGCGCGCATCCAGGATCTGGAAGCCAAGCGCCTGATCGAGACCGCGCGGGTCGAGGAGATCACGCGCGAGATCACGCAGCTGCGCGGCCGGCTGGGCGAGCTGGACGCCAACATCGCGCGGTCGCGCTCGCGGATCAGCGAAGTGCGGATGCGGATCCTTGCGGTGGACGAAATGGCCCGCACCGAAGCCCAGAAGGAGCTGGTCGTGGTCGACTCGCGTCTTCAGGAACTGTCGGACCGGATCACCGCGGTCGAGGACCGGTTGCAGCGCGCCGAGATCAGGGCCCCGATCGGCGGTCGGATCAACGAGCTGTCGGTCTATACCGTCGGCGGCGTCATCACGCCGGCCGAGGTCCTGGCCACGATCGTCCCCGAGGGCGCGGATCTGAGCATCGAGGTGCAGCTGCCGACGACGGCCATCGACCAGATCTATCTCGGTCAACCGGCACGGGTCCGCTTCTCGGCGTTCAATCATCGCACGACGCCCGAGTTGCAGGCGACCGTCAGCTACATCTCGCCTTCGACCAGTTCCGCCGCGCCCGATCAGCCGCCCTTCTACATCGGCAATGTCGAGCTTCTGGCCGGCGAGCTGGAAAAGTTGGCGGGACTGGAGCTGATGCCGGGAATGCCGGTCGAAGTCTATCTGACGACGCAGGAGCAGACGGCCCTGGCCTATTTCGTGCGCCCGCTGGTCGACCAGTACGAGCGCGCGTTGCGGGAAGACTGAGCCGCCGCCAGGCCGGCAGACGCCGCAGGCAGCGGCCGGCGCGCGCGATCCTCAGACGATCCCGCCGCCCGCCCCGCCGACCCGCGGCCGGATGTCGGCTATCCGCGCGCGGTAGCCCGCCTTGCGATAGACGGCCACCGGATCCACCGCGCCGCCCCGGGCCAGGCGCGCCATGGCCAGGATCGGCTCCACATCGGTGCGGAACGCGGTCTTCAGGATCGTCGTCGCGGCGATCGCGTCATTGGCATCCTGGGCGGCGCGCAGGCTGGCGCGGTCGACCAGCGCCGCCAGCGCACAGGCGCGCTGCACCTCCATCGCCGACACCATCAGGCTTTCGATCGGGTCGGTCACGTTGTGGCTCTGGTCCAGCATGTGGGCCGGGGCGAAACCCGGCCGGCCCTCGGCCTCGACAAGCTCGTTGAACACCAGAAACAGCCGGTAGGGATCGATCGACCCGGTATCGAGGTCGTCATCGCCATATTTCGAATCGTTGAAATGGAACCCGCCCAGCTTGCCCTGATGGATCAGCCGCGCCACGATCATCTCGATGTTGACGTTGGGGGCGTGATGGCCAAGATCGACCAGGCACATCGCCTGCGGGCCGAGTTCCCGCGCGATGATGTAGCTGGTCCCCCAGTCCTGCACCACCGTCGAATAGAAGGCGGGCTCGTACATCTTGTGCTCGGTGTAAAGCTGCCAGTCGGCGGGCAGCCCGGCATAGATCGCGCGCAGACTGTCAAGATAGCGGTCGAACTGGCGGGTGAAATCCTGCTGGCCGGGGAAGTTCGACCCGTCGCCGATCCAGACGGTCAGCGCCTTCGAGCCCAGCGCCGCGCCGAACGCGATGCAGTCGAGATTGTGCTCCACCGCCTGCGCGCGCACCGCCGGGTCGGCGTGGCTGAGCGAGCCGAACTTGTAGGACAGGCGCTGCCCCGGCTGATCCTGGAAGGTGTTGGAATTCACCGCGTCGAAGCCAAGGCCAAGGCTTTCGGCCCGCCCGCGCAGCTCGCCCACCGGCGCCTTGTCCCAGGGGATGTGCAGCGAGACATCGGGCGTCGCGCGCGTCAGTTGCTGGATCACGGCGCAATCTTCGAGCCTGTCAAAGATGTGGCGGGGCTCGCCCGGACCCGGAAACCGGGCAAAGCGGGTGCCGCCCGTCCCCACGCCCCAGCTCGGGACCGCGACATGACATCCCGCAACCCGGTCGCGGATGGCGTCGACCGCGATACCGCGACGGGCCAGTTGCGCGCCCAGATGGGCGTAATCCCGTGCCAGATGCGGCTCCAGCACGGCGTTTTCAGCGGAAATCAGCTCAGGGTCGATCATCGCTTGCGCCATCGGTTCACCTCGTGAAGGCCTGGACGTTGCCGGCATCGACATTCAGGATGTTGCCGGTGGATTTTGCCGAAAGATCGGCGGCAAAGAAATGGACGGCTTCGGCGATGTCCTCGGGGAAGACCGAGCGTTTCAGCAAGGACCGCTGGCGGTAATGCTCCTCGAGGCCCGCCTTGTCCTTGCCATGGGTCGCGGCGCGTTCGTTCAGCCAGTCGCCCGACCAGATCTTCGAGCCGCGCAGCACCGCATCGGGATTGACCACATTGACGCGGATCCCCGCCTCGGCCCCTTCCAGCGCCAGGCAGCGCGCCAGGTGGATCTCGGCGGCCTTGGCGGTGCAATAGGCGGCGGCATTGGGGCTGGCGGCCAGGCCGTTCTTCGAGGCGACAAAGATCACCGACCCGCCGATGCCCTGCGCCCGCAGCATCCGGAAGGCGGCGCGGCTGACCAGGAAATAGCCGGTGGACAGGATGTCCATGTTGCGGTTCCACAGGGCCAGCGATGTCTCCTCGATCGGGGCCGAGGACGCGATGCCGGCATTCGACACCAGCACGTCGAGGCCGCCGAATTCCACCGCCATGCGCGCATAGGCGGCATCCACCGCCGCCTCGTCGGTCACGTCCATGCGGATGCTGCGCACCATGTCATGGCCGTGGCGCGCCGTCAGTTGCTGCGCGGTCGCGGCCAGCGCATCCTCGTCGATGTCGGCCAGCATCACGCAGGCCCCCTCGGCCAGAAACCGTTCCGCCGTCGCCGAGCCGATCCCCCCCGCGCCGCCGGTGACAAGGGCCACGCGCCCGGCCATCGCCCCGGGCTTGGCCATCCGCTGGAGCTTGGCCTCCTCCAGCAGCCAGTATTCGATGTCGAAGGCCTCCTGTTCGGGCAGGCCCCGATAGGTGCTGACGCTGTCCGCCCCGCGCATCACGTTGATCGCATTCACATAGAACTCGCCCGAAATGCGTGCCGTCGCCTTGTCCCGGGCAAAGGTGATCATGCCGACGCCCGCAACCAGATAGACCACCGCATTCGGGTCGCGCCGGGCTGGGCTGTCGGGGCGCCGGCAGCGGTCGTAATAGGCACCATAGTCCTTGCGATAGGCGGCGATCTGGTCGGGCAGGCCGGCCAGGGTCCGGGCGAGGTCGGGCAGGCCGGGGTCGAAATCCACCACCAGCGGCCGGATCTTGGTGCGCAGGAAATGGTCCGGGCATGAGGTTCCCAGCGCGGCCAGTTCCGCCATCCGGGCCGAAGCCAGGAATTCCAGCACCGCAGGCTGGTCGTCGAAATGCCCGACCATGCGCTGGTCGCCCGAGATCAGCCCGCGGATCGCGGGCATCAGCGCTGCCGCCACCGCGCGACGATCCGCCTCGGCCAGGGTCGGCCGCACCGGGCCGCCGAAGACTGCCTTGCCTTGGGTTTCGGCGGCGAGCCAGTCCATCGCCGTCTGGATCGTCGCGACCGTCAGATCGTAGCAGCCTTTCGCGTCGTCATCCCAGGTGAACAGCCCGTGCGATTCCAGCACCACGCCCCTGGCATCCGGGTTTTCGGCGCAGAACTGCCCCAGCCGCAGGCCGAGATCGAACCCGGGGCGCTGCCAGGGCAGCCAGCCGATCGCATCGCCGAAAATCCGCGCCGTCAGCTCTTTGGAATTGACCGAGGCGGCGATGGCGATGATCGCGTCGGGGTGCATGTGATCGACATGCTTGCGCGGCACGAAGGCATGCAGGGGCGTGTCGATGCTGGCCGCGCGCGGGTTCAGGTTGAAGGTGCAATGGGGCAGATAGCCCACCATCTCGTCCTCGAAGGCCATGCCGCGATAGATGCCGCGAAGGGCCTGCAACCGGTCCATGTAAAGCGTGGCGAACCCGTCCATCCGGATGGAACCGACATCGCCGCCCGAGCCTTTGACCCAGAGGACCTCGACCATCTGACCGGTCAGCGGGTCGCGCTCCACAATTTTCGCGCTGGTATTGCCGCCGCCGTAGTTGGTGATGCGCTTGTCGGACCCCAAGAGGTTGGACCGGTAAAGCAGCTTTTCGGCCTCGCTCATCCCGTTGGCGGCGTTCGGATCCCACAGGTTTGACAGCCGGTTCCCGGCAGCACTGGTCATCAAGGCCTCCCTCGCATCTGTGGCAAATGTGCCAAGGTGCCCGCATAAGTCAATCACAAACAGTCAGCTTCGATCATGCTGCAGGCGCAGAAAGTCTGCTGTGATTGAAAATGATTGACAGTGATCGGCATTATTGGAAATGTCGGCAGCAGGGGGGCATCGGGATGCATGAAAGCGAGCGTCATCGGCTGATCCTTTCGGCCGTGCAGGACCGGCCGGTGGTCACGGTGTCGGACCTTGTGGCGCTGACCGGCGCATCCGAGGCGACGATCCGGCGCGACATCGCCAACCTGCATCTCCAGAAAAAGCTGCGCCGGGTGCGCGGGGGCGCGGAATCGGTGTCGCCGCCCGCCTATGTCGGCCTGGCCGGGCGTCCGTTCAGCGTGAACGAGGCGCTGAACATCGGCCAGAAACGCGCCATCGCCCGCGCCGCCGTCGCGCTCTGCGCCGATGGCGAGGCGATCATCATCAATGGCGGCACCACCACGTTCCAGATGGTGCATCCGCTTTCGGCCCGCCGGTTGCAGGTCTTTACCAACAGCTTTCCCATCGCCGAACATCTGCTGAAACATTCCAGGAACACGGTGCTGCTGCCGGCCGGGGCGATCTACCGCGAACAGAACATCATCCTGTCGCCCTTTGACGATGACGGCTCGCGGCACTTTCATGCGCGGCGCATGTTCATGGGCTGCCAGGGGCTGGGCGCGCTGGGGCTGATGGAGGCGGATCCGCTGCTGATCCAGGCCGAACAGAAGCTGATCGGGCAGGCGGACGAGTTGGTGGTGCTGGCCGATGCCAGCAAGTTCGCGCGCCGGTCAAGCCTGCTGTTGTGTTCGCTGTCGCGCATCCACAGCGTCATCACCGATGACGCGATCACCGACCGCGATGCCGCGATGCTGGAGGCGGCCGGGGTGCAGCTGATCGTCGTCGCCCCGGCCGAAACCGAACGAAGGACTGCCGCGCAGGAAAACTGATGCGGGAATGACCGCTCATAGGGAGGAAAACATGAGCTTCTGGACAAAGGCACTGACCACGGTCGCGGTGGCCACCGCGCTGATGACGACGACCGCAAGCGCCGAGACCCTGCGCATCGCGCTGGTGGTCAAGGCGCTGGGCATCGGCTTCTTCGAGGCCGCCCACAGGGGCGCCCAGGAGGCCGCCGCGGAACTCGGCGATGTCGAGATCATCTACACCGGCCCGACCGACACCACCGCCGAGGGCCAGATCGAGGTGATCAATGCCCTCATCGCGCAGGGCGTGGACGCCATCGCGATCAGCGCCAACGACAAGGACGCCGTCGTGCCGGCGCTGCAACGGGCGATGGAGCGCGGCATCACCGTCATCTCCTGGGATTCGGGCGTGGCGCCCGAGGGCCGCATGATGCATCTGAACCCGTCCTCTCCGGCGCTGATCGGCAACACCATCATCAAGCTGGCCGCCGATCACCTGCCCGAAGGCGGCGATGTCGCGATCCTGTCGGCCTCGGCCACCGCGACCAACCAGAACATCTGGATCGAAGAGGCGAAGAAGGCGCTGCCGAACTTTCCGGGCATCAACCTCGTGGCCGTCGTCTATGGCGACGACCTGGCCGACAAGTCCTATCGCGAGGCGCAGGGCCTGATGGCGACCCATCCGAACCTGCGCGCGATCATCGCGCCGACCACCGTGGGCATCCTGGCGGCGGCGCAGGCGGTGACCGATGCCGGCAAGATCGGCCAGATCAACGTCACCGGCCTGGGCCTGCCCTCGGAAATGGCCGGCGCGGTCGAATCCGGCGCCACGAAATCCTTCGCGATCTGGAACCCGATCGACCTCGGCTATGCCGCGACGATGCTCAGCTACAACCTGGTCAGGGGCAATGCCACCGCCGCACCCGGCGCCGAGATCGGCATGGGCCGCATGGGCACCGCGATCCTCGATGCCAACAACGAGGCGGCGATGTCGGACCCGTTCACCTATGATGCCTCGAACATCGCCGAGTTCAAATCGATCTTCTGATCGGCCCTGCCCCGGCGACAGCCCGCTGTCGCCGGGGCCCGTTTCGTTCCAAGGTCACGCCCATGCAACCCGTCCTGTCGCTTCGCGGCATTTCCAAAGGCTTTCCCGGTGTCAAGGCGCTGCAGGACGTGCGGCTGGACCTCTATCCCGGCACGGTGACCGCCCTCGTGGGCGAGAACGGCGCCGGGAAATCCACCATCGTCAAGGTGTTGACGGGTATCTACCAGCCGGACGCCGGGACCATTCAACTGGATGGCCGGGATGTGCGCTTTGCGACCGCCGAGGCTGCGGCACGGGTCGGGGTGACCGCGATCCACCAGGAAACCGTGCTGTTCGATGACCTGACCGTGGCCGAGAACATCTGGCTGGGACATGCGCCCCGCACCAGATGGGGCCTGATCGACTGGAAGACGATGCGCCGGGAGGCCGGACGCCTCTTGCGTTCGATCCATGCCGATGTCAGTCCCGATGCCAGGCTGCGCGATCTGGGCATTGCCTCCAAGCATCTGGTCGCCATCGCCCGGGCGCTGTCGATCGAGGCGCGCGTCGTCATCATGGACGAACCCACCGCCGCCCTGTCGCACAAGGAAATCGAGGAGCTTTACGCCCTTGTCGAGACGCTCAAGGCCCAGGGCAAGGCGATCCTGTTCATCAGCCACAAGTTCGACGAGATCTTCCGGATCGCCGACCGTTACACGGTGTTTCGCGATGGCGCCTTCGTCGGCGAAGGCATGATCGCCGATGTCGGCGCGGCCGATCTGGTGCAGATGATGGTGGGCCGGCCGGTGGACCAGATCTTCCCCGAGCGCCGCCACGAGATCGGCGCGCCGGTCCTGCAGGTCGCAGGCTACAGCCACCCGACCGAATTCGCCGATATCGGCTTTACCCTGCACCGGGGCGAGATCCTGGGGTTCTACGGCCTGGTCGGCGCCGGCCGGTCCGAGGTGATGCAGGCACTTTTCGGCATCAACCGACCTTCGCGCGGGGTCTGCCGGATCGATGGCCAGATTGCCGTCATCCGCTCCACCGCCGAGGCGATCGGCCATGGCATCGTCTATGTCCCCGAAGACCGCGGCCGTCAGGGTGCCATCAAGGGCCTGCCGATCTTCCAGAACATCACCCTGCCGTCGCTGCACCGCACCTCGCGCGCCGGTTTCCTGCGCCTGGCACGCGAATTCGCGCTGGCGCGCGACTATGCCACCCGGCTCGATCTGCGCGCCGCCAGCCTCGATCAGGATGTGGGGCTGCTGTCAGGCGGCAACCAGCAGAAGGTGGTCATCGCCAAATGGCTGGCGCTGCGGCCCCGCGTCATCATCCTGGACGAGCCGACCAAGGGCATCGACATCGGCTCCAAGGCCGCCGTCCATGCCTTCATGGCGGAACTGGCCGCCGAGGGGCTGGCAATCCTCATGGTGTCCTCGGAAATCCCCGAGATCCTCGGCATGTCGGACCGTGTCATCGTGATGCGCGACGGCCGCATCGCCGCGGAACTGACCGGCCCGGCGATGACACCCGAAGCGCTGGTCCGCGCCGCCGCCGGCATCGGGATGGCCGCATGATCGCCCGCCCCTCGCGCGAGGTCATTCTGGCCGGCCTGATCCTGGTCATGATCGCCCTGATCGCCACCCGGTTTCCGGCCTTTGTCGCCCCGGCCAGCCTGGTCAACGTGTTCAACGACACCTCGCCGCTGATCATCCTGGCGATCGGGCAGATGATCGTGATCCTGACCCGGTGCATCGACCTCAGCGTGGCGGCCAATCTTGCCCTGACGGGCATGGTCGCGGCGCTGCTGGACGGTGCGGGTGTGCCTTTGCCACTGACCATCGCCGCGGCCGTCGCGCTTGGGGCGGCGCTGGGTCTGGTCAACGGGCTTTTGGTCTGGAAGGCCGGCATTCCCTCGATCGTGGTGACGCTGGGCACGATGACGATCTATCGCGGCACGATCTTCCTGCTGACTGACGGCAGATGGGTCAACGCCCACGAGATGAGCGATGCCTTCAAGGCCCTGCCGCGCCAGGCGATCCTCGGCCTGCCGGTGATGGGCTGGGTGGCCATCGCGGTGATCGCGGCCTTTGCGGTGCTCCTGAGCCGCAGCCCGCTGGGCCGGGCGTTCTATGCGGTCGGCGGCAACCCCCATGCCGCCGTCTATGCCGGGATCGATGTCGGGCGCACCCAATGCGCGGGTTTCGTGATCTCGGGGGCGCTGGCGGGGCTGACGGGCTATCTCTGGGTCGCGCGCTATGCGGTGGCCTATGTCGATATTGCGGGGGGCTTCGAGCTTGATGTCATCGCCGCCTGCGTGATCGGCGGCATCGCGATCGCGGGTGGTCTGGGCACGGTCGGCGGCGCGGTGCTGGGGGCGCTGTTCCTGGGCGTGATCAAGAATGCGCTGCCGGTGATCGGCGTCTCGCCGTTCTGGCAGATGGCGATTTCCGGGACGGCGATCCTGCTGGCGGTCGCCTTCAATGCCACGCGCGGCCGCCGCACCGGCCGCATCATCCTGAAAGAGGCGCGCGCCGCATGACCATGCGCCCGATCCCCGACCGGCTGCAATCCCCCGCCCGCCGCGCGCTGCAAAGCTGGGAAGCCCTGCTTCTGGCGGTGTTCGTCGCGATCTTCGTGATCAACTCGTTCGCCTCGCCGCATTTTCTCAACGCCTGGAACCTCAGCGACGCGACCTTCAACTTCACCGAAAAGGCGTTGATCGCCTTTGCCATGGCGATGCTGGTCATCGCGGGCGAGATCGACCTGTCGGTCGCCTCGATCATAGCACTTGCCTCGACCGCCATGGGCCTGGCGATGACCGCCGGGGCCGGCACGCCCGAGATCGTCGCCGTCGGCATGGTGACGGGCCTGGTCTGCGGTGCGGTGAACGGTGTGCTGGTGGCGGGGCTGGGCCTGCCGTCGATCGTCGTCACCATCGGCACGATGAGCCTTTTTCGCGGCATCAGCTTCATCATCCTCGGCGACCAGGCCTTCAACCGCTATCCCGAGAGCTTTGCCTTTTTCGGTCAGGGCTATGTGTTCTGGGTGATCAGTTTTCAGCTGGTGGTGTTCGCCGTTGCCGCCCTGGGCTTTTATGTCCTGCTGCACCGCACCAGTTTCGGCCGTGCGGTCTATGCCATCGGCAACAACCCCACGGCCGCGCTGTTCTCGGGGATCCGCGTCGCGCGGGTGCGCTTCATCCTGTTTTTGCTGACCGGGCTGATGTCGGGCATCGCCGCCGTCGGGCTGACCTCGCGGCTGGGCTCGACCCGGCCATCGATCGCCATGGGCTGGGAGCTCGAGATCGTGACCATGGTGGTGCTTGGCGGGGTCAGCATCCTGGGCGGCACCGGCAGCATCCCGGGCGTGGTGCTGGCCGCCTTCATCATGGGGCTGGTCACCTTCGGCTTCGGGCTTCTGAACGTGCCGGGCATCGTGATGTCGATCTTTGTCGGGCTGCTGCTGATCGGCGTGATCGCGCTGCCAGGACTGCTGGCGCGGCGCCGCTGATGGAGAAGTTCGCCTTCACGATGCGCCTCGATCCGGGGATGGAGGCCGAATACCGCCGCCGCCATGACGCCATCTGGCCGGAACTGGTGACGCTGTTGCGCGATGTGGGGATCAGTGACTATTCCATCCATCTCGACCGCGAAACCGGCATCCTGTTCGGCGTTCTGTGGCGGACGGACGGCCACCGCATGGACAGCCTGCCGGACCATCCCGTGATGCGCCGCTGGTGGGATCACATGGCCGACATCATGGCCGTCAACCCCGACGGCTCGCCCGTGGTGGTTTCTCTGGTCACGGTCTTTCACCTGCCATGAGGCATGCGGGCGTCATCGACATCGGCAAGACCAATGCCAAGGTCGCCGTGGTGGACCTCGCGTCGCGCGCCGAAATTGCCGTCGAGACCCGCCCCAACCGGGTGCTTCCCGGCCCGCCCTGGCCGCATTTCGATACCGAGGGGCTGTGGGCCTTCGTGATCGCGGCGCTGCGGCGCCTGCATGCCGCGCATGGGCTGGACGGCATCGCCGTCACCACGCATGGCGCCTGCGCGGTCCTTCTAGACGCGGCCGGCGGGCTGGCGGCGCCGGTGCTTGATTATGAACATCCCGGCCCCGACGATACCCGCGCCGCCTATGACCGGCTGCGTCCGCCCTTTGCGCAAACCGGCTCGCCGCCGCTGCCGGGGGGCCTGAACATCGGCGCGCAGCTGTTCTGGCAGTTCGCCATGGACCCCGCGCTGCGCGACCGGACGGCGCAGATCGTGACCTGGCCGCAATACTGGGGCTACCGGCTGACCGGGCGCCTGGCCTGCGACGTGACCTCGCTGGGCTGCCACACCGATCTCTGGGATCCCCATCTCGGCCGGCCCTCGCGCCTGGTCGCGCGCCTGGGGCTGGCTGGCAAACTGGCGCCAGCGCGGTCGCCCGCGGATCATCTGGGCCCGCTGCTGCCCGGGATCGCCGGCCTGACGGGCCTTGATCCGCTCGTCCCGGTCATCTGCGGCATCCATGACAGCAATGCGTCGCTGTTCCCCCATCTTCTGGACCGGACCGCACCGTTTTCGGTGGTCTCGACCGGCACCTGGGTGGTCTGCATGGCGATCGGCGGCGCATCGGTGACGCTTGATCCCGCGCGCGACACGCTGATCAATGTCAGCGCGCTGGGCACGCCCGTGCCCTCGGCGCGCTTCATGGGCGGACGGGAACATGACATGGTCCTGCAAGGCCGGGTCGGGCAGGCCGGGCCGGACGACATCTCGACGGTCCTGCGCCGGGGGATCATGCTCTTGCCCTCGATCCAGCCAGGCAGTGGCCCGTTCCCCGACCGCCGGGCGCGCTGGACCGGCGGCGACCGGAGCGGCGGCCAGACCGAGGTCGCGACCGGCTATTATCTTGCGATGATGACCGGCGAATGTCTCGGGATGATCGGCGCGCGCGGGCCGGTGATCGTCGAGGGGCCCTTCGCCGGCAACCGGCATTTCACCGGCATGCTGGCCGCGGCAACCGGCCGCCCGGTGGTCGCGACGGCCACGCGCACCGGCACGGCGGTGGGCGCGGCGCTGCTGTTGCGGCCACCGGGCGCCGGGACGACCCCCGGACCCGACCGGCCGATACCGGCCGATCCGGCTCTGGCCGCCTATGCCGCGCGCTGGCGCGCCCTCGTGCAGGCCGCAAGCGCCCCGGCCGCCCGCTAGGGGGCGACCTTCGCGCCGCCGTCACGCCGGATGGCCCGGCCGCCCCGGCGCGCGGGCGACCGGCGCGGACCCGGCGCCGCCATTTTCAGCTTCCGGGGCGCCGCGGCCACAGAAACCCTTGACGGTCGCGATTTGGCTTGCGGCGAATCGGTCGGCATCTTTACCTGATTGTCAAAAATCACGGCAGCCGGAACGCAACCAGGGAGACAGCACAATGGCCGACAGGACACTCATCATCTCGCGGCGCGGCATTCTTCTGGGCGGCGCCGCCGTCGGCGTCGCGGCGAACCTGCCCTTGGGCGCCTTTGCGCAGGTGCCGGTCCGCATGGCGGGCATCTACACGGTGCCGGTCGAACAGCAATGGGTCAGCCGCATCCACATCGCCGCCGAGGCGCTGAAGGCTGCGGGCACGGTGGAATACACATTCTCGGAAAATGTCGCCAACACCGACTATCCCCGCGTGATGCGCGAATATTGCGAGGCGGGCTTCAACCTCATCGTCGGCGAGATCTTCGGGGCCGAGGCCGAGGCGCGCGAGGTCTGCGCCGAATATCCCGAGGTCGCCTTCCTTCTGGGGTCCAGCTTCAAGCCCGATCCGGTGGCCAACCCCAACCTTGCGGTCTTCGACAACTACATCCAGGACGCGGCCTATCTCTCCGGCATCGTCGCCGGCGCCATGACGGCGGGCAATATCGGCATGGTCGGCGGTTTCCCCATCCCCGAGGTCAACCGGCTGATGCATGCCTTCATGGCCGGCGTGCGCGAGATCAAGCCCGAGACGCGCTTTCAGGTCAGCTTCATCGGCTCGTGGTTCGACCCGCCGCGCGCCAAGGAGACCGCGCTGGCGATGATCGATGCCGGGGCGGATCTGATGTATGCCGAACGCTTCGGGGTCTCGGAGGCGGCGCAGGAGCGCGGGGTGCTGGCGATCGGCAACGTGATCGACACCCAGGCCGATTATCCCGACACCGTCATCACCTCGGCGCTGTGGCATTTCGAGCCGACGCTGAACACGGCGGTGGCGGCGGTGCAGGCCGGGACCTTTGCCGCCAAGGATTACGGCATCTATTCCCACATGATCCATGGCGGCTGCTCGCTGGCGCCGCTGGGCACCTTCGAGGGCCGGGTCCCGGCCGAGGCCATGGCGCTGGTCGCCGAACGCGAGGCGGCGATCCGGGGCGGCACCTTCACCGTCGCGATCGACAACAGCGAGCCGCAGTCGTCGTGACCGCCATGCAGGCGGAGGCGGAGGTCGTCCTCCGCCTCGACCGCATCAGCAAGGCCTTCGGGCCGGTTGTGGCCAATGACGCCATCTCGCTGACGCTGCGGCGCGGCGAGGTGGTGGCACTTCTGGGCGAGAACGGCGCCGGCAAGACCACGCTGATGAACATCCTCTTCGGCCATTATGTGGCCGACGCGGGCCGGGTCGAGGTGTTCGGCCAGCCGCTGCCGCCGGGCACGCCGCGGGCGGCGCTGGCGGCGGGGATCGGCATGGTGCACCAGCATTTCACCCTGGCGGGCAACCTGACGGTGCTGGACAACATCCGGCTCGGGACCGAAAGCCTGTGGTCGCGGGGGCGCGGTGCTGTGGCGGTGCGGGCGAAGGTCGCGGCGCTGTCGCGCGATTTCGGCCTCATCGTCCATCCGGGTGCCAAGGTCGGCGGCCTGAGCGTCGGCGAACGCCAGCGCGTCGAGATCCTCAAGGCGCTTTTCCGCGACGCGCGCATCCTGATCCTGGACGAACCGACCGCCGTGCTGACCCCGCAAGAGGCCGAGGCGCTGTTTGCCACGCTGCGCAAGGCCACGGCGCGCGGGCTGTCGGTGATCTTCATCAGCCACAAGCTGCACGAGGTGATGGCGATCGCCGACCGCTGCGTGGTGCTGCGCCACGGGCGCGTGGTGGGCGAGGTCGACACCCACGGCACCGACAAGGCTGGGCTTGCCGCGCTGATGGTGGGGGGCGAGCTGGCCCTGCCCCGGGCCGAGGCGCGCGCGCCGGGCGCGGCGCTCATGCGGCTCGATGCGGTCTCGACCCCCGACCGGGGCGCGGTGCCGGGTCTGAAGGCGGTGACGCTGGAGTTGCGGGCGGGGCAGATCACCGGGCTTGCCGGGGTGTCGGGCAACGGGCAGGCGGCGCTGGCCGACCTTCTGTCCGGCCTGGCCCTGCCGGCAGGCGGGACGCTTGTCCTGCGGGGCCGGGCTGTCACGCAATGGTCGCCGCGCCAGGCGGTCGGCCAGGGCGTCGGCCGCATCCCCGAGGACCGCCACCACCAGGGCAGCATCGCCGATTTCGACCTGACCGAGAACGCGGTGCTGGAGGCCTACCGCAGCCCGCGCTTTTCGCGCCGGGGCTGGATGAACTGGGCCGCCGCCCGCGATTTCGCCCGCGAGATCATCGCCGCCTATGACGTGCGCTGTCCGGGGCCGCAGACGCGCATCCGCCTGCTGTCGGGCGGCAACATGCAAAAGCTGATCCTCGGCCGCGCCATGGCGCCGGGCCCCGAGATCATTCTGGCCAACCAGCCGGTGCGCGGCCTCGACGTGGGCGCCATCGCCTATGTGCAGGGCCAGCTGATCGCGGCGCGCGACCGCGGCGCGGCGGTGCTGCTGATCTCCGAGGATCTGGATGAAATCATGGCCCTGTCCGACGTGATCCATGTGATGTCGCAAGGCCGGCTCAGCCCCGGCTTTGCCCGCGGCACGATGACCGTGGCGGAACTGGGGCTGTGGATGGCCGGACAGGGTTTCGAGGGCGCGCGCGATGCGGCTTGAACCGATCGCCGAACCCTCGGCCCTGCGCCGGCTGGGCCTGCCGGCGCTGGCGCTCGCCGCGACGATGGTGGTGGCCTCGCTGCTGGCGCTGGTCGCTGGGGCCGATCCCTTCGCGACGCTGGGCCAGATCGCCACCGGGGCGCTGGGCTCGCGGCTGGCGATCCTCGAGACGCTGAACCGCGCGACGCCGCTGATCTTCACCGGCCTCGCGGTGGCCGTCGCCTTCCGGGCCAAGCTGTGGAACATCGGCGCCGAGGCGCAGCTTTACGCCGGCGCCATTCTTGCCGTGCTCTTGGGCACCGGCCTGCTAGGCAGCCCCCTGGTGCTGCCGGTCTCGGCGCTGGCGGCGATGGCGGCGGGGGCGTTGGTGCTGCTGGGGCCGGTGCTTCTGAAGACCCGGCTCGGGGTGGACGAGGTGGTGACGACGCTGCTGTTGAATTTCGTCATGCTGCTCTTTGTCAGCTACCTCCTCGAAGGCCCGATGCGCGATCCCCTGGGCATGGGCTGGCCGAAATCGGCCGCGCTGATCCCCGAGGCGCGCCTGCCGCGCATCGTCGAGGGGTTGCGCCTGCACTGGGGCTTCGGGCTGGCGCTGGTGGCCGCCGTTCTGGTCTGGGTGATCCAGACCCGCACCACCCTTGGCTTCGAGATCCGCGCGGTGGGGCAGAACCCCGAGGCGGCACGTTTCGCCGGGATGCCGGTCAATGCGGTGCTGGTCAAGACGGCGCTGCTGTCGGGCGGGCTGGCGGCGCTGGCGGGCTGGTCGCAGGTGGCGGGGCTGAAGGGGCATCTGTCGCTCGACCTGTCGCCGGGCTTTGGCTATACCGGCATCATCGTGGCGATGCTGGCGCTGTTGCATCCGCTGGGGGTGGTCGTGACCGCGATCTTCGTCGCCGGCGTCTTTGTCGGCTCGGATGCGATGAGCCGGGCGGCCGGGGTGCCGACCTACATCGCCGACATGATCCTGGCGACGGCGCTTCTGTTCATGGTGCTGGCGATCCTGCTGACCCGGTTCCGGGTGGTGCGCGGATGACCGAGATCCTCGACATCCTGCTCTCGGCCAGCTTCTGGGCGGCCGTCATCCGCATCGCCTCGCCGCTGATCCTGGCGACGATGGGGGAACTCGTCTGCCAGCGCGCCGGGGTGCTGAACCTGGGCATCGAGGGGATCATGGTGATCGGCGCCTTCAGCGGCTGGATGGCGGTCTGGCTGGGGCTGCCGCTGTGGGGCGGGGTCGCGGTGGCGATGGGCGCGGGCATGCTGTTCGGGCTTCTGCATGCCACGCTGACCGTGCCGTTCGGGCTCAGCCAGCATGTGGTCGGGCTGGGGGTGACGTTGCTTGCGACCGCCACCGCCTATTTCGCCTATCGGCTGATGCTGCCCGAGGTCACCAGCCCGCCGAAGATCGAACCCTTCCAGCCGCTGGACCTGCCGGTGCTGTCGGACCTGCCCTGGCTCGGCGAGGCGCTGTTTTCGCAGACCGCGCTGACCTGGGCGGCCTTTGCTGTGGCGGGGCTGGTGGCCTTCACGCTGAACCGCACGCCGCTGGGGCTGGCAGTGCGCGCCGTGGGCGAGAACCCGGCGGCGGTCGAGGCGCAGGGCCTGTCGGTCAC
>Ga0136707_1000004_pt1 | contig 34075 bp, 22 predicted proteins | sample 4C3metaG_FD_101397 | JGI IMG/M metagenome (GOLD analysis project Ga0136707, IMG submission 101397) | Freshwater bacterial and archeal communities from Indian Creek, Illinois, USA - 4C3 metaG | ecosystem: Environmental > Aquatic > Freshwater > Unclassified | place: USA: Indian Creek, Illinois...
ACGCCAGCGACGTGACCGGCGACCGCGAGGCGGTGCGCGCCTTCAACGAGGGCGGCGGGGCGGTGACGGTCACCACCCGCGCGGGCGACCTTCTGGGCGTGTACGGCCGGGGGATCTTCGCCCGGAGCTTTGCCGCCGGCGCGGCCACCGGCCTCGTCACGGTGACCACCGGCAGCGGCAGCGTGACCGGAAATGCCGATGACGGGATCTATGCCCGGAACGACGGCGCGGGCGGGATCACGGTCACCACCGGCGCGGGCGCGATCATCGGCGGGGCGGGTACCGGAAATCATCCCATCGCCTCGGGCATCGAGGCATTCGACAGCGGCGCCGGCGGGATCGTGATCACGGTCGACGCCAGCGACGTGACCGGCGATGCCGAGGGCCTGCGCGCCGTCAACGAGGGCGGCGGGGACGTGACGATCGAGACCCGCGCGGGCAACATCCTGGGCGCATTCGGCCAGGGGATCTTTGCGCGGAACGGTGCGGGCACCGGCGCGGTCACGATCACCACCAACGCCCTGGTGACCGGCAACAACGGCGCGGGCATCGAGGCCATTCAGGACGGCAGCGGCGGAACCACCATCACCATCGCCGGCACCTCGACCGTGCGGGGGTCGCTGGCGGCGATCCTGGCCTCGGGCACGGGCGGGGGGGCGGTCATCATCACCAACAACGGCACGCTGCGCAACCTCGACGGGCTCGACACCGCGCTTGTGGTCAGCGCCACCGGCGGCCCGGTCGGTCTGACCAACGACAACCTGATGACGGGGCGGATCGTCCTTGGCGCCTTCGCCGACCAGCTGACCAACACCGGCACCTGGAACACCGGCGGCACCAGCGACTTCGGCGCCGGGACCGACCTTCTGACGAACCGGGACCTGATCCTTGCCGCGAACGCGGCAGGCACGACCGAGGCCACGATCTTCGCCGGGCTGGAGAATTTCGTCAGCGAAGGTGTGATCACCCTGTCGGATGACGCAACCCGGGGCGGATCGACGGCTTTCGACTCGTTGCAGATCGCCGGCAATTTCGAGGGGATCCTCGGCGCGCTGCGGCTTGACGCCTTCCTCGGCGGGGCGGGAAGCGCGGCCGACAGGCTGGTCATCGGGGGCACGGCGACGGGCCAGACCGAGGTGGTGATCAACAACACCAGCCCGGGCTCGGGCGGCATCAACGCCAACATCCTGGTGGTGGACACCAACGGCGCGACCGGAACCGAGTTCACGCTGTTCGGCGGCCCGCTGCGGATCGGCGCCTACATCTACGACCTGGTGTTCGAGGACAACGACTTCTTCCTGCGCTCGGCGCTCGACCCGCTGCGGCTGGATGCGGCGACGCTGCCGGCGATCCTGGGCGATGTCTGGGAGATCACCACCGCCGGCTGGCACCGCAACACGTTCCAGCTTCATGCCGCGGCGGACGGGGGGGCCGGTGTCACCCCGTCCAGCATGGGCGGTTCGCCGGGCGGCAACCGGACGCTGGGCTGGGGCACGCTGATCCTCGACAACCGCGAGAGCGACGGCACGATCATCGCGGACGTGGGCGGCGGCGAGACCCCGGTCGGCGTGGGCTTCGACCAGACCACCCGCGCGGTGATCGGCGGGGTCGATGTGATGCTGCCGCGCGATGCCAACGGCGGGACGCTGACCTTCGGCGCGCTGCTCGGCGTGGTGGACAGCACCGTCACCTTCGATCTGACCGGCAACCGGGCCGAGCTTGAAGGGCCGACCTTCGGGGTGCATATGGCCTACACCACCGACCTTCTGCGCGCCAACCTGATCGTCAAGCGCGACGATCTCGACCTCGAATACGAGGTGGCCGGTCTGGGCGAGGAACCGGGGCGCACCGATGCGGTCTCGACCGGCGTGTCGCTGGAGTTCGGCTACAAGGTGCACGAGGCCGCCGGGCTGACGGTCGAGGCGGTGGGCAACCTGTCGCATGTCGTGACCCGGGTCGACGACTTCAGCGTCGGGACATCGACCTTCAGCTTCGACGATGCCGAGACCACGCGGGGCGCGATCGGCCTGACCTTCCGCGGCAATGTCGCAGCCGGGGCGCTGAACGTGATCCCGAGCGCGACCGTCAAGTACTGGAACGTGTTCGACGCCGGCCACAGCTCGGCGATCGACGCGGTCGCCTTCAGCTATGACCACAGCGGAAACTTCGTCGAGGCCAGCGCCATGCTGGAATTCGACGATCCCGCAAGCGGCTGGAGCGGCTTTGTCTCGGGCAGCGGCTTTGTCGGCAACGACCGCGGCGGCGCACGCGGCCAGATCGGCGTGAACCTGGAATGGTGAAGCGCCCGGCCGCGGCGGCGGTCGGCCGATGACGGAGGGATGACAGCGGCGGGGTCCGGACCGGGCCCCGCCAAAGTCATGCCCCGGCGCAGGGGCGGGGGGCCGCGAGCAAGGCCGCGGGCCGACGTCACCCGATCCGGGCGCGGCGCCGGCCCCGGCATGATCTGGATCCATGATCTGGATCAATGACAGGTCCGCCGCAGCTGACGAAACTCGGCCCAGGGTGGCATCTCCCGGGGTGCCGCTTCGGATGCGACGGGCCCGGCGCGCCGGAGGGGCTGTTCGTCAAGACCGGACGGAGCGGGCCATGACCCACAGGATCGGCACGACCGTCGGGCTGCGCGCCCGCTGGACCGGGCGACCGGCCGGGGGCATCGTTCGACGCACGCAGTCGCCAAGGAGGCCCGGATGATCCCGCCCATCGAACGCAAGGCCCAGTTCCACCTGTGGTATTTCCTGGCGGCCTTCATGGGCCTGATGCTGGTGCAGTCCTGGCTGGCGCAGGCCCAGGTCACCCATCGCATTCCCTACAGCGTCTTTCTGGAACATCTCGAGGCCGGGCGCATCGCCACCGTCACCGTCCGGGCCGAGCAGATCGACGGGGCCTATGTCGATCCGGTCAACGGCCACACCCATTTCATCACCAACATCGTGCCGCCCGACCTGACCCAACGGCTGGAACGCTCGGGCGCCGAATTCGACGGCACGGTGCAGAACACCTTTCTGGCCACGCTTCTGTCCTGGGTGGTGCCGGTCCTGCTGATCTTCGCGCTGTGGAGCTTCTTCATCCGCGGCATGATCGAAAAGCAGGGCATGGGCGGGATGATGAGCGTCGGCAAGTCGCGCGCCAAGGTCTATGTGGAACGCGACACCGGCGTCACCTTCGATGACGTGGCCGGGGTGGACGAGGCCAAGGCCGAGCTGAAGGAGATCGTCGATTTCCTGAAACAGCCGAAGAAGTTCGGCCGACTTGGCGCGCGCATCCCCAAGGGCATCCTCCTCACCGGCCCGCCCGGCACCGGCAAGACGCTGTTTGCCCGCGCCGTGGCCGGCGAGGCCGGGGTGCCGTTCTTTTCCATCTCGGGCAGCGAGTTTGTCGAGATGTTCGTCGGTGTCGGGGCCGCGCGGGTGCGCGATCTGTTCGATCAGGCGCGCAAGGCCGCGCCCTGCATCATCTTCATCGACGAACTGGACGCGCTGGGCCGCCGCCGTGGCATCGGCGGCATGGGCGGCGGGCATGACGAGAAGGAGCAGACGCTGAACCAGCTTCTGGCCGAGCTTGACGGCTTCGATCCGCGCGAGGGCATCGTGCTGCTGGCCGCGACCAACCGGCCCGAGATCCTTGACCCCGCGCTGATGCGCGCCGGGCGCTTTGACCGGCAGGTGGTGGTGGACCGCCCCGACAAGACCGGCCGCGCGGCGATCCTGCGGGTGCATCTGCGCAAGGTGGCGGTCGATCCCGCGCTTGACATCGAGGCGGCAGCCGGGCTGACGCCGGGCTTCACCGGGGCGGAACTGGCCAATCTGGTGAACGAGGCGGCGATCCATGCCACCAGGCGCGGCGGCACGTCGGTCGGCATGGCCGACATCACCTCGGCGCTGGAGCGGGTGGTGGCGGGGATGGAGCGCAAGGGCCGCCTTCTGAACCCCCGCGAGCGCGAGACCGTCGCCTGGCACGAGATGGGCCATGCGCTGGCCGCCGCGCGCCTGCCCGGCGCCGATCCGGTGCACAAGGTGTCGATCATTCCCCGCACCATCGGCGCGCTGGGCTATACCATGATGCGGCCGACCGAGGACCGTTTCCTCATCACCCGCTCGGAACTGGAAAACCGCATGGTGATGCTCCTGGCGGGGCGCGCCGCCGAACAGATCCGCTTTGCCGAGATCTCGACCGGGGCGGCCGACGATCTGGTGCGCGCCACCGACATCGCCCGCCAGATCGTCACCCGCTTCGGCATGCACGAGGTGCTGGGCCAGGCGGTGCTGGAGCAGGACCGTGGCGGGTTCCTGGGCGAGGACCGGATGAGCTTCACCCCGCGCGACCATTCCGAGGTCACGGCGCGCGAGGTTGACCTGGCGGTGCGCGGGCTGCTCGATGCCGCCTATCAGCGCGCGACCGCGCTGTTGCAGGCGGCCCGGGCCGATCTCGAGGCCGGGGCGAAGCTGCTCCTAGAACGCGAGACCATCACCCCGGCCGACTTTGCGCCGCTCAGACCCCAGGAGGACCGTGCCGCATGACCCGCAGGACCACCCGCATGCCCGGCGATCCGCGCCGGGCCCCGCTCGTCCGGCCGGCCGCGCCGCCCGCAACCGGGCCCGCCGACCCAACGCCGGCCGCCCCAACGCCGACCACCCAGGCCGCGGCGCAGCTTCCCGCGGTGATCCCGCCCCCGCCCGACCCGGCCAGGGGCAACCCGCACCGCCACGCGGCGCTTGACCGCGCTGCGATGGCCAGCCTGGCGCGGCTGACCGCCGGGATGTCGCCCCACGCGATGTTCGACGCCTGGAGCGACTGGGCCATGCATCTGGCGCGCGCGCCGGGGCGCCAGCTTGAACTTGTCGAACGCGCGCAGGCCAACGCGATGAAGCTGTGGCATTTCGCGCTGTCCTGCGGCCCCGGCAGGACGGCGGACAAGCCGTTCCGGCCCGGCCCCAACGACCCGCGCTGGTCGCACGAGGGCTGGAACCGGGCGCCCTTTGCACTGTGGCAGCAGGGGTTTCTGGGGGTGCAGGACTGGTGGCATGCCGCCACCGCCGACCTGCCCGGCCTGCGCCGCCAGAACGCCGAGCGCACCGGCTTTGTGCTGCGCCAGTTGCTGGACACCGTGTCGCCGTCGAACTTCCCCCTCGGCAACCCCGAGATCCTCGAGCGGACCCGGGCCAGCCATGGGCGCAACCTGATCGAGGGGGCGGCGCATTTCGCCGACGACGCCCGCCACATCCTGACCCAGGAACACCGCCCGGTGCCCGGGGATTTCGCACTGGGCAAGCGGCTGGCCGCCACCCCCGGCGCTGTGGTCTACCGCAACGACCTGATGGAGCTGATCCAGTATTCCCCCACCACCGACAGGGTGCGGTCCGAGCCGGTGCTGATCGTGCCGGCCTGGATCATGAAATACTACATCCTCGATCTCTCGCCGGAAAACTCGTTCATCCGCTGGCTGGTGGCCGAAGGGTATACGGTGTTCTGCATCTCGTGGCGCAATCCGGGCGCCGATCAGGCCGACCTGGCGCTGGAGGATTACCGCAAGGCGGGCATCCTCCAGGCGCTGGCGGTGATCAACCGGATCGTCCCGGACCAGAAGGTGCATGCCAACGGCTATTGCCTCGGCGGCACGCTCCTGGCGATCGCCGCCGCCACCATGGCGCGCGACGGGGACGACCGGCTGGCCTCGGTCACGCTGATGGCAGCCCAGGTCGATTTCGCCGAAGCCGGCGAATTGCTGCTGTTTCTCGACGAAAGCCAGGTCGCCTTCCTTGAAGACCTGATGTGGTCGCAGGGCTATCTCGACCGGCCGCAGATGTCGGGGGCCTTTGCCGCGATCCGGTCAGAGGATCTGATCTGGTCGCGCGCCACCCGCCGCTACTGGCTGGGCGAGCCGGACCTGCCCACCGACATCTCGGTCTGGGTCAACGACACCACCCGGATGCCCGCCCGGATGCATTCGGAATACCTGCGCGGCGTGTTTCTGGAAAACCGCATCACGGCGGGCCGCTTTGCCGTCGAGGGCAGGGTGATCGCGCTGAAGGACATCGCGGTGCCGATGTTCGTCGTCGGCACCGAGACCGATCACATCGCGCCCTGGCGGTCGGTCTACAAGACCGCGCTTTTCACCGATGGCGACCTCACCTTCGTGCTGACCAAGGGCGGCCACAACGGCGGCATCCTGTCCGAACCCGGCCACCGCAACCGCCACTACCGCATCGGTCGCCGCCCCTCCGGCGCGCATTACCAGGGCCCCGATGCCTGGCTGGCGGCTTGCGACAAGAACCCCGGCTCGTGGTGGCCGGAATGGGCGGCCTGGCTGGACCGGCAAAGCGGCCCCGACCTGCCCGCGCGCCCGCCCGGCCAGCCCGAAGCCGGGTTTCCGGCGCTGGAGCCCGCGCCCGGCCGGTATGTGCTGATGCCGTGACCCCTGCCCCGGCACCCTGCGGCGCGGCGGCCCGCCGGACCGCCCGCTGACCCCGCCCGCGCCGGCGGGCCCGCTGACCCCGCCCGAAGGACCAGCCGATGACCTACCCCTTCGCCTTTCTCGACCAGATCTGGCTGACGCTCTTGGTGCTGGTGCCGATCGTGCTGGTGGCGCGGCTGGTGGTGGTCGGCTCGCGCTATTCGCCGATCCTGATCGTCGTGGTCTTCGGGCTTGGCCTCGGGGCGCTGATGGTGGCCTCGGGCGCGGGGACGCCGGGGCTTGCCGACCACGATCTTCTGGGCATGCTGGGCCGGGCCACGATCATCGCGCTGGCGGCGGCCTTCTTCACCGGTGGGCAGCAGTTGCGCCGCCTGTTCGGGCAGGTGGAGGCCCCGGGCACCGCACCCGCCGCCGCCCAGGTGACCGCCGATGCGACCGAGGTGATCCCCGGCACCGACCGGAGCCAGCTTTTCGCCATCCTGCGCGCCTTTTTCGTGCTGATGGGCGTCGAGGCTGCGGTGCGCGCGCTGATGGGCACCGGCGGCGAGAAGGCGGCGGTGCTGCCGCTGATCGCCTATCTGGGGCTGATCCTGGCCGCCATCACCCTGGATGCCGGCACGCGCGTCGCCGACAAGCGCCGCTTTCTGGGCCGGGGCGTGCTGGAACTGGCGGTGCTGATCGCGGTGCTGCTGGCCGCCGCCCTGCTCGCGCGCGAGCTGCGCGCACTGGCGGCCTTTCCGCCGATCTTCTTTGCCATGCTGATCGCGGTCGGTCTGGGCTGGGTCTGGCACGACTGGCAGCACGGGCCGGCGCTGCGCGCGCTGCTGTTCGGTGGCATCCCGGTGGTGCTGGCGGCGAACTTCCTGATCGGCGGCTCGCTGCTGCTGCAGGCGCTGGCGCTGGAGGGCATGGCGCCGATCCTGGTCTACGGCTTTTTCGGCCAGATGCTGTGGATGTTCGGCGGCATCTCGGCGCTGATGCTGTTCGGGCGCACGGCGGCGGTGCGCAACCTGGCGCCGGGCATGGCGGGGGCGCTGTCGCATGCCGGGCTGACCGGGGCCTGCACCGCCGGCGACATGGGCGAGATCGCGCAGCGCCGCGCGCCGATCCTGATCGCGGTGCCGTTCCTCGGCCATGTGGTCCTGTTCACCATCCTGGCCTTCAGCCTGGAGGCCGGGCGAATGCTGCTCTGGCCGGTGGCGCTGGCGGGGCTGGCGGGCGTGGTGATCAGCGGGTTTGCCTTTCGTGACCTGCGCCGCAGCGCCGGCGATGATCGCCGCGAGGTCCGGGGGCTGATGCTGTTCGCCTTCGGCTGGCAGCTTGTGGCGCTGTTCGGCGGACTGATGCTCCTGTCCGGGCTGCCCTTGGACCATGCGGCGATGGCCTCCAGCGCGGCGCTGTCGCATTTCGGCCTCTTCGCGGCCTTGCAGGGCGGGCTCTTCGGCCCCGAGGCCGCCAGCCTGATCGCCGTCGTCTTCGCGATGCCCTTCCTGGTGCATCCCTTCGTCTTCGTGATGTTCGGCCGCGGGATGGAGCGCGGCGGCGAGATGCCGCGCGCCCCGGCCTATGTGCTGGCGGCGATCGGCGCGGCGGGCGTGGCGGCGGGGCTGCTGGGACTGGGCTGAAGCGCAGCGGCGGCATCGGCCAGCACCTGACCCGCCACCATGGGCCGGGGCATCAGCCGCTCGCGGTAGCGGTCGAGAAAATAGGCGATGGTCTCGACCCGGATCTTGATCGAGCCTTCGGGCTTGTTCTCGTCGATGTCCTTGAAGCTGAAATAGGGCGTGCCCGAGCGTTCGATGATCGCCTCGATCGCGCTGTAGACCGGCGCGTCATGGCCGCATTTGAAGCTGGACAGTTCCAGCGCCACCAGATTGGGGTGCCGCGCGGTGTATTTCGCCGCCCAGAGCTTGCGCGAGGTGTTTTCCGAATAGCTGTTCTTCCAGACATCGCCGACCGACAGCGCCGAAGGCATCAGCCCGGCGCGCACCTCGTCGCCGAAAAGCTGGTCCAGCACATCGGGATCGCGCGGCAGGATGTCCTGCCAGAACACCGGATAGCCGCGCTTCTGGAATTCCTCGAGGATCTCGTGGTTGACGCCGGGATCGTTGTGATAGGGCCGCGCCAGCACCACGATGCCGATCCGGTTCTCGCGCGTCAGCATGTCGAGCGTGGCGCGGGCCTCGCGGCGCAGGCCGGCCTCGTGGTCCTCGATCGCCTTCAGCCCCGCCTCGACCGCGCGCAGCGATTCGGCGTAGCCGAGGCCCAGCTCGTCCTTCCAGTCCTCCACCATCTGGCGCGCGCAAAGTTCGGCCTCGCCAAAGTCGAGGAAGGTCTTCTTGAAGACGATGCCGCTCTGGGCAAAGAGGTCGCCCTCCTTGATGAAGGCGGCATGGGTCGCCTCGGCACTGGCGACCACGGTCGGGCAGGCCAGCGAGGCCTGCACGTCCTCAAGGAAGGTCGGCACCGAATTGACCATCGGAAAGAAGATATGCGTCAGCGGCTTCTTCTTGTGCACCCGGGTCAGCAGGTCGTGGACATGCGGGATGCCGAGCTTGCTGGGAAAGCAGGGATCGATGCTGCCGCGTTTCGCGCCGCGCTTGTACAGTTCGGCGTCGGTATATTCCGAGAACACGATGTTGCGCGCGGGCACCCCCAGCGCGGTGAAATAGGCGATGAAGAACGGCGCCTGGGAATACATCCCCAGCACCCGCGGCAGGCCGATGCGCAGCGTCGCCCGTTTCGCCATCAGCGCGGCCCGCGCCTCGCCGCCGCGGGGCATCATCCCCCATTTGCGGGTGGGCGGCGGGTCGGCGAGGTTCTCGACCACCGGCGCGCGGAAGGCCGCGCGCGCGGCGCTGGCGAGGTAGTTCGGATTGTCATCCGCCGCCGCGTCGAGACCGGCCTTGATCTCGCGCATCGCGGCCAGATCCTCGACCGTGCCCTTCTCGCAAGAGGCGATGATCAGCCGCCGGTGGCCCTGCGGCAGCGGCACCTTCGAGCCTTTGGCGGCGGCGGGCAGGTCCGGCGTCTCGCCGGTATTCACGTCGATGAAGCTGCGCAGGCAGGAATTCTTGCAATAGTCGCAGCGCGTGGCCTCGGACCGGGTGGTGTGGTAGGTGATCGCCGCCACCCCGTCCGTGCCGATGAAGCGGGTGCGCCGGCCCTCCTCGGACCACAGCCGATGCGCCTCGAGCGCGGTGCCGATGGCGCCGGATTCGCCGCAATGGCGGTGCACGATGATCTCGGGCTCGGCGGCGCTGTCGTGAAAGCGCGAGCGGATGAAATCCACCTGCGACTTGACCGCCGCCAGATTGTGCTGGGTGCCGCCCTGCAGCACGAAGCGCCGCCCGAGGCTGGCAAGGTTCGGCACCTGGGCGACATAAAGCCAGATGTTCTTCGGCAGCACCCCGGCCAGCCCGGCCATGATCTCGTGCGGGGCCCAGCCGCGGCGCTGGAAATCGACGATGTCGGACTGCATGAACACCGCGCAGCCATAGCCGAATTCCGGCATGGTCTTTGCGGAAAAGGCCAGATCGGCATAGTCGCGGATGTCGTGGCCGAAACCCTGGGCGGTGGATTGCAGGAAATAGCCGTTGCCGGCCGAGCATTGGGTGTTGAGCTTGAAGTCCTTGACCCGCCCGTCCTTCAGCACGATCAGCTTGATGTCCTGGCCGCCGACATCGACGATCACGTCGGTCTCGGGATAGGAATGCAGGCAGGCCTGGGTGTGGGCGACGGTTTCCACCAGCGCCACATCGGCGCGCAGCACGTCCATCAGCACGTCCTTGGCATAGCCGGTGGTGCCGACGCCCAGCACGTCCAGGACGGCGCCCTGATCGGCGATCTGGCGGGCCAGGGCGGCGACGATCTCCTTGGTGTCCTCGATCGGGTTGCCGCGCGACAGCTGGTAGGCCTTGGCCAGAATCCGGCGGTCGGTGCCCAGGAGCACGCCCTTGGTCGAGGTCGAGCCGCCGTCGAGCCCGAGGAACGCCTCGATGCGGGCGCCGCGAGCCAGGGTGGCGGGCTGCCAGGGTTCGGGGCGGTAGCGCGCCTTGAAGGCGGCCAGATCCTCGGGGCTGCGCACCAGCCCGGGCATGCCGCCCGTGCGCCCGCCATCGGCGGGGCCGCGCGCCAAGACCGCGCGCAGCGCCTCGGCGCCCAGATAGCGGCCAAGATCGGCATCGTCCTCAAGCTCGGCCCGGCCGAACTCGATCGCGCCGCGGGCGGCGAAATACTGGGCGTTGTCGGGGGTGATGATATGGTCGGCGGCCGATTTCGTCGGGTCGGGCAGCGCCACGCCGCGTTCCTGCCAGATCAGCGGCAGGTTGTGGCGCCAGCAGTCGCGCAGGCCCCGGATGAAGCTGTTCGGCCCGCCCAGCAGCAGCACGGTCGGGCGCAGCGTATGGCCGCGCGTCAGCACCGACAGGTTCTGCTGCACGATCGATTCGAACAGCGAGGCCATCAGCTGGTCGGGCGGCACGCCCAGTTTCTGCAGCGAGTTGATGTCGGTCTCGGCAAAGACGCCGCATTTGCCGGCCACCGGATGCAGCGGGATGCCGTCATAGCCAAGGTTGCACAGATCTCCGGGCGGGATGTTCAGCTTGGCGGCGATCTTGTCGATCACCGCACCGGTGCCGCCGGCGCATTTGTCGTTCATCGACGGGATCTTCTTCCTCGCCCCGTCGGCAAGCTCTTTGTAGACGATGATCTTGGCGTCCTGGCCGCCAAGCTCGATCACGCTTTGCACCTCGGGGTGGAAGCGCTCGACCGCCAGCGAGACGGCATTGACCTCCTGGACGAACTTGGCCCCGAGCAAAGGCGCCAGCGCCGCGCCGCCCGAGCCGGTGACGAACAGCCGGAACGCGCCTGCCGGCACCTCGGGGAAGGCCGCCGCGATGGCATCGAGGAATTGCAGCGCCTTGTCGGCCTGGCGGCTGGCGTGGCGCTGGTAGTCCTGCCACAGGATGGCATCGCCGCCGGGATCGGTCACCACCGCCTTGATCGTGGTCGAGCCGATGTCGAGGCCGATCAGCAGCCGGGCCGGGCTCGCAACGGCCAGCGGCGCGGGTGCTGCCACCGGCATCGGCAGCGGTTCGGGGATCGGCAGGTTCAGGAAATCCATCGCCTTGGCCGCGCCGCAGCCGCCCGAGGTGCTGGCGCAGCTGCCGCAGCCGCCGCCCGTGCCGGACTCCGTACCCGTCGATTTATTCGGCTGGCAGCCCATGGGGTCCCCCTGCGTTTGTGGTCTGGCGTTGCGCCCAGGCGCGGTCCTGTTCCATCAGCCCTGCGACATGCAGCACGAAGGCCGCCGCCCGGCCGGTGACGCCGGCCGCCTTCGGCACCTTCTGCAACGGGCGTTGCAGGTCCGGCCGCGCCGCGACATAGGCGCGGATCTCGTCCAGCGTCCGGCCGGCGCGGTCCAGCGCGGCGCGGAACTCGGCCTTGCTGCGCGCCTTGGCCTCGCCCAGCGCCATCTGCACCCGGGAATAGGCGTTGACATCGCCCTCGCCCGAGGTCTCGACCGGCAGAAAGATCATGTCGGGATATTTCGCCATCACCGCCGCCTGCGCGCCGTCGGACTGGGTCGAGGGCATGCAGCCGAAGGGCTTCAGCGACAGCACCATATGGGCCAGATCGCGGTTGCCGTAATAGATGTTCTTGGCGATCTCGAGATGGCCCTCGCCGCCGCCGCAGCGGCTGTTGTAGAAGGGATGGCCGACGCGCTGCAATTCGGGCTGGTCGGCCAGCCGGTGCGCGGTGCCGCCCAATGCCCGGCGGCGGTTTTCATACATCGCCCCCACCATCGTCTGACCGACGGCAAGAACCGCGCGCTTTGCCGTCTGGCGCAGGGCGGTGCCCAGCCGCTGGCGGGGCTGCTTGCCCGCCTTGCCGAGGCCGCGCCGGTCCGCCGCCGCCAGCCGCGCATAGTGAAAGCTGTATTCGATCCAGGTCGCCACCGGCTCGACCAGCACCTCGGCACCCTCCTGTTCCAGAAAGCGGAACATGTGGAAATTGCCGTCGCCCTCGGTGGTCTGGGCCCAGAACTCGCCGGTGATCTTGACCACCGGCTTGGGGCGCAGGAAATCGACATCGACCGCGGCGTCGATGATCTGGCGGCAGCGTTCCAGCGCCGGGCGGTAGCGCCGGCCGCGCCATTCCTGCCAGGTGCCGATCAGGCCGCGCTGGACGCCCAGGCGCGCCAGGACGCCCGCCAGCCCGCGGCTTTGCCCCGTCGCGTCGCCGGCCTCGCGCAGCGTGGCGCGGCAGATGGCCAGGCACCGCTCCAGTGCGCGGTCGGTGGCGCCGGGTTCGGTCTCGTAGGGGCGCAGCTGATAGGCCAGCTCGTTCAGAAGATCGCCGATGAAGGCGGCATTGGTCATCGTCGCCAGGAAATGCGGATGCAGCTGCAACCCGGCCTCGGCGCCCACCTCGGGCAGCCCGCCCGAGGGGCTGAGGATCAGCACCCGGAACCCGTCGAACCCGGCATTGGCAAGCGCCAGCCGGTATTCGGCCTCGTACATGCCGAACCGGCAGGGGCCGCAGGACCCGACGGTGGCAAAGACGTAATCGGCCAGGATCCGCTCGGTCGGCACCCCGTCGCGGTCGCGCAGCGCCTTGAGGTGGTTGACCAGCGCGCCGACGGTGAAATAGGTCGGGTTGCACTGGCCGTTGTTGCCGTATTCCTTGCCGGACTGGAAATCCGCCTTGGTCGGCACCGTGATCGCCGCCGACTTGTGGCCGAAGGCCTCGAGTGCGGCGGTGATCAGCTGGTCCTGCCGGATCGTCAGCCCGCCCAGAAGCACGGTGACGTGGCCCCGCTCGGCGCGGGTGAAGTCCAGCTCGACCGGGCGACGGAAATGCGCGCGGCGCAGGTCGGGGACCGGCGCGCGGGCGGGCCGCGCGGCATCCGCGCGGCAGGTCTCGGAAGTATCGTCGGCTGGGGCCGCTCGGTCCATGTTGCCTCCGCAAGCCCGGATTCGGGCAGAATGTGCACGCACAGCAGACCATGCCCGCAGCCGCCGCACCTTGACGTGGATCAACGCCCGGGCGAGTTGCCGGGTCAGGCAGTCGAAAGACGGGCGCCGCGCGGTCACTTGCTCTTGTTGTAGACGTCGAAGATCACGGCGGCCAGCAGCACCAGCCCCTTGATCACCTGCTGATAGTCGATGCCGATGCCCAGGATCGACATGCCGTTGTTCATCACGCCCATGATCAGCGCGCCGATCACCACGCCGACGATCTTGCCCGATCCGCCCGACATCGACGCCCCGCCGATGAACACTGCCGCGATCACGTCGAGCTCGAACCCGCTGCCGGCCTTGGGGGTGGAGGAATTGAGCCGCGCCGCCACGATCATCCCCGCCAAGGCCGCCAGCACGCCCATGTTGACGAAACAGAAGAACACCAGCCTTTCGGTGCGGATGCCCGACAGTTTGGCCGCCTTCTCGTTGCCGCCCAGCGCGTAGATGCGCCGCCCGGTGGTGGTGCTGACGGTGAAGAAGGCATAGATCACGGTCAGCAGCGTCAGCACCACGACGACATTCGGCAGGCCCCGGAACTGCGCCAGCTTGTAGCCGACGAAGATCAGCGCGGCGGCGACCACCAGGTTGCGCAGCGCAAAGAGGCCCATCGGTTCGGGCAGCATGCCGAAGGCGGCATCCCGCGACCGCGACCGCCAGCCCAGCCAGACGACGATCGCCGCGGCGACGGTGACCAGCACGACGGCGGTGCCATTCATCCGCTCGAGCCCCAGCACGGCTTCGTCCCAGGTGCCCAGGATGTCGGGAATGAACCCGGTGGACAGCGACTGGAAGGACCTTGGGAAGGGGCCGATGTTCTGGCCGCCCAGCAGCCACAGGGTCGATCCGCGAAAGATCAGCATGCCCGCCAGCGTGACGATGAAGGACGGGATGCGCCAATAGGCGACCCAGTAGCCCTGCGCCGCCCCGATCAGGCCGCCGACGACCAGGCAGGCGGGGATCACCGCGATCACCGGCCAGTCCAGCTCGACGATCAGCACCGCCGCCACCGCGCCGGTGAACCCGACCACCGACCCGACCGACAGGTCGATATGGCCCGCGACGATCACCAGCAGCATCCCCAGCGCCATGATGATGACGTAGGAATTCTGCAGGAAAAGGTTGGTGATGTTCTGCGCCGACAGGAAGTCCACATCCAGCGTGGTGCGCAGGACGACGGTGAAGAAGAACACGATGGCGACCAGCGCCATCAGCATGCCGTTCTCGCGCAGATGCGTGCCCAGATGCGCTGCCAGTCCGCGTTCCGCCATCATGCCACCCTTTGCCGGCTGTCCTTGAGGATCAGCGCCATGATCCGTTCCTGCGAGGCCTCGGCGCGGCTCAGCTCGCCCGCGATGCGGCCCTCGTTCATGACGTAGATGCGGTCGCACATGCCCAGAAGCTCGGGCATTTCCGAGCTGATCATCACCACCCCGCGCCCCTGCTCGGCCAGTTCGTTCATGATCGCGTAGATCTCGAACTTCGCGCCCACGTCGATGCCGCGGGTCGGCTCGTCCAGGATCAGCACCTGCGGGTCGGTGAACAGCCATTTGGCCAGCACCACCTTCTGCTGGTTGCCGCCCGACAGGTTGACCACCTTCTGCATGACCCCCGGGGTGCGGATCGCCAGCGAGCGGCGGTATCCCTCGGCCACGCGCCGTTCGAGACGCTTGTCCAGCACGCCGCGCCGCGACACGCCCGCCAGGTTGGCCAGCGTGACGTTCTGCATGATCGGCTCATCGAGCACCAGGCCCAGCACCTTGCGGTCCTCGGTCACATAGGACAGCCCCGCCGCCACCGCGCGCGGCACGGTCGAGGTATCGACGGGCTTGCCGGCGATGCGGACGCTGCCGCTGATCCGCCGGCCGTAGCTGCGGCCGAACAGGCTCATCGCCAGTTCGGTGCGCCCGGTTCCCATCAGGCCGGCGATGCCGACGATCTCGCCCTTGCGGACGTTGAAACTGACATCGCGGATCATCTGTCGATCGCGCTGGTCGGGGTGCCAGACGTTCCAGTCCCGCACCTCCAGCAGCACCTCGCCGATCCGGGGGATGCGTTCGGGATAGCGATGCGCCATGTCGCGGCCCACCATGTCGCGGATGATGCGTTCCTCCGAGATCTCGGCCCGCGTCAGCGTCGAGACCGTCGAGCCGTCGCGCAGGATGGTGATGCGGTCGGCCACGCGGTCGATCTCGTTCAGCTTGTGGCTGATCAGGATCGAGGTGATGCCCTGGGCCTTCAGCTCCAAGAGCAGGTCGAGCAGCTTCTGGCTGTCGTTTTCCTGCAAGGCGGCGGTCGGCTCGTCCAGGATCAGCAGGCGCACGTTCTTGGCCAGCGCCTTGGCGATCTCGATCAGCTGCTGCTTGCCGACGCCCAGCTTTTCCACCGGCGTCGTCGGCGCCTCGGCCAGGCCGACCTTGCGCAGCAGCCCTTCGGTCCGCTGGAACACCTGGCGCCAGTCGATCACGCCCCGCCGCGCCACCTCGTTGCCCAGAAAGAGGTTCTCGGCAATCGACAGAAGCGGCACCAGCGCCAGTTCCTGGTGGATGATGATGATGCCCAGGGCCTCGCTGTCGGCAATGCCGCGCAGGCGGATCTCCTGGCCGTCATAGCGGATCTCGCCTTCGTAGCTGCCATGCGGGTAGACCCCCGAGAGCACCTTCATCAGCGTCGACTTGCCCGCGCCGTTCTCGCCGCAGATGGCGTGGATCTCGCCCGCCTCGACGGCCAGATCGACATGATCGAGCGCGCGCACCCCGGGAAAGGACTTGCCGATCCCGCGCATCTCCAGAAGCGTCGCCATCTGCCCCCCGCTCAAGCGTCATGCCGCCGGGCCCGCACCGGACCCGGCGGCCAGGATCGTGCCGCGCCGGCTATTGCAGCTGTTCGGCGGTGTAAAAGCCGCTGTCGATCAACACCGCCTGGATGTCGTCCACATTCACCACGACCGGACGCAGCAGGTAGGACGGAACCACCTTGACGCCGTTGTCATAGGTGGTGGTGTCGTTGACCTCGGGCTCGCGGCCCTGCACGATCGCGTCCACCATGGCCACGGTGACCCGCGCCAGTTCGCGGGTGTCCTTGAAGATGGTGGAATACTGCTCGCCCGCCAGCATCGACTTGACGCTGGGGATCTCGGCATCCTGCCCGGTGACGCAGGGCATCGCCAGATCGCCGGTGCCATAGCCCACGCCCTTGACCGAGGACAGGATGCCGATCGACAGCCCGTCATAGGGCGACAGCACCCCGTGCAGCACCCGGTCGCTGTAATTGGCCGAGAGCAGGTTGTCCATCCGCGCCTGCGCCACCGCGCCGTCCCAGCGCAGCGTGCCGACCACATCCATGCCCGTCTGGCCCGAGACGATGACGATCTCGCCCGCATCGATGCGCGGCTGCAGCACACTCATGGCGCCGTCGTAGAAGAAGAAGGCGTTGTTGTCGTCCGGGCTGCCGCCGAACAGCTCGACATGGAACGGCGCGGTGCCGGCGAAGCGCCCGTTCAGGCATTGCAGCAGCGATTCCGCCTGCAGCACGCCCACCTGGAAATTGTCGAAGGTGGCGTAGAAGTCGACATGCGGACTGTCGCGGATCAGACGGTCATAGGCGATCACCTCGATGCCCAGGGCGGCGGCGTTTTCCAGCGCATTCGACAGGGTGGTGCCGTCGATGGCGGCGATCACCAGCACGTCCACCCCCTGGGTGATCATGTTCTCGACCTGGGCAAGCTGGGTCGGGATGTCGTCCTCGGCATATTGCAGGATCGTGCCGTAGCCTGCGGCCTGGAACTGCTCGACCATCGAATTGCCGTCCGAGATCCAGCGCGCCGACGATTGCGTCGGCATCGAGATGCCGATCGTTCCCTTGTCCTGGGCCATGGCCGGAACGCCGGTCAGGCCCGCGACAAAGGCAAGCGCCAGCATGGCGCGACGTGAAACTTGCATGATTTTCCTCCCGTGAACGCCTTTCGGGCGCATGTGTGCAGCCTGGCCATGACGGGGTTCTGTCGCCCCTCGATGCCGCCGTGCCGTCAGCGTTGCGCAAATCGCCGCCGGCTGTCAAATTACAGAAGCTGATCCATTCATATCAAGATCGCCATGTCATCATCGACGTCATCACCGACCCCGCACCAGACGCTGGTCCAGCGCGGCCTGAAGCTGAGCCACCTGCGGATTCTGGCCGCGCTGGCCCAGACCGGGCAGATCGGCACGGCTGCGACCAGTCTGGGCATCGCCCAGCCGGCCGCCTCGCGCCTCTTGGCCGAGGCCGAGCGGATCGTGGGCGTGCCGGTGCATGTCCGGGTCGGGCGGGGGGTCACGCTGACGGCACCCGGTGCGGTGCTTGCGCGGCGCGCCGAACGCCTGCTGATCGAACTGCAGGATGCCGGCCGCGAGATGGCCGACCTTGCCCGGGGCCAGGTCGGCCTGGTCACGATCGGGGCGGTGACCGCGCCGGCGCTCGAGCGGGTGCTGCCGGCGCTGCGCGCGGCGCGGCTGTCGGCCCCGGGCATTTCCGCCGAGGTCACGGTGGCGCCTTCGGACGTGCTTTGTGCCCAGCTTCTGGCGGGCCGGCTTGACTTTGCCCTGGCGCGCGTGCCGACAGGGCTTGATCCGGAGCGCTTCGATGCCCGCGTGATCGCGGCCGAGCCGGTGCAGCTCGTGGTGCGCCGCGACCACCGGCTTGCGAGCGTTGCGCCGCGATCCGCCGCCGAACTGCTGGATCATGACTGGATCATGCCCGCCGACGACAGCCCGCTCCGGCTGGCGGTGCTGGCGCGGCTGCAGGCGCTCGACCTGCCGCCGCCCCGCCAGCGGCTGTCGACCGCATCCTTCCTGCTGACGCTGGCGCAGTTGCGCCAGTCCGACAGCATCGCCCCGCTGGCCGCGGCGGTCGCGCGCCAGTTTGCCGAGGGCGCGGATGTGCCGCTTGCCATCCTGGCCATCGACCTGGGGATCGAGGTCGCGCCCTACAGCCTGCTGACCCGCGCCGGATCGCGCCTGACCCCCGCCGCGGCCACGCTGGTCGAGCTGATGCTGCTCGCGGCCGCATCGCCTGCCCCGGCGCTGCCGCCCGCCGGGTGATGCGGCGGTCCGCCGGCGCCCGATCTGGCCCCGATCTGGCCCCGATCCGGCGCAAAATTGCCTTGACCGGCCAGGCCTGGCGCCGGAAGGTCGGCGCCGGCCGATGCAGGTTTCACCTCGGAAGCTGCATGCGCCCGGCGGGAGACATGCATGACCAACCGGATCCTCTGCATCGGCGAGTGCATGGTCGAGCTTGCCCCGGCCGGCGACGGCCTCTTGCGGCAGGGCTTTGCCGGGGACACGTTCAACACGGCCTGGTATCTGCGGCGGCTGCTGCCGGCGGAGTGGCAGGTCGACTATCTGACCGCCGTCGGCGATGACGCCCTGTCGGCCGCGATGCTGGCGTTCATGCGCGCCGCGGGCATCGGCACGCGGCACATCGCGACGCGGGCCGGGGGCACGCCGGGGCTCTATCTCATCTCGGTCCGGGACGGCGAGCGCAGCTTTTCCTACTGGCGCGGCCAGTCCGCCGCGCGGACGCTGGCGCAGGACGCCGCGCCTCTGGCGCTTGCCCTTGCCGGCGCGCGGGTCGTGCTGTTTTCGGGCATCACCCTGGCGATCCTGCCCGAGGCGGACCGCCACCGGCTGCTGGCGGCGCTGGCGACGGCGCGGCGGGCGGGCAGCCGGATCGTGCTTGATCCCAACCTGCGCCCGCGCCTGTGGGCCGAGGCCGGGGCGATGCGCGCCGCCATCACCGCGGCCGCCGAAGTGGCCGACATGATCCTGCCGTCCTTCGACGACGAACAGGCCGCCTTCGGCGATCCGACGCCCGAGGCCACGGCCCGCCGCTATCGCCAGCTCGGCGCCTCCGAGGTGGTGGTCAAGAACGGGGCCGGGGCGGTTCACTGGCTCGATCCGGCCGGGGCCGGGCGCTGGCAGCCCCCCCCCGCCCCCCGCATCGTCGACACCACCGCGGCCGGCGACAGCTTCAACGCGGCCTATATTTGCGCGCGCGCGACGGGTCTCGACCCGGCGCGCGCCATTGCCGAAGGGGCGGCGGTGGCGGCAAGGGTCATCGGCGCGCCCGGGGCCCTGGTCGAGATCGGGGAGGGCCAGCCGCCTTGACGGCCCCGGCCTGCCGGCGTCAACTCGCGCCAGAACCGGTGACGGGAACGGCTGCGGGAACGGGGGGCGGGAATGTTTTCACTCGACGGGCGGCGGGCGCTGGTGACCGGGGCCAATACCGGCCTGGGCCAGGCGATCGCGCTGGGGCTGGCGCAGGCGGGGGCCGAGGTGGTCTGCGCGGCGCGGCGCGACTGCGACGAGACGCTGGCGCTGATCTCGGCCGCGGGCGGCCGGGCGCAGGCCCTGCGGCTGGACCTGGCCGATCCGATGGCCGCCCGGGAGGTGTTCGACGGGACGGCTGGGACGGCTGGGACGGGGCGCGCGGGCATCGACATCCTGGTGAACAACGCCGGCACCATCCGCCGCGCCGATGCCGTGGACTTCACCGAAGCCGACTGGGACGCGGTGCTGGATGTGAACCTCAAGGCGGTGTTCTTCACCTCGCAGGCCTTCGCGCGGGCGGTGTTCGCGCGGGGCGGGCGGGGCAGGATCGTCAACATCGCCTCGCTTCTGTCGTTCCAGGGCGGCATCCGGGTGCCGTCCTACACCGCCTCCAAGCACGGGGTCGCGGGGCTGACGCGGCTTCTGGCCAACGAATGGGCGGCGAAGGGCATCAACGTGAACGCCATCGCGCCGGGCTACATCGCGACGAACAACACCGAGGCGCTGCGGGCCGACCCCGACCGCAGCGAGGCCATCCTGGCGCGGATCCCCGCCGGGCGCTGGGGGCGGCCCGAGGACATCGCGGGGACGGCGGTCTACCTGTGCTCGCCGGCGGCCGATTACGTGCATGGCGCGGTCCTGAACGTCGATGGCGGCTGGCTGGCGCGATGAGCGGCCGGCTGGCCGACCTGTTCGAGATCGGGCGCCATCCGCTGGCCTTCGAGGCGCGGGAAGACCTGCCGGGCGGGACCGGCTGGCGGCTTTACCGCCTGCGCTTTCGCAGCCGGGCGGGCGAGGCCGTGCGCGGGTTCCTGTGCCGTCCGGCCGGCGATGGTCCGGTGCCGGCGGTGCTGGCGATCCACGCCCACGGCAACCGCCACGACATCGGCGCGGACGAGCTGATGCAGGGCCGCCCGGCGCTGGCGGGGCCGCCGGGCCCCGCGCTTGCGGCCCTGGGGATCGCGTCGCTGTGTCTGGACCTGCCCTGCTTTGGCGAAAGGTCGGGGGTATCGGAAAGCGCCGCGGCCAAGGCGGCGCTGTGGCGCGGGCGGTCCCTGGCCGGGCAGATGCTGGGGGAATGCCACGCGGCCGTCGGCTGGCTGGCCGCGCAGCCCTGGGCGAAGGCGGAGCGCATCGGGGTGTTCGGCATCTCGATGGGGGCGACGCTGGGCTATTGGCTGGCGGCGGTGGACGATCGCGTGCACGCCCTGGCGCAGGAGTGCTGCCTGGCCGATCTCGAGGCGCTGATCGACAGCAGCGCGCATGACCTGCACGGGCTCTACCTGACGGTGCCGGGGCTGCCGGCGGTGGCCGCGAACGGCACGATTGCGGGGCTGGTGGCGCCGCGGGCGCAGTTCATCGGGCTGGGCGAGCGTGACCCGCTGACGCCGCCGGAGGCTCTGGCGGTGGCCCTGGCGCAGGTGCGGGCGGCCTATGCGGCGGCGGGCGGGCGGCTGGTCATCCACCGCGAGCCCCTGTCCGGGCATGTCGAGACCCCGGCGATGCGCGCCGCGATGCTGGCGTTCCTGGCGCAGGCCCTGGCCTGAGGCGCCCCCCTCCCCCCTGCGTGGGGGAGGGATGGGGTGGGGGGGGCCGGTTTACAGCCGCTGGCCCGCTGCGCCGAACGCATGCACCAGGCCCGGGTCGAAGCCGAGCGCGATGCTGTCGCCGCGCTTCAGCCCCGGCTGACCGGGCAGCACCGCCAGCACCCGCGTCCCGCCCGACAGCGCGCCATGCACCACACTTTCGGCGCCCAGCGCCTCGACCAGCTCCACCCGCAGCGACAGCGGCCCGTCGCCCTGCAACACCAGATGCTGCGGCCGGAGGCCCAGCGTCAGCGGCCCGTCGGGCAGCGCCAGCGCCACCTCGGGGCCGCCGGCGATCCGCACCCGGCCCTGCGCGGCCTCGGCCGGCCAGAGGTTCATCCCCGGCGCCCCGATGAAGCCCGCGACAAAGAGGTTGGCGGGGCGGTTGTAGAGGTTCAGCGGCGTGTCCACCTGTTCCACCCGGCCCGCCCGCATGACCACGATCCGGTCGGCCATCGTCATCGCCTCGACCTGGTCATGGGTGACATGGATCATCGTCGCGCCCAGCCGGTCGTGCAGCGCCGACAGTTCCGCCCGCATCGACACGCGCAGCTCGGCGTCGAGGTTGGACAGCGGCTCGTCCAGCAAAAAGGCCGTCGGCCGCCGCACGATGGCCCGCCCGATCGCCACCCGCTGGCGCTGGCCGCCCGAAAGCTGGCCGGGGCGGCGGGCCAGCAGGGGCCCGATCTCCAGCAGGGTTGCGGCCTCACTGATGCGGCTGTCGATCTCGGCGCGTGACATGCGGGTGTTTTCCAGCCCGAAGGCCATGTTCGCCCGCACCGTCATGTGCGGATAGAGCGCGTAGGACTGGAACACCATCGCCAGCCCCCGGTCCGCCGCCCCGCGTGCCGTGACATCCGTCCCGTTGATCTCGATCCGCCCCGAGGTCGGCCGGTCCAGCCCCGCGATCATCCGCAAGAGCGTGGACTTGCCGCAGCCCGAAGGGCCGACGAAGACCGCAAGCTCGCCCTCCTCGATGGTCAGGTCGATGCCCTTCAGCACATCGACCGCGCCAAAGCTCTTGCGGATGTCGTGCAGCGCGATGCGGCCCATGGCTTGCCCCTATTTCAGACCGGTTCCGGCGATGCCGGCGGTGATGAAGCGTTGCAGGAAGACGAAGACGAGGACGACCGGGATCATGGTGATGACGGTCATCGCCAGAAGATAGTTCCACTGCACGTTCAGCTCGCCCGCATAGGCGTTGAGGCCGACCTGCAACGTGTAGACCTCGGGCCGCGACAGCACGATCAGCGGCCAGAGGAAATCGTTCCAGCGCCACACCACCGAAAAGATCGCCAGCACCGCCAGCGCCGGGGCCGACAGCGGCAGCACTATGCGCCAGTAGATCTGCCATTCGCTGGCATGGTCCATCCGCGCCGCCTCCAGCAGCTCGTCGGGTATGGTCAGCATGTACTGGCGCAAGAGGAACACCCCGGTCGGCGTGGCGACCGTCGGCAGGATCACCCCCCAGAGCGTGTTCATCAGGCCCACCGCCGACACGATCGAGTAAAGCGGCACCAGGATCACCGACAGGGGGATCATCAGCGTGGCAAGGATAAGCACCACCACGGCGCTGCGGCCGCGGAACTCGTATTTCGACAGGGCAAAGGCGGCCATCGAGCTGCTGAGCAGCGTGATGAGCGTGGCCGTCACCGTCACGAAGACCGAATTCATCGTGAAGCGCAGGAAATCGAAGCGCTCGAAGGGACCGAGATAGTTTTCCCAGGCGAAGCCGATGCTGCGGACGGGCTCGCGGTCGGCGATGTTCACCCGGACGATCTCGGCGGGGTTGGCCGGGTCCACCATCTGCGCCACGGTGCCGACGCGGCGCACCTCGGCCAGGGTCCGGCTGCCCGCCGCATCGGTCACCACGAACAGCGGCAGGGGGTTGTCATGACCTTCGACCACCGCCGTCTGGGCCTGATAGGGCAAAAGCGTGGGCGGGAATTCCGCCAGGCCGGCCGGCGACTTGAACGAGGACAGCACCAGCCAAACCGCCGGGCCGAACATCACCATGAGCCCGGCGCCGAGCCAGAGGAAGGTGACGATGTCGGTCCAGTGCCAGCCCTTGCCGCCGCGGCGCTTCAGAAGGAAGGTCATTTCAGCTTGCTCCGCCTCTCGTTGCGCCGGGCCAGGCCCAGCTGCACCAGCGTCAGCACGATCAGCACGCCCCCCATCAGGATCGAGGCCGCCGCCGCCAGGCCCGGGTTCTTCAAGAGCGAGGCAAAGCCCACCTCGTAGATGTATTGCGTCAGAAACAGCGTGGCGGTGCCCGGACCGCCGCCGGTGAGCACGAAGGCCTCGTCGAACACCTGCACCGCGCGGATCAGCGCCAGCACGATCACGACCAGCATGTTGGGCATCAACAAGGGCAGGGTGATGCGCCAGAAGACGCGCGCCCGTGGCGTTCCGTCCATCTCGGCGGCCTCGTAGAGGTCGCGCGGAATGGCCTGCAACCCCGCCAGCAGGATCAGCGCGAAAAAGCCCAGATGCGCCCAGATCGTGACGCCGATGACCGAAAGGAAGGCCCAGTCGCGCTCCAGAAGCCAGTTGACCGGCGTCAGGCCGACCGCGTCCAGGCCTGCGTTCAGCACCCCGTCGCGGTCGAGGATCCAGCGCCAGATCAGCCCCACCACCACCGGCGACAGCAGGACGGGAAAGAAGAATGCGGCCCGCCAGAAGCTGCGCGCCCGCAGGTCGCGGTCCAGGATCAGCGCGGTGACGGTGGCGGCGACGATCAGGGCCGCCACCTGCAACACGGTGAACAGCGCGGTGTTGCGCAGCGCGGTCCAGAACTGGTCTTCGACGCAGGTGCTGAAGTCGAAATGGTTCTCGCAGCTCAGCAGGCGGGCATATTGCGCGCCGCCGACGAAGCTGCGCTCGGTCAGGAACAGCGCCGGGCCCGAGGTCATCGAATAGGCGATGTTCAGGACCAGCGGCAGCAGCACGAAGATGCTGAAGATCGCCATGGTCGGGGCAAGGAAGAAGGCCGCCATGCCGTTCTGCCCCGCCACCCGCTGCCACAGGCGCAAGGGCGGATCGAGCAGCCGGGCAAGCCAGCCGAGGGGGGCCGTCACGACGGCCCCCGCCATGGTTTTCAGGCCGGCCATGGCCCTATTGCGCCGCCGCGACCTGCTCGGCGATGTCCTGGTCGATCCGGGCAAGCGCCTCGTCCAGCGTCATCTCGCCGGCCATCACCTGGCTGATGCGGTTGACCAGGGCACCGTAATAGGCGCTGGCCCATTTCCAGGACGGCAGCGCCGCGGCAGCGGGCAGGATGTTCTCGGCGGCGGCCACGAACTTGTCCAGCGCGGGGCCGACGTTCCTGTCCTCGGTCTGCCAGTCCAGCCCGCCCGCGGCGATCACGCCCGCATGCGCCGGCAGGAACAGCGTGCGTTCCGAGAATTCCCGGATGATGTCCTCGCGCGCGAGGAACTCCATGACCTTTGCCACCTCCGCGGGGTTCTCGGTGTAGCGCACCGCCACCAGCGCCGCACCGCCTGCAAGGCCCGAACAGCCGACGGTGCCGCAGGGCGAGCCCACCGCGACCCAGTCGAAGGCATCGCCGATCTTGGTCGAGAAGTTGGCGATCTGCCACGAGCCGGAATAGTAGAACGGGATCGCCGCGTTGATGAAGTCGTCGGCCGCCGCGCGGTAGCTGGTCCCGGCCGCCGCCACCCAGGTGTCGCGCAGCATCCTGCCGTCGGCCACCCACTGCACCAGCTTGCCGGCGAATTCCCGCACGCCCGCATCGACCGGGGCGGGCAGGCCGTCGGCGCCGATGTAGTTCGCGCCGAAGGAGGCCGTGGCCCCGGAAATCCGGTGGCCCGAGCGGTCGATGGCAAAGGCCGCCGCCGTGCCCTGCGACGCGGCCACTTCGGCGGCGGCGTTCACCCAGTCGTCCCAGGTCGCGCCTGCGCCGGGCAGCGCCACGCCTGCCTGTTCGAACAGCGTCCGGTTGGCGAAACCGCCGGTCAGCGTCAGCTGCGTCAGGAAGCCGGTGATGGCCTGGCTGCCGTCCTCGCGCATCCAGTCGGCATGGGTGCCGAAGTTCGTGCGCCAGTAGTCCGGGTCCGACAGGTGGGGCGTCAGGTCCAGCCAGTGCCGCGCCAGCGCCTTGATGTTGGTCACCCGGGCGATGTCGGGGCCCTCGCCGGCCTCGAGCTGGATCTGCAACTGTTCGCGCACGACCTGGAAGGGCACCTCGTCGAGGATGACGTTGATGCCGGGGTTCTCGGCCATGAAGCGCTCGACGAGATCGCGCATCACCTCGCCTTCCACGCCGTCGGAATACCACATGATCCGCACGTCGCTCGCCAGCGCGCTCGATCCCAGCAGGGCCAGCCCCAGCGCGGTTGCCGCAAGTGTCTTTCGCATTCGTTCCTCCTCCATCGCATCGGTCATTTCCGGGGACCCGCCCGGTTCGGTTCAGATGCGCCCGGCCTCCTCCGCCGGGCGCAGCGTCGCAAGGCCCGCGACCGTCCAGTCCTTCGGCGCCAGCCGCCGGCCCTCGGCCTCGACCGTGCCGTCGGGGTGAAAGGTCACCCGGCCGTATTCGGGATCCTCGACCGCAAGGATAGCGCGCGGATCGTCGCCCGTCAGGGTCAATCGCGCGAACCGCGCGACAAGGCCGTCCAGCGCCGCGGCCTGCCCCAGCCGCAGCAGCCACCAGCCGCGCCGCCCCGCGAGCCGCAGCTCGCAGCCGGTGGTCGGGCCGTCCTGCACCAGGTCCAGCGGCCCCGAGGCGCGGATCATCAGGGCGCCATTTCCCGAACGCGCGGCGGCGGTGGCACCGGCAAGGCGGACCTCGTCGAAGACTGGCGCCGGGAACCAGGCATGGGTGAAACCGGGCTGCTCGGGCTGGCCGTCGAAGAACAGCAGCGCCAGCCCGCGATACTGCTGGCAGCGCGGCACCGAGGCCGACCCGCCCCAGTAGGACGGGCGGCCATAGCCGGAGTGGATCACCTCGCCGGGGTGGTTCACCCAGACCTGCGCATCGGGGTTGCGGCCGATGCGGGCATGGACCAGGGTTTCCTGATAGCCCCAGTCGAACCAGCGGTAGGCCCCGGCCGATCCCAGCGCCCAATCCGGCGTCTTGGCGTGGTAAAGTGCTGCAAACCGCCCCTGGCCTTGCGCAAAGGTCCATTCCTGTTCGCCCGCCGCCAGGCTTGCCACCCCCGCCAGCGCGGGGTCGATGGTCAGCCCGTGGTCGCGGATCGCCAGCGCCAGACCGGGCAGCGCGTGGAACCGCGCGCCAAGGTTGCCGGTGCCGAAGCAGAGCCGCGTGATCGCCGAAAGCTCCAGCGTGCGCCCGGCCCGCAGCGTGTGTTCGTAGCTGCGCCCCTGCGCCGCCGTCAGCACGCCGTGATGCGCCGACCGGGCGACATGGCCCAGAAGCCGCCCGATCGCCGCCTGCGCCTTGGCGCGCACGTCGGCATCCGGGGCCAGCGCGAAAAGCGCGGTCAGCCCCTTCAGGTCGATCGGGAAATAGGGCGCCGAGTTGAACTCGGCCATCTCCCATTCGGCGAAATGCTCGAGCCAGGCCCGCACCCGCGCCAGCCCGACCGCCGCCTGATCCGCCCCCCTGCGCCCCGAGCGGGCAAAGGTCGCCTCGGGCAGCAGCGTTCCGGCCAGATAGGCCGCGGTGTGGAACAGCAGCGCGTGGTTCTCGCTGAAATACCACTGCACGTCGTTGCCGGGTTCATCCATCCAGTAGCGGTAGCCCAGGATCGCCCGGTCCACCCGCGCGCGCAGCGCTGCGGACATGAGGTGCCCCCAGCGCGTGCGCGCCCACAAGAGCGGCACCAGCGCGAAATCGGCGCAGTCCCAGCAATCCTCGATCGTGGGCAGGGTGTCGGCGATCATCGCTTCGGTGCGCGCGTCGCCCAGACCCAGCGCCAGCCGCGCCAGCGCGGCCACGGTGTCGGGTTCCGCCTTGTCGGCGACCCATTGCAGGGCCTCGTCCACCCGTTCGGGCAGCGTCGCGGGCACAGCCGCCTGGGCGGCGATGTCGCAGACCTCGACCCCGAAGGTGCGCCCGGCGGTGAAGCCCCCGGCCGCCAGCGTGACGCGGAAATGGCGGAAGTCGCCGGGCAGGTCCGCGACCCGCGCCAGCTCCAGCCGGGTGGCCCCCGCCGGCAGCGCCAGGGCCAGGCTCTGCGCCTGATGCGACATGAAATCGCCCTCGACCTTCACCAGCACCTCGCCGTCGCAGGGCAAGGGGCTGGGCAGCGTCAGCGCCACCACGCCGCCGGTATAGGCCGGCGCGTCGAAATGCATGGTGGCCAGCGCGGCTTCCACCGCCTGCGCCGCGGCCAGATCGGGCACCGGGATCCCGGCCAGGCCGGGGGGGCCGTCCAGCCAGTCGAGCTGGAAGTAATAGCGCGCGTCACGCTCGGCCAGATCGTCGAAGGCCACCTCGATCCGGTTTTCGCCGGCGTCCAGCGCGATCTCGAATTCGGCGCGGGTCTCGGCGTTGCGGCGGTAGGGCGCCATCCAGCCGGCCTCGGCCCCGTTCACCGTCAGCACCGCCCCGCCGCAGGTGCGCAGCGCCAGCCGCGCCCGGCCGGCCCGGTCGACGGCAAGGGTGCAGGTCGCCACGGTCGCCACATGGGTGGCGCGGAACCAGAAGCCCGACAGATCCAGCCGGGGCGAGCCGAACGGGAGCCAGACCCGGCCTTGCGTCCCGTCCGTCGCCATCTGCGGCCGCCTGTCCCGGCGTTCGGCGGCAAAGCGGGTGCGGCAGGGGTATTCATGCGGGATGATGTTCTTTTCGTTGGTCAGGAAGAAGAACGGGTCCATCTCGCCCGCCATCGGCTGGTCGGGCACATCATAGCGCGTCGCGACAGTCTCACCGTGCAACCACAGGGTGACCGGCTGGCCGGGGATCAGCGGATGGGAAAGAAGGCTCATCGCAGCGCGCTCACCGGGACGGGGGCAAAGTCGGTGTAGGCCTGGTTCTCGCCGGTCATGCCCCAGACGAAGGCATAGGGCCCGGTGCCCGCGCCCATGTGGATCGACCAGGCCGGCGACAGCACGATGTCGCCGTTCGCCACCACCAGATGCCGGGTCTGGTCGGGGCGGCCCATGAAATGCATCACCCGGTCCTCGGCGCCCATGTCGAAATAGCAATAGGCCTCCATCCGCCGTTCGTGCAGATGCGGCGGCATGGTGTTCCAGATGCTGCCCGGTGCGGGATCGGTGATCCCCATCAGCAAAAGGCAGGACGGCGCCACCTCGGGGTGGATGTACATCGCCAGGCTGCGCTGGTTCGACCGGGCCGGATCGCCCAGCGTGATGCGTTTGGCCTGATCGCGGGCGATCCGCCGGTGCGGATGGTCGGCCCCCGCGGGCACCGAGTTGAGGTAGAACCACGCCGGCTGCGCCGGGTCGTCGCTGGCCATCGTCACCTCGCGCGCGCCGCGCCCGACATAAAGGATGTCGCGGTTGCCCATGGCAAAGCGCTGGCCGTCCACGGTGATGGCGCCCGGTGCGCCGAGATTGGCGATCCCCGCCTCGCGCGCCGAGAAGAACCGCTCGGTGCCCAGTTCCGCCCCGTCGCCGAAACCGATCGGCTGGTCCGCCGGGCAGCAGCCCCCGACGATCATCCGGTCGACATGCGTGTAGGTCAGCCGCAGCGCGCCCGGGGCGAAGGCGCCGCCGATCAGGTAATCGGCGCGCAGCCGGTCGGTCGTCGCGGTCATCACGTCGGCGGGGTTGCCGCCATAGCGCACGTCCATCTTGTCGGGCATGCGGTCGGGCATCTTCGCAGCGGTCATGCCGGCTCTCCCTGTCTTGCAAGCTGGCCCTCGGCCTCGACCAGGCAGAGGATCGCCAGCGCCTGGCCGTATCCGGTGGGCTGGATCGGGATGTCGCGGTAGAATTGCAGGTCCTGGCCCATCCGCGTGCCGTAGGACACGCCCTGCACCGTGCCGGCGTCGTCGATGCTGCGCAGCACCGCCGCCACCGCGCGCCAGCCCGCCGCCGCCCAGTCCGGCCCGCCGATCCCCAGCCGCGCGGCCTTCAGCAGGCCATAGCCGAAGCCGGCGGTGGCGCTGATCTCCTCATAGCTGGACGGATCGTCCAGCAGCGTGCGCCAGGCCCCGCTTTCGCATTGCAGCGGCAGGAGCGCCTGCACCTGCGCGGTCAGCACGCCCTCGAGATAGAGCCGCACCCCGCCGGGCAGAGCGCCGGTCTCGATCAGGTCAAGGATGCAGGCGGTGATCCAGGCATTGCCCCGCGCCCAGCGCGCCCGGGCAAAGTTGTGGCGGCCCTGAAATGTCCAGCCGTGGAACCACAGGCCGGTCGCGGGGTCGCAAAGATAGCGGGTATGGACCAGGAACTGCCGCACCGCCTCGTCCACCAGCGCGGTCCGGCCGCTGGCATGCCCGTAGCGCGCCAGGAACAGGCCGGCCATGAACAGCGTGTCGTCCCAGAGCTCGCCCGGGTTCAGCTTGTCGGACACGTCATGCTGCAGCCCGCCCTCCTCGGTGCGCGGCGCGTCACGCAGCAGGCGCGTCGCCCAGTCGTCAAGCGCGGGCTGCCAGCGCGGATCGCGGGTTTGCGCCCAGAGCATCGACAGCGCCAGCATCGGCGCGGTGGTGTTGATGTTCAGCAAGGGCAGGCCCCGCGCCAGATGCCGGGCATACCAGCCTTCCAGCAGGGACCGCAGGCCCGGGTCGCGGTTGCGCAGCCAAAGCTGCGCCAGCCCGTAAAGCCCCACGCCCTGCGGCCATTCCCAGGCGTCGAAGCTGATGTAGTCGCCGGCCGAGCCGTCGAGGTTCGGCTCGGCGAAGCGCCCGTCGTCGCGCAATTCGATCAGGCCATGGACCACAAGGCCCAGCCGGTGGCGCAGGTCCGCCGCGTCGGGATGCATCGCGTTCTCTCCCCGATGATTCCGCTTGCCCGGGCAGGATGGACCTGCAAGAATTTTGCACAATCTGTAAATTTCTTGCAGCGGGGCGCGATGATCGGCAAGCGGGGCAAGGCCAGCCGCCGGGTGCGGCTGGAGGATGTGGCGGCGGTCTGCGGCGTGTCGGCGGCCACCGTGTCGCGGGCGCTGGCGGGGGGCGCGGGGGTGCGGCCCGACCTCGTGGCGCGCATCCAGCGCGCGGCGCAGGATTTCGGCTATGCCCCGCCCGCCACGCTGGCCGGGCAGCGCATCCTGGTGCTGGCCAGCCCCGCCGCGATGGAGGACCACGCCCGCAGCCAGTTCACCGCCAGCGTCCTGCGCGGGATCGAGACCCGCGCCACCCTCCTGCGCGCCGCGCTCGAGACCCGCGCCATCGCCACCTCGGCCGAGGAGCGCCAGGCCCTGGCCGAAGCTGCGGCGGATGACAGCGTCGCGGGCCTGCTGTTCCTGACGCTGGACGACGAGGACATGCTGGCCGCCGCCCGCGGCTTTCCGCGCCCCGTGGTGCTGGTGAACGGCGACGATCCCTCGATGCAGCTGTCCTCGATCGCGCCGTCCAACCGGGCGGCGGGGGCGATGGCGACCGAGCATCTGATGCGGCTCGGCCACCGGCGCATCCTGTTCCTGCTGCGCCGCGGCCGGCGCACCATCGAGCGGCGCTACGAAGGCTGGCGCGACCGGGCCTTCGCGGGCGGCCCGCACGACCCGGCCCTGGTGCTCGAGGTGGCCGACTGGCTGCCCGCCCTTGCCGCGCAGGCGGTGCAGGACCGCATCGCGCAGGGCGGGCGCGACTTCACCGCGATCCTGGCGGCGGGCGACAGTCTGGCCACCGGCGCCATGCAGGGGCTGGCGGCACTCGGGCTGCGCGTGCCGGTGGATGTCTCGGTGATGGGGATGGACGGGCTGCCGCAGGGTGCCTTCCTGACCCCGCCCCTGACCGCCATGGCCATGCCGATGGAGGAGATCGGCGCCGCCGCCGTGGACCTGATCCGCGACCTGCGCGGCGGCCCCGCGGGGCCCGCCCGGCGCATCGAGATCGCCTGCCGCCTGATCGACCGCGCCTCCTGCGCGCCGCCTCCCGGTCATGCCACCTCGCGGCCCAGCGCGGCCGAGTAAAGCTCGAACCAGGTCTGCCGGTCCATCGGCACGCGCAGCGCCTGCGACACCCGGGCGATGCGCGCCAGATCGTTGGTGCCGACCACCGGCAGGATCCGCGCGGGATGGTGCAAAAGCCAGGCCAGCGCCACGGCGGACCAGTCGGTCGCGGCGGCATCTCCCAGCCGCGCCAGCAGACGCCGCAGCGGTTCCGGGGCGCCGGCCAGAAGCCGCCCCCCGGCCAGCGGCGACCAGGCCATCGGCGGCGCCTTGAGCTCCATCAGATGCGCCACGTCGCCGTTGACGAAGGCATCAAGGCAGCCAAGGCCAAGCTCGATCTGGTTGGTCACCAGCCGGCTTGCCATCGCCGACTGCAAGAGCCGCATGTCCCAGGGCCGGAAGTTCGACACCCCCACCGCCCGCACCTTGCCCGACGCCACCAGCCCGTCCAGCGCGGCCCCGGTTTCCCAAGGGTCGATCAGCGGGTCGGGGCGGTGGATCAGCAGAAGGTCGATCCGGTCCGTCGCCAGGTCGCGCAAGCTTGCCTCGACGCTGGCAGTGACATGCGCGGCCGAGGTGTCGTAATGCTTGACCCGCGCGCCGGCATGGCGGCCGACCGGCGCGACGATGCCGCATTTGGTGACGATCTCGATCCGGTCGCGCAGGCCCGGCGCCGCCCGCAGCGCCGCGCCAAGCAGCGCCTCGGCGACATAGCCGCCGTAGATGTCGGCCTGGTCCATGCTGGTGATGCCCTGCGCGAGGCAGGCCTCGATCTTCGCCTGCACGCGGGCGGGCGAGGTGTCGGGGTCGTCGCCCAGCCGCCACATGCCATAGACGAGGCGCGACAGCGAAACGGGGCCAAGCTCCACGCGGCGCATCACCGGCGCGCTCCGGCGCCCAGCGGGGTGGCGGGGGTCTCGGCGGGCACGCGGCCATAGGCCTGGGGCAGCGAACAGGTCCGGATCTGCGGCAGCACTCTGGTGCCGAAATGCCGCGCCTCGTCGTGGTGCGGATAGCCCGAGAAGATGAAGGCGCGGATGCCCATCTTCCGGTATGCCTCGATCTCGGACAGCACCTGGTCGACCGACCCCACCAGCGCCGCGCCGCAGCCCGACCGCGCGCGGCCGATCCCGGTCCAGAGATGGGGCTCAATGTAGCCGAAACTGTCGGCCAGCGCGCGCGCTTTGGCCTGATGCGCCACGCCGAGGCTGATGCTGTCATGCGCCCGCTCGCGGATCATCCGGCCATAGTCGTCGTCCAGCTTGCTGACCAGATGCTCGGCATAGTCGCGCGCCTCGGCCTCGGTGTCGCGCACGATCATGTGGACGCGCAGCCCGTAGTCCAGCGTCCGCCCATGTGCCGCCGCCCGGGCATGGGCGTCGCGCATCCGCTGCGCGATCATCGCCTTCGGCTCGGGCCACATCAGGTAGACGTCGCATTCGGCCCCGCACAGCTCCAGCGCCTCGGGCGAGTAGCCGCCGAAGTAAAGCAGCGGCCCGCCGTTCTGCTGGTAGGGTTTCGCGGGGTCGGTCGGCACGCCGCTGAAGCGGTAGACCTCGCCGTCATGGTCGATGGTGTCGCGCGTCCAGGCCTGCCGCAGGATCTGCACCACCTCGCGGCTGCGGCGGTAGCGAAAGGCGCTGTCGGCCGCCTCGCCGGGGAAATCCGAGCTGATGACGTTCAGCGTCAGCCGCCCCTTCAGCATGTGGTCCAGCGTCGCCACGCTGCGCGCCAGCATGATCGGCTGCATCTCGCCGCAGCGGATGGCGGCAAGAAAGTTGATCCGCTCGGTCATCGGCGCGCAGGCGGCCACGAAGGCGAGCGTGTCCTGCCCGACCTGATAGGACGAGGGGCACAGGATGTTGCGAAACCCCAGCGCCTCGGCCGTCTGCACGAGCGAGGCACAATGCGCAAAGGACGACCGCAGCCGCCCGTCGGGGACGCCAAGGTATTCGTAGTCGTCCGAACAGAGCGCCGCGAACCACGACACCTCGACGGCATCCAGATCGGGCGAGGTGATGGGAACGATGGTCATGCGCATTTCCCGGATTCGTGCGGAATTTCTCTTGCGTAGCACCCGCGTTGATGTAGATCAATCCTGTATCAATCCTCCGCGCCAGATGCCCCCCGATGCCCCGCCCCGGATCGCTTCCCCTTCACATGCAGGTCTCCGAAGCCCTGATCCGCGACATCGCGGCGGGCAAGCTGGCCGACGGGGCCCGCCTGCCGCCCGAACGCGACCTGGCGGCCGAGCTTGGCGTCGCCATCGGCACGCTGCGCCGGGCGCTGCGGACCTTGCAGGACCAGGGCCTGCTGCACCGGGTGCAGGGGTCGGGAAACTATGTGCGGGCGCGGGCCGATGCAGCCTCGGTCTACGCGCTGTTCCGGCTGGAACTGCTGGCGGGCGGCGGTCTGCCCACCGCGCGGGTGCTGTCGGTGGACCGGCTGGCCAAGGACCCGGGCCTGCCCGCTTTCGGGGCGCATCCGCAGGGCCACCGCATCCGCCGCCTGCGGTTCCTGTCGGGCCGGCCCGCGGCAGTCGAGGAGATCTGGCTGGATGCCGGCCGCATCGCCAGGGTCGCCGCGGCGGACCTGTCGGAGTCGCTCTACCTCTTCTACCGCGAGCGGCTGGGCCTGCGCATCGCCCGGGCCGAGGACAGGATCGGCATGGGCGCGCTGCCCGACTGGTCGCCCGCGGCCTTCCCCCCGGCCCCCGGCAGCCC
>Ga0136707_1000008_pt1 | contig 27592 bp, 25 predicted proteins | sample 4C3metaG_FD_101397 | JGI IMG/M metagenome (GOLD analysis project Ga0136707, IMG submission 101397) | Freshwater bacterial and archeal communities from Indian Creek, Illinois, USA - 4C3 metaG | ecosystem: Environmental > Aquatic > Freshwater > Unclassified | place: USA: Indian Creek, Illinois...
ATGCTGGCCGGGCTGCTTTTGTGGCAGGGCCGCGCCCGGCCAGGCAAGGCCGCGGCCCTGCCACAAAAGCAGCCCGGCCAGCATCGCCGCCCCCGCCAGCACCCGCAGCGCCGCGAATTCCATCGCACCGATATGACCCAGCCCGACCGCCCAGCGGTTCAGGACCGAATTCGCCGCAAAGGCGGCCATGGTCAGCGTGGTGAGCAGCAACAGGCGCATGACGGCCAGCATGATCCGCCCGGCACGGCGACCGCAAGCCCGCCGCGGGTGAATTGCCCGTCCGGCCCGTCCCGCCCGCCGCCATGAAAAAGGGCGCCCGAAGGCGCCCTTTCCGCATCGCGACCGCGATGGATCAGAAGTCCATCCCGCCCATGCCGCCGCCGCCGCCGCCCATCTGGGGCTGGCCTTTCGGCTCGGGGCGATCGGCGATCATCGCTTCGGTGGTGATCAGCAGCGAGGCGACCGAGGCCGCATCCTCGAGCGCGGTGCGCACGACCTTGGCCGGGTCGATCACGCCGAAGGCGAACATGTCGCCATACTCTTCGGTCTGGGCGTTGAAGCCGAAGGTCTTGTCCTTCGATTCCCGAACCTTGCCCGCGACCACGGCGCCGTCGACACCGGCGTTCTCGGCGATCTGGCGCAGCGGCGCCTCCAGCGCGCGGCGCACGATCTGGATGCCGGCGTCCTGGTCGCTGTTGACGCCCTTGAGGCCTTCCAGCCCCTGGGCCGCCTGGATCAGCGCGACGCCGCCGCCGACGACGATGCCTTCCTGCACGGCCGCGCGGGTCGCGTTCAGGGCGTCATCGACGCGGTCCTTGCGCTCCTTGACCTCGATCTCGGTCATGCCGCCGACCTTGATCACCGCAACGCCGCCCGCCAGCTTGGCCACACGCTCCTGCAGCTTCTCGCGGTCGTAGTCCGAGGTGGTTTCCTCGATCTGGGCGCGGATCTGGGCCACGCGGGCCTGGATCTCGGCCTTGTCGCCGGCACCGTCGATCACGGTGGTGTCATCCTTCTTGATGATCACCTTCTTGGCGCGGCCCAGCATGTCCAGCGTGACATTCTCAAGCTTCATGCCCAGATCGTCCGAGATCACCTGACCACCGGTCAGGATCGCGATGTCCTGCAGCATGGCCTTGCGACGGTCGCCGAAGCCCGGCGCCTTGACGGCGGCGATCTTGAGGCCCCCGCGCAGCTTGTTGACGACCAGCGTGGCCAGGGCCTCGCCTTCGACATCCTCGGCGACGATGATCAGCGGGCGCTGCGACTGGATCACGGCTTCCAGCAGCGGCACCATCGGCTGCAGCGAAGACAGTTTCTTCTCGTGCAGCAGGATGTAGGCGTCTTCCAGCTCGGCAACCATCTTGTCGGCGTTGGTCACGAAATAGGGCGACAGGTAGCCGCGGTCGAACTGCATGCCCTCGACGACGGTAGTTTCCGTCTCCAGGCCCTTGTTCTCCTCGACGGTGATGACACCCTCGTTGCCGACCTTCTGCATCGCGTCAGCGATCTGGCGGCCGATTTCCGCCTCGCCATTGGCCGAGATGGTGCCGACCTGGGCAACCTCGGCGCTGTCCTTCACCGGACGGGCCATCGCCTTGATCGCGGCGACGACATTGGTCGTCGCCAGGTCGATCCCGCGCTTGAGGTCCATCGGGTTCATGCCGGCGGCAACCGCCTTCAGGCCTTCCTTGATGATGGCCTGGGCCAGCACGGTCGCGGTGGTGGTGCCGTCGCCGGCCTCGTCATTGGTGCGGGAAGCGACTTCCTTCACCATCTGCGCGCCCATGTTCTCGAACTTGTCGGCGAGCTCGATCTCCTTGGCGACGGTGACGCCGTCCTTGGTGATCCGGGGCGAGCCGAAGGACTTGTCGAGAATCACGTTGCGGCCCTTCGGGCCCAGCGTCACCTTGACCGCATCGGCCAGGATGTTGACGCCGCGCAGCATCCGGTCGCGGGCGTCGGTGTCGAACTTGACGTCTTTAGCAGCCATTTTGCGTTGCTCCTAGAATGGGTTGTGGATTGCGTGCGATGGGCAGCCCGCCCACCGACCCTCAGGCGATGACGCCGAGGATGTCGCTTTCCTTCATGATCAGCAGATCGTCGCCGTCGAGCGTGATCTCGGTGCCGGACCACTTGCCGAACAGGATCCGGTCGCCCTTTTCGACGTCCATCTTGATGCGCTTGCCATCTTCGTCGCGCGCGCCGGGGCCCACGGCGATCACTTCGCCTTCTGCGGGCTTTTCCTTGGCGGTATCGGGGATGATGAGCCCGCCCTTGGTCTTTTCGTCAGACGCGATGCGCTTGACGACAACGCGGTCGTGCAATGGTTTGAAGGCCATCTGGGGTACTCCCTTGAGTTTCCAGGTTTGAACTTGATTGGCACTCAGCTTGCCCGAGTGCCAACACAGGTCACCTAGGTGATGCGCTGCCGGCTGTCAACTCCCCGGCGGTGGTATCCCGCGCGGTCGGCGGCCCTTTTCGCATTGCCTTTTGCCGTCCGGGTGGCACCATGCCCTGGCCCCTTCTTGCCCCGGACCCGCGATGCCAACGCCCTTTGCCCGCCTTGCCGGCACATTCGCCACCCTCTTCGCCCTTTCGGGTCCTCTGGCCGCCGAATGCGTGGGACCGAACCTGTTCGAGGTGATGCCGCCCGACCGGCTGGCCGCGATCGAGGCGGCGGCGAATGCCGTCCCCTTCGCGACCGGCAACCACTGGCGGGCCACCCGGGGCGACGAGGTCATCACCCTGATCGGGACCTATCATTTCGACGACCCCCGGCATGCCGCGACGCTCGCGGTGATCGCCCCCGAAATTGCCGCCGCCACCACCGTCCTGGTCGAGGCCGGCCCCGAGGAGGAACGCCAGCTTCTCGAGCGGGTCGGCAGCGATCCCGGGACGCTGATGATCACCGAAGGACCGACCCTGGTCGAGATGCTGCCGCCCGAGGTCTGGGCCGACCTGTCGCAGGCGCTGTTGCGGCGCGGCATCCCCGGCTTCATGGCGGCCAAGTTCCGGCCCTGGTATGTCACGGTGCTGCTGGCGATCCCGCCCTGCGCGATGGCGCAGGTGACCGGCGGCAAGGGTCTTGACGGCCTCGTGATCGCGACCGCCGAGGCGGCGGGCGTGCCGGTGCGCGGGCTTGAGCCCTATGACACCGTCCTTGACATCTTCGCCGCGATGACCACGGCCGAACAGCTCGCGCTGATCGAAACCTCGCTGGCGCTCGAGGACCAGGCGGACGCCCATTTCATCACCCTGGCCGACAGCTATTTCGCCGGCGAAAGCCGCAAGATCTGGGAGCTGATGCGCTTTGCCAGCTACGATCTGCCCGGCTACACCCGCGCGGAGATCGACGCCGAGTTCCTGCGGTTCGAGGAACTGCTCAACGCGTCGCGCAACCGGGCCTGGATCCCGGTCCTGACCGCGGCCGCCGCCGAAGGCCCGGTCTTTGCCGCATTCGGCGCCCTGCATCTGTCGGGACACGAAGGCGTGCTCGCGCTGCTCGAGGCCGAGGGCTTCCGCCTGACCGAACTGGCGCTGTGATCCGCCCGGCCTGCGGCCCCGACCGCCCCCCGCAAGCCGCCCGCGAACCGCCCGCGTGACAAGGCACCGCCCGCCGCCTATACAGCGGCGAAAATGACGCTGCCAGAGGTATCCCATGACCACCCTCGTCTTCGGCCACAAATCCCCCGATACCGATTCGACCGGCTCGCCGATCATCTGGGCATGGTATCTGACCCGGACCGGCACCCCGGCCAAGCCGGTGCTGCTGGGCGAACCCAACACCGAAGCCGCCTTCATGCTGCGGCACTGGGGCCTCGAGACGCCGGCGATCATTGCCGATGTGGCGGCGGGGGACCGCGTCGTGATCGTCGACACCAACAACCCCGCCGAACTTCCGGCCTCGATCGACGCGGCCGAGATCGTGGGCATCATCGACCACCACCTCCTGGTCGGCGGGCTGAAGACGCGGACGCCGATCGACATCACGATCCGCCCGCTGGCCTGCACCGCCACGATCCTGCACGACCTGATGGGCGACGCTCTGGCCGCCGCGCCGGCCGCGATCAAGGGGGCGATGCTGTCCTGCATCGTCTCGGACACGCTGGCCTTCCGCTCGCCCACCACCACGCCGCACGACCGTGCCGTGGCCGAAAAGCTGGCCGCCGATCTGGGCGTCGCGATCCCCGACCTGGCCGAAAAGCTGTTCGCGGCGAAGTCGGATGTCTCGGGCTTTTCGGACGCCGAGCTGCTGCGGATGGATTCCAAGGAATACACCCTGGCCGGCAAGGACCTTCGCGTCAGCCTGCTCGAGACGACCGCGCCCAAGGTCATCCTCGACCGCAAGGCCAGCCTGATGGCCGCGATGGCCGGGGTGGCGCGCGAGGATGGCGCCGATCAGGTGCTGCTCTTCGTGGTGGACATCCTGAACGAGGAGGCGACCCTGCTGGTCCCCAACGACCTCGTCCGGCAAATGGCCGAAGCTTCGTTCGGCGTCACCGTCACCGGCGACACGGTCGTGCTGCCCGGCATCATGAGCCGCAAGAAGCAGATCATCCCGGCGCTGAAGCTCTGACCGGGGACCGGGGGCTGGGGGCCCGCCGAAACGATCGGAGCGCGAACCGACACGACTGCCGAAGTGGAAACTGGAGGACGGATGACCGCGATCATCGGATCACTGGCTGAAATCGGCGGCGGCTATGATGCCGTCTTCTGCGATCTCTGGGGCTGCCTGCACAACGGCAAGGCCGCCTATCCGGCGGCCGTCGCCGCGTTGCAGGACTATCGCCGGTCCGGCGGCAGGGTGGTGCTGCTCACCAACTCGCCCCGCCCGAGGGACAGCGTGATCCGCCAGCTCGCCGCGATGGCCGTCCCGCAGGATGCCTGGGACATCCTGGCCAGCTCGGGCGATGCGGCACAGATGGCGATGCTTTCGGGCGGGGTCGGGCGGCGGGTCCATCACATCGGCGCCGCGCGCGACGAGGTGTTCTTCACCGACTTCGCCGACGACCTTGCCGCCCTGGCGCAGTCGCAGCCCCCGATCACCCGCGTCGCGCTCAAGGAGGCCGAGGGCATCGTCTGCACCGGACTGGCCGACGACCTGACCGAGACCCCCGACGACTACCGCGCGGCGCTGCTGCTGGGCAGGACGCTGGGCCTGCCGATGCTCTGCGCCAACCCCGACATCGTCGTCGATCTGGGCGACAGGCGGCTCTACTGCGCGGGCGCGCTGGCGCAGGCCTATGCGGCGATGGGTGGCACCGTGCATTATTTCGGCAAGCCGCATCCGCCGATCTACGACCTCGCCCGCCGCCGCCTTGCGGCGCTGACCGGCCAGACCGAGGCCAGGGTCCTGTGCATCGGCGACGGGATCGGCACGGATATCCAGGGCGGGATCGCCGAGGGGCTGGACACGCTGTTCATCACCGGGGGGCTCGAGGCCGAACGGTTCGGGCCCGATGTCGAGCGCCCCGATCCGGCGCTGATGATGCCCTGGCTGGCGGCGATGGCGCTTTCGCCGACCTTCGCGATGGGGCGGCTGCGCTGAAGGATCGGGCAATTTTCGTACGTTTTTGGTGCTGTCAGAAAGGCTTTGTTGCGCCATGAACTGCGTCGCGACGCCGCATTTGCGAGCCGGGCGGGGGTCGCTCACCGGAGTCGGCACCCGTGCCGGACAACCTGCCCCGCGGCACGATCTGCATCGAGGATATCGGGATCGGCATGTCTCGACAGGTGACGAAGACCGTCACCGACCGCGACATCGCGCTGTTCGCCGAGGTGTCGACCGACCGCAATCCCGTCCAGCTTGACGAAGCCTATGCCCGGGACATGCGGTTTGCCGGCCCGATCTCGGCCGTGATCGGCGAGCAGCTTCCCGGCCCTGGCACGGTCTATCCTGGCCAGCACCTGCGCTTCCCGGCCCCCGTGCGCCCCGGTGACACCGTCCGCGCCGAGGTCACCGTCACCGCCATCGACCACGCCAAACGCCGGGTGACCCTTGAAACCCGGGCCGCAGTCGGTAAAACCGTGGTCGTGAAGGGCAAGGCGCTGGTTCCGGCGCCCGGCCGCAAGTTCGACTGACGGGCCCTGGCGCCCGACCAAGGGCGGGATGCTGCAGCATTTTCATTGGCTTGGGCTTGACCCGCGGGCGCGCGGCGCCTCGGTCGCCCTGGGCAATTTCGACGGCGTCCACCTTGGCCACCAGGCGGTCATCGACCTTGCCCGCGGGCCTGCCCCGCTGGGCGTCGTCACATTCGAGCCGCATCCGCGGCAGTTCTTCGTCCCCGCCACCCCCGCCTTCCGGCTGATGAACGCCGAGGCACGGGCCAACCGGCTGGCGCGGCTGGGGGTCGAGCATCTGTTCCAGCTTCCCTTCGATGCCGGGCTGGCGGCGCTGGGGCCCGCAGACTTCGTGACCGAGGTCCTGGCCGACGGCCTGGGGGTCAGCCATGTGGTGGTGGGCGCCGACTTCTGCTTCGGCAAGGCGCGTCAAGGCACGGCGCAGGACCTCGCAGGACTGTGCGCGGCAAGGGCCATCCGCACCACGATCGCGCCGCTCGTCGGCGAGGGCGGCGCCGGCATCTCGTCCACCGGCATCCGGCTTGCCCTCAGCGAAGGCCGTCCGCGCGACGCGGCCGGGATGCTGGGCCACTGGCACCGGATCGAAGGCGAGGTCCGGCACGGCGACAAGCGCGGGCGCCAGCTGGGCTACCCCACCGCCAACATGGCGATGGAGGGCCTGCATCTGCCGCGCTTCGGCGTCTATGCCGTCCTGGTCGACATCCTGACCGGGCCGCACCGGGGCAGCCGTCACGGCGTGGCAAGCCTTGGCGTGCGGCCGATGTTCGGCACGAACCTGCCGAACCTGGAGAGCTTCCTCTTCGACTTCAAGGGCGACCTTTATGGCCAGCATCTCTCGGTCGCGCTGGTGGACTACCTGCGTCCCGAACAGAAGTTTGACGGCCTGCCCGCGCTGATCGCCCAGATGGCCGCCGACAGCGCCCGGGCGCGCGACATTCTCGCCGCGCTCTGACCCCTTTCCTTTTGCGCGCCGCCACCGCACCTTGGCGGGATGGAAAAGCTGCGTCCCCGGTTCTGGGAAACCGTCGCCCTTGCAAAGATGACCCCGGCGGAATGGGAGGCGCTGTGTGACGGCTGCGGCAAGTGCTGCCTGAACAAGCTCGAATACGAGGATACCGGCGAAGTCGCCTATACCCGCATCAGCTGCCGCCTTCTCGACGGCGAAAGCTGCCGCTGCGGCGACTATCCCAACCGCAAGCGGCATGTGCCGGAATGCGTGGTGCTGACGCCGCAGTCGCTGCCGAAGATCGCCTACTGGCTGCCGTCGACCTGCGCCTACAAGCTTCTGTTCCAGAAACGGCCGCTGCCCGACTGGCACCCCCTGGTCACCGGCGATCCCGACAGCACCCACCGGGCCGGCATGTCGGTGCGCGGCCTGACCCTGTCCGAGACCGAAGTGCCCGAGGACGACTGGGAGGACCACCTGATCGAGGAAATGCCATGATGCAGTTCGCCTCCGACAACACCTCGGGCGCGGCCCCCGAGATCATGGCCGCCCTCGTGCGCGCGAACGCGGGCCATGAGCGGTCCTACGCTGCCGATGCGGCGATGGCACGGGTGACGGCGCAGGTGCGCGCGATCTTCGAGGCGCCCGAGGCCGTGGTGCATCTGGTGGCGACGGGCACCGCGGCCAATGCGCTGGCCATCGCCACCCATTGCCCGCCCTGGGGGGCCGTCTTCTGCCACGCGCAGGCCCATGTCGCCGAGGATGAATGCGGCGCGCCCGAGTTCTATTCGGGCGCCAAGCTGGTTCTGGTGCCGGGCGAGCGGGGCAGGATGACCCCGGCCGGCCTGACCGAGGCGCTCGCCCGGACCGGGACCGGCGGCGTGCATGGCGTGCAGCGCGGGATGCTGAGCCTGACCAATGTCACCGAGGCCGGGACGGTCTACGCGCCGCGCGAGATCGCGGCGCTGACCGGGCTGGCGAAGGCGCATGGGCTGCCCTGCCATCTCGACGGCGCGCGGCTCGCCAATGCGCTGGTCGCCACCGGCGCGACCCCGGCCGAGATGAGCTGGAAGGCCGGGATCGACGTGCTGTCGCTTGGCGGCACCAAGAACGGCTGCCTCGGGGTCGAGGGTGTCGTGCTGTTCGACCCGGCGAAGGCCTGGGAGTTCGAGCTGCGGCGCAAGCGCGGCGGGCATCTGTTCTCCAAGCATCGCTACCTGTCGGCGCAGATGGCGGCCTATCTTGCCGACGGGCTCTGGCTGCGGCTTGCCGCGCAGGCCAATGCGATGGGCCGGCGCATGGCCGACGGGCTGCGGGCCGGGGGCGCCCTTGTCCCCGAGGCGCCGGCCAACATGCTGTTCCCCGAATGGGACCCCGGAACCCATGACCGGCTCGAGGCCGCCGGGGCGCAGTTCTACCGCCTTGCCGCCCCGGCGGGCCGCGAACGCGCGCGGCTGGTCACGAGCTGGTGCACCTCGGCCGCCGAGATCGACCGTTTCCTTGCCGCGCTCTGACCGCGATGCTGCACCCGCAGCGATATTCCCGGCGCCACCGCCCTCGGCGGTTTGCAATGGCGGGGCCGGGTGATAAGCCGGGGCGTCACGAATCCGTCATCCGGAGCCGCCATGCCCGCCGTCACCGAACCGAAGCTGATCGCCGGAAACGCCAATCTTCCCCTGGCAAGGGCGATCGCCCGGCGGATGTCGATGCACCGGGGCATGAGCGTGAACCTGGTCGAGGCGCGGGTCGAACGGTTCAACGACCAGGAGATCTTTGTCGAGGTGTTCGAGAATGTCCGGGGCGAGGACATGTTCGTCATCCAGCCCACCTCGAACCCCGCCAACGACAACCTGATGGAGCTGCTGATCATGACCGACGCCCTGCGCCGGTCCAGCGCCTCGCGCATCACGGCCGTGATCCCCTATTTCGGCTATGCCCGCCAGGACCGCCGCACCAAGTCGCGCACGCCGATTTCGGCCAAGCTGGTCGCGAACCTGCTGACCGAGGCGGGGATCGACCGGGTCCTGACGATGGATCTGCATGCGGCGCAGATCCAGGGCTTCTTCGACATTCCGGTGGACAACCTTTACGCCTCGCCGATCTTCGCGCTGGACATCGAGCACAATTTCAAGGGCCGGCTGACGCAACTCACCATCGTCTCGCCCGATGTCGGCGGCGTGGCGCGGGCGCGCGATCTGGCCCAGCGCCTGGGCGCCGGGCTTGCCATCGTCGACAAGCGGCGGGTCAAGCCCGGCGAGGTCGCCGACATGACGGTCATCGGCGATGTCACGGGCCAGATCTGCATCATGGTCGACGACATCTGCGATACCGGCGGCACGCTCAGCAAGGCGTCGGACGTGCTGCTTGCGGCCGGCGCCGTCGAGGTCCATGCCTATACGACGCATGGCGTGCTGTCGGGGGCGGCGGCGGAGCGGATCACCGCTTCGTCGATGAAAAGCCTGGTCATCACCGATTCCATCGAGCCGACGCCGCAGGTTCTGGCGGCCGCGAACATCCGCATCGTGCCGACCGCCCCGATCTTTGCCCAGGCCATCCTGAACATCTGGAACGGAACCTCGGTCCTGTCGCTGTTCGACAACGAGACGCTGGTCCCGATCTACGAAGGCATGTACCAGAAGGGCTGACGGTCAGGGCACATCCCAGGCTTCGTCGTCGGCGACCGGGCCGATGGCCGTCCACTGCGCGCGGATGCGGGCGATGCGGCTGTCGCCCCAGGTACGCAACACGATCTCGAAGCCGGTCGGCGTGATCGCCTCGGCCTGAATGTCGCCGCGCGCGTTGGTCTCGTGATCGAGGTCCCACATCGAAATGCCGAGGATGACCGCAGGCACAGCCGCAAAGGGCGGCGCGAAGCTGACGGCGCACCGCTTTAACCGCGCGCCCTGACCGGTCCACATGGCGCCGCCATCGGCAAAGTCGGAAAACAGCATCTGCGAGCCCTGAAGCACGCCGATCACGCCGGAAAACCGCATCATCGCCACCTGGCCTCGCCCCGAAACGCCGGTCCGGCCGCATGACACCGGATCCGGTCCACCGATGCAAGAGGTCAACCCATCGGCCGGGCCCCTTTCAAGGCCAGAACACGCCGGATCAGACGCCGACGACCGCCCGAGCGGCATTCAGATCGGCAAGCATCTTGTCCGCATCGGCCTTGTCGGCGCCTGCCGCGGCCTTGGTCACCTCGGCGACCAGCGCGTCGAACCGCGCCGCGGTCAGTTCCTCGACCGGCACGGCCATCTCGGCCAGAACCGAGACGCCCCTGGTACCGATCTCGGCAAAGCCGCCGGTGACGACATAGGCCCTGGTCCCCTGGGCACCGACCACGCGCAGCAGGCCCGGCCGCAGCGTGGTGATGGTGGGGACATGCCCCGCCATCGCCGTCATGTCACCCAGCGCCGCCGGGATCTGAACCTCGGTCGCCGGGAACGAGGCCAGCCTGCGTTCGGGGCTGACCAGGTCGAACTGCACGGTCTCGGCCATGATCCCCCCTCAGGCCGCGGCCGCGGCAAGCTTGGCCGCCTTGGCCTTCACGTCCTCGATGTCGCCGACCATGTAGAAGGCGGCTTCCGGCAGGTGGTCGTATTCGCCCGCGACGACGGCCTTGAACGAGGCGATGGTCTTTTCCAGCGGCACCTGCACGCCGGGCGAGCCGGTGAAGACCTGCGCCACGTCGAAAGGCTGGCTGAGGAAGCGCTGGATCTTGCGCGCGCGCGCCACGGTCAGCTTGTCTTCCTCGCTCAGCTCGTCCATCCCGAGGATGGCGATGATGTCCTGCAACGACTTGTAGCGTTGCAGCACGCCCTGCACGGAACGCGCGACGTCGTAGTGCTCCTGCCCCAGGACCAGCGGGTCCATCAGGCGGCTGGTGCTGTCCAGCGGGTCCACCGCCGGGTAGATGCCCAGCTCCGAGATCGCGCGCGACAGGTTGGTCGTGGCATCAAGGTGCGCGAAGGACGTGGCCGGCGCCGGGTCGGTCAGGTCGTCCGCCGGCACGTAGATCGCCTGAACCGAGGTGATCGACCCCGCCTTGGTCGAGGTGATGCGTTCCTGCAAGGCACCCATGTCGGTGGCCAGCGTCGGCTGGTAGCCCACGGCCGAAGGGATGCGGCCCAGCAGCGCCGACACTTCCGAACCGGCCTGGGTGAAGCGGAAGATGTTGTCCACGAAGAACAGCACATCCGTCCCCGACTGGTCGCGGAACTGTTCGGCGATGGTCAGGCCGGTCAGCGCCACACGGGCCCGCGCGCCCGGCGGTTCGTTCATCTGGCCATAGACCAGCGCCACCTTGGACTTGGTCAGGTCGTCGATGTTGATGACGCCGGATTCGATGAACTCGTGATAAAGGTCGTTGCCCTCGCGCGTGCGTTCCCCCACGCCGGCGAACACCGAATAGCCCGAGTGCACCTTGGCGATGTTGTTGATCAGCTCCTGGATCAGAACCGTCTTGCCCACGCCCGCGCCGCCGAAGAGGCCGATCTTGCCACCCTTGGCATAGGGCGCCAGAAGGTCGATGACCTTGATCCCGGTCATCAGGATCTGGCTTTCCGTCGCCTGTTCGGAAAAGGCCGGGGCGGGCCGGTGGATGGCCCGACGCTCGGTCGCTTCGACCGGGCCCTTCTCGTCGATCGGCTCGCCGATCACGTTCAGGATGCGGCCCAGCGTGCAATCCCCGACCGGGACCGTGATCGGCTGGCCGAGGTCGGTCACGGGCGCGCCCCGCACCAGGCCTTCGGTCGCATCCATCGCGATGCAGCGGACGGTGCTTTCCCCCAGATGCTGCGCGACTTCCAGCACCAGGCGCTTGCCGTTGTTCGTGGTCTCGATCGCGTTCAGGATCGCGGGAAGCGCGCCGTCGAACTGCACGTCGACGACCGCGCCGATGACCTGGGTCACCTTGCCGGTCGCAGCAGCGGTGGCGGTGGCGGTGGCGGTGGCGGTGGAAGCTTTCGCGGCTCTGGCCATTGTCTCGTACTCCGGGTTCGTCAGAGCGCCTCGGCGCCCGAGATGATTTCGATGAGTTCCTTGGTGATCGCGGCCTGACGGCTCCGGTTGTACTGGATGGTCAACCGGTTGATCATGTCGCCGGCGTTGCGGGTTGCGTTGTCCATCGCGGACATCCGCGCGCCCTGTTCGCTGGCGCCGTTCTCCAGAAAGGCGGTGAAGATCTGCGTCGCCACGTTGCGCGGCAGCAGGTCGGCGAGGATCGCCTTCTCTCCGGGCTCGTAGTCGTAAAGCGCGGTGGTCGCGCCGCCCTCGAACCTGGCCGGGATCACCTGCTGCGCCGTCGGCACCTGGCTGATCACCGACTGGAAGCGGTTGTAGAACACCGTGACCACATCCGCCTCGTCGCGGTCGAAGGCGGCGATGACCTGCCGGGCCACCCCTTGCGCGTTGCCATAGCCGACGCGCTTGACCTCGCCCAGGTCGACATGGCCGATGAAGGCCTGCGCCCAGTCGCGCTTGAGCTGCTCGCGGCCCTTCTTGCCGACGGTCAGGATCTTCACCGTCTTGCCGCGGGCCACCAGTTCGTTCGCCCGCGCGCGCGCCAGCTTGACGATCGACGAGTTGAACCCGCCGCAGAGCCCGCGCTCGGAGGTCATGACGACCAGAAGATGCACCTGGTCCCGGCCGTTTCCGGCCAGCAGCCGCGGCGCCTCGTCGTCCGTGCCGATCCCGGCGGCAAGCGAGGACATCACCGCGGTCATCCGCTCGGCGTAGGGCCGGGCGGCCTCGGCGGCCTCCTGGGCGCGGCGCAGCTTGGCCGCAGCCACCATCTGCATCGCCTTCGTGATCTTGCGCGTGTTCTTGACGCTACCGATCCGGTTCTTCAGGTCCTTGAGGCTGGGCATCTGCCTACTCCTTCAGGGCGCTCAGGCGAAGTCTTTGGCGAAGGCGTCAAGCTCGGCCCGGATCGCCTTCTCCAGGTCACCGGCGACCTTGCGGTCGTTCCGCGTGATGTCTTCCAGCAGCGCCTTGCCGGTGGTGCGCAGGTGCTTCAGCAGCCCCGTCTCGAAGCGCCCGACGTCCCTGACCGCGATCTTGTCGAGATAGCCCGCCGTCCCGGCATAGATGACGCAGACGATCTCGGCATTGGTCAGCGGCGCATACTGGTTCTGCTTCATCAGTTCGGTCAGCCGCGCGCCGCGGTTCAGAAGCGCCTGGGTCGAGGCGTCAAGGTCCGAGCCGAACTGCGCGAAGGCCGCCATCTCGCGGTACTGCGCCAGTTCCAGCTTCACCTTGCCCGCCACCGACTTCATCGCCGAGGTCTGCGCCGCCGAGCCGACGCGCGACACCGAAAGACCGGTGTTCACCGCCGGACGCACGCCCTGGTAGAAAAGCTCCGTCTCAAGGAAGATCTGCCCGTCGGTGATCGAGATCACGTTCGTCGGGATATAGGCCGACACGTCGCCCGCCTGCGTCTCGATGATCGGCAGCGCGGTCAAGGAACCCGAGCCGAAGTCGCTGTTCAGCTTGGCCGAACGCTCCAGCAGGCGCGAGTGCAGGTAGAACACGTCGCCCGGATAGGCCTCGCGCCCCGGCGGACGGCGCAGAAGCAGCGACATCTGGCGGTAGGCCACGGCCTGCTTGGAGAGGTCATCATAGATGATCAGCGCATGGCGGCCGTTGTCGCGAAAGAACTCGGCCATCGCGGTCGCCGAATAGGGCGCCAGGAACTGCATCGGCGCGGGGTCGGACGCGGTGGCGGCGACGACGATCGTGTAGGCGTCGGCACCCGTCTCCTGGAGCTTCTTCACCAGCTGGGCGACGGTCGAGCGCTTCTGCCCGATGGCCACATAGATGCAGTAGAGCTTCTTCGATTCGTCCGAGCCGGCGGCCTCGTTGTAGGCCTTCTGGTTCAGGATCGTGTCCAGCGCCACGGCGGTCTTGCCGGTCTGGCGGTCGCCGATGATCAGCTCGCGCTGGCCGCGGCCGATCGGGATCATCGCGTCGATGGCCTTGAGGCCGGTCGCCATCGGTTCGTGCACCGAGCGACGGGGAATGATGCCCGGCGCCTTCACGTCGGCGACGCGGCGTTCGGTCGTGTTGATCGGGCCCTTGCCGTCAATCGGGTTGCCCAGACCGTCAACCACCCGGCCCAGGAGCGCGTCACCGGCGGGCACGTCCACGATCGACTTGGTGCGCTTGACGGTGTCGCCTTCCTTGATGTCCTGGTCGGAGCCGAAGATCACGATGCCGACGTTGTCGACCTCGAGGTTCAGCGCCATGCCCCGGATGCCGCCGGGGAATTCCACCATCTCGCCGGCCTGCACGTTGTCGAGGCCGTGGACACGGGCGATCCCGTCACCGACGCTGAGCACGCGGCCCACTTCGGCCACTTCGGCATCCTTGCCGAAATTCCTGATCTGCTCCTTCAGGATCGCAGAAATCTCGGCAGCCTGAATTCCCATCACCCAACCTCTTTCATTGCATTTTGCAGGGCCGCCAGCTTTGCCTTGACCGAGGTGTCGATCATGGTCGAGCCCAGCTTGACGACAAGACCGCCGATAAGGCTTTCATCGACGGTCGTTTTCAGTTTCACGATCTTGCCGGCGCGCAGTTGCAGCGTCTCGGAAAGTTTCCTGGATTGCGCCGCCGTCAGCGCGCGGGCGGCCGTCACCTCGGCGGTGACCTCGCCCCTGGCTGCGGCGATGCGGTCGGCCAGATTGGCCAGCAACTGCGGCAGCACGAACAGCCGGCGCTTCTGGGCCATCAGGGCCAGCGTGTTGGCAAAAAGCGGGCTCAGCCCCAGTCTGGTACCGATGGCGGCCATCACCCGGCCCTGATCGTCGCGGCTGACCAGCGGCGAGGTGATCGCGGCGCGCAGCGCGTCGCTTGCGGCGAGCGTGTCGCCCAGCGCGGCCATGTCGGCCTCGAGCACGGCCAGGGCATCGGTCTCTTTCGCCAATTCGAACAGCGCCGTAGCGTAGCGGGTGGCGATGCCGAGTGAAATCGAAGCTGGCTCTGACACGTCAACCCTTCCGCTCTTGGTGGCCGCTGATCCGGGCGGATCGGGCCGCATCACGACAGGCGCCACCAAAGGTCATTCAGCGCGCAAGTCAGTCCGTCGCGGGCGTCCTTAGCAGAGGCGCGGATACCCCGCAACTGCGTTGCTCGCGCTTTCAGGGGCCACGGCATGCGCAAGGCCCGGGCCACCGCGTCGGGAATGCCGCAATGCGGCGGCGGCGGCTCCGCAAGCGCCGGTTCACCGCCGGTTCAGCGCCGGCTCCGGCGAACCCCGGCCCACCCCCTCCAGCACCCGGAGCGGGCGGCGCACCGCCGCGCCGAGACCGCCGCGCGTCGGCGCATAGGCCTGCTTGGAGGCCTCGACCATCAGGACGCCGCCGACAAGCCAGGGCATCTTGCGGCCGATCTTCTCCCAGAACTCCGCCGTCCGCAGCCAGAAACCCCTGGTCGAGGGCGGCGCGATGAGGACCGACTGGCTGCGTTCGGGGGTAAAGCCGTGCCGCTTCAGCTGCGCCTCGAGCTGCGCGACCGAATAGGGGCGGCCGAAACCGAAGGGCGTCGCATCGCTGCGCGCCCAGAGCCCGGTCCGGTTCGGCACGATCACCAGCGCCCGGCCCCCCGGCCCCAGCACCCGCGCCGCCTCATCCAGCACCGCCGAGGGGTTTTCCGAGGTCTCGAGCCCGTGCAGCAGCACCAGCCGGTCCACGAGGCCCGTCGGCAGGGGCCAGGCGGTGTCCTCGCACAGGACGCTCACATTCGCCTGTCCCGCGGGCCAGGGCATGACCCCCTGCGGCCCCGGCATCAGCCCGATCACCCGCCGCGCATCGGCCAGATAGGGGCGCAAGAGCGGCACCGCAAAGCCGAAGCCCGCCACCGTCTGTCCGACCGCCGGAGGCCAGTGCAGCACGATCTGATCCCGGATCGCGCGCTGCGCCACCCGGCCCAGCGCGGTCCGGTAATAGAAGTTGTGCAGGTCCAGCACGTCGAGGTGCATTGCAGTCCGGCGTCCTTCGCGTCACTCTTGCGCCATCTTAGCCGCTGGACGGGGAAACACCATGGCGCTCGAACTCGTGACCGTGCCCTGCCTGGCCGACAACTATGCCTATCTGCTGCACGATCCCGCAACCGGCCGGACCGCGCTGGTCGACGCGCCCGAGGCGGCACCCGTTCTGGCGGCGCTGGGCGCGCGCGGCTGGAGCCTGGATCACATCCTGCTCACCCATCACCACGACGACCACATCCAGGCCGTCCCCGCCCTGGTCGCGGCCAGCGGGGCGCGGGTCTGGGGTGCGGCCGCCGATGCCCACCGCCTGCCGCCGCTTGACCACGCCCTGCGCGAAGGCGACACGGTCACCGCGCTTGGCGAGCCGGCCCGCGTCATCGAGGTTCCCGGTCACACCGTCGGCCACATCGCCTTTCACTTTCCCGAAAGCCGGCTGGCCTTCACCGCCGACAGCCTGATGTCGGGCGGCTGCGGACGGCTGTTCGAGGGGACCCCGCAGCAGATGCACGCCAGCCTGCAGAAGCTCGCGGCCCTGCCGCCCGACACGCTGGTCTGCTCGGGCCACGAATACACCGCCTCGAACCTGCGCTTTGCCGCCACCCTTGAACCCGGCAATGCCGCGCTTATCTCCCGTATCGAGGATATGTCGGCCCTGCGGTCTGACGGCAGGGCCACGGTTCCGGTCACGTTGCAGAGCGAGCTCGACACCAATCCCTATCTTCGGGCGCATCTTCCCGCGCTGAAAGCTGCGGTCGGCCTCGAGACGGCCGACGCGCCGGAGGTCTTCGCCGAGATCCGGGCACGAAAAAACCGGTTCTGATCGCGCCGCATCACAAATGCCGTGAGGACGGCGGGGAATGCGTGGTCGCCAGCAAATAGCGCTTGAAGTGCGGCCCGGAAAACCGAAGTTTAACTTTATGAGGCCACGGTTGGATCGGGCCCTTCGCCCCTTCCGGCCCGCAGGACAGGAGCACGCATCGTGCCATCGTTTTCGACCACGCTCGAACAGGCCATCCATGCCGCACTGGCCCTGGCCAATTCGCGCCGCCACGAACTGGCGACGCTCGAACATCTCCTCCTGTCGCTGATCGACGAACCCGATGCCGCCCGCGTGATGAAGGCCTGCTCGGTCGATCTTGACGCGCTGCGCAAGACCCTGACCGAATTCATCGACGACGACCTCTCCACCCTCGTCACCGATGTCGAGGGCAGCGAGGCCGTGCCGACCGCCGCCTTCCAGCGCGTGATCCAGCGCGCGGCGATCCATGTGCAATCCTCGGGCCGGACCGAGGTGACCGGGGCCAACGTCCTGGTCGCGATCTTCGCCGAACGCGAATCGAACGCGGCCTATTTCCTGCAGGAACAGGACATGACCCGCTACGACGCGGTGAACTTCATCGCGCATGGCGTGGCCAAGGACCCCTCCTATGGCGAAGCGCGCCCGGTCCAGGGCGCGGAGGAACCGCAGGAGACCCCCAAGGCCGAGGCGGGCGAGGCCAAGGAATCGGCGCTGTCCAAATACTGCGTCGACCTCAACACCAAGGCCCGCAAGGGCGATGTCGATCCCCTGATCGGCCGCGAGGCCGAGGTGGAACGCGCGATCCAGGTCCTGTGCCGGCGCCGCAAGAACAACCCGCTGCTGGTCGGCGATCCCGGTGTGGGCAAGACCGCCATCGCCGAGGGGCTGGCGCGCAAGATCGTCAACGGCGAGACGCCCGAGGTTCTGTCCAGGGCCACGATCTACAGCCTCGACATGGGCGCGCTTCTGGCCGGCACCCGCTATCGCGGCGATTTCGAGGAGCGGCTGAAGGCCGTGGTCAAGGAGATGGAGGATCACCCCGACGCGATCCTCTTCATCGACGAGATCCACACCGTGATCGGTGCCGGCGCGACCTCGGGCGGAGCGATGGATGCCTCCAACCTGCTCAAGCCCGCGCTGCAGGGCGGCAAGCTGCGCTGCATGGGCTCCACGACCTACAAGGAATTCCGCCAGCATTTCGAGAAGGACCGCGCGCTTTCCCGCCGGTTCCAGAAGATCGACGTGAACGAGCCCTCGGTGCCGGATGCGATCAAGATCCTGATGGGCCTGAAGCCGCATTTCGAGGAACATCACGACCTGAAATACACCAACGATGCGATCAAGTCGGCGGTGGAACTGGCCGCGCGCTACATCCACGACCGCAAGCTGCCCGACAGCGCCATCGACGTGATCGACGAAGCCGGCGCCGCCCAGCATCTGCTGACCGAATCGAAGCGCCGCAAATCGCTGGGCGTGAAGGAGATCGAGGCCGTGGTCGCCAAGATCGCCCGCATCCCGCCCAAGACCGTGTCCAAGGACGATGCCGAGACCCTGCGCGACCTGGAAAAGACGCTGAAACGCGTGGTCTTCGGTCAGGACAAGGCGGTGGAGGCCCTGTGCAGCGCGATCAAGCTCGCGCGTGCCGGCCTGCGCGAGCCGGAAAAGCCGATCGGAAACTACCTTTTTGCCGGCCCCACGGGCGTCGGCAAGACCGAGGTGGCCAAGCAGCTCGCCTCCTCGCTGGGGGTGGAGCTCATCCGCTTCGACATGTCGGAATACATGGAGAAGCACGCCGTCTCGCGGCTGATCGGCGCGCCGCCGGGCTATGTCGGCTTCGACCAGGGCGGCATGCTGACCGACGGCGTCGACCAGCACCCGCATTGCGTGCTCCTGCTGGACGAGATGGAAAAGGCGCATCCGGATGTCTACAACATCCTGCTCCAGGTGATGGACCACGGCAAGCTGACCGACCACAACGGCCGGACGGTGGATTTCCGCAACGTGATCCTGATCATGACCTCGAACGCGGGCGCGCGCGAGCAGGCACAGTCGGCCATCGGCTTTGGCCGCGAACGCCGCACGGGCGAGGATACGGCCGCGATCGAGCGCACCTTCACGCCCGAGTTCCGCAACCGCCTGGACGCGGTGATCAACTTCGCGCCGCTGGGCCGCGAGGTCATCCTGCAGGTGGTGGAAAAGTTCGTGCTGCAACTCGAAGCCCAGCTCATGGACCGCGGCGTGCATATCGAGCTGTCGCCCGAAGCTGCCGCCTGGCTGGGCGAGAAGGGCTATGACGACAAGATGGGCGCCCGCCCCCTGGCGCGGGTGATCCAGGAACACATCAAGAAGCCGCTGGCCGAGGAGCTGTTGTTCGGCAAGCTCGTCAAGGGCGGGGTGGTGCGGGTGACCGTCCGCGACGGTGCGATCGCGCTGGCGATCGAGGAACCGGCCAAGCCGCGTCTGACCAAATCGAAACCGCCGCTGCTGACGGCCGAGTAGGCCAGGCCCCGCCTCGGCGGCCGGCCTGCGCGCGGCCCGCGCGCCCCCGGCGGCCGCCCGTCAGACCGCCGGTCAAAGCGGCCGGGGTCGGCGGTCGGCAAAGCGGCGGGGGCGGGGTCTCAGCGTTCGGTCAGCTTCAGTTCGATCCGCCGGTTCTGCGCCCTCGCCTCGGGCGTGTCGCCGATGGCCACCGGGCGGTGCTCGCCAAAGCCGGTCGCGGCCATCCGCTCGGGCGGAAAGCCCAGTTCCTCCTGCATGAAGCGGACCACCGAAAGCGACCGCGCCTGGCTGAGTTCCCAGTTGTCGGCAAAGGGCCCCGCGCCGGTTATCGGCACGTTGTCGGTATGGCCATCGACACGGATGATCCAGTCGATTTCGGGCGGGATCTTGGCGCGCACCTCGTTCAGCGTCCGCACCACGCCCGCGATCTGCGCCTGCCCCTCGGCGGCCAGATCGGCCGACCCCGGGTTGAACAGAACCTCGCTGGAAAACACGAAACGGTCGCCCACGACCCGGACCCCCTCGCGCCCGGCGAGCAGACTTGACAGTTCGGCAAAGAACTCAGACCGGTAGCGGGCGAGGTCGAGGTTCTCTGCCGCCAGCCGCGCGGCCTCCGCGGCCTCGAGTTCGGCCCTGCGGCGCTGCTCGACGGCCACCTGCGCCAGCGCCAGGTTCAACTCCGACCCCAGACTTTCCAGTTGCACCTGCGCCGCCGCATCCCGCGCCTCGGCCTCGTCCAGAACCTGCTGGAGGCTGCCGAGCTGCCCGCGCAGCGCGGCGATCTGCCGGTTCAGCAGCTCTACCTCGCGCGCGGCGGCAAGGGCCCTTTCCTGTTCGGCCAGAAGGGCGGTCTCGGCCGCGGCAAGGGCGGCCGACTTGGCGCCCGTGGTTTCGCTGGCGGCAAGGCGGGCAGCGGCCAGCAGGGTCAGCGTCTCCTCGGCGCGCTGGCGTTCGGCCTCGAGGGCCAGGGTCATCGCCGTCAGTTCGGTGTCCGCCCCCGCCAGCCGGTCGCGCAGCGCCTGCAGCGCCGCCGCATCGGCCAGCCGCGTGGCTTCCGCCTCGGTCAGCTCGGCCTGCGTGGTGGCGAGGGCGGCGGCATCGGCCGCGCCCTGCCGCCGGGTCTCGGCCAGGAGCGCCTCGAGCGCCTCACGCCGGGCGGCAGCAAGCCGGGCCGCCTCGGCGGCCGCGTCCACCTCGGCCCGCGTCGCGGCAAGGGCCAGTTCCATCGCCTCGGCTTCGGTCAGCAGCCGGCCTTGCGCCGCCTCGAGTTCGGCCACCGAGGCGGCAAGCGCCACGGCCTCGCCCCGCGCTGCATCGCGCTCGAGCAGAAGCGCCGCCACCTGGGCCTCGAAGCCGGTGATCCGGCGCGTGGCACCGGCAAGCTCCGCCTCGCGCGCGGCGAGGTCATCGCTCAGCGACGCGATCAGCGCGCCCTGCCGCGCGCCCTCGGCCTCGGCCGTCGCAAGGCTGGCCCGCAGCGCGGCGATGTCGGCCTGAAGGTCACCGGCGCGGGCCCGCTCCAGCCCGAGCGCGGCGGCCAGATCGGCGACCTGGACGGTCAGGCTGTCAAGCTCGGTGTCCTGGGTGGTGATCTGGTCGCGCAGGATCGCCTGCATGATGGTGAAGATGGTCAGCACGAACATGATGACCATCAAGAGCACGGTCACCGCATCGACAAAGCCGGGCCAGATCATCGAGCTGTCGCGGCGGCGAGAGCCGGGCATGGCTCAGTTCCGCCCGGGCGTGGCGCGACCCAGCTGGCGGACCGCCGTGGTCAGCGCCGAGATGTCGGTGCGCAGATCGGCCAGCGTCTCCTGCCGCCCTGCCGACATCTCCTCGAGGATGCGCAGCAGCTGCACGTCGATCGAGCGCAGCCGCATCCGGCTTTCGGCATCGCTCTGCCCGCCGGCTTCGCTGGCGGCGAGGCTGGCGATCATCCGCTCCTGCCCGGCGGCGATGCGATCGAGGCTTGCGGCCTGACCCTCGGCAATCCGCTTCAGCCCGGCGGCCTGTCCCTTCTCGGTCGAGGCCTGGGCGCGGTCGGCCTCGATCCGTTCGGCAAGCCGCTCCATCGCGGCGGCAAGCTCGCCCAGACGCGCGTCGGTCGCGCTCCGCGCCGCTTCGGAGCGCTGGAACAGCAGCTTCAGCGCCTCCATCTGCTGGGCAAGATGGTCGGCATAGGCGCCCAGCGCATTCTGGTCGCCCCCGTCCGGATCCCCCGCGAGGCCGAGCCGGGTGATCGACGACAGCCATTCCTCGAGCTCGCGGGTGAAGCGGTTCTGCCCATGGCCCGCGAACAGGTCCAGCAGGCCCAGGACCAGCGACCCGGCAAGGCCGAGCAGCGAGGTGGAGAACGCCGTGCCCATCCCGCCAAGCTGGCTTTCCAGCCCCGTCATCAGCTTGGTGAACACCTCGATCCCGCTTTCGCCTTCCTGCGGGGCAAGCGAGCGGATCGTCTCGACGACCGCGGGAACCGTGATGGCCAGGCCCCAGAACGTGCCCAGAAGGCCGAGGAACACGAGCAGGTTGATGAGATAGCGCGTGATGTCGCGCGCCTCCTCGATCCGCTGGGCGACCGAATCCTGGATCGAGCGCGAGGACGAGGCCGAGATCGACATCCGCGCCACGCGCGAGCGCAGCAGCGCGGCCAGCGGCGCCAGCAGGCGTGGCGGCGCGTCCTCGGCGGTCTCCGGGGTCTCGCGGACGAAATTCTCGATCCAGTAGACCGACTGCGCCAGGGTCCAGACCTGCCAGAAGCAGGTCACGACCCCGATCGCGAAAACCAGGGCGATCAGCCCGTTCAGAACCAGGTTGGTGCGCAGGATGCCGATGATCTCGCCATGGATCAGCCAGGCACCGGCGCCGACCAGAAGGCAGACGACAAGCATGTTGGCGATCGCCCGGATGGGCTGGCTGAACGTGGTGGCAACGCCCGTGGCGCGCGGATCGGTCTGGGACATGCCTGCCTTCTTCTTGCAGCCGGACGTCCAGACTAGCAGGCCACCGCCATCTGCCAAGCAAAAGGAGTGTGACAGTCGCGTCAGCCACCCCGCGGCGCGGCCCGGCCGGGCGCCGGACCTGCCATGGCGCGGCGGGCGATGCGACCTGCGGCCGGGGCAAGGCCGGGGTCGCGGATCGCAGGTCCGCATCCGATGGCCGGGATCGGCCGCGTCCATGGCTGGTCAAGGGCCCCGGGGGGCTGTAGACAGGGCGGACGGGACATTGAAAGGGGGGCGCCGGATGCGCAGGCTGCTGATCATTCTGCTTGTCGGGACGGCGCTCTGGTCCGGCTACTGGTTCGCCGGCTCGACCGCGCTGCGCCACGAGGTCGAGGCCTGGTTCGCCAGGCAGGACGCGGGCGGAATGCGGGTCGAGAAGACCGCCCTGTCGGTGATGGGCTTTCCCAACCGCTTCGACCTGCGTGTCGAGGGCCTGAGCCTCACCGATCCGGCCAGCGGCATCGGCTGGCAGGTCCCGTTCGCCGAGGTCTATTCGATGACCTGGAAGCCCTGGCACGTCATCGCGGCCTTCCCGCCGGACCAGGTGATCCGCCTGCCGGATCAGGACATCGCGCTGAGCGCGTCGCGTCTGCGGGCCAGCCTGCGCGCGCGGCCGGCAACCGACCTGCCCCTGGCCGCGGCGGTGGTGGAAACCGAAGGCCTGCAGGCGCGCTCGACACTGGGATGGCGCGTCGGGGCGGGAAAGACCGTCGCCTCGCTCAGCGCGGACGAGCAGGTGCCAGGGGCGGGCGATGCCGAGAACGCCTATGTCCTGGCGCTGGACATGGCCGAGCTTGCGCCCGATCCGGCGATGATGGCGCGGTTCGCGGGCGGGGCCGGCCTGCCGGCGACCATCGCCATGATCCAGCTTCGCGCGACGGCGCGGCTGACGGGACCGCTCGACCGCCATGCGCGGGACCGGCCGCCGGGGCTGGTGGCGCTCGATCTCTCCGGGGCGCTGGTGACCTGGGGCGATCTGTCGGTGACGGCCGCGGGCGCGGTCGCGCCGGACGACCTCGGCTACGCCGCAGGGCGGATCGAGATCACGGTGACGAACTGGGAACGGCTGATGCCGGTGCTGGTCGCCTCGGGCGCGGTCAGGCCGGACCTCGCGCCAACGGTGCAGAGCATGCTGGCCGCCCTGGCACAGCAGACGGGCGATCCCGCGATCCTGCGACTGCCGCTGGTGCTGGCGGACGGACGGATGCAGCTCGGGCCGCTGCCGCTTGGCCCCGCGCCGCGGATGGTCGGGCCCACCGGCTAGGGGCAGCGGGCCCCGCGCCGGCGGGGCGACCGGCTGACCGCCTTGGCCGGGGTCAGGCCGGCCCGGCGCGGGCAGGCGGCGGCCGGCGCCAAGGGATCAGCCGGTCTTGGCGGGCGGCGCCAGGGGATCAGCCGGGCTTGGCGGGCGGCGGGGCGCGGCCGAAATCGGGCGCGGCCGTGTCCTGCCCGGCCTCGATGATCCCGCGCCGGATCGCGCGGGTGCGGGTGAAGTAGGCGTGCAGATGCTCGCCATCGCCCATCCGGATCGCGCGTTGCAGGGTGAACAGCTCCTCGGCGAAGCGGCCAAGGATATCCAGCACGGCGTCCTTGTTGGTCAGGAACACGTCGCGCCACATCACCGGATCGCTGGCGGCGATGCGGGTGAAGTCGCGAAAGCCCGAGGCGGAATACTTGATCACCTCCTGCGCCGAGACCCGGCGCATGTGGTCGGCCACGCCCACCATCGTGTAGGCGATCAGATGCGGCGTGTGGCTGACCACGGCCAGCACCAGGTCATGGCGGGCCACATCCATCTCGTCGACATTGGCCCCCATCGCCTCCAGAAGGCCGCGCAGGCGCGCATGCGCCGGGCCATCCGCCGCGGGCAAGGGCGTCAGGATCCACCAGCGGTTCTGGAACAGCGTCGCAAACCCCGACTGCGGGCCGGAGTATTCGGTGCCCGCAAGGGGATGGCCGGGGATGAAATGCACCTCCGCCGGCAGATGCGGCGCCACCGCATCGACCACCGCCTGCTTGACCGAGCCGACGTCGGTGACCACCGCCCCCGGCTTCAGATGCGGCGCGATCTCGGCCGCAAGCGCGCCCATCGCGCCGACCGGCACGGCCAGAACGATCAGGTCGGCCCCTGCCACCGCCTCGGCCGCCGTTTCCGTCACCCGGTCGCAGAACAGCCGCAGCGCCACCGCCCGCGTCTCGGCCGATTTCGCATGCCCGACGATCTCGCCCGCAAGGCCCCCCGCGCGCATCGCATGCGCCATGGACGAGGCGATGAGCCCCAGGCCGATCAGCGCGACGCGCTGGTAGATCATCGCACCCCCTTGAACTGTGCCACCGCATGGGCGACCTGCCGGCAGGCGGCCTCGTCGCCGATGGTGATCCGCAGGCAATGCGGCAGCTTGTAGCCCGCCACCCGCCGCACGATCAGCCCCTGCGCGTTCAGGTAGGCATCGCAGGCCTCGGCCTCCTCGCGGCTGGCAAAGCGGGCCAGGATGAAATTGGCCATCGACGTGTCCGAGGGCACCCCGAGCTCGGCCAGCGCCCCCGCCAGCCAGCTGCGCATCCGGGTGTTCTCGGCCCGGCAGCGGACCACATGGTCCTGGTCGCGCACCGCCGCCTCGGCGGTCTCGAGCTGCGTGGTCGACAGGTTGAAGGGCCCCCGGATCCGGTTCAGCACGTCGATGACGTGGCGGGGTCCGTAGCCCCAGCCGATCCGCAGCCCCCCCAACCCGTAGATCTTCGAGAAGGTCCGGGTCAGAACCACGTTCTGGCGCGCGTCGACCAGTGCCGCGCCCCCGTCGTAGCCGTCGACATATTCCGCATAGGCCCCGTCCAGCACCAGAAGCGCCTGCGGCGGCAGCCCCTCGGCCAGCCGCGCGACCTCGGCGGCCGAGACCATCGTGCCGGTCGGGTTGTTCGGATTGGCCAGGAACACCAGCCGCGTCGCGCCCGTGCAGGCGCCGAGGATCGCATCGACATCGGCCGTCCGCTCGCGCTCGGGCACCTCGACCGGGGTCGCCCCCGCGGCGAGCGAGGAGATGCGGTACATCAGGAACCCGTGTTCGGTGAACACGACCTCGTCGCCCGGCCCGGCATAGGCCTGGCACAGGAAGGTGATGATCTCGTCGGAGCCCGCGCCGCAGATGATGCGCGATGCGTCCAGCCGATGCACCTCGGCGATCGCGGTCCGCAGGCTGGCGTGGTCGGTCACCGGGTAGCGGTGCAGCGAATGGACCGTCCGCCCGAAGACCTCCTTGGCGCGGTCCGAAGGGCCGTAGGGGTTTTCGTTCGAGCTGAGCTTGACCGCATTGGCGACCCCGGCCAGATGCGCCTTGCCGCCTTCGTAAAGGGCGATGTCAAGAATGCCGGGCTGGGGGCGAATGGCTTCGGTCATGGGGGTCCTTACCGCTGATGTCCCCGCGTTCTAGCGACCCGCTCGACCTTGGGCCAGAGCCTATCGCGCACCGCGCCTGCCTGTGCGCCCCGGCCGGACCATCCATGCGCCCCATGGACCGGCAGAAGAAGGCAGCGGTCCGTCGAAGGATGCCGATGGCAACCCCGCCGGTCGCCGGAACCGGGCCGCAGCGCCCCCGGCGGTCAAAGCGGCGGCATCGTGCCGGGCAGCAGGGCCGCACCCTTCGGCGCGGCCCCCGATCCCTGCGCGGGCTGCGGCGCAGCCCACGCCCGGGTCAGTTCTTGGCGTAGAATTCGACGACCAGGTTCGGTTCCATCTGCACCGGATAGGGCACGTCGCCCAGCGCCGGGGTGCGGACGAACCTGACGATCATCTTGTTGTGGTCGACCTCCAGATAATCCGGCACGTCGCGTTCCGCCAGCTGGATGGCTTCCAGGATCAGGCCCATCTGCTTTGACTTCTGCCGCACTTCCACCACATCGCCTTCCGACACGCGGTAGGACGCGATGTTCACCCGCCTGCCGTTCACCGTGACATGGCCGTGGTTCACGAACTGCCGCGCGGCAAAGATCGTCGGCACCAGCTTGGCGCGGTAGCAGACCGCATCGAGGCGCCGCTCCAGCAGACCCACCAGCATCTCGCCGGTGTCGCCGCGCACCCGCTCGGCCTCGGCATAGATCTTGCGGAACTGCTTTTCGGTCAGGTCGCCGTAATAGCCCTTCAGCTTCTGCTTGGCGCGCAGCTGCGTGCCAAAGTCGGAAAGCTTGTTCTTGCGGCGCTGGCCGTGCTGGCCGGGACCGTATTCCCGCTTGTTCACCGGCGATTTCGGCCGGCCCCAGATGTTCTCGCCCATCCGGCGGTCGATCTTGTACTTGGCAGAGGTGCGCTTGGTCACCGCTGATCTCCTTCAATTGTGGCTCTTTCGGCTTGTCCGAAAAGCGGTTTCCACCTTTCGGGCCTCAGAGCGTTGAGAAGGGCGTTGTCCTTTCCCCGGACCTGATCCGGGGCGACAGGCAACCTCTTGCGAGGGCCGCCAACACCAATGAAAAGCCCCGAGGCACGCCCCGGGACTTGGGCGGGCTTATACAAGCGGCGCTGGCAGAGTCAACAGCCCCTCAGCCGTTCACATCCACCACCACCCGACCCTGCACCTCGCCCTGCAGGATCGCCGCCCCCAGCGCCGGCAGATCGGCCAGCCCTGCCGGCCGCACCATCGCCTCCAGCCTGTCCATCGGCAGGTCGCGGACCACCCGCCCCCAGGCCCGAACCCGCCGCTCTTGGGGCACGGTCACGCTGTCGATCCCCAGCAGATTCACCCCCCGCAGCAGGAACGGGATCACGCTCGCCGGCAGCGACGCCCCCCCCGCCAGCCCGACCGCCGCGACAGAGCCGCCGTATTTCAACTGCCCCAGCACCCGCGCCAGCATCGCGCCCCCCACGGCGTCGACGCATCCGGCCCAGGTCTCGCTCTCCAGCGGCCGCTTCACCACCTCCGCCAGCTCCGCCCGCGCCACCACGCGGCTGGCCCCAAGGTCGCGCAGATACCCTTCGGTCTCCGGCCGCCCCGTCACCGCCGCGACCTGGTAGCCAAGATGCGCCAGCACCGCGACCGCCACCGACCCCACGCCCCCCGCAGCCCCCGTCACCAGCACCTCGCCCTTGTCCGGCGTCAGCCCATGCTCCTCCAGCGCCATCACCGCCAGCATCGCGGTGAACCCCGCCGTCCCCACCGCCATCGCCTGCCGCGTGGTCAGCCCGGCGGGCAGCGGCACCAGCCAGTCCGCCTTGACCCGCGCCTTCTGGGCATAGCCGCCCCAATGCACCTCGCCCACCCGCCAGCCGGTCAGCACCACCTTGTCAC
>Ga0136707_1000011_pt1 | contig 26212 bp, 27 predicted proteins | sample 4C3metaG_FD_101397 | JGI IMG/M metagenome (GOLD analysis project Ga0136707, IMG submission 101397) | Freshwater bacterial and archeal communities from Indian Creek, Illinois, USA - 4C3 metaG | ecosystem: Environmental > Aquatic > Freshwater > Unclassified | place: USA: Indian Creek, Illinois...
CGCCCCCACTTGCCCCGCCGCCCGCGGCCTGTCAGATTATGATCAAATTCCCGCAGCGGAGGGCGGCACCATGATCACCAGGCGTGAGTTCTACATCAACGGCGTCTGGGTCGCCCCGGCAGTCGCGCGCGACTGCCCGGTCATCGACCCCTCGACCGAGGAGGTCTGCGCGGTGATCTCGCTGGGCGGCGAGGCCGACACCAACGCCGCCGTGGCCGCCGCGACGGCGGCCTTTCCGGCCTGGGCCGCCACCCCGCCGGCGCAGCGGCGGCGCCTGGTCGAGGGCATCCTCGCGCAGTACCACCGGCGCAAGGAGGAGATGGCCCGGGCGATCAGCCTCGAGATGGGTGCCCCCATCGACATGAGCCGTGACGACCAGGCCGAATGCCTGCCCTGGCATCTGAAGAACTTCCTGAAGGCCTTCGACCAGATCGAATGGATCAGGCCGCTTGGCCCCCATGCGCCGGACACCCGCATCGCGCTGGAGCCGATCGGCGTCGTCGGGCTGATCACCCCCTGGAACTGGCCGATGAACCAGGTGACGCTGAAGGTGATCCCGGCGCTGCTGGCGGGCTGCACCTGTGTGCTGAAGCCGTCCGAGGAAGCGCCGCTGTCGTCGCTGCTGTTCGCCGAGTTCTGCCATGACGCCGGGGTTCCGCCGGGCGTGTTCAACCTGGTGAACGGCGACGGCGCGGGGGTGGGCAGCCAGCTTTCCAGCCACCCGGATGTCGAGATGATCAGCTTCACCGGCAGCACCCGTGCCGGTCGGGCGATCTCGAAGGCGGCGGCGGAAACGCTGAAGCGCGTCACGCTGGAGCTGGGCGGCAAGGGCGCGAACCTGGTCTTTGCCGATGCCGATGCCCGCGCGGTCGAACGCGGCGTGCGGCACATGATGAACAACTCGGGCCAGTCCTGCAACGCGCCCAGCCGGATGCTGGTGGAGCGCAGCTATTATGACCGGGCGGTCGAGATTGCGACCGAAGTGGCGAACGGCATCAAGGTCGGCCCGGCCGGCGAGCCGGGGCCGCATATCGGCCCGGTGGTGAACAGGCGCCAGTGGGAGCAGATCCAGGGCCATATCCAGAAGGGCATCGACGAAGGCGCGCGGCTGGTGGCCGGGGGTCTGGGGCTACCCGAGGGGATGAACAAGGGCTACTACGTCCGCCCGACGATCTTTGCCGATGTCAAGCCCGGCATGACCATCGAGCGCGAGGAGATCTTCGGGCCGGTCATGTGCATGATCCCCTTCGACAGCGAGGCCGAGGCGGTGCGCATCGCCAACGACACGCCCTATGGGCTCACGAACTATGTCCAGAGCCAGGACGGCGCGCGGCGCAACCGGCTGGCGCGGGCGCTGCGGGCCGGGATGGTCGAGATGAACGGCCGGCCCCGCGGCGCGGGCGCGCCCTTCGGCGGCATCAAGGCCAGCGGCCGGGCGCGCGAGGGCGGCATCTGGGGGATCGAGGAATTCCTCGAGGTCAAGGCGATCTCGGGCTGGGACCTGTCGCAGGAGGTCGCGGCGCAATAGGACGGGAAAGGGCCCCCGGCCGCGGCGGCGGATGGCGCGGGGTCGGCCCGGCGGCTCAGAACGGGACGGGGGCGGTGAAGCGGACCCCGTCCCCGGTGTCGGGATGGGCCAGCGCCAGGCTTTCGGCATGCAGCATCAGGCGCGGGTGGGCGGCGCAAGTCTCGGGGGCGTAGATCTGGTCGCCCAGGATCGGGTGGCCAAGGGCCAGCATGTGAACGCGAAGCTGATGGCTGCGCCCGGTCAGCGGGCTCAGCCGCAGGCGGGTCTCGTCGGCGGCGCGCGCGATGACCTGCCAGTCGGTCCGCGCCGGGCGCCCCGCGGGATCGACCTTCTGCCTCGGGCGGTAGGCCCAGTCGCTGGCGAGCGGAAGGTCGATGGTGCCGCGGTCCCCGCTGACCTGGCCCCGGACGCGGGCGATATAGGTCTTCTGCGCGCGGCGCTGCTCGAATTCCTGCCCCAGCAGGCCCTGCGCCTGCCGGGTGCGGGCAAAGATGATCACGCCGCTGGTGTCGCAATCGAGGCGGTGGACCAGCAGCGCATCCCAGCGCGCGGCCCGCAGGCGCGTGAGCAGGCTGTCCTGGCGGCCTTCCAGCTTGCCGGGCACGCTCAGAAGGCCGGCCGGCTTGTCGAGGACCAGGATCGCCGCGTCCTCGTGCAGGAAGCACAGCGGCGTGTCCGGCGGGGCATAGGCGAAATCGGGGATGAGCGAGGGCTCAGACAATCGGGTGCCCCGCAGCCAGCAGGCGGGCGTGGAGATGGCGGATATGCGCGGGGCCGACCTCGCAGCAGCCGCCGATGATGGTGGCGCCCTGGCCCACCCAGCCCAGCGCGAAATCGGCGTATCGCTCGGGTGTCAGGTCGTGGCGCTGCGTCAGCGCGCGGACGGTGGGCGCGTCCTGCAGGAAATTGCCCGAGATATGGGTGAACCCGTTGGCATAGGCCCCGATGGGCTTGCCGAGCGGCCTGAGCGCGGCCAGCGCATCGGCCATCGCCTCGGGCACCGTGCAGTTGGCCAGCAGTGCCGCGACCGGGTGGTGCAGCAGGCGGGCCAGGCCCGCGACCGGCTCGCCGGAGCGCAGCCTGCTGCCGTCATGGTCGTCGACCGAGACCGACAGCCAGACCGGTTTCCCGGCGGCCTGCGCGCCGATGACCGCACCTTCGGCGGCCGCGATCGAGGCGGCGGTCTCGATCAGGATCAGGTCGACATGCGGGGCGAGCAGGCGCGCGATCTCGGCATATTTCGGGGCGGCCTCGGCGACGGGCTCGGTCAGGTCGGGGCGGTAGCTGGCCTGCAGCGGTCCGAGCGAGCCCGCGATGCGCCCGGTGCCATGGGCGGCGCGGGCCTCGTGCGCTTCGGCCAGGGCGCGCAGGTGCAGGGCATGGAACAGATGGTCCAGACCGAAGCGGGCAAGCCGGTCATGGTGGATGGCATAGGTGTTGGTCGTGGCGACGCTGGCCCCGGCGGCGAAATAGTCGGCATGGATGTCACGCACCAGCCCCGGATGATCCAGCATGACCCGCGTCGCCCAGAGCGGCGTCGGATCGTCGCCGGAGCGGGCGATCAGCTCTTGTCCCATGCCGCCGTCGAGCAGGGTGATGGGTGTCATGGTCTGGCTCCTGTGCCGGTCGGCCGGGTGGGGGGCACGGCGCCCGGCCCGCCGCGGGGAATTGGGGGAAGACGACGCGCGACCCCGGTCAGCCTGCGGCCTCCCGGAAGACATCGGCCAGGAGCGCGGCCAGCCAGGCCTCGTCCTCGGCGGTGAAGGCCGCGGGGGTGTCGCTGTCGAGGTCGAGCACTCCGAGAAGTTCCCGGCTTGCGTTCCAGACCGGCAGGACCAGCTCGGACCTTGTGGTCGGTGAGCAGGCGATATGGCCCGCGAAGGCTGTGACATCGGGCACGTTCTGCACCTGGCCGGTGCGCGCGGCCGCCCCGCAGACGCCGCGGGCGAAGGGGATGACCAGGCAGCCGTGGCCGCCCTGGTAGGGCCCGATCTTCAGCAGTCCGGGGGCCACGACGCGATAGAACCCGGTCCAGTCCGCGCGCGGATGGCGATGGTGGATCTCGCAGACGACCGTGGCCATCAGGGCGACGGTATCGGTCTCGCCTTCGGTCAGGGCGCGGATCGCGGCGGTGATCCCGGGGCGGTCGATGTCAGTAGCCAAGGGCGCAGCCATCCTTGCGGGGGTCCGAGGCGCCGACCAGCACCTCGCCGTCGATGCGGATCGCCTGGGCGCCGCCCAGGGGCTTGTCCGGGACCGTCACCGCGTGGCCCATCTCGGCCAGCCGTGCCCGGACCGCGTCGGAATAGCCGCGTTCGACTGCCATCCCCTCGGCGTCCGCAAAGCTGCGCGGCGCGTCGATCGCCTGTTGCAGGTCCATCCCGAAATCGGTGAGGTTGCTGACCAGCCGCGCATGGCCGCAGGGCTGATAGGCCCCGCCCATCACGCCGAACGGCAGGATCACCTTTCCGTCGCGCCGGATCATGCCGGGGATGATGGTGTGCATCGGGCGCTTGCCGCCCCCGGCCTCGTTCGGGTGCCCCTCGGCCAGGGTGAAGCCCGCGCCACGGTTCTGGAAGTTGATGCCGAACTTCGAGGAGGCCAGTCCCGCGCCGAAGCTCCAGTAGATCGAGCAGATGAGCGAGACGGCCATCCGGTCGCGGTCGACCACGGTGATGTAGATCGTGTCCCGGTGCACCGCCTCGGTGCGCGGGGCCGCAGTCGGCATCGCGCGGGCGGGGTCGATCAGGGCGGCAAGCCGTGCCGCCGTCGCGGGCGCCAGCATGTGGGCCAGGCGCGTCGTGTGGTCGGGATCGGCGACAAAGCGGTCGCGCGCATCATGGGCCAGCTTGGCCGCCTCGGCCTCGAGATGCGCGCGGGGGGCGCCGAAAGGGTCCATCGCGGCAAGGTCGAAATGCTGCAGGATGTTCAGCAGCAGGATCGCGGTCGCGCCCTGGCCGTTCGGCGGATGCTCCACCAGTTCGATGTCGCGGTAGGGGCCGGAGATCGGGTCGGTGTCGTCGCAGGCGGTGCGGGCCAGATCGTCCAGCGTATGGCTGCCGCCCAGCGCCCGCAGCGATGCGATCATGTCCTCGGCCACCTCGCCCGCGTAGAACCCCGCGCGACCCTCGCGGGCGATGCGGCGCAGCACCTCGGCCTGGCCGGGCGCGCGGAAGACCTGGCCGGGGGCGGGGGCCTTGCCGTCCAGACTGTAGAAGCCGCGCGCGCTGCCTTGCAGGCAGCCCACCGCCTCGGCCCAGTCGACGGCGACGCGGGGGGCGACGGGGATGCCCTCGTCGGCATAGCGGATCGCGGGGGCGAGCACCTCGGCCAGGTCGAGACGGCCATGGTCGGCATGCAGGCGGCAGAAGGCATCGACCGCGCCGGGCAGGGTGACCGCCTCGATCCCATGCACCGGGATTTCGATCAGCCCGCGCGCCCGCAAGGCCGCGGGGTCAAGACCGCCCGGGGCCCGGCCCGAACCGTTCAGCGCAAGGATCGTGTCGGACCCTGCGGGCTTGATGAGGGCGAAGGCGTCACCGCCAAGCCCGGTCATCTGCGGCTCGGCGATGCCAAGGACCAGGGCGCCTGCGATGGCCGCATCGACCGCATTGCCGCCGGATTTCAGGATCTCGATCGCAACCTGGGCGGCAATCGGGTGCGACGTGGCGCAAAGGCCGTTCCGGGCATAGACGGCCGAGCGGCCGGGCAGGTGCAGATCGCGCATGAAAATCCCCGTTTGTCGCGCCAGCCTAGGACAGGACGCGGCAGGAGCCAAGGGCCGACCCGCCGCGCCAAGCCCGCAAACGGCACGGCCGGCGGCCCTGGGCTGCGCGGGGCCGGGACCCGCCGCAGGCCGGCGCGGGACGCGCAAGGCTTGCCCGCCGGCCAGTCAGACCGGGATCAGGAAGCTGAGCCGGTTCTGCCCGTCTTCGCGCGCATAGGAAAGCTCGGTCGTCAGGGTGCGGATCAGGTGCCAGCCGAACCCGCCTTCCGGCAGATCGCCAAGCGCGGTGCCCGCCAGGGCGGGCAGGTGGCCGGGTGGCAGGCCCGTCGCCGGCATGGCAAGCCCGCTGTCGACGATCCGGCAGGACAGCCCCGCCGCCGTCAGTCGCACGGTGACCGAAAGCTGGCCGTCGCGACCGCCATAGGCATGTTCGGCCACGTTGTTCAGCGCTTCGGCCAGCACGAGTTCGGCCGTGATCCGGCGATCGGGGGCAAGATCCGCCAGAGGCGGGGCCGAGGCCAGGCTTTGCAGGACGGTGCGCACGGCGAAGGCATCCGTGCCGACGGCGCAGCGAAAGGTCATCTCGCGCCCCCGGCGTTCAGGTGGTCGCGTCATGTGCAAGCGCCGCCGCATGTGTCGGATGGATGGTGAAGATCGAATCCATCCGGGTCAGGCGGAACACCTTTTCCACCGCCGGCGTCAGGCTGGAAAGCTCCAGCAGCCGGTCCGGGCCCAGCAGTTTCTTCACCGCCACGATCGCCCCGAGGCCGCTGGAATCGAGGAACCTGACGTTCCCGAGATCCAGGACGACACGCGGCTCGCCGGTCTGGGTCAGGTCGCGCATCCTTTCCTTGAACTGGATGGCCGAGGCCGCGTCGATCCGGTCTTCCATCACCTCGATGGACAGGACCGTCGGCCAGGTCCGGGTTTGCATCTGCATGTCGGTCGCCCCTTGCTGCTTTGGCAGAAGGCTAGTCGCAAAGGGTTATCAAGCCGTAAGCATCAGTTCAGCTGGATGCTCAGCGGATAGCGGCCCTCGGCGAAATCGCCGAACAGTTCCGACAGGTCGGGATGATCCACCGGCTCGCCGGTCTCGTCGGGCACGAGGTTCTGTTCCGACACATAGGCCACATAGTAGCTTTGGTCGTTTTCGGCCAGCAGGTGATAGAAGGGCTGGTTCTTCGACGGCCGGCTTTCGGCGGGAATGTTCTCGTACCATTCCTGCGTGTTCGAGAAGATGGCATCGACATCGAAGACGACACCACGAAACGGGTGCTTCCGATGGCGGAGCACCTGGCCCAGATGATACTTGGCGCGGCTGGTCTGCATGCGTCCGACCTCGATCGTGCCATTTTATCCCCGCTCGCGGATTGTTGTCCACAGGCCTTGAGGCGAAGCGGAGGAAACAGTCTGTAACACTTTTCCCGACAGTCGGGCGGCCAGATCACGCGCCAGATCGCGGGTTTCTGATGTCCGGGCGCCCTCTTCCCCATTTCCACGCAGTGCCGGATCGGCTAGGTTAAAAAAAAAGAATGTGGCACGAGGGGCAGATGGGCAGGTTTCTCCGTGCGTCGATGCTGTTGATGTTCCTGGCATCCTGCGGGACCGGCGGCAACTTCTCGGCGCCAAGGCAACTGGACGACGCATGCGCGATCATCCGGGAACGCCCGCAGTATCTGCGCGCGATGGAGCGGACCGAGCGGCGCTGGGGCATTCCGGTGCATGTCCAGATGGCGACGATCTACCAGGAATCGAAGTTCATCGGCAATGCGCGGACCCCGCACCGCTTTGCGCTGGGCGTGATCCCGATGGGGCGGCAGAGCACGGCCTTCGGCTACAGCCAGGCGCTGAACGGCACCTGGGAGGAGTATCTGGACGGCCCGGGCCCGCGCCGAGCGCGCCGCGACGACATCGCCGATGCCACCGATTTCATGGGCTGGTACATGGATCAGTCCGCGCGATCGCTCGGGATCCCGAGGGACGACGCCGAGGCGCAGTATCTGGCCTATCACGAGGGGCGAACCGGCTTTGTCAACCGCACCTATCTGAACAAGCCCTGGCTGATCGATGTTGCGGCGGCCGTGGGGGATCGGGCCGAGATGTACCGCCAGCAACTGGCCCGCTGCCGCTAGCCGACCCGGAGGCGGCGCGATGCCGGCATGGATCGCGGGTGGGCTCCCGGCTAGTCGCCTTGGGCCTCGGTCTCGGCGCGGATGTCGAACAGGCGCGCGCCAAGGTTTCCGCCCTTGACCATCTCGCCCAGGATGACGGTGGTCTGCGCGCCGAGGTCGTCGGTGATCACCCATTGCCGCAGCGCGACCGGATCGGCGGTGAACACCAGCTCGATCGAGCCGTATTCCGGGCTCTCGGGGTCCTGCGCGCGCAGGCGTGTCGCGGTGCCGTCCGCGACATGGCCGACCACCATCTCGGCGCGCGCCAGGTCGATGTCCGCCGCCAGGATCAGGTTCAGCGGCGTGCGCCGCAGCGGATACTGCTCGGGCGGCTGGTTCGACTTCGGGTCGAAGATCGCCACCTGCTGGCCCCCGGCAATCACCAGGCTCCGGTCGGGCGGGTCATATTCGAACCGCGCCCGACCCGGCCGCTTGATGTAGATCTTGCCGGTCGAGATCGACCCGTCGGCGTTGATCTGGGTGAATTCCGCCTCGACCGTGCTCAGGCCGTTCAGATAGGCCGACAGCGTGTCAAGCGGGATGATCTCGGCCGTGGCGGGAAACGCCAGGCACAGGGCAAGCGGGGCCAGAAAGGCGGAGCGCAGGGTCATTGCCATGATATAACCGGCGCCGGGGCCGAATGCACCCCTCCGCATCCGGTTCTCGCGCGGACGTGGCCCTGGCGTGAGGGCGCGTGAGGCGAACGAAGGCGCTGCCCGGGATCAGGCGTACCGGCAGCCGGTGTCGCCGGTGGGCGCCTGCCGGGCTGCCGCGGCGGCTGGCCGAACCGGCGCGAGCGACGACGCGCGGCGGACAAGCACCACCGGCCGCTCGGCTGCGGGTTGCGCCGGCGACAGCGCCGCCAGCCAGTCCTGCGCCGAACGGTGGCGGGCGGCGGGCAGCAGGGCCATGGCCCGGTCGATGCTTTCCAGAAAGCCGCGCGGATAGTCCGGCACGCTTGCAGCCAGCGGCCGACAGGGGTCGGGGCGGGCCGCCGCGAAGGCCGCCATCCGGTCCTGCGCGCCGGGCGGGACGGAACCGGCGATCAGATGGTATAGCGAGGCGCCCAGGGCATAAAGATCGCTCGTCTGGTCCAGCAGGCCATCGGGCTGATACTGCTCCTGGGGCGAATAGCCATCCTTGACCACGCGCGGCCCGCCATAGCTGCGGCGGGCCGCCGTCGCCTGCGTGCGGGCGGCCCCGAAGTCGATCAGCACCGGTTCGACGTCCGGGGTGACGAAGATGTTGTCGGGCGAGATGTCGCAGTGCAGCAGGCCCTTGCCATGGATGCACCCGACGGCCGCGATCAGCTTGCGCGCGACCGCGACGATCTGGCCCTGCGACAGGCGCGCGGCCCCGTCCTCGAGCATATCCAGCAGATCGCGTCCGGCGATATGGTCCAGCGCCAGATAGGCGGTGCCGTTCTCCAGGAAAACCTGATGCAACTGCACGATGTTGGGATGCGGCAGCATCGAGAGCATGTGCGCCTCGTTCAGAAAGCAGGCGCGCACCTGTTCGAGCCAGGCCAGGCTTTCGGGCGTCCGGGGTTTCACCTCGGACCCTTCGCGGCGGCAGATCGCCGCGGGAAAGCACTCCTTGATCACCACGTCCCGGCCAAGGCTGTTGCGCGCCAGATAGATGATCCCGAAGCCGCCGCCGTTCAGCGACCGGATGATCCGGTATTCGCCGTTCAGCAGCCGCGCGTCCGGGGCCAGCTCATCCGCCGCGGCAATGTCGATTTCCGGACCTGACCATGCATCGAGAGCCATCGCGTGCAGCACCCCACTTCATCACCGCCGGGCCGGATTTCAACCCTCGGCGGTTCAGGGCTACATCGCTCAACCTTCGATTGCAATCCGATTCGGGCGAGATTGCGGCAATTTTATGTTTTCCGCGCCGCGCTGGCCGGTCGGCAGGGCGATGCCCTTCAGCTTTCAATATGGTTCAGCCGGTCGCCCGCGCAAGGGTTGCGCTGCGGTGGTTTCCGGCCCCCCCCGTTCCTGCCCCTCCCGTTCGAGCCCCCGTTCCGGGCCCCCGTTCCGGCCCGCACCGCGGCGGGATCAGGCCTCGGGGACCAGGATCTCCCGCTTGCCGACATGGTTGGCGCGGGTGACCACGCCTTCGTCCTCCATCTGTTCGACCAGCCGCGCGGCCTTGTTGTACCCGATCCCAAGCTTGCGCTGGATGTAGCTGGTCGAGCATTTGCGGTCGCGCGCGACGATGGCGACGGCCTGGTCGTACAGCGCATCGTCCGGCGCCTCGCCCGAGCCAAGGCCGAGGACGGTGTCGATGTCCGAGGCGACCTCGTCCTCCGGTCCCTCGACGACGCCCGACATGTAGACGGGCGGGCCGAACGATTTCAGGTGGTTGACGATCTCCTCGACCTCCTCGTCGCTGACGAAGGGCCCGTGGATCCGGGTGATCCTGGCGCCGTTGCCCATGTAGAGCATGTCGCCCATGCCCAGCAACTGCTCGGCGCCCTGTTCGCCCAGGATCGTCCGGCTGTCGATCTTGCTGGTCACCTGGAAGGAGATCCGGGTCGGGAAGTTGGCCTTGATCGTGCCGGTGATCACATCGACGCTGGGGCGCTGGGTGGCCATGATCAGATGGATTCCGCTCGCCCGTGCCATCTGCGCCAGGCGCTGGATGCAGGCCTCGATCTCCTTGCCCGCGACCATCATCAGATCGGCCATCTCGTCGACGATGACGACGATGTAGGGCAGGGTGACGGGGGCGAATTCCTCGGTCTCGAAGACCGGATCGCCGGTTTCGTCGTCGAAACCGGTCTGGATGGTGCGCCGGAACATCTCGCCCCTGGCCAGCGTCTCGCGCACGCGGCCGTTGAAGCCCTCGATGTTGCGCACGCCCATCTTCGACATCTTGCGGTAGCGCTCCTCCATCTCGGAGACGACCCATTTCAGCGCGACGACGGCCTTCTTCGGGTCGGTGACCACGGGCGACAGCAGATGCGGGATGCCGTCATAGACGGAAAGCTCCAGCATCTTCGGGTCGATCATGATCAGCCGGCATTCCGCGGGGGAAAGCTTGTAGAGCAGCGAGAGGATCATCGTGTTGATCGCGACCGACTTGCCCGACCCCGTGGTCCCGGCGATCAGGAGATGCGGCATCTTGGCGAGGTTCGCGACCACGGGCTCGCCGCTGATGTCCTTGCCCAGTGCCAGCGGCAGGCGCATCTGGCTGTCGCCGAAGTCGCGTGCAGCCAGGATCTCGCGCAGGACCACCTTCTCGCGTTGCGCGTTGGGCAGTTCGATCCCGATCACCGACCGGCCCGGCACGGTCGAGACGCGCGCGGACAGGGCCGACATCGACCGCGCGATGTCGTCGGCCAGGCCGATCACGCGCGACGCCTTCAGGCCCGGGGCGGGTTCCAGCTCGTACATGGTGACCACCGGGCCCGGGCGGACCGCGGTGATCTCGCCCTTGACCCCATAGTCGTCGAGCACGCTTTCCAGCATGCGGGCGTTCTCCTCCAGCGCCTCGTCGGACAGCCGGGTCCGCTGGACGGCGACGGGGCCGGACAGCAGGCTGAGCGGCGGCAGCTCGTAGGCCGGGGCGGCATCCTCGAAGCGCAGCGCGGGCTGCGTCTCGGCCACCGCCTGGCGCGAGGGAAGCGGCTTGCGGGCCGCATGCTGCACGACGGCCCGGCGGTCGGTCGCGACCGCCAGCAGCCGCGAGGGCGGCGGCCCGTCATCGGCCAGCGCGTCATCGGCCAGCGCGTCGTCCGCCTCCCAGGGGGCGTTCTCGGCGAACAGGTTCACCGGCCCGGCGGCATCCGGATCGGCATCGGGATCGGTGTCGGGATCAGCATCCGGATCGGTGACCGTCTGGGCCCAGCCCTGGGCGACCGCGACGCGCCGCAGTCCGGGGGCCGCAGCCGGGCGCGCAGCGCCAGCTGCCGCTACGCCGACTGCCAGCGCGCGAAGGGCCGGTCCGCCAGCCGCCGCTGCGGGCGGCCGCATGACCGGCGGCTCGATCCGGGCGGCGGGCGGAAGGGCCGGCGCGGGGGTCGGCCGGATGGGCAGGGGAACGGCCAGCGGATCGGTGAGGGGATCGGCCACCCGCTGCCCGCGGCTGCGGATCACGTCCGAGATGCGCGCCCTGATCCGCTCGTCGCCGGGCAGCGCGGCGTTCAGGGCAGCGGCTGGCGGCGGGTCCGTCCGTTCGGGCTGCGCGTCGTTGGCGCGGCGCAGGCGGGCCAGAAAGCTTGGCTTCTCGCGCGGGACGGGCGCGGCCGGGGGCTGGCCGACCGGCGCGGTCCGGGCGGCGGGAAAGGCGCCGCGCGAGGGGGTGGCGCGCAGCGGCTCGGGCGTCATCGCCCCGGTCACCGGCGGCAGGCTCCGGCGCAGGCCCGCCGCCTCGCGCGGCGCCGCCTCGCCCTGGCGGCGCGCGCGGGCCTGGACCGCGCGCGCGCCCCGGCCCAGGCCGGAGGCCGCCGTCGCATAGCCCATCACCGTCCCCACGAGCAGGAACCGGCCGATCGCGCGCAATTCCGCCGTGTCGAAGCCGGTGACGTAAAGCACCATCGCGATCAGCCCGACGAAGGTCAGCAGCGCCACCAGCCGCAGCGCGAACCCCGCCGAGCCCGGCACGATGCCGATCAGCGACCCGAGGACGGTGTCGCCGAACAGCCCGCCAAGGCCGAAGCCGTGCGCCCAGGCCTCGCCCGGCACCAGGGTTGCCGCGTGAACGGCGGCGAAGGCGACCGCGATCACCGCAAAGACCACCCGGCCAAGCGCCCGCTCGCCCCCCCGGTGGGCGACGAACCGCACGCCCCAGGCCGCGAAGATCACCGGGATCGCCCAGGCGCCCAGGCCGATCAGGATCGTCAGGGTCGAGGCGACCGCCGCCCCGAAGCGCCCCAGAAGGTTGCGCGCCGGCTCCTCGGTCGCAACCATCCAGCCCGGATCGTCGGGCGAGTAGCTGCCGAGGATCAGCGCGAAGACCGTGGCCACTGCCAGCAGCACCAGCCCCAGCAGCTCGCGGCCCCGGCGTTCCAGCATCGCCTGCGTGCCCCGGTCCAGAAGCGGATCGCGCTGCCGTGCCTGATAGGATGCCATCCGTCCCTCACCCGTATAGGCAGTCGCGGAGCATGGTCAGCCCGCGCTGCGTTTCCTGCGGCGCGGCGACCAGCGCCACGCGAATGTATCCGCGGCCGGGGTTCTCGCCGCCGACCTCGCGCGCCAGATAGGCGCCGGGCAGGACCCGCACCCCCGTCTCGCGCCACAGCTTCAGCGCCGCCGCCTCGCCGTCCTCGACCGGCAGCCACAGGAAGAACCCGCCCTCCGGGGACCGGAAGCCCGGCAGGCCGCCGAACAGCCCCTCGGCCGCCGCGATCTTGCCCTGATAAAGCCCGCGCGAGGCCAGGACATGCGCCTCGTCCTGCCAGCAGGCCTCGGCCACCTTCTGCAACGGCAGCGGCAAGGGCGCCCCGGCAAAGGCGCGCAACTGGCGCAGGCGGGCCGTCGTCCCGGGCCCCGCGGCGACGAAACCCGAGCGCAGGCCCGGCAGGTTCGACCGTTTCGACAGCGAATGGAACACGACCGCCCGCTCGGCATCGGCCCGCTCGGCCGCGGCCACCTGCAAGAGGCCGGGCGGCGGGGCGTGGTGCCAGATCTCGCAATAGCATTCGTCGGCGAGGATCTTGAAGTCGTGCTTCTCGGCCAGCGCCAGAAGGTCGGCGAGATAGGCCCGCGACGCCACCGCGCCCTGCGGGTTCGCGGGCGAGCAGATGTAGGCAAGGGCTGTGCGGTCGAGCACCTCGGCCGGCAGGCTGGCGTAGTCGGGCAGGAACCCGGTCGAGGCGGTGGCGGGGACATAGACCGGTTCCGCCCCCACGGCCAGGGCCGCGACGGCGTAGACCTGGTAGAACGGGTTCGGCATCAGCACGACCGGGCGCTTGCCGCGCTTGGTCTCGGGGCAAAGCGCGATGGCGGCGTTGAACAGACCTTCGCGCGTGCCGTTCAGGACCATCAGACCGGCCTGCGGCACGGTCACGCCGTAGCGCCGGGCGATCCAGGCCGCGATGGCGGCCAGAAGCTCGGGCGTGCCGTCGTTCGGGGGGTAGTCGCCGAAACCGGCGAGGTTTTCCGCCAGGATCGGGCCGACGAAATCGGGCATCGGGTGGCGCGGCTCGCCGATGGTCATGGCGATGGGCGCGCCGCCCGGGTCATGCGCGTCCAGAAGCTTCCGCAGACGCGGAAACGCATAGTCCGGCAGGTTTGAAAACCGCTCGGGGAACGCCATTGCTGCCTCAAGTTCGGGGTCTGACCGCCCCATTTGCCGGAACGATAGCCAGTCGCAGGCGCGAGGTCCAGAAAAACCTGACCGCACACGGGGTTGCCCGCGGCGGGCTGTGGCTTTTCCGCCGGCGCGCCGACCAGCGCGAAGGCCGGCCAGCGCGAAGGCCGGGCACCCGCCGAAATCCTGCCGAAAGCGCCAGTCGCCTACAGCGCGATGGACGCCGTCGCCGCGCCCAGCCGTCCCTGCCCGGGACAGACCCGAAGCCGGGCCCCGTCCTGCCCCAGCACCCGCACCTCGAGGATGGCGCCTTCGGGCTGGTCGGCGGCAAAGGAAGCCTCGGCGAACCCCTCCGTCCGCCCCATGCGCGGCCCCTCGGTCAGCACCCGGTGGACGCGCCCGACCTGCGCCTCCAGATGCCGCCGCAACGCGGCCTCGCCCGCCGCCCTGAGGCGCGCCGCCCGCGCCTTCACCTCGGCCCCCGGAACCCGTGGCATCCGCGCCGCCGGCGTGCCCTTGCGGGGCGAGAAGGGAAAGACGTGCAGGAACGTCAGCCCGCAGGCATCGACCAGGTCGAGCGAGCGCTGGAACATCGCCTCGGTCTCGGTGGGGAACCCGGCGATGATGTCGGCCCCCAGGACCATCCCGGGTCGCAGGGCGCGGATCTCGGAACAGAACCGGATCGCGTCGTCGCGCAGATGCCGCCGCTTCATCCGCTTCAGGATCAGGTCGTCGCCTGCCTGCAACGACAGGTGCAGGTGCGGCATCAGCCGGGGTTCGGTCGCGATCGCCTCGATCAGGGCCGGGTCGGCCTCGATGCTGTCGATGGAACTGATCCGCAGCCGGGGCACCGAAGTCAGCTTCAGGATGCGCCGCACGAGGTCGCCAAGACGCGGCGCTCCGGGCAGGTCGGCCCCCCAGGAGGTCAGGTCGACCCCCGTCAGCACCACCTCGTTGAAGCCCCGGTCCACCAGCCGGCCGATCTGCTCGACCACCACCCCCGCCGGGACCGAGCGCGAATTGCCCCGGCCATAGGGAATGATGCAAAAGGTGCAGCGATGGTCGCAGCCGTTCTGGACCTGAACATAGGCCCGGTGCCGGCCGAACCCGTCGATCAGATGCCCCGCCGTCGCGCGCACCGACATGATGTCGTCGACCTGCACCCGCTCGGTCGCGCCGATCAGATCGGGCGCGGCCAGCCCGGCCCAGGTCGCGGCCTGCATCTTGGCGTGGTTGCCCACCACGTGGGCGACCTCGGGCATGGCGGCAAAGGTCTCCGGTTCCGTCTGCGCCGCGCAGCCGGTCACGATCACCGGCACCCCGGGATGCGCGCGCGCGAGCCGGCGGATTTCCTGCTTGGCCTTGCGCACCGCTTCGGCGGTCACGGCGCAGGTGTTCACCACCACGGCACCCGACAGGCCCGCGGCGGCGGCAAGCTCCTGCATCGCTTCCGTCTCATGGGCGTTCAGACGGCAGCCGAGCGTGGCGAACACCGGCGCATTCATCGGTGGGCCGCGATGTAGTCGGCCAGAAGCACCCCGTCGAAGACGCGCGCCACCGGGCCGGTCAGCCAGACGCCATCGGCGCGCCAGTCGACCTCGAGGATCCCGCCGTCGGCCTCGATCACGACTTGCCGGCCGGTCATTTGGCGCAGATGGGCCGCAACCGCCGTCGCGCAGGCGCCCGAGCCGCAGGCCAGGGTGATGCCGGTGCCGCGCTCCCAGACCCGCATCCGCAGGCGGCAGGGTGCGACCAGCGCCGCAAACTCGACATTGGTCCGCTGCGGGAACAGGGGATCGTGCTCGGTCACCGGGCCAAGCCGCGCGAGGTCGACCGCCTCGGCATCGGCAACGAAGCGGATGCAATGCGGATTTCCCATCCCCACGGCCGCCGGATCGCCGGGCAGCGGCAGGTGAAGCGGGTCGACCGCGTGCGACAGCGGGATGCTGGCCCAGTCGAGCTGCGGCTGGCCCATGTCGACCCAGACCTGACCGTTCGGCCGGCGCTCGGCCCGCAGCACCCCGCGCGCGGTGGCCAGGGTCAGCCGGTCGCCTGCCCGCCCCGACATCGGCCCCGACATCAGCAGATCGGCCACGCAGCGGGTGGCATTGCCGCAGGCCCCGGCCTGGCTGCCATCGCGGTTCCAGAACACGAGGCCGCAGTCGGCGCCCTCGGCTTGCGCGCCCTCGGCGTCGGTGATCTCGGCCAGTTGGTCGAAGCCCACGCCCCGGTTGCGGTCGCCAAGCGCGCGCGCCAGGGCCGGCGTGATCGCCGAGGCGCGTCCGCGCCGGTCGATCACCACGAAATCATTGCCCGCCCCGTGCATTTTCACGAACGGCAGGCCGGTGGGTGGGATGCTGTCCTTCATGCGCCGCCTATACGCCCGCCGCGCCGGTTTTGAAAGCCGCTCCGCGCTTTTGCACTTGACCCTCAGGTGACGCTTGCCTAAGCAGCCGTTTCGTGGGGCCGGTAGCTCAGTTGGTAGAGCAGCTGACTTTTAATCAGCGGGTCACAGGTTCGAATCCTGTCCGGCTCACCACACCTGCCATCTCCCGCCCCCGAGCCCGCCTCCGAGCCCGCCCGACGCTTCAGATCATCCGAATGGTTTCCTTGCCCACCGCAAGCACATAGCCGCGCCGGGCGATGGTCTTGACCAGAAGCTCGCTGACCAGCTGGTTGCCCAGCGTGTCGCGCAGCCGTTTCACCCGCGTCGCCCCCGCCGCCTCGTCGCAATCGGCCTCGTTGCGGCCCGAGATCACCGCCTCGATCTGCGCGCCGGTCAGCACCTCGTCGTCCATCCGCGCCTCGGCCAGCACGCTCAGCGTCTCGAGCGCGGCCTCGGTCAGCGCGAATTCCAGATCGTTGATGTAGACCGCCCGCGTCTCGCGGCTGATCATCAGGCTGGCGACCTGGATGCCCGAGCGCTGGATGGCCGAAATCCGGCGGTTGAGGGCGATGATCGTCACGAGAAACACCAGCGCGGCGATCAGCATGGCGGTCGAAAACACCAGCAGCACGAAGATCACCATCCGGTAGCTGGTCAGCACCTCCTGGAACGAGGTGCCGGACTGGGCCAGGATTTCCAGCAGCTTGATCTCGGCCCGGTCGGTCAGATCGTCGTTCTCGACGAAGAGCCGCTCGACCTTGGCGTTGAAGGCGTTCGCGTCGGGCAGGTTCAGGAACAAGATCAGCGCCGCGCCGAGCAGGATCAGGACGATGGCGGAAATTCCGGCGGCAACCACCCGGTTGCCGGCCCTCAGGCTTTCAGAAGCGGAGGAAATGGTCGTCGGCACTCGCCTTCCTTTCTGCAAGTCCTTCCGGACCGAACGTAGACAGGACGTGCAGCAGCGTCCAGCCGCCCGCCGCAAGACGTGGTGCAAGTTCGACTTCGGCGGCTTCGGGCGAGCAATTGCCTTCCGAGACCTGCGCCACGCCATAGCGCAACTGCAACGGGTCGTCCTGCTTGGCCTTGTAGTCGGCGTAACACTCGGCCGCCGCGGGCCCGGCAAGGGCCAGCGCAAGCGCAGTCGTGACGAGAAGTCTTTTCATGATCCGGCTCCGGAGCAGAGGCTGCTCGATCCTGGCGGCAGGATGCCAGCGCGCCGTGTGATATTCAATATCATCGCGGTCCTGGCAGCGCGCATATCGGATGGCAGCGCGCCCTGTCGGGCCGGTTATCGGCTAGCAGCGGGCCGATATTGCTTACGCCGCCGGCGGGCGCCGAGAGTTGGCCGACGGTACCGCGCAGCCAAGGCCTGCGGGCCGGACCGATGAGAGCATAGCGCAACAGGAGGCCCGCATGTCGACCGACCCGCACGGCAAGGTTCGCCGCATCCCCCGGCACGGCATTGCCGAAAGCACCGTCTCGACCCGCAGCTTCGGCGGCTGGATCACCGGGGGGGCCCTCGTTCTCGCGCTCGTCCTCGGCGCTGCGATGCCGGTGCGGGCCGACCAGAGGGATGATCTCGTCAAGGGCGTCATCGCGGCCCTGGTGGTCGGCGCGATCATCAACGAGCTGGACCGCGGCGATCCTGGTCCCGCACCGGTCAGGCACAAGCGCGTGCCGGCCGTCTGCGCGATCTCGATCGACGGCGCCGAACGTTCGGTCACGCTCTTTGCCGAAAGCTGCCTGCGGCGCGAAGGCGTCGATCACCGCCTGCCGCGGGGCTGCGCCAACACGGCCCGCATCTTCGGCCGCGAAGACCGGGTCTATTCGGCCGGCTGCCTGCGCGACGCGGGGTTCCGCATCCCCCGCCGGGGCGGGTCGTGACGGCCGCAGCGACCGGGCGGGGACGCGCCCTGCGGGCCTTGAGCCCGGCCCCCGTCCACACCCGGGGGGCGAGAGGGTGAGCAGCTCTCGCCCCCCCCTTCTGCCGGGGCGGTTTTCGCGCTATGGCCGGGGCGATGGCCCGACCCTGTCCCGACTTCAGCCATGAGATGGCCGTGCTTGTCCGGGGTGCCCTGCGGGTCGCCGGTGTCGACGAGGTCGGGCGCGGCCCGCTCGCGGGGCCGGTCACCGCAGCGGCCGTCCGGCTGGACCCGGCGCGCATCCCCGCCGGGCTGGCCGATTCAAAGACCCTGACCGCGGCCCGTCGCCGGGCGCTTGCCGCCGAGATCACCGCCCTGGCCGAGGTCAGCATCGCCCATGCCAGCGTCGCCGAGATCGACCGGCTGAACATCCTGCGGGCCAGCCATCTTGCGATGGAGCGCGCCGTGGCCGGCCTTGCCGTCGATCATGTGCTGATCGACGGCAATTGCGTCCCGCGCGGGCTGTCCTGCGGCGCGACCGCCATCGTCAGCGGCGATGCGCGCAGCCTCTCGATCGCGGCCGCGTCCATCGTGGCCAAGGTGGCGCGCGACCGGATCATGGTGGATTTGGCGCAACAGCACCCCGGCTATGGCTGGGAGGCAAATGCCGGTTATCCGACCGCGGCGCATCTGGCGGCCCTGCGAAATCTTGGCGTGACCCCTTGGCATAGACGTTCGTTCAGGCCCGTCCACCACATATTGTATCAAGCGAATTCTATAAGTCGTTGATTCAATAAAGAATTTGACGTCGAATCATCCGTGACTCATCCTTTGGCACAAGATCGGCACCCTGGATGATGCCGAGCAAGAGGCAGAGAATGGCGACGAGAACGGCTCCGGCGGCGGACAGGCTGCCGCGCAACCAGATTCTGGCGGGAGACTGTGTCGAGGCGATGCTGGCCCTGCCCGCCGCCAGCGTCGATCTGATCTTTGCCGACCCGCCCTACAATCTGCAACTGAAGGGCGCCTTGCACCGCCCCGACAACTCGCTTGTCGATGCGGTGGACGACCACTGGGACCAGTTCGCCAGTTTCGCCGCCTATGACGCGTTCACCCGTGACTGGCTGGCGGCGGCCAGGCGCCTGCTGAAGCCGAACGGCGCGATCTGGGTGATCGGCAGCTATCACAACATCTTCCGGCTGGGCGCCGAGCTGCAGAACCAGGGCTTCTGGCTTCTGAACGACGTGGTCTGGCGCAAGTCGAACCCGATGCCGAACTTCCGCGGCAAGCGGCTGACCAATGCGCACGAGACGCTGATCTGGGCCAGCCGCGACGAGGCAGCGAAATACACCTTCAACTACGAGGCGCTGAAGGCCCTGAACGACGGCCTCCAGATGCGGTCGGACTGGGTGATCCCGCTTTGCACCGGCCACGAGCGGCTGAAGGACGAAAACGGCGACAAGGCGCATCCCACGCAGAAGCCCGAGGCGCTTTTGCACCGGATCATCCTCGCGACGACGAACCCGGGCGACCTGGTGCTGGACCCGTTCTTCGGCACCGGAACCACCGGGGCCGTGGCAAGGATGCTGGGCCGCGATTTCATCGGCATCGAGCGCGAGGCGGCCTATCGCCGCGTCGCAGCCGACCGCATCGCGCGCGTCCGGCGCTTTGATGCCAGCGCGCTGGCGGTCACGGGCTCGAAGCGCGCCGAACCGCGCGTGCCCTTCGGCCAGGTGGTCGAGCGCGGCATGCTGCGCCCGGGCGAAGAGCTTTTCGGCCTCGGCAACCGCCACAAGGCCAAGGTCCGCGCCGATGGCACGCTGATTGGCAATGACGTGAAGGGGTCGATCCACCAGGTCGGCGCCGCGCTGGAAGGCGCGCCAAGCTGCAACGGCTGGACCTACTGGCATTTCAAGCGCGACGGCAAGCTGGTGCCGATCGAAATCCTGCGCCAGCAGATCCGCGCCGAGATGGAGGCCGACGGCAGCCGACCCCACTGAAAGTGCCTTGCACGCCTGTCCCCGGGACCGCCCTGGGGACACCTGCCCCGCCGTGAGGTCACGGCGGGGCTTTTTCAGGCCGCGCGAAAGACCCAGATCCGCATCGCCAGATAGCTTGCGAGCGGCACCGCGACCGCCACCACCGCCATCGCGACCGCAAGACCGAGGCCAAGCCGGGCGGTGACCAGCCAGACCGTGCCGCTGCTGGCCAGAAGGCCCAGAACCGCCAGGGCGACAAAGCGCAGGAATTGCCGGCCGGACCGCAGGTCGGCCCCGAAGGTCACGCGGGCATGCCCGAGATAGGAAAACGTGACGGCCGCACCGAAGCCCGCGACATTCGCCATCTGCGCCGAGACGGGCAGCGCCGCCGCCACGCCCAGCGCCGTCAGCACATGCACCAGCGTGGCGATCCCGCCAATGCCCGCAAAACGCAGCAACCGGGCCGGCATGCCCGGTCTCACGCCTTTTCCAGCACGGCGGCCAGCGACAGCCCGACCGGCAGCCGAAGCCGGCCGATCAGATGCCGCTCGAGGGCGAAGATGCGCGTCAGAGCGGCATTCACCAGGCCGGAGGGCATGGTATCGTCGGGTGTCTGGCGCCCCGCCAGCCGCTTGACCGCGCGCGTCGTGACCGCCAGCGGAAAGAGGAAGAAGTTGAAATAGCTCGCGTAGCTGACCTTCAGCCCGGCCTGTGCCGCAACCCGGGCCAGGCTGGCGCGGGTGTAGCGGCGAAAATGGTGGTGGCGCTCGTCATGGCCGGACCAGAGCCAGGGGAAGGCCGGCACCGTGACCAGGATCCTGCCGCCCGGCGCCAGCCGATCCGCCAGCGCCGCCAGCGCCGCCGCGTCGGCTTCGACATGCTCGAGCACGTCGAAAAGGCCGATCAGGTCATAGCGGCGGTCGTCGAACGGCAGGTCGCCGGGCAGCGCGCCGAAGCGGATGTCGAGGCCGGATGTCACCGCGGCGCGCGCGCGCGCTTCCGCGTCGAATTCGAACCCGTCCACCTTGCCAAAGCCTTGCAGCATGCCAAGGTTCCCGCCGCTGCCGCACCCCGCCTCGAGGATCGCCGCCGGCCGTCGCGACAGCTGCCGCTCCACCAGGGCGGCGATGATCCGGCGTCGGGCCACGAACCACCAGTGCTCGGCCTCGAGCATCCGGTCATAGACCGTCCGCTCCATGGCTCAGCGCTCGGCCTGCGGGGCGAGGTGGTGCGAGCGCACGACGTAGAGCGGGCGCTGGCGGACCTCGGTGTAGATGCGCCCGACATATTCGCCGATGATCCCGAGCGCGAAGAGGTTCAGCCCCCCGAAGACCAGGATCAGGATCATGGTCGAGGCATAGCCGGGCACGTCGATGCCGAAGATCAGCGTGCGCGCAAACAGGAAGACCGAATAGGCCAGCGATACCGCAGCCATGATCACGCCGACCCAGGTCCAGATCCGCAGCGGCATGGTGGTCGAGGCAAAGATCGCGTCGAGCGCAAGCCTGGTCAGCTTCCAGTAGTTCCACCGCGTCGCGCCCGAGGCGCGCGCCGGGCGGTCGTAAGGCACCTCCTCGGTCTCGAAGCCGACCCAGGAGAAGATCGACTTGTTGCAGCGCGATCTTTCCCCCAGCTGGTTGATCACCCGCACGACCTCGCGGTCCAGCAGGCGGAAGTCGCCCACGTCGCGCGGGATCGGCTGTTCCGCCAGGGCGTTGAAGATGCGGTAGAACATGGCGGCCGATCGCGCCTTCAGCCAGCCGTCGCCATCGCGGCGGACGCGGCGGGCGTTGACGACCCTGGCGCCCGCCTGCCAGCGCGCGATCATCTGGGTGATCACCCCGGGCGGGTCCTGCAGGTCGACATCGAGCGGGATCACCGCATCGCCGGTCGCATGGTTCAGGCCGGCGAAAAGGGCCGCCTCCTTGCCGAAATTCCGCGACAGGTTGACCAGCGAGATGTCGCCGCGCTCTGCCGCCGCCGCCAGGATCACCCGCTCGGTCGCGTCCGTGCTGCCATCGTTCACGAAGAGGATGTCGAAACACGCGGTCGCGGCGTTCTGCGCGATGACCGTGGTCGCCTGGGTCAGGAAGGCGGCGATGCTGTCCTCTTCGTTGAAGACCGGCACGATCAGCGTGACCCGACGCCGGGGCTGCGGCGCGGAACTCTCGCGCTGCTCTGCGCCGAACGGAACGACGTCCGCCCCGATGTTCATCATCCCTGCTCCACCGCCGTGAATGCGCTGACTTGGCGTTTCCTGAGCGGCAAAAGTATGGCGCAGAATGGGTGATTGAAAGGAATCTGGCGTCACGCGCCGCGGGCCAGGCGGCCGGTGGGCGGCGTCGCGGACGCGGTGCCCGCGGCGGTTCCGAAGGTCGGGTTCCCGCGGCCGAAAGCCTAGGCAGCGACCGGGTTGCGCGCCTTGTTGTAGGGGTGCCAGTCCTTGATGTCGGGATAGTGCTGCTTGCGCCAGGCCTTGACGCGGGGGTTCATGATCCGCTTCCACAGCGGCGGCACCATGGCGGCGACGGTCATCAGCGGATAGCCCCGGGGCAGCAGCGGCGCCCGTTCCGCCGGGTAGGTCTGGAGCAGCGCAAAGCGCCGGTCGGGTTTGAAATGGTGGTCGGAATGGCGCTGGAGGTTGATCAGCAGCCAGTTCGACGCCCGGTGGTCGGCGTTCCAGCTGTGGTGCGGCATCACATGTTCGTACTTTCCCCCGCCCAGATGGCGGCGGGTCAGCCCGTAATGCTCGATGTAGTTGACAAGCTCCAGCTGCCAGACCGCGACGAAGGCCTGCGTCAGGAACAGCACCAGCCCGTATCCGCCGCCCAGGGCGACCGCCAGCGCCAGCATCCCGGCTTGCAGCGCGCCGTAGCGCCAGAACGGGTTCGACCGGTGGTGCCAGGGCAGGCCGCGCCGCGCCAGCATCGCCACCTCGGCCTTCCAGGCCGAGGGCGGGCAGGTGAGGAGCACGCGCGGGAAGAAGCGATGGAATCCCTCGTTGTAGCGTGCGGTCACCGCGTCGCGCGGGGTGCCGACATGGATGTGGTGCACGCGCAGATGTTCCGAGCGGAAATGCCCGTAGAGGACGCTTGCCAGCAGAAGGTCCGCGAGCCAGCGCTCGAGCCTGGATTTCTGGTGCATGAGTTCGTGGCTGTAGGTGATGCCGATGGTCCCGGCGACGATACCCATGCCGAAGAAGAGGGCGAGGCTCTCGCCCAGGTCGAGATGCGCCGCGCGGGGAACGTACCAGAGCATCCCGCCCAGGAGCGCGAACTGGATCGGAAACCAGACCAGCGTCAGCAGGCGATACGGCGTCAGCCGGTCGTCGGGGGTCGCAGGGTCCGGGTTGCCGGTGTTGCGCCCGGTCAGCGCATCGAGCAGCATGAAGAGGCCCCAGGCAGCGAGCGGCATCAGCGCGACCGTCCAGCCGCCATGCAGCATGCCGACCACCGCCAGCGGCGGCAGGCCGAGGGACGACCAGAAGGGCAGGGCATGGGGCAGCTTGTCCATGGCGCCATCCTAGCCGAAAGCGGCGCGGCCTCAAGCCTCGAGGACCTCCCGGGCCAGGTCCCAGGCCTTGCGCATGAGCGTGGGCAGGTCGGCGGGGCGGAAGTCGGCGCGCGCCAGCCACTGGCCGCGCCGGACGGGGCCGTCGATCCGGGCGACCATCACCTGCAGGATCAGGTGGAAATGGGTGAAGCTGTGGCGCAGCTCGCCCGCCGCGCGCCAGTCGGCCTCGGCCGGCGCGGGGCCGCCGTTGCCATCCCAGCCGTCGCCCGGCAGCCCCAGCATCCCGCCCAGCAGGCCCCGCCCGGGCCGCCGTTCCAGAAGCACCGCCCCGTCCCGGTGACCAAGCCAGACGGTGCCCCGCCGCAGCGGCTTTTCCGCCCGGGGCGCCTTGCGGGGCAGCTCGGCCTCGACCCCGGCGGCGCGGGCGAGGCAGGCATGGCCCCAGGGGCAGATGCCGCAGGCGGGACGGCGCGGGGTGCAGATCGTGGCGCCGAGATCCATGACCGCCTGGGCATGGTCGCCGGGCCGGGTCGCGGGTGTCAGGCCCAGGGCCAGGGCGACAAGTTCGGGCTTGGCCGCCGGCAGCGGGGTCGCCACGCGGTAAAGCCGCGCCATCACCCGCTCGACATTGCCGTCGACCACGGTCGCGGCCTCGTCATGGGCGATGGCGGCGATGGCCGCGGCGGTGTAGGGCCCGATCCCCGGCAGGGTCAGCAGTCCCGCGCGCGTCTGCGGGAACCGCCCGTCATGGTCGGCGACCACGGCGCGCGCGCATTTCAGCAGGTTGCGGGCGCGGGCGTAATAGCCGAGGCCGGCCCATTCGGCCATCACCTCGGCATCCGGGGCGGCGGCGAGGGACACGACATCCGGCCAGCGCGCGGTGAAGCGGCGGAAGGGGTCGCGCACCGCCGCCACGGTGGTCTGCTGGAGCATCACCTCGGACAGCCAGACGCGGTAGGGATCGGGGCGGATGCCATTGCGGCGGTCCTCGGGCGCGACGCGCCAGGGCATGGCGCGGGCATGGCGGTCGTACCATGCCAGAAGCTGGTCGCCGAGGGATTCGGGGTCGGGCCGCATCCCGGCGAGGATAGCGGCAGGGGCGGGCGCGGCCAGAGGGTCTTTCATCCCCGCGTCACGCAATCTTTATGCCCCCGGGTCACAGGTGGCACTGGCGGCGCGGTGCGGGTCGGATAGAATAGGCGCCAGGACAAGGACGCCATGGCCCGCACATCCCTGCCAGCACCGAGCCCGACCCGCCGCCGGCGGGGCTTCGAGCCCGCGGCCGGCCTGGTCAAGGATCCCCTGCGCGCCGCGGGCGAGGCGCGCGGGTTCGCCGTCCCGCGCCTCTTGACCCATTGGGCCGAGGTGGCGGGGGCGGATCTGGCCGCCAGGACGCGGCCGGTGAAGATCGGCTATGGCCGGGACGGGTTCGGGGCGACGCTGACGCTGCTGGTGCGCGCCTCCGAGGCGCCGATGGTGCAGATGGCGCTGCCCCACCTGAAGGACCGGGTGAACGCCGTCTATGGCTATGCCGCCGTGGCGCAGATCCGCCTGACGCAGACCGCGCCGACCGGGTTCGCCGAAGGCCGCGCCGATTTCTCGCCGGCGCCCGGGCCCGTCCCGCCGACGCCGCCCGACCCGGCCGTGGTGGCCGAGGCGGCGGCGGTGGCCGCAGGGATCGCCGACCGGGGCCTGCGGGTCGCGCTTGAACACCTGGGGCAAAACATCTTAACTCGATCCCGATCCTGACGGGCCCGCATGACAAAGGACGCCGAGCGATGCTGAAACTGAACCGCCGGGCGCTGATCGCCCTTGCCGCCGCGATGGCTGCCGCGCCGGCCTTTGCGCAGGAGGCCGCCCCCGCCCCCGCCGCGGTCGAGGTGGGCGATTTCTCGCTCGGCTCGCCGGATGCGCCGGTGAAGATCGTCGAATACGCCAGCTTTACCTGCCCGCACTGCGCCACCTTCCACGAGGCGGTGTTCAAGAACCTCAAGCGCGACTACATCGACACCGGCAAGGTGCATTTCACCCTGCGCGAGGTCTATTTCGACCGTTTCGGCCTTTGGGCGGCGCTGGTCGCGCGCTGTGGCGGCGACATGCGCTATTTCGGGATCGTGGCGATGCTGTTCGAACAGCAGGCCGAGTGGACGGCCGCGGATGATCCGATGCAGGTGCTGGCCAACCTGCGGACCATCGGCCTCACGGCCGGGCTGGACGGTGCGGCGATCGACGCCTGCCTGAATGACGAGGCCAAGGCCCAGGCGATGATCGCGCGGTTCGAGACGAACATGGCGGCGGACGGGGTCGAGGGCACGCCGACGGTGTTCGTGAACGGGACCAAGCATCCCAACATGAGCTATGCCGACCTGAAGGCGATCATCGACGCCGAACTGGCTGGGTAAGATGCCTGCCCCCCTCGACGGCATCCGCGTCATCGAACTGGCGCGGATCCTCGCCGGGCCCTGGGCCGGGCAGGTTCTGGCCGATCTCGGTGCCGAGGTGATCAAGGTCGAGGCCCCCGAGGGCGACGACACCCGCCGCTGGGGGCCGCCGTTCCTCGAGGCCGGGGGAGAGCGGACCGCCGCCTATTTCCACGCGACCAACCGCGGCAAGCGCGGGGTCACCTGCGACTTTCGCACGCCGGAGGGGCAGGCGGACGTCCGGCGCCTGGTCGCGGATGCCGATGTGGTGATCGAGAACTTCAAGGTCGGGGGGCTGGCGAAATACGGGCTGGACTGGCCGTCGCTGCGCCGGGTGAACCCGAGGCTGGTCTACTGCTCGATCACCG
>Ga0136707_1000012_pt1 | contig 25867 bp, 34 predicted proteins | sample 4C3metaG_FD_101397 | JGI IMG/M metagenome (GOLD analysis project Ga0136707, IMG submission 101397) | Freshwater bacterial and archeal communities from Indian Creek, Illinois, USA - 4C3 metaG | ecosystem: Environmental > Aquatic > Freshwater > Unclassified | place: USA: Indian Creek, Illinois...
CCCATGTCCTGGGCGGGGGTGTTGATCAGGTCGCGGGTCAGCACCTCGCCCTCAGCCATCGCGAGCAGGCGCGGGGGGTCGAGGCCCTCGGGGCAGACCAGCCGCGGGGCGGGCGGGCGCTTGCGGCCGGGGCGGTAGCGGTCGAAGCGATAGCCCGCGAGCAGCCAGCCCAGCGCCGCCTCGGTCTTTTCGGGGTCGGTCAGCGGGTCGGCGAGGGGGCCGGTCAGCGCCCAGTCGCCCGGCGGCAGGGCGGCGAGGGTCTTGACCAGCCCGAACCGCTGGCGCCGCCGGGCCTCGGCCGTGCCGAGGCCGACGACGGCCGCCCCGATGCCGCCCGCCCCGATGCCGCCCGCCACTTCGGGCAGCAGGCGCAGCTCGCCGAGACCGGCCTCGAACCCGGCCAGCCAGTCCGCCCAGGCCGCGCCCGGACCGGCGAGGAAAGGCGCCAGCGCCTCGGCCCGGACGACATGCAGGGGGCGCGCCCTGGCCGGGTCGGCGGCAAACGCGAGGCTGTGGGACGGCGTCATGTCTGGCTCGATCGCTACGGCACGAGGGGGCGTTCCGGGGTGGATTCCGATCTAGTGCCGCAGGAACCTGGGGTCCCGCAAGCCCGGCGGTCCGAAGCCGCCGGATCGGTCAACAAAATCCGGCAATTGCAGCCATTGGCCGCCGCCATGGCGCAGGTGGCTTGCGGACCGCTCTGCCCTTGATTGCCGAGCTGCGGGGTCGATCAACCGATGGTCGAGCCCCGGCGCGACTCGATCCGCGACTCGATCCCGGCTCGGGCGCGGCTCGGGCGCGAAACCGGCCCGTGCCGGGGTCAGCCCGACAGATCCGTCTGGTCCGCCCGGGGCGCCAGCGAACGCTCCCCGACCCGCAACAGCCGGGCCCAGACGGCTGAAAAGGCGGTGCCATCCGCCCGCTCGAGGCAGGTCTGCGCATCGCCCGCCACCATGGCCAGGCTGACGAGCCCAAGATCCTCGGCCAGCCGGCGAAGCCGCGACAACTGGCGCGAAAGGTCGCGCAGGTCCTGCGCGCGCACCTTCACGACGATGGCTGCCAGCGTCAGCGCCAGTTCGGCCAGCGCCTTGGTCACCATCTGCTCGGCCACCGGCGCGCCGAGGTTGCGATAGATCTCGGCAATGGCCTCGACGTCCTGGCGCACCGCCTCACGCGGTGTCAGCACCGCCACACTGTCCATAGCCACACCCGATCTTCCAACACGACCCGGCCTCACGCTAGCCCGGGGATGCTGAAGAATTGGTTGCGCGCCGTCAGCCGGCGCAGGAATTTGCCGCGCGGTTTTAAGTCGAATGCGCCGCATCGCCACGGTCGTCGCAAGCCCGGCCGCCCGACTGCGAATCCGCTTCCCCCCGCCACGGCCTTGCGGTAATTGCCGCCCGGTCCCCAGGCCGGGGGCGGAAATGGAGAGAACCCCGATGGGCTACAAGGTCGTCGTCGCGGGTGCCACGGGCAACGTGGGCCGCGAAATGCTGAACATCCTCGCCGAGCGCGCGTTTCCGGTGGATGCGATTGCCGTGCTGGCGTCGCGCAAATCGCTTGGCACCGAGGTCAGCTTCGGCGACCGGACCCTGAAGACCAGGGACCTCGACACCTTCGATTTCACCGGCTGGGACATCGCGCTGTTCGCCGTGGGCTCGGAGGCGACGAAGATCCATGCCCCGAAGGCGGCGGCGGCGGGCTGCGTGGTGATCGACAACTCCAGCCTCTACCGCCACGACCCCGATGTGCCGCTGATCGTGCCCGAAGTGAATGCGCATGCGATCATGGGCTATGCCAAGAAGAACATCATCGCGAACCCCAACTGCTCGACCGCGCAGATGGTGGTGGCGCTGAAGCCCCTGCACGACCGGGCGACGATCAGGCGGGTGGTGGTTTCGACCTACCAGTCCGTCTCGGGCGCCGGGAAGGAAGGGATGGACGAGCTTTGGAACCAGACCAAGGCCGTCTACAACCCGGTGCAGGAGGTGCCGCCGCGGAAGTTCCAAAAGCAGATCGCCTTCAACGTCATCCCGCAGATCGATGTCTTCCTCGATTCCGGCGAGACGAGGGAGGAATGGAAGATGGCGGCCGAGACCAAGAAGATCCTCGATCCGAAGATCAGGGTCACCGCGACCTGCGTGCGGGTGCCGGTCTTTGTCGGCCACTCCGAGGCGATCAACATCGAGTTCGAGGAACCGCTCGACTGGCAGGAGGCCCAGGACATCCTGCGCGAGGCGCCGGGGGTCATGCTGATCGACAAGCGCGAGCCCGGCGGCTACATCACCCCCATCGAATGCGTGGGCGACTATGCGACCTATGTCAGCCGGGTGCGGCAGGATTCGACCATCGACAACGGGCTCAGCCTGTGGTGCGTCAGCGACAACCTGCGCAAGGGGGCGGCGCTGAACGCGGTGCAGATCGCCGAGCTGCTGGGCCAGAAGGCCCTGAAGAAGGGCTGACCCGGCGCGGGGCCGGCACCCGCGCGCCGTTCACGGGGGCAGCGGCGGGTTCGGGGTCGGCCGGGCGAAGCTGCGCCTCGGCAGAGGGGCATGGGGACAATGGGCCGGGTCCGGCGGGCCGGCGGCGTGGCGCAACTGCCGCAGGACGCGCCTTTCGGCGCGAAGGGCTGTTGCGGCGGCGATCCGGCGGCTAACGGCAGGGCAGGATCGGACCTGTTGCCCGTCCGGCGCGGTGAGGGAGGCGAGGATGCAGGACTGGTGGCGCGGTGCCGTGACCTATCAGGTCTATCCCCGGTCGTTCCAGGACACGAACGGCGACGGGGTGGGCGACCTGCCCGGCATCACCCGGCGCCTGCCCTATCTTGCCGAGCTCGGGGTCGAGGCGATCTGGCTTTCGCCCTTCTTCCGCAGCCCGATGCGGGACATGGGCTATGACGTGAGCGACCACTGCGCGGTCGATCCGGTCTTCGGAACGCTGGCCGATTTCGCCGCGCTGGTGACGCGGGCGCATGGCCTGGGGCTGAAGGTCATCATCGACCAGGTGCTCAGCCATACCTCGGACCGGCACCCGCACTTTGCCGAAAGCCGCGCCAGCCGGGTGAACCCCAGGGCCGACTGGTATGTCTGGGCCGATCCGCGTCATGACGGCGGGCCGCCGTCGAACTGGCTGTCGGTCTTCGGCGGCAGCGCCTGGACCTGGGATGCGCGCCGCAAGCAGTATTACCTGCACAACTTCCTCGCCAGCCAGCCCGACCTGAACTATCACAACCCCGCCGTGCAGGACTGGGCGCTGGGGGTTCTGCGCTTCTGGCTTGACCGGGGGGTGGACGGGTTCCGCTTCGACACGGTGAACTACTTCTTCCACGATCCCCTGTTGCGCGACAATCCGGCGGATTACCGCGTCAAGGCCGAGGCCGAGGCCAATCCCTACGGCATGCAGTACCACCTTTTCGACAAGAACCAGTCCGAGACGCTGGCCTGGATCGAGCGCATCCGCGCGCTGCTTGACCGGCATGGCGCGGTCTCGGTGGGCGAGATGGGCGAAAGCCACCATGCGATCCGGATGATGGGCGAGTACACCGCGCCCGGACGGCTGCACCAGTGCTACAGCTTCGAGCTGATGGGCCAGGACTACAGCGCCGCCTTCTTCCGCAGCCGGATCGAGGGGTTCTTCGCCGGAGCGCCGGAGGGCTGGCCGATGTGGGCCTTTTCCAACCACGACGTGCCCCGCCATGTCAGCCGCTGGGCCCGGCATGGCGTCAGTCCCGAGGCGCTGGCGCGGCAGGCGGCCGCGCTGCTGCTGGCGTTGCAGGGGTCGGTCTGCCTCTGGCAGGGCGAGGAACTGGGCCAGACCGACACCGCGCTCGGCCTTGACGAGCTGACCGACCCGCAGGGCATCGCCTTCTGGCCGCAACCCGTGGGGCGCGACAACACGCGCACGCCGATGGTCTGGGATGCCTCGGCCCACGGGGGGTTTTCGACCGTCCGGCCCTGGCTGCCGGTAAAGCCCGAACAGGCGGCGCGCCATGTCGCGGGGCAGGCGGGCGTGGCGGGATCGGTGCTGGAGCATTACCGGGCCATGCTGGCCTTCCGGCGGGCAGAGCCGGCGCTGGGGCGCGGCCGGACGCGGTTCCTCGATCCGGCCGAGCCGCTTTTGGCCTTTGTGCGGGGCGAGGGGCGGGGGGCGGTGCTGTGTCTTTTCAACCTGTCCGCCGGGGCGCTGGCGGTCACGGTCACGGGGGCCTCGATCCCGATCGGCCCGTTGCTGAGCGCGGTGGCCGAGGGCGCGCGGCTGACGCTCGGCCCGAATGGGGTGGCGTTCCTGCGGGTCACCGGTGATCCGGTGATCACCGCCTGATCGCGGACGCCCGGGATCTTGCGGCGAAAGATCCCGGGCCCCGGCGCGCGGCGGCGGTCAGAGCGCGGCCCAGTGCACCCCGGCCGCAGGAATGGTGACCCCGTTCCACTCGACCGGCACGGCGTTGTAATTGAACAGGAACCGGTGGGTTCCCGTGTCGCGCCGCCGCAGGCCTTCCGGCAGGGGATCCGTCCCGATCCCTTCGGCGGCGCAGGCCCGCTGCAGGATCCGGTCCAGCGCCGCCTCGTCCGGCCAGCCGCCGAGATAGCAAAGCTTGCCCACCGCGACGAGGGCGGGCCAGCCGTCTTCGGCCGCTTCCAGCACCTCGGCGCCGCCCTCGAGCTTCTCGCGCCAGTGCATGAGCGCCCCGCCCTGCGCCAGCGGCACCGGCACGTCCGGCGGCAGGCTCTCGACGCGGGCGACCACCGCATCGAGGCCGGGCAGCGCCGGCGGCAGCGGCACCGGGATCGCGAAGTCGGCGGTCTTGGAATTGGTCCGGGGCCCCAGGATCGCCGTGCCCCGAAACGCGGCCAGCGCCGCCTTCAGCGGCTCGGGCAGGGTGAAGATCCCGGGCGCCAGGACCAGCCGGTAGGCCGAGAGATCGGCGGTGTCGGGGGCCAGGATGTCGACATTCAGGCCCAGACGGCGCAGGCCCCGGTAGATATGGAAGCCGAGCCAGAAGCCGCTGAAGCCCCGGCCCTGCGGCTGGATCTCCCAGGCCCAGTCCGAGGCATAGTCGAAGACCAGGGCCACATCCGCGCGGGCGGTCCCGACCTCGGGCATCTCGGCCAGTTCCCGCGCCACCGTCGCGGCCTCGCCGAAGGCCTGCGCCGGGGCGCTGTCGGGGCGCAAGAGCCCGGCATGCATCTGTTCCTGCGCGAAGGGGGCCTGGCGCCAGCGGAAGTAGCACACCGCCTCGGCCCCGTGGGCAAAGGCCTCCCAGGCCCAGAGCCGGGCCATGCCGGGCAGGGGGTCGGGGTTCCAGGGCGCCCAGTTCACCGGGCCCGGCTGCTGCTCCATGATCCACCAGCGGCCCTCGGCGGCGGAGCCGCCAGAACGTCGCGCTCCGACGGCGCGGTAGAGGTCGTGGTGGAAGGCCTGGAAATCCGGGTCGCCCTGGCGCAGGAAGCGGCGCTTGTGGTCGGGCGTGGCCGGGATCCGGTCGGACAGAAAGCCCAGCGGGTAACTGTCCCAGGCGGCGATGTCGAGGTCGGCGCCCAGGGCGTAGTGGTCGAACTCGGTGACCGCGCCCATGTAGTTGTGGGCGATGGGCGCGGACGAGTGCCGGCGCAGGATCTCCACCTGCAGGCGGTTGAAGCTGACCACCTCGTCGCTGGCAAAGCGGCGGAAGTCCATGACATGGCTGGGGTTGGCTTCGGTCACGGTCAGGTTCGGCAGGCCGATCTCGCGGAAGTCGCGGTAGTCCATCGACCAGAACACATTGCCCCAGGCCCGGTTCAGCGCATCGGGCGACTGGTATTTCTGCCCCAGCCAGTCCTGGAACGCCGCCCGCGCGGCGTCGGAGTAGGACAGCGTCGTGGCGTGGCAGGCATATTCGTTGTCGGTCTGCCAGGCGGCGACATGGGGGTTGCGGCCATAGCGTTCGGCCAGCGCGGTCACGATCATCGCGCATTCCGCACGGTAGCCCCGGTGCGAGAAGCAATAGTGCCGCCGCGAGCCGAAGCCCCGCGGCCTGCCGTCGCGGTCCAGCGCCAGCATGTCGGGATGGCGTTCCAGCATCCAGCGCGGCGGGGTGGCGGTGGGCGTGCCGAGCACGACCTTCAGCCCCGCCCCGCCCAGCGTCGCGATGGCGCGGTCAAGCCAGGCCCAGTCGTAGCGGCCGGGCAGGGGCTCCATCCGGCTCCAGGCGAATTCGCCGATGCGGACCCATGTCAGGCCCAGGTCGGCCATGCGCGCCGCATCCTCGGCCCATTGCGCCTCGTCCCAGTGTTCGGGGTAGTAGCAGACGCCCAGACTGCGCCTCAGGTCGGTGCGGGTCACAGGATCACCTGATGTTCGAGTTGACCAGTGGCGATGCCCCTGGCAAGGAAGGTCTTGCCGGCATGCGGGCGCGCGGCGCGCGCGGCCCCGTCCATGCCCTGCATCGCCGAGGTGCAGTACAGCGTGTCGCCGCCGAAGGCCGGGCAGGAGGTATGCGGCGCGTCAAAGGCGACCGCGCGCAGGAACCGTCCGTCCGGCGCATGGGCGGCCACGCGCGCCGCGCCCCATTCGGCCAGCCACATGACCCCGCTGGCGTCGATCACGGCACCGTCCGGGTTCAGGCCTTCGGCGGTCAGGTCGAGGTAGACTTCGGGCGCGCCTTTCGGCCAGCCCGCGGTGTCGAGCGCCACCCGCATCACCCGCTGGCTGGCGGTATCGCAGAAGCAGGCGGACGCGCCGTCGGGCGCGAAGGCGATGGCGTTCGAGATGGCGATCGGCTGGAACAGCTTGCGCAGCTCGCCCCGATACCAGCGGTAGATCGCCCCCCGGGCGGGCAGGCCCCCGCCATGCCGCTTGCCCAGCGTCCCGATCCAGAACCCGCCCTGCGGATCGGCCCGCCCGTCGTTCGAACGGTTGTCGGGCAGATCGGCCTCGAGCGCGCAGATGTCGGTCCGCGTTCCGGTCGCGAGGTCGAAGCGGAACAGCGCGGTTTCCGAGGCGATGAGCAGCTCGTCCCGGCTGATCCAGCCCGCGGCCGAGACCATCTCGGGGAAGGACCATTCCTGCGGGCCGGCGTCGCTGCGGCTGAGCAGGCGCCTTGCGGTGATGTCGAACCAGAACAGCTGCTGGCGCAGCGGGTGCCACAGCGGGCCCTCGCCCAGTTCGCAACGGCGGTCGTCGAAGATCATGTCGGTGCCCCGGTGATGGCCGCGTCATAGGCCGCGACGATGGCGGTGGCGCGGCCGGCGACATCCTCGGGCGTGCTGCCGGGGCTGTAGAGCGCGGTGCCGATGCCGAAGCCCGCAGCCCCCGCCCGCAGCCAGAGGGCAAAGTTCGCCGGCCCCGCGCCGCCCACGGCATAGACGGGCACGCTGCCCGGCAGGACGGCGCGGATCGCCTTCAGCCCGTCGGGCCCGATCAGCGCGGCGGGGAACAGCTTCAGCCCGGTCGCCCCGGCCCCGATGGCCGCGAAACACTCGGTCGGGGTCATGACACCGGGCCATGCGGCCATCCCCCGCGCCCGGGCGGCGGCGATCACCGCCGGGTCGGAGTTCGGCGCGACGATCAGCGTGCCGCCGGCCCTGTGCACCTCGGCCACCGCCTCGACGGTCAGGACGGTGCCTGCCCCGACCTCGACCTCCGGGCCGAGCCCGCTGGCCAGCGCGGCGATCGAGCGGAAGGGATCGGGCGAGTTGAGCGGCACCTCGATCCGGGCAATTCCGGCGGCGACGAGGGCCCGGCCGATGGGCAGGACCGTGTCCGGGGTGACCCCGCGCAGGATGGCGATCAGGTTGCGACGGGTCATCGGACGGCACCCTCGGTCTGGGGGACAAGGCAGGCAAGCCCGGCAAGGGTGCAATCCGTGGCGGCGAGGCAGCCGACCTCGACAGCCTGGGCCCGCAAGGCGCGGGCATAGGCGGCGCTCAGCCCCTCGGCCCCGATCAGGGTCACGCGGCGGCCCAGCCAGAAGGGCCGGGCCGCCGCAAGCTCGATGCCGATCAGCAGACCCGAGAGGCGCGACCGGGCGGCGGCGGGCGGAAGGTCCGCAATCAGCCCTTCGGCGCGCAATGCGAACAGTCGTGCGGCAATCTGTTCCGGACGCGACAGGGCATCGGACAACGCGGCGTCGAAGGCGTGATCGTCCCAGCCGTCGCCCTGCATCCCGTGGCGCAGCACCGAGGCTTCGGACAAGAGCGCGAAGAGCTCGCCCGTCATGAAGGTCCGGAAGCCGACCACCGCGCCCGCGCTGATCTCGGCCCATTTGGAATGGGTGCCGGGCAGGCAGAGGATGCCGTCATAGCCGGGCATGAGCGTCAGCGCCCCGGCGATCTGCGTCTCCTCGCCGCGCATGACATCGGGGGGCGCGGCTTGCTTCAGGCCGGGCGCGATCCGGACGCGCAGGCGCGGGTCGAGGGTCGGCGCGCTTGCCTGGGCCGCCGGGTCGAGCGGCGTGCAGGGGACGACGCGGTAGGGCGCCTCGCACCAGCCCTGGCGGCTGCCGACCATGCCGCAGGCCAGGACCGGCGGGCTGCCCGCCAGCCAGGGCGCGATCAGCCGCAGCAGCGCGGGCTCGAAGTCCTCGCGGGAAAGCTTGCCCATGCCCTCGTCGGACCGGGCCCGGGCCAGCACGCCGCCGTCGGCGCCGATCGCCCAGGCGCGCAGGTTCGAGGTGCCCCAGTCAACGGCGATCCAGGCGACGGCGATCCGGTCGATGGCGTTCCGGGCGACGGCGGTCCGGGCCGGCTCTGTTTCCGAACCATCGTTCATGAAGAAATGTACCCCCCGTCAAGGATCAGCGTCTGCGAGGTCATCATCCGCGAGGCCGCGGAGGCCAGGAACAGGACCGTCCCCACCAGATCCTCCGGCCCGATCGGGTCGGGAAGGCACTGGCGGGCGAGGTGGGCGGCCAGCCTCTCGGGCGTGACCCACTGCGCTTTCTGCCGTTCGGTCAGGACCCAGCCGGGGGCGACGGCGTTCACCCGGATGCGGTCCGGCCCGAACTCGCGCGCGAGCGTCCGGGTCAGGCCGATGATCCCGGCATTGGCGGTGATGTAGGCCGCATAGCCCGTGTCCGCCATCATGCAGCTGATCGACGAGAAATTGATGATGCTGCCGCCGCCTGCCGTCCGCATTCCGGGGATCACCGCCTGGGCGGCGAAGAAATATGAACGAAGGTTCACCGCCAGCGCCCAGTCCCAGAAGTCCTGGCCGGTGGCCAGCGTGTCGTGCCGCTGGTCGTTGGCCGCGTTGTTCACCAGCAGCGTGATCGGACCATGCGCCAGCGCCGCAGTGACGAGCGTCAACTGCAACTGGTCGGTGACCGAAATGTCGCAGGGCAGGAACAGCGGGCGGCTGCCCGTCGACGCCTCCATCAGGTCGCAGAAGGCCGTCGCATCGGATCGCTGGCAGAAAGCCACCTTTGCCCCCTGGCGCAGGAAGGCCGCGGTCAATGCCGCGCCGATGCCGGAACCGCCGCCGGTGATGAAGACCGAGCGGCCTCTGAGATCGGGGAAGGTGGCCTGCACGGTCATCTTTCGGGTTCCGGTCGCGTGAAAATCAGGCCGCCCGGCGCGATCTCAGCCAGGCGGGCATCCATTCGCCATGCGCTTCGATCAGGTCGTCGACCAGCCTTCGGATCTGGCGCAGGTCAAGCTCGGCCGCGGTATGGGGATCGAGCATCGCCGCGTGATAGACATGCTCGCGCTTTTCCTCCAGCAGTGCGGCGACGGTCAGTTCCTGCACGTTGACGTTGGTGCGCATCAGCGCGATCAGCTGCGGCGGAATGTCGTTCACGCAGGTCGGCTGGAGGCCGTTGGCATCGACCAGAACCGGCACCTCGACCGCCGCCCCCGCCGGAAGCTGCGGGATGAACCCGCGGTTCGGCACATTGCCGTAGATCACCGCGGGCGTGCCGGTCACCACCGAATTCATGATCGTCGCGGCATATTCATGCGTGGGCTTCACCACGATCCGGTCGGCGGTCCGGTAGTGCTCGGCCTGGGCGGCCCAGGCGGCGATCTGTTCCTCGCAGCGCAGGGGGTATTCGTCCAGCGGGATGCCGAAGCTCTCGATCAGGTCGGGGCGGTGGGTCTTGATGAACCAGGGCACATATTCGGCGAAATGCTCCGAGCTTTCGGTGACGAAATGACCCAGATGCGTCATCACCTCGTAGCGCACCCGGTTCGGGCAGCGGGCGTTCCAGCTGCTGGGCTTGGGGATCGCGCCCCTGGCATAGCCGTCATGCAGTGCGGGATAGAGATCGCGGTAGCTGCCGTCCGCCTGGCGAGCCTCGAAGTTGAGGTAGAAGGCCATGTGGTTGATGCCGGCGGCCCGATAGCGCAGGTCGGCCACCGGAATGTCCAGATCGCGGGCCAGTTCCTCGGCCGTGCCCTGGACGGAATGGCACAGGCCCACCTGGCGGAGGTCGGGGTGGCGCGCGCCCAGGGCCCAGGTGTTGATCGCCATCGGGTTGACGTATTGCAGCATGATCGCCTGCGGGCAGAGGGCGGCCATGTCCTCGGCGAGCCGCCACAGATGCGGCACGGTGCGCAGGCCGCGCATGATCCCGCCGATGCCCAGCGTGTCGGCGATGGTCTGGCGCAGGCCCACCCGCCTTGGCAGGTCGAAGTCGGTGACGGTGCAGGGCCTGTAGCCGCCGATCTGGAAGGCCACGATCACGAAATCGGCGCCGTCCAGCGCGCGGCGCTGGTCCACATGTGTCTCGACCGTGGCCGGAACGCCGAGCGAGGAAACGATCTTGCGGGCGACAAGCGCGCTTTCCTCCAGCCGCTGGCGGTCGATGTCCATCAGCGCGATCCGCGCGCCCGACAGCGCCGGCATCGACAGCGCGTCGCCGATCAGGTTCTTCATGAAGACGGTCGATCCCGCCCCGATGAAGGCAATCTTGGTCATTTGACGGCTCCGAGGGTAAGTCCGGCGATGAAGTGCTTCTGCATCATGAAGAACATCACCACGGGGGGAAGGGCGGCAAGGATCGAGCCGGCGCTGACCAGGTGCCACTGCGCGATCCACTGGCCGTTGAGGCTGGAGAGGCCCGCGGTGATCGGCTGGCTGTCGACCCCTTGGGTCAGTACGGTGGCCCAGAAGAAATCGTTCCAGACGAAGGTGAAGACCAGCACGCTGAGGGCGGCGATGGCCGGGCGCATTAGCGGCAGGACGATGTAGACGAAGATGCGCCATTCGGACACGCCCTCGACCCGCGCGGCCTCGATCAGCTCGAACGGGAGCGCCTTGATGAAGTTGCGCATGAACAGCGTGCAGAAGCCGGTCTGGAACGCGATGTGGAACAGCGCCAGCCCATACCAGGTGTCATACATCCCCAGTTGCAGCGTCAGGTCGCGCACCGGCACCATCAGGATCTGGAACGGCACGAAGTTGCCCGCGACGAACATGAAGAACAACAGCAGGTTGGCCCGGAAGCCGTAGACCGCCAGCGCGAACCCCGTCATCAGCGACAGGCCGACCGCCCCGATCACGGTGGGGATCGTGACCCAGAGCGAGTTGATCATGTACCGCCCCATCGCGGTTTCGGTGAAGATGTAGACGTAGTTCTCCCAGGCGATGCCCGAGGGCATGCCGAAATAGTTCCCCTGCGCCAGGTCGGTGGCGGGGCGCAGCGAGGTCAGCGCCACGCCCAGAAGCGGGAACAGCCAGATGATCAGCGCGATCGGCAGGGCGATGGTGTAAAGCCACTGCGTGCCGGTCGAGGCCTGCCGGATGGGACGGGGAAACATCGCTCAACGCTCCTTCTCGTCGCGCCACATCTTCCAGATGAAGCCCGAGATGAAGACCATCATGATGGCAAAGAGGACGACCGCGATCGCCGCGCCATAGCCCATGCGGAAGCCGAATTCGCCCAGGGCCACCTCGAACATGTAGAAGGACAGCACGCGGCTCGACCCGAAGGGGCCGCCGTTCGTCATGATCGACACCAGATCGAAGCTGCGCAAGGCGCCGATCACGGTCACGATCACCGCGATGAAGGTGGCGGGGCGCAGTTGCGGCAGGATGACATACCACAGCATCCGCCATCCCCTGGCCCCGTCCAGCCGCGCGGCCTCGACCTGGTCGGGGGCGACGTTGTTCAGGCCCGTCAGGTACAGGATCATCACATAGGCGATCTGCGGCCACAGCCCCGCGGCGATGATGCCGTAGGTCACCATGTCGGGCTCGGCCAGGATGGCGGTCCCGTCGCCGGTGATCCTTTCGGTCAGAAGGTAGAGAAGGCCGAAGTTCGGCGCGTAGAACCATGAGAAGATCAGCCCGACCACGACCTGGCTGATCACGAAGGGAAAGAAGAACAGCGACTTGTAGATCCGGATGCCCCGCACCGTCTGGTTGAGGAAGATGGCGAGGAACAGCCCGATCGGCAGGGCCAGCATGTAGAGCAGCAGCCATTTCAGGTTGTTCCACAGCGAGGTCTCGAAGGCCGGGTCGGTCATCAGCTCGGCATAGTTGGCAAGACCGACGAAGGTGCCGGTGAACTGGCCATCCTGGTCGTAAAGCCCGTTCCAGTCGTAGAACGACAGGGTGATGCTCTGCACGATGGGCCAGAGCACATAGACGGTGAACATGAACAGGCCGGGCGCCAGGAACAGCCATGGCGCGACAGTCCGCTGGTTCCAGCGCCGCGCCGCCCGCCGGAGGGGGACGGCCGCTGTCATGTCCGATGCCTGTGCCATGCCTCGCCCCCCGATAGAATACGGGCGCCCCGAACCCCCGGGGCGCCCGCGCTGTCAGATCACTGCGGGTAGAGGCGCAGGCGCGTCTGCTCCAGCCGCTCGAGGATCGCCTCAAGCTCCTCGGGCTGCACCAGGAACTGCTGGAACGCCTCCATCCCTGCCTTGGCATATTCGGCATCCGCGTCGCGGTCCCAGAACTGGGCGATGCCGCCGGTCGCGGTCGAGAGCGCCGCGAAGCCTTCGGTCAGGAACGGGTCGTCGGCAGGAACGGTCGCGTTCTTGTTGGTCGGCAGCTGGCCCACCGCCGCGTTCCACTTGGTCTGCGCCTCGGCCGAGGCCATGAAGGCCAGGAACGTCCTGGCATCCTCGGGGTTCTGCGCGCCCGAGGTCAGGTGGATCGTGTCGGTCGGGGCTTCCTCGGCGCGCGGGATGCCGGGGGTGATCTCGGGGAACACCATGAAGCCGAGATTGTCGTTCGTCATTCCGCCTTGCTTGAAGACGCCGACGGCGAAGTTGCCCATGACATAGTTCGCGGCCTGGCCCTGCGCGAAGATCGCCGCCGCATCCTGCCAGTCGATCGCGGCATGGTTCTCGGTGACGAAGGGCTGGAGCCGGGCGAATTCGGCGAAGATGGCCCGCACTTCGGGCGAGGTCCAAGAGATCCTGCCGGCGGCCAGATCGCGGTGGAACTCGTAGCCGTTCACCCGCAGGGACAGGTAGTCGAAGATCCCCGCCACCGGCCAGAGCGCGCTCGACCCCGTGGTCAGGCAGTCGATCTCGGCGGCCGCGAAGGCCTCGCAGTTGGTGAGGAACTGCTCCCAGGTCACGCCCTCGGGGCCCGGCAGCGCGACGCCTGCTGCGGCATAGGCGTCACGGTTGTAGTAGATGCCCCACTGGTAGAAGGTGTAGGGGATGCCCCACTGCTTGCCGTCGATGGTCATCGAGGGCAGCGACGAGGCCATGGCCTCGGTCAGCCCTTCGGAGACCCAGAGGTCCGATATGTCGGCAAAGAGGCCGGCCTCGACGAACGGCCGCATCCGGTTCGCGGCAAACCAGGTGGCGAGATCCGGCGGGTCGGCGGTCAGGAAGTTGCGGATCGCGTTCTTGTAGGCCTCGTGGTCGAAGTTGGTCAGCTGCACGTCGATCTCGGGGTGCGCGGCCTCGAAATCGGCGATCATCGCTTCGGTCGCGGCCAGGGGAATCGGATCGAAGTTGCCGTTCCAGGTGACGACGCGCTTGTCCTGCGCAACGGCCGCTGTGGACAAAAGCAGCGCCGCCACGAGGGTCAGCGCGCCCGCTTGCTTGTGGACCATGGTTTCCTCCCGTTTGGTTCCATTATTCGAAACTTAGTCTTGAATACTGAAAACTATGTCGGCTATCATCCGGCCTGTCAACAAGGACGTTGCGGGAGGGGTCATGGGGGCCGAGGCACATGCGGACGGCACGGTCGGCAAGGCGCTGGATGTGCTGGATCTCGTCGCGCGCCATGGCCGCCCGCTGCGCTTTTCCGATCTGCTGGCGCAGGCCGACTATCCCAAGGCCACGCTCTACCGGCTTTTGCAGACCCTGACGCATCAGGGCATGCTGACCTATGACCCGGACCTGGGCACCTATGCGCTTGGCGTGCGGCTGGTGCGGCTGGCCCACGCGGCCTGGGCGCAATCCTCGCTTGCCCCGATCGCGCGGCCCTATCTTGATGAACTGGCGGCGAAAACCGGCGACACGATCCACCTTGCCCAGATGGATCAGGGCCAGGTCCTCTATGTCGACAAGCGCAATGCCGCCCGGCCGGTCGAGATGTTCGCCCAGGCCGGCAAGGTCGGCCCGGCCTATTGCACGGGCGTGGGCAAGGCCATGCTCGCCCATCTCGGCCCCGAGGCGCTGGCGGCGGCGCTGGCGCGGCAGTCCTTCCATCGCCACACCGACCATACGCTCGACACGCCCGAAAGGCTGATTGCCGAGCTGGCGGCGATTCGCGCCCGCGGCCACGCCTTCGACCGCGAGGAACACGAGGCGGGAATCATCTGCTGCGCGGTCCCGATTCTCACCCGGTCGGGGCGGGTGATCGGGGCCCTGTCGGTGACGGCGACCACCGCAAGCACGACCCTGGACGCGCTGGAAGCGCGGTCCGGGCTGATCAGGGACATCGCGGCGAAGATCGCCGCCGAAGCGGAAAGCTGGCGCTTTCCGGAACCGAACCAGGGGGGGAAGGAACGGCAATGACGGGCGTCACACTCGACAAGGTGACCAAGCGGTTCGGCGAGGTGCAGGTGATCCATGATGTCGATCTGACGATCGGCCATGGCGAGTTCTGCGTCTTCGTCGGGCCATCGGGCTGCGGCAAGTCCACGCTCTTGCGCATGGTCGCGGGGCTGGAGGAGACCACCAGCGGCGCCATCCGCATCGGCGCGCGCGACGTGACCGATGCCGACCCCAGCGCGCGCGGCGTGGCGATGGTGTTCCAGACCTACGCGCTTTACCCCCACATGACGGTGGCCGAAAACATGGGCTTCGGGCTGAAGATGACCGGCCATCCACGCGCCGAGGTCGAGCGCAAGGTCGCCGATGCCGCGCGCATCCTGAAGCTCGAGCCCCTGCTCGCCCGCAAGCCCAAGGCCCTGTCCGGCGGCCAGCGCCAGCGCGTCGCCATCGGCCGCGCCATCGTGCGGGGCCCCGAGGTGTTCCTGTTCGACGAGCCGCTCTCGAACCTCGACGCCGAGCTGCGGGTGGAGATGCGGGTGGAGATCGCGCGCCTGCACCGCGAGATCGGCGCGACGATGATCTACGTCACCCACGACCAGGTCGAGGCGATGACGCTTGCCGACAAGATCGTCGTGCTGCGCGCCGGCCGGATCGAGCAGGTGGGCCGCCCGCTCGACCTCTACAACGACCCCGACAACCGGTTCGTGGCCGGCTTCATCGGCAGTCCGGCGATGAACTTTGTCGCAGGCGTGGTGGAAGGGCCGGGCGCGGTGCTGGCCCGGGGGCTGGCGCAGAAGCTGGCGACGGCGGTTGCCCTGCCCGCCGCCGGGGCCGAGGTCACGGTCGGGCTGCGCCCGCAGCACCTGAAGCTCGACCGGGCCGGCAACACCCACCGGATCGAGCTGACCGAGGCACTGGGCGGCGTGGCCTATGTTCACCTGACCGCGCCGTCGGGCGAGAAGATGATCGTCGAACGGCAAGACCAGATCAGCATCGAACCCGGAACGATGGTCGGCCTCGGCTTTGAGGCCGGCCATGCGATGCTGTTCGGCAAGGACGGCGCGCGGCTGCGCCAGCGGTAAGGCCCCGCGAGGCTGCGCACCCCGGGCGGACCGGCCTTCGGCGGCCGGCGACCGACCGCCGTTGCCAGGCGCGGGCCGCCGAAAGGCCCGCGCTTCCCGGCAGGCCCTGAAGCCGGAGGACCCGCGCCTGCCCATGATGATGCTGGCCCCCGTGCCTTTGAAATCCGCGCCGCTGGAACTGCAGCGCTTCGTCTGCGTCATGCCCGCGGTGGGCGAAGTTCTTCTGTGGGAAAGCTGGCCGCGTCACGAGGTGCCGATGAACATGTCCGAGGAAGAGCGGATCCCGGTCAGCTTCAATTATGGCTGGGCGTAGAGGCTATCCCGTCCCGGCCTTGAGCCGGGACCTCTGGTTGAAACAGAGACCCCGGCTCGAGGCCGGGGCGGCCGGGGCCACCAACGTTGCGCAGCTTCATCGGCGTGGTAAGGTGCGCAATGAATGCACACCCTACAGGTCCTGCAATGAACGAACCCAAACCCATCACGGCTGAACAGTTGGACGAGATGTTCGACAACGGCGAGGACATCAGCGCCTATGTCGACTGGTCCAAAGCCCGCCGCCCCAATCAGGAAGCGCGGCGGGTGAACGTGGACTTCCCGTCCTGGATGGTCCGCGACCTCGACAAGGAGGCCGGGCGCCTGGGCGTCACGCGGCAGTCGCTGATCAAGATGTGGATTGCGGAGAAGTTGGGGTAACGAATGAACGATGATCCGACGGTCAAGGATGTCCTGAACGCTGCCGCTGAACTGCCCAAGAAAGTCGGGAAGACTGTTCTTGAGGCAAAGATTCCCGTTGGAGCTGTGAAGAGCGGTATTCAGTTTGTGATGTCGCACTGGCTGTCGGGCGTCCTTTCGTTAGCCGTGCTAGTCTGGGTTTCGTCCCACTACCTCTCTGAAATGAAGTTTGCGCGATATACTTGCTATGGCCCAAGGGCAGATTTCACGCTTCCGAACGAGCCACCTGTTGGGATTGTCATCAACGCAGCGATTTCGATTTCGCCAATCTCACAAGCGATTGGGTGGTGGAAACTGGCTAATGGGGATGGAGCCAACGATCCAGAATTCGATTTTCAAAAGTTTGTAGACGAAAAGGGACTTGATATCTCCTATTTGCCTTTGGTGGCCGGGGCCGACAACTTTGATCACGCGGTGGAACTCGTTGAGTATCAGAGGCGCCAGACCATATCAGCCTGCATCGCAGACAAGAGTTGGCTTACCGCGCTGGTCGTGTTCGCACATGCGCTGGTCGCCTACCTTCTCCTCTTGACGATAGGTCGCGGGCGGCGTTGGATTTCCGAGGGAATGTTTGGCAGGTAACTTCCCCCTTGCCCCCCACGCCCTTCCCCCCTATACGACGCCATCCAGCGATTCCGGGGCTCCCGGATTCGTTGGTTTCATATTGATCCGCCAGGTCCTCGGTGACCCTCCAGCAGGGGCCGTCTGGCGATTGTGGAAAAGGAAGCGGCATGAAAGCCGAAGAACTGAAGTCGAAGACGCCGGACCAGCTGCGCGACAGCCTGGTTCAGCTCAAGAAGGAAGCGTTCAACCTGCGCTTCCAGCAGGCGACCAACCAGCTTGAGAACACCGCCCGCATGCGTGCCGTCCGTCGTGACGTTGCCCGCATCAAGACCGTTCTCGGCCAAAAAGCCGCCGAAGCTGCGAAGTAAGGGGAACCGCCATGCCGAAACGTATCCTGACGGGCACCGTCACCTCGGACAAGAACGAGCAGACGATCACCGTCTCTGTCGAACGCCGCTTCAAGCACCCGCTGCTGCAGAAGACCGTGCGGAAGTCGAAGAAATACCGCGCTCACGATGCGGAGAACAAGTTCAAGGTCGGCGACACCGTGCGCATTGAAGAATGTGCGCCGATTTCGAAAACGAAACGCTGGACGGTGGTGGTCGACGCAACTGCGTGACCCCTGCCGTCTCTAACGAAACCGCAGAGCGTGTCTCTGCAGGTCGGGAGACTACCAAATGATCCAGATGCAGACGAATCTGGATGTGGCTGACAACTCCGGCGCGCGCCGGGTTCAGTGCATCAAGGTTCTTGGCGGCTCGCACCGCCGTTATGCTTCCGTCGGCGACATCATCGTGGTCTCGATCAAGGAGGCGATTCCGAAGGGACGCGTGAAGAAGGGTGACGTCCGCAAGGCCGTCGTCGTGCGCACCGCCAAGGAAGTGCGCCGTGAAGACGGCACCACCATCCGTTTCGACCGCAACGCCGCCGTCATCCTGAACAACCAGGGCGAACCGGTCGGCACCCGGATCTTCGGCCCCGTGGTGCGCGAGCTGCGTGCCAAGAACTTCATGAAGATCATCTCGCTGGCTCCGGAGGTGCTCTGATGGCTGCGAAACTCAAGAAGGGTGACACGGTCGTCGTGCTCACCGGCAAGGACAAGGGCAAGAAGGGCGAGATTTCGTCCGTCAACCCCGATGCGAACAAGGCCATCGTCGACGGCGTGAACGTGGTGATCCGCCACACCAAGCAGTCGGCCTCGTCGCAGGGCGGCCGCGTTCCCAAGGCGATGCCGATCGATCTGTCGAACCTCGCCATCCTGGACAAGAACGGCAAGGCGACCCGCGTCGGCTTCCGCATCGAGGGCGACAAGAAGGTCCGCTATGCCAAGACCACCGGGGAGGCGCTCTGATGCTTGACCAAGCCACCTACACGCCGCGCCTGAAGGCCGCCTACAAGGGCACCATCCGCCCGGCGATGAAGGAAGAATTCGCCTACACGAACGACATGCAGATCCCGCGTCTGTCGAAGATCGTGCTGAACATGGGCGTCGGCGAGGCGGTGAAGGACACCAAGAAGGTCAAGCAGGCCGCCGAGGAACTGTCCCAGATCGCCGGTCAGAAGGCGGTCATCACCAAGGCCAAGAAGTCGATCGCCGGCTTTCGCGTCCGCGAGGAGATGCCCCTGGGCTGCAAGGTCACGCTGCGCGGCGACAAGATGTACGAATTCCTCGACCGTCTGATCAACGTGGCGCTGCCCCGCGTCCGCGACTTCCGCGGCGTGAAGGGGTCGAGCTTCGATGGTCATGGCAACTATGCCATGGGCCTGAAGGAGCACATCGTGTTCCCCGAGATCAACTTCGACAAGGTCGACGAGGTTCTGGGAATGGACATCATCATCTGCACCACCGCGAACTCCGACGCGGAAGCCAAGGCGCTGTTGAAGCATTTCAACATGCCTTTCACGTCGTAAGCGCGAGGAACAAAGATATGGCAAAGAAATCCATGGTGAACCGCGAAGTGAAGCGCGCCAAGCTCGTGAAGCAGCATGCTTCCAAGCGCGCGGCGCTGAAGGCGCTGATCCACGACCAGACCAAGCCGGTCGAGGACCGCTTCAAGGCGACGCTGAAACTGGCGACGCTGCCGCGCAACTCGTCGGCCGTGCGGCTGCACAACCGCTGCCAGCTGACCGGCCGCCCGCATGCCTATTACCGCAAGCTCAAGCTCAGCCGCATCATGCTGCGGGATCTCGCCTCGTTCGGCCAGATCCCCGGCATGGTCAAGTCCAGCTGGTAAGGGGAGGGACCGGATATGATGATGAACGATCCTCTCGGCGACATGCTGACACGCATCCGCAACGCCCAGATGCGCGGGAAATCCACCGTGATGACCCCCGCCTCGACGCTGCGCGCCCGCGTGCTCGAGGTGCTGCTGTCCGAAGGCTACATCCGTGGCTGGGAAAAGGCCGACACCGCGAACGGCCAGGGCGAATTCACGATCAGCCTGAAGTACTACGAAGGCGAGCCCGTGATCCGCGAGCTCAAGCGCGTGTCCAAGCCCGGCCGCCGGGTGTACATGGGCGTCAAGGAGATCCCGTCCGTGCGCAGCGGTCTTGGGGTCTCGATCGTCTCGACGCCGAAGGGCGTCATGTCGGATGCGAATGCACGCGCTGCCAATGTCGGCGGCGAAGTGCTTTGCACCGTGTTCTGAGGAGGGTGGCATGTCCCGTATCGGCAAGAAACCCGTCACCCTGGTGAAGGGCACCTCGGCCTCGGTCAGCGGCCAGACCGTCGAGGTCAAGGGCCCGAAAGGCACCCGCAGCTTCACCGCGGGCGACGACGTCACCCTCACCGTCGAGGGCGACACCATCAAGGTCACCCCGCGCGGCCTGTCCAAGCGCGCGCGCCAGCAATGGGGCATGACCCGGTCGATGGTCGACAACCTGGTGACCGGCGTCTCGGCCGGCTTCCGGCAGGACATGGAAATCCAGGGCGTCGGCTACCGCGCCGCCATGGCCGGAAATGTGCTGAAACTGTCGCTCGGCTACAGCCACGAGGTGAACTTCGACGTGCCGAAGGGGGTGACGATCACCGTCCCGAAGCAGACCGAGATCATCATCGAGGGCATCGACCAGCAGGAGGTCGGCCAGGTGGCCGCCAACATCCGCGAATGGCGCGCGCCCGAGCCCTACAAGGGCAAGGGGATCCGCTACAAGGGCGAGTTCATCTTCCGCAAGGAAGGCAAGAAGAAGTAAGGGCGAGAGAAATGGCAACGAACAAGAGAGAGCTGTTCCTCAAGCGCCGCCTGCGCGTGCGGAACAAGATCAAGGCGACCTCGCATGGCCGCCTGCGGCTGTCGGTCCACCGGTCGTCGAAGAACATCAGCGTCCAGCTGATCGACGACGTGAGGGGGGTCACCGTGGCTGCCGCCTCCACGCTCGAGAAGGATCTCGGCGTGGTGGGCAAGAACAACGTCGAGGCTTCCGCGAAAGTGGGCGCCGCGATTGCCGAGCGGGCGAAGAAGGCCGGGATCGAGGAATGCTACTTCGACCGGGGCGGGTTCCTGTACCATGGCAAGATCAAGGCGCTGGCCGATGCGGCCCGTGAGGGCGGCCTGAAGTTCTAACCGGCGGGCGGCGGTTTCGCCGCCCCGATGATCCGGGCCCCGGACCTCGTCCGGGCAGCACCAGGATTGGCGACAACGGCGCGGGCTTGCGCCACCAGTGAAGGAATGCCGGATGGCAGAACGTGATAACCGCCGGGACAATCGCGGGGGCAATGACCGCCGCGACAACCGCCCCGAGGAAAACCCGGAATTCGCCGACCGTCTGGTCGCGATCAACCGCGTGTCCAAGACCGTCAAGGGTGGCAAGCGCTTCGGCTTTGCGGCTTTGGTGGTTGTCGGCGACCAGCGCGGTCGCGTCGGCTTCGGCAAGGGCAAGGCCAAGGAAGTGCCCGAGGCGATCCGCAAGGCCACCGAACAGGCCAAGCGCAGCCTGATCCGGGTGCCCTTGAAGGACAGCCGCACCCTGCACCATGACATGGAAGGCCGCCACGGCGCCGGGAAAGTCGTGATGCGGACGGCCGTGGCCGGGACCGGCATCATCGCCGGCGGCCCGATGCGCGCCGTGTTCGAGATGCTGGGGATCCAGGACGTGGTGGCCAAGTCGATCGGGTCGACCAACCCCTACAACATGATCCGTGCCACCATCGACGGTCTGAAGCAGGAAACCTCGCCCCGTCAGGTTGCCTCGCGTCGTGGCAAGAAGGTCGCCGAGATCCTGCGCAAGCCGGAAACCGAAGCCGCCGCTGAAGCTGTGGAGGCCTGATCATGACCGCGAAGAAAGTTCCGACCGGCAAGACCATCGTTGTCAAGCAGGTTGCCTCCGCCGCCCGCCGCCCGGCCAAGCAGACCGCGACCCTCAAGGGTCTCGGCCTGAACAAGATGAACCGCACCCGCGAGCTGGAGGATACCCCTTCGATCCGCGGCATGGTGTCGAAGATCAGCCACCTCGTCGAGATCATCGAAGAGCGCGGGTAGGTCGGGGTTCACCCCGACTCTCAGACATGAAACGCCCTCGCGGAAACGCGGGGGCGTTGTCGTGCGAGCCGGGATTTGCTTTATTCGCCAGGCGGAGGGTCCCAAATGTCACCTCAATGCGCAGAACCCGGACGGCCCGCTGGAGATCTGCCTCTGCGCCGATTGCAATGCGGTCCTGCTTGCCGGACGACAGGCAGTACCGCATCCGGGTCGCCGTGCCGAACGTGATGGGCGATGACGACGCCAAGCTCCCCAAGGCGGCCTATCACGCATTTCGGGACGAGACCAAAGGCTACCCGGCCCCCCATGATGGCCGCCCGGTCCATTCCGGCCTGCAGCCCAGCCTTACCTTGCCCGCAAGCGTTTGACGTCAGCCTTGCCAGCCGGTGGCAATGTGCCTATACGCCACCGGTGGCCCTGGATGGCCACGCGACTCAACCAAGAAGCGCCGTGTTTGCCCCTGCCGTCGCAGCAAGGGCAGTTCCGGCAAAGGAGACTGCGACATGAAACTGCACGAACTCGCCGACAAGGATGGCGCGGCCAAGAAGAAGAAGCGCGTGGCGCGGGGCCCCGGCTCGGGCAAGGGCAAGACCGCCGGGCGCGGGATCAAGGGCCAGTCGTCGCGCTCGGGCGTGGCGCTGGGCGGCTTCGAGGGCGGCCAGATGCCGCTCTACCGCCGCCTGCCCAAGCGCGGCTTCACCAAGCCGAACAAGCTGCACTACAGCGTCGTGAACCTGGGCCTGATCGAGAAGTTCATCGCGGCGGGCAAGCTGGACGCCAAGGCCGAGATCACCGAGGACGCGCTGGTCGCGGCCGGCCTGACCTCGAACCGGCGTGACGGGATCCGCGTGCTGGCCAAGGGCGAGATCACCTCGCGGATCACGCTCAGGGTCACCGGCGCCTCGGCCTCGGCGGTCGCGGCGGTCGAGAAGGCGGGCGGCAGCGTCACGCTTCTGGCACCGGCGGCTGCGGCGGCTGAATAAGGGATTGTGAGGGGCCGGAAGGTCGCTTACACCCTTTCCAGTTTTCCCGCGCCGCCGACCGGAAAACGGTGCGGCGGCGCTTGCCCTGAAAGAGACCAGACATGGCATCTGCTGCCGAGCAAATGGCCGCGAACCTCAGCTGGAGTGCGTTCGGCAAGGCCACCGACCTGCGCCAGCGCATCTTCTTCACCATCGGCCTGCTGATCGTCTATCGCCTCGGGACCTTCATTCCGGTTCCGGGGATCGACGCCGAGTCGCTGCGCGAGCTGATGGTCGAGGTGACGCAGGGCGTGGGCGGGATGCTGAACCTCTTCACCGGGGGGGCGCTCGCCCGGATGGGGATCTTCGCGCTGGGGATCATGCCCTACATCTCGGCCTCGATCATCGTGCAGCTTCTGGCCACGATGTACGCGCCCTGGCAGCAGCTGCGCAAGGAAGGCGAGCAGGGCCGCAAGAAGCTCAACCAGTATACCCGCTACGGCACGGTGGCGCTGGCGATCATGCAGGGCTACGGCATCGCGGTCTCGATGCAGGCGGGGGGGCTTGCCCATGACCCCGGCATCTTCTTCATCGCCTCCTGCGTGATCACGCTGGTCGGTGGCACCATGCTGCTGATGTGGCTCGGCGAGCAGATCACCGCGCGCGGGATCGGCAACGGCATCTCGCTCATCATCTTCGTCGGCATCGTCGCCGAGGTGCCTGCCGCCATCGCGCAGTTCTTTGCCCAGGGCCGTGCCGGCGCGATCTCGACCCCGGTGATCCTGGGCGTGATCCTGATGGTCATCGCCGTCATCACCTTCGTCGTCTTCATGGAGCGCGCGCTGCGCAAGATCTCGATCCTCTACCCCCGCCGCCAGGTGGGGATGAAGGTCTACGAGGGCGGCGCGTCGCACCTGCCGGTCAAGGTGAACCCGGCGGGGGTGATCCCGGCGATCTTCGCTTCGTCGATCCTGCTTCTGCCCACCACGATCAGCACCTTCTCGGGTGCGGGGACCAATCCGGTCCTGTCCTGGCTCGCGGCCAACTTCGGCCATGGCCAGCCGCTGTTCCTGTTCTTCCTGGCGGCGATGATCGTATTCTTCAGCTATTTCTACACGTTCAACGTCACCTTCAAGGTCGACGAGGTCGCCGAGAACCTGAAGAACCAGAACGCATCCATCCCCGGCATCCGTCCGGGAAAGAAGACCGAGGAGTACCTCGAATACGTCGTCAACCGCGTCCTCGTGCTCGGGTCGGTCTATCTCGCGGCGGTCTGTCTGCTGCCCGAGGTTCTGATCACCGAGCTCGGCGTGCCCTTCTACTTCGGCGGCACCTCGGTCCTGATCGTGGTTTCGGTGACCATGGACACGATCCAGCAGGTCCAGTCGCATCTGCTGGCCCACCAGTATGAATCGCTGATCGAGAAGTCGCAGCTGCGCGGCAAGCGCAAGCCTTCGGCGACGCCCAAGGCTCCGGCACGGCGCTGACGGCATGGCCAACGTGATTCTCCTCGGCCCGCCGGGTGCCGGCAAGGGCACGCAGGCCAAGCGTCTGGAACAGGCGCGCGGCATGGTCCAGCTCTCGACCGGCGACATGCTGCGCGCGGCGCGCGGCAGCGACACCGAGATCGGCCGCATGGTCGCCGAGGTGCTGGACCGCGGCGCCCTGGTGACCGACGAGATCGTCATCGGGCTGATCGAGGCGAAGCTGGACGAGACCGGCCATGGCGGCTTCATCTTCGACGGCTTTCCCCGCACGCTCCGGCAGGCCGATGCGCTGGGTGGGCTCTTGGCGCGCAAGGGCCTGGCGCTCGACGCGGTGATCGAGCTTGTGGTCGACGACGCGGCCCTGGTCGGCCGGATCGTCAAGCGCGCCGACGAGGCGCGCGCGGCCGGCCTTCCGGTCCGCCGCGACGACACGCCCGAAGTGTTCGAGGCGCGCCTGCGCGAATACTACAAAAGCACCGCGCCCCTGGTCGGCTATTACTGGGCCAAGGGCGATCTCGTGCAGATCGACGGCATGGCCGGGATGCAGAGCGTTGCCGAGGCGATCGCAGCGGTGCTTGACAAGCGGTAGGAAACTTGTCTGCCACCCTTGACGCTTCCGGGAAACTCCCCTACTGCACGGCGTCCCGGGGCAGAATCGGCTTGCGGGCTTTGCGCACCGGAAGGACCGGGCGCCGGGACATGTGGAGCTTCGGGGCCGGGCCCCCGGCGGCGTTGTGAAAATAGGTTCTGGCATTACGGAACCGCAACCAAGAAGGACGACACGTTTGGCACGCATTGCTGGCGTCAACATTCCGACCGCGAAACGGGTTCCGATCGCGCTTACCTACATCACCGGGATCGGGCCGCGGACCGCTCAGACCATCTGCGCAGCGCTGAAGATCGACCAGGCGCGCCGCGTGAACCAGCTCAACGACAGCGAGGTTCTGGCGATCCGCGAATACATCGACGCGAACCTCACCGTCGAGGGCGACCTGCGCCGCGAGACCACGATGAACATCAAGCGTCTCATGGATCTCGGCTGCTACCGCGGCCTGCGCCACCGCAAGGGCCTGCCGGTCCGCGGCCAGCGCACCCACACCAACGCCCGCACCCGCAAAGGCCCCGCAAAGGCCATTGCCGGCAAGAAGAAATAAGGGGGCCTACAGAGATGGCACGCGACACCAAGGCCGCCCGCACCAAGAAGAAGGAACGCAAGAACATCGCCGCCGGCGTGGTTCATGTGAACTCGTCCTTCAACAACACCAAGGTCCTGATCTCGGACGTCCAGGGCAATGCGATCTCCTGGTCGTCCTCGGGCACGATGGGCTTCAAGGGCAGCCGCAAGTCGACGCCCTATGCCGCCCAGATGGCCGCCGAGGACGCCGCCCGCAAGGCGCAGGAACACGGCATGAAGACCGTCGAGGTCGAAGTGCAGGGGCCGGGCTCGGGCCGCGAATCCGCGTTGCGCGCGCTGGCCGCCGTGGGTCTGAACATCACCTCGATCCGTGACGTGACGCCGCTGGCGCACAATGGCTGCCGCCCGCCGAAGCGCCGCCGGGTCTGACCGTTTTCCCAACGCCGGGCCACGGGGGATGCCCCCGCGCGGCCCGGCGGTAGGAAAACGCTCAGACGCGGCGGCGCTTCGGCGGACGGCAGCCATTGTGCGCCAGCGGCGTC
>Ga0136707_1000014_pt1 | contig 25741 bp, 30 predicted proteins | sample 4C3metaG_FD_101397 | JGI IMG/M metagenome (GOLD analysis project Ga0136707, IMG submission 101397) | Freshwater bacterial and archeal communities from Indian Creek, Illinois, USA - 4C3 metaG | ecosystem: Environmental > Aquatic > Freshwater > Unclassified | place: USA: Indian Creek, Illinois...
CCATCTGACAACGTTTTCAAACCCGGTATGCCGTGCACAACTTCGCTGTTGATTGACGTACAGATACTGGCTGGGAACCCGCGGTAACCCTTAAAGGCAGGACGAGCACCGCGCTTTTGCATGATGTCCTCTACGAGCTGATTTAGCTCTAGCGTAGTAACGCCGGGCCTGATGACCTTTTCGATTTCCTCCAAGGCCTCAGCTACCACTTTGCCTGCCTCGTGCATTAGCGCTATTTCGCGCTCTGACTTGTGTATAATCATGGCGAAGCACTAGTCTCAAGTAAACACTTGAGCTTTTGCGTGACTTCGTCAATCGGCATTAACCCGTCAATGCTCTCGAGTAGGCCCTTTTGTCTGTAGTATTCGGCGAGCGGGGCAGTCTGGCGGTGGTAAACCAGTAGCCTGCTGCGCACAGTATCTTCACTGTCATCCGCGCGTTGGTGCAGCACCTGCCCGCACTGCCCGCACATCTCTCCTTGCGGTGAGGGATGAAAAACCTTATGGTAGGTGGCGCCACAGGCCTTACAGACTTGACGTCCCGTCAAGCGCCGGACCAGTTCTGCTTCGGGTACTTCAATGTTGAGCACAGCCGAAAGCTCTTTACCCAGATTGCGGAGAACGTCATCGAGAGCGACAGCCTGCACTATGGTACGGGGGAAACCGTCCAGCAAGAAGCCTTGCTTGGTGTCCTCGGTCGCCAGACGCTCGGCCACAATGCCGATGGTCACTTCATCGGGCACGAGTTCACCGCGTTCCATAAAGGACTTAGCGGTGAGGCCTAGGGGTGTGCCCGCCTGCAATGCCGCGCGAAACATATCGCCGGTGGAAATATGAGGGACGCCGAATTCCCGACTCAACAAGGCGGCCTGTGTGCCTTTGCCGGCACCGGGAGGCCCGAGGAGAATCACGTTCATTTCGCTCACCCCACAGCCTACTTCATGAAGCCGCTGTAGTTGCGCATGACGAGATGACCCTCAATTTGCTTCATGGTCTCAAGTGCAACTCCCACCACGATGAGCAGTGCAGTACCGCCAATGCCGATGTTCACTCTCACGGCCCCAGACAAAGCGAGTGGCAAGATGACAATCAGCGCTAAGAAAGCGGATCCCACTAGCGTCAAGCGATTAACTACGCGGAAGAGGAACTCGGCCGTCGTGCGCCCGGGACGCACGCCGGGAATCGCTCCGCCGTGCTTCTGCATGTTCTCGGCCATTTCCTTGGGGTTAAACTGCAGGAACGTATAGAAGTAGCTGAAAACGAAAATGAGAAACACGTAAAGCACATTATGCAACCAGCCGCCAAACGCCAGTGCCTCAGCTATGCCCTGCGCCCAACCCGCCCGCGTAAACTGTGTGATTACTTGGGGGAACATCAAGAGCGACGAGGCAAAGATGACGGGGATAACACCGGCTTGGTTGACGCGTAATGGGATGTGTGTGGTCTGTCCGCCATACATCTTGCGACCGACTACCCGCTTGGCGTACTGAACGGGGATGCGACGTTGACCTTCCTGCACCCACACCACACCCGCAATGACCGCGAGGGTTAGTACTCCGAGCAGGACAACGGTAAAGATGTTCAGCGTGCCCTGGCGGACGAACTCCACTAAGCTAGTCAGCGTAGCGGGTAACTGCGAGGAAATATTGGCAAAAATGACGAGGGAGATGCCGTTGCCAATGCCCTTTTCTGTGATCATCTCGCCCAGCCACATCACCATCACTGCGCCGGCGGTAAAACTTGTCGCCGTAAGCAAGTAGCTGAGGTGACCCCGCATCAGCGCCTCCTCGTTGGCCAGTCCAATCGAAGTGGCATATCCTTGAATGAAGGCCAGTAAAACTGTGCCGTAGCGCGTATAGCTATTGAGCTTCTTGCGCCCCTCATCGCCTTCCTTAGCCAACTGCTCCCAGCTAGGAATAATTACCTGGAGCAAGCTGACGATAATGCTGGCCGTGATGTAGGGGCCTATTGTGAGCGTAAATATGGAAAGGTTCGCCAAGGCGCCACCGGAGATAACATCTAACAGGCCGAACAGCCCTCCCTGTCCCTCCATGAACTGCGCCATAGCATGGCGGTCAGCACCGGGAACGGGGATGAAATTGCCGAAGCGAATGATGAGGAAGACACCCAGAGTATAGAGAATGCGCTTACGCAGTTCTTCTATGCGCCATACGTTGCGTAGGCTCTGTAGCATCTATATCACCTCAACCTTACCACCGGCGGCGGTTATCTTCTCGGCAGCTGACTTGCTGAAAGCCTTAGCTCTGACCGTAAGGGGTCTGGTGACCTCACCCGTCCCCAGTATCTTTACGCCATCAAGTGAGTTCTTCACCAAACCGACAGCCTTTAGCGAGCTCTCTTCTACAATGCTCCCCGCCGGAAAAACTTCGAGGTCTTGGACATTCACTAAGGCAAAGAATGTCTTCCACTTGTTGTTGAACCCGCGCTTAGGCAGCCGCCGATAAAGGGGCATTTGCCCCCCCTCGAAACCGGGGCGTACGCCTCCACCGGTGCGTGCCCATTGCCCCTTCGTACCGCGACCGGCGGTCTTGCCATGACCTGAGCCATGGCCGCGACCCACACGCTTGCGCGCTTGGCGAGAACCCTCTGCCGGTTGTAGATTATGGAGTTTCATGTTTGCACCTCCTCGGCTCCTATTAGTTCTCGACTACTTTGACGAGATGAATGACCTTTTCGACCATGCCGCGTATCGCTTTTGTGTCTTCATGCTCTACCGTGCGGTGGGTCTTGGTAAGACCTAGCGCCTGGCACGTCGCCCGCTGATCTTCGGGGCGTCCGATGAGGCTGCGCACTAGCGTTATCTGTAATTTGGCCATGGTGGCTGCCTCCCCTATCCTAACAGTGACTCTACAGTAACGCCGCGTAGCTTAGCCACTTGTTCAGGGGTCCTAAGTGACTTAAGTCCCGACAGAGTGGCCTGTGCCATGTTCATAGCGTTAGACGAGCCTAAAGATTTCGTGAGAATGTCGCGCACACCCGCGAGCTCTAAGATCGCGCGGACTGCGCCGCCGGCGATTACTCCGGTACCGATCGATGCGGGCTTCATAAGCACCTTACCCGCGCCGGAGACACCGGTGACTTGGTGCGGAATGCTGGTTTCTGCTAGAGGCACAGTGATGAGGTTCTTCTTGCCGTCTTCCGTGGCTTTACGGATAGCTTCGACTACCTCTTTTGCCTTGCCCAAACCTACTCCGACTCGGCCTTTCCCGTCGCCTACAGCTACAAGCGCACTAAAGCTTGAGTCGCGACCACCCTTACGGGTCTTGCTGACGCGTTTTACCGCGATAACTTTCTCGGTGAGACCGAGCTTGCTTAGCTCATTGCGATCCAATTTTCCCCCTCCTTCTGCGGTTAGAACTCTAGTCCGGCGGCACGCGCAGCTTCAGCTACTGCTGCGACGCGTCCATGATAGAGGTATCCGCCGCGATCGAAGACGACCTTGCTTAATCCCGTAGCCAGAGCTTTTTCCGCCACTAGCTTGCCTACGGCCTTCGCAGCGTCAACGCTACCGGCGGAGGTCGATTTCCCCTTGAGCTCAGGACTCAGGGTGGAAGCACTGACGAGCGTGTGGCAATTAGTGTCATCTATGATTTGCGCGTAGATGTGTCGCGAACTGCGGAAAACATTCAAGCGCGGGCGTTCCGCTGTCCCCGAAAGTGCCTTGCGCACACGCAGGTGACGCGTTTTACGAATCTTGTTCTTATCTAGCGGCTGTAACACCGTTGGCTCACTCCTTTCCTTGGCTTAGGACTACTTAGAAGTCTTGCCAGCCTTGCGTCTGATTTTCTCGCCTACGTAGGCAATGCCTTTGCCGAGGTACGGCTCGGGTTCGCGCACACCGCGAATGGTCGCGGCCATCTGGCCCACTACTTCCTTGTCATTACCTGACACAGTAATCAGCGGAATATTGCCGAAAGGCGGTTTGGCTACAGTCTCTGCTTTGAACTCAATGCCTTGGGGAGGGTCAATCTCTACGGGATGGGAATACCCCACCGTAAGGACTAGCTTCTTCCCTTGTACATTAGCACGCCAACCCACACCAGCTGCTTCCAGCTTCTTCACGTATCCTTTGGTGACACCCTCGATCATGTTGGCAATCACTGTTCGGGTAACGCCGTGCAGTGCGCGATGCAGGGTGCTGTCGGAGGGTCGCTTGACGGCTATCTCGGTCGAACCGACCTCGACGCTAACGTCGGGGTGAAGTTGACGGGTAAGCAACCCCCGCGGACCGGTAACGGTAATCTTCTGGCCGTCTAGCTCAACCTGCACCGTGGGCGGTATCACAATGGGCTTCTTGCCGATTCTTGACATCTCTCTGGCTCTCCTCCCTACCAGACGTAGCAGATGATCTCGCCGCCGAGGTTCTTCGCCCTCGCCTGCTTATCGGTCATCAGCCCGTGTGAAGTAGAAACAACGGCAATGCCGAGCCCTCCCAGAACACGCGGGAGCTCGTCTTTGCGTGCATAGACACGCAGTCCGGGCTTGCTGATGCGCTTTACGCCGGAGATGACGCGCTGTTTGTTAGCGCCGTACTTTAGAACTAGCTTAAGAATCCCCTGCTTGTCGTCGTTTTCCCATGCAAAATCGCGGATAAAGCCCTCTGCTTTGAGAATTTCCGCAACGCTCCGCTTCATGGCCGAACCCGGCATTTCCACACTCTCGTGCAGCGCATGATTGGCATTGCGGACCCGTGTCAGCATATCAGCGATAGGATCTGTCATAACCATTACGTGTCAAACCTCCTTCCTATATGAAGGGCCTTACCAACTGGCCTTCTTGACGCCGGGTATCTGACCCTCGTGGGCAAGTTCACGGAAGCAGATCCTGCATAACCCAAACTTGCGCATGTAGGCGTGTGGACGGCCACAAATCCGGCAACGATTATACCTGCGCACAGGAAACTTCTGCTCGCCGGCCTGCTTGATAATCATCGACTTCTTGGCCACTTCTTCTCCTCCTTTTACTGAAATTTTATAAGACTGCCGTTCTCGACATTGAAGTGTTACTTTTGCGCAAAAGGCATACCGAGCTTCGCTAGCAGTTCCCTAGCTTCCTCGTCAGTTTTGGCCGTAGTCACGATCGTAATGTCCATGCCTTGGACATGGTCGACCTTATCGTAGTCAATCTCGGGGAAGATCAGCTGTTCTTTTACACCGATCGTGTAGTTGCCGCGCCCGTCAAAAGACTTGGGCGACACCCCTCTGAAGTCGCGCACGCGGGGAAGGTTGATATTGATGAATTTGTCGAGAAACTCATACATGCGGGCCCCACGCAGGGTGACCTTAGCACCAATAGCCATACCTTCACGCAATTTAAAGTTTGATATGCTCTGACGAGCACGCGTAATCACCGGTTTTTGCCCGGCAATCGCGGCGAGATCTTTTGCCGCGGCATCCAGGATTTTGCTGTTACTGATGGCCTTGCCTACGCCCATGTTCAGCACGACCTTCTCAAGGCGAGGTATCTTCATTGCATTCTCATAGCCAAACTTGGTCTGTAGGGCTGACCGCACTTCCTTAAGGTACTTTTCCTTCAACCTTGTCACAGGCTAGCCCTCCTCTCTACCTGTCAATGTTATCGCCACAGTGCTTGCAAGCGCGAACGAATTTGCCGTCTGACATCGGCTTGTGCGTGACCCGGGTGGGCTGCTTACAGCTCTGGCAGACAATCATCACGTTGGAACTGTGGATGGGAGCTTCCTGCTTGATGATACCGCCCTGTGGCACCGCAGGCGTCGCCTTGCGATGGCGACTCACGACATTGACTCCCTCCACCACCACACGTCCTACGCCTGGCAAGCATTTGAGCACCTTGCCCTTTTTACCCTCATCCTTACCGGTGAGGACTACCACAAAGTCGTCTTTACGGACATGAAGTTTCACGAAACCTAGCACCTCCTCTGCTCCGACTAGAGTACTTCCGGTGCGAGAGAAACAATCTTCATAAAGTTCTTCTCCCGGAGTTCGCGGGCTACCGGTCCAAAAATACGGGTCCCACGGGGGTTGTTGTTGGCGTCAATGATCACAGCTGCATTGTCGTCGAACTTGATATATGAGCCGTCGATGCGACGAGAATCCTTGGTCGTGCGGACGACAACCGCTTTCACGACCTCGCCCTTCTTTACAACTCCGCCGGGCGTTGCTTCCTTTACGGTAGCAATGATGATATCGCCGACACCGGCATAGCGGCGCCGCGTTCCACCGAGCACCTTGATCGTGAGGATCTCTTTGGCTCCAGAATTATCTGCAACCCTTAGTCGCGTTTCGTTTTGAATCACGGCGATGTCCCCCTTTCCTGTCCTTCAGGACTATTGGGCTTTCTTCACAATCTCCACCACGCGCCAGCACTTCTCTTTGCTGAGCGGGCGAGTCTCCATGATGCGCACGGTATCGCCTAGACGCGCTTCGTTGTTCTCGTTGTGCGCCTTGAATTTCTTAGTCTGTTTGACAATACGACCATACAGCGGGTGCTGTACCATCGCCTCAATCGCGACTACCACCGTTTTTTCCATCTTATCGCTCACGACTACGCCTTGGCGTACCTTACGCAGGTTTCTCTCTTCCACAGTGAGACCTCCTTCCTCGCCCTAGCCGATGTTAAGTTCGCGTTCGCGCAAGATAGTCTTGACGCGAGCGATAGTCTTGCGAACTTCGTTAATCCGCATGGGGTTTTCAAGTTGGCCGGTTACAAGACGAAAACGCAGATTAAAAAGCTCGCCCTTGAGATCGTCAATTTTCTGCGTGAGCTCAGCATCGTTCATGTCACGCAAGTCTTTAACCTTCATTTACTTCACCGCCCGCATCCGCACGTGCCACAAACTTCGTTCTGATGGGGAGCTTGTGACCTGCTAATCGCAAAGCCTCACGCGCCGTGGCCTCGTCTACGCCCGCAATCTCAAACATAATGCGACCCGGCTTCACTACTGCCACCCAGTATTCGGGAGAGCCTTTACCGCTACCCATGCGCGTTTCAGCCGGTTTCTGTGTAACAGGTTTGTGGGGGAAAATGCGTATCCAGACTTGACCGCCGCGCTTGATGTACCTTGTCATGGCTACACGCGCCGCCTCAATCTGCCTGCTAGTAATCCAAGCGGCTTCCAGAGCTTCGAGTCCGTACTCTCCGTGCGCGATAAAACCGCCGCCCTTGGTCCGTCCCCTCATCTTGCCTCTGTGCATTTTGCGGTACTTTACCCTGCTGGGCATCAACATGCCTTATTCGCCTCCTTCTGCCGCCGCCTTGCCGGGCTTAGGTAGAATTTCACCTTTGTAAATCCAAACCTTAACGCCAATCTGACCGTACGCGGTGTGTGCTGTTGCTACGCCATAGTCGATGTCGGCTCTAAGTGTATGCAGAGGAATGGTGCCCTCGCGTGCCCACTCTCGCCGAGCGATTTCGGCGCCATTGAGTCGTCCGCCGATAGCCACCCTTATCCCTTTGGCCCCTAAACGCATGGTGCGTCCCATAACTTGGCGCATAGCGCGACGATAGGCAATACGCTTCTCGATTTGGGCGGCAACATTCTCTGCCACTAATTGTGCGTTAAGTTCAGGAGTTTTAATCTCGATGATGTTGACATAGACCTGCTTCTTCGTGAGAACTTCGAGTGCCTTCCGTAGCTCTTCTACGCCGGCCCCGCCGCGTCCGATGACCATGCCGGGTTTAGCGGTATGAACAAAGACCCGCACAATAGCGCCTGTCCGCTGGATGATCACTTGGCCTACACCCGTGGCAAAGAGCTTCTCTTTGATGTAGCGGCGTACCTTAAAATCCTCTAAGAGAAGGTCGGAGTAGTTCTTCTCTGCGTACCACTTGGATTCCCAGTCTCTGATGATGCCAATACGAAACCCCTTGGGATGAACTTTCTGTCCCACCCGGCTCTCCCTCCTACCTTTCCTTTACCACAACAGTGATGTGGCATGAACGCTTTAAGATGGGGTAAATGCGACCCTGCGCCCGCGGATGCCAGCGCTTCTGTGTGGGACCTGCGTCTACAAACGCTTCCGCTACGTACAACTTGTCTCTGTCCAACCGGTAATTGTGCTCTGCATTTGCAGCCGCAGAGTTCATGACCTTCATAATCACTTCGGATGCCACCTTAGGTGTAAACCTGAGAATATTAGCAGCCTCCCCCACATTCTTGCCGCGGACGAGGTCAATGACAACTCGCGCTTTACGCGGCGCAATGCGCACATTGCGGGCAACCGCTCTCGCTTGCATGTCCTATCCCCTCCTACTTCAATGTTGTGGAACGTTCGGTGTGACCGCCGTGGCCGCGGAAAGTGCGCGTCGGGGCAAACTCCCCGAGCTTATGTCCAACCATTTCCTCGCTGACGTACACCGGCACGTGTTTACGTCCATCATAAACCGCGATGGTGTGCCCGATCATGTCGGGGAAGATAGTGGATGCGCGAGACCAAGTCTTCAGCACCTTCTTCTCGGCCTTGGTATTCAGTAGCTTAATTCTCGCTAGCAGTCTTTCCTGAACAAAGGGGCCTTTCTTTACGGAACGAGACATTCTCTTCGGCCTCCCTTCTCTAAGACTTACGGCGACGAACGATGTATTTGTCGCTGTGCTTCTTCTTCTGGCGCGTCTTATGACCTAAAGTTGGTACACCCCAAGGCGTAACCGGACTCTTGCGGCCAATCGGAGCACGGCCCTCGCCACCGCCGTGAGGATGATCCACTGGGTTCATCACCACGCCGCGAACTGAGGGGCGGCGCCTGAGCCAACGGGAGCGGCCGGCCTTGCCGATGGAGACATTCTCATATTCCAAATTGCCTACTTGCCCAATCGTGGCCCTGCAATTAATGTGGACGCGACGGTCCTCACTCGAGGGAAGTCTCACTAGGGCGTAGGTGCCTTCTTTGGCCATAAGCTGCGCAGAGGCCCCGGCGGAGCGCACCATCTGTGCTCCTTTGCCCGGTTTAAGTTCCACATTGTGAACCACGGTGCCGACCGGAATGTTCTTTAGGGGTAGGGTGTTGCCGACGACAATGTCAGCTTGAGACCCGGAGACAACCTTAACCCCCACCTTAAGCCCCAGCGGAGCCAAGATGTAGCGCTTCTCTCCATCCGCATAATGCAGGAGTGCAATGTACGCGGTGCGGTTAGGGTCATACTCGATAGTGGCGACAGTGGCGGGAACGCCATCTTTGTCGCGCTTGAAATCAATCATGCGGTACTGACGCTTGTGCCCGCCACCCTGATGACGGACGGTAATGCGCCCTTGGTTATTGCGCCCTGCCTTGTTGTGGAGGGGCGATAGCAGAGAACGCTCCGGCGTAGTGGAAGTAATCTCGGCAAAGCTTTCCACCGTCATAAAGCGCCGACCAGGTGAAGTAGGTTTGAACTTCTTCATCGCCATTTGTGTGTCCCTCCTTTTCAGGAAATGAATCTGGAATCTGGAATCGTGACCTGCGGAATACGGAGCACGAAGCACGAAGAACGTCCCGTCCTCCCAATGCCACGAAGTGCAAAGTGCGAAGTGCAAAGTGCGAACTACCAAGTGCGAAGTGCGGCGCGCTACACAGAATCAAAAATCGGAATCGTCTTAGACTTAGGGGTGAGCTTGACGATAGCCTTTTTCCAGTCGGAGCGGTAGCCGGAGTGAACTCCATGCCGCTTAAACTTGCCAACCATGCGCATGGTGTTGACAGACTCTACCTCAACCTTAAACAGGTGTTCCACAGCTTGGCGAATCTCGGTCTTGTTGGCCCGCAGGTCGACTGCGAAAACGTACTTGCGCACCTCGGCCAGCTCAGTGCTGCGTTCACTGATGACCGGTCGCTTGATGATGTCTCTGGGGTCCCGCATTACACGAGCACCTCCTGTACCTTTTCTACCGCGGCCTGAGTGATGACCATCGTGCCGCAGTTCAGAACGTCATACACATTCACACCGGTTGCCTCTTCTACCAGCACTCCGGGAATGTTACGCCCGGACTTCTCGATGTTTTCGTTAGCTTCGGGCAGTACTACGAGAGCTTTGCCGCTGATCTTGAGACAAGATAGAGTTTCAACCATAAGCTTAGTTTTGGGCTCGGCGAATTCCAGCCGATCTACTACCACAATTTCTCCTGCCTGCAACTTAGCGGTTAAGGCACTGCGTAATGCTAAGCGACGCACCTTGCGCGGCAGCTCAAAACTGTAAGAGCGGGGGGTAGGACCAAAGGCAACACCACCGCCTACCCAAATTGGGGAACGGCGACTACCCGCACGGGCGCGACCGGTTCCTTTCTGCTTCCATGGCTTACGCCCGCCACCGCGGACTTCGGCCCGATTCTTTGTGTCATGAGTGCCGAGACGCTGTGCGGCCAACTGCTTGGTGACAGCGAGATGGAGCACGTGGCTGTTCACTTTCACACCAAAGACGGCATCAGAAAGCTCCATTTGCCCGACCTCTTCGCCCTTCATATTGAAAACCTTCACCATAGGCATAGCTTTAATCCTCCATTCACAACCATAGCCAATGACCCGGCTAGGCTTTGACACTGTCCTTGATGGTAACGAGGGAGCCCTTAGGACCAGGTATTGCGCCCTTAACCAAGATCAGGTTGCGCTCCGCGTCGATGCGCACGACCTTCAGGTTCTGCACTGTGCGGCGGAATCGGCCATGCTGTCCAGGCATCTTGCGGCCCGGGAAAGTGCGCGCCGAGGCGCGGGAGTTCGAGCTGCCGGGCCCGCGATGATATTTAGAACCATGCGTCATCGGACCGCGACCGAAACCCCAACGCTGCACAACCCCGGTAAATCCTTTGCCTTTGGATGTTCCGGTGACGTCGACGTACTCGCCCTCGCCAAAGACTGCCGCAGTAATGGTCTGCCCTACTTTGTATTCGGTATCACCTACAAAACGGAACTCACGTAGAAACCGATGCGGCTTGACGTTATGCCGCTTGAAATGACCCTTTTCCGGCTTGTTGACCCTCGACTCGCGTATCGGCTCAAAGGCGACTTGAACAGCCGCATAACCGTCGATGTCTTTGGTCTTGACTTGAGTAACAGTGCAAGGGCCGGCTAGAATCACGGTTACGGGCACCACAATGCCCTTATCCGTGAACACTTGCGTCATGCCGACTTTCTTGCCCAAAATTGCTTTTTTCATGCAAAGTACCTCCATACATTGGTTCCCCGCGGGGAACTTGTACTGCTCTACCCTCGTGCTCCGTGCGCTGTTCTCCGATAGCGGAGAACGAGGCACGGTGAACGCAGAACGCGTCTCTAGAGCTTTATCTCAATATCCACACCCGCAGGAAGGTCTAGGCGCATAAGCGCATCGACCGTCTTGGGAGTAGGCTCAAGAATGTCAATCAAACGCTTATGGGTGCGCATCTCGAACTGCTCGCGAATGTCTTTCTCTACGTGCGGTGCACGGAGAATGGTGAAGAGATTGCGCTCTGTCGGTAGTGGTATGGGGCCTGACACGGTAGCACCGGTACGGCGTGCTGTTTCTACGATCTTCTCTGAAGACTGGTCTAAGATCGTGTGGTCAAAGGCCTTTAACCTGATGCGAATTTTCTGCTGTGCCATATCTTTATCCCTCCTTTTGAGCTGGGAGACGCCAGCCGTTTGTCCTTTGTCGCTTGTCGCTTGTCGCTTGTGGGAGGACGGGGGCGCTCAGCGGGGATAATCATGAATCTTGAATCTGGAATCATGACCTGCGGAGCACGGAGCACAGAGCACGGAGCACGTCCCCCCAATGCCACGAAGTGCGAGCTACCAAGTGCGAAGTGCCAAGTGCGCCCATAGAGCAGCGGTCGGCGTCACTCCCCAAGGGACAAGCCACATGAGACAAGTGACAACTTTTACTCGAGTATCTCCGTCACAACGCCGGCACCTACGGTGCGGCCGCCTTCGCGAATCGCAAAGCGCACGCCGGGCTCCATGGCGATGGGGGTGATAAGCTCTATCGTCATGGTAATGTTGTCGCCTGGCATCACCATCTCTACGCCGGTCGGTAAGTGCAATACGCCGGTGACGTCGGTGGTGCGGAAATAGAACTGAGGCCTGTAGCCATCAAAGAAGGGCTTATGACGGCCGCCTTCTTCTTGGGACAATACATAGACTTCGCCCTTAAACTTGGTGTGGGGCTTAATGGAACCGGGCTTAGCCAATACCTGCCCGCGCTCGATGTCCTTGCGGTCTACGCCACGTAGGAGCAATCCTACGTTGTCGCCGGCTTGCGCTTGGTCGAGGAGCTTGCGGAACATCTCTACGCCGGTGCACACTGTCTTGCGAGGCTTTTCGGTGAATCCTACGATTTCTACTTCATCAGAAACCTTGATGATGCCACGATCTACTCTACCGGTGGCTACAGTGCCGCGACCGGTAATGGTGAAGACGTCTTCTACGGGCATCAGGAAGGGCTTCTCGGTTTCGCGAATCGGAGTCGGAATATAATCGTCGACTGCGTCCATAAGCTTCCACAACTTGCCGCACCATTCGCAGTCGCGCTTGCCACAGCCGCACTCAAGCGCCTTAAGACCGGAGCCTGCGATGATAGGTGTGTCGTCACCGGGGTAACCGTAGGTGGTGAGGAGATCGCGTACTTCCATCTCCACCAGTTCGAGTAACTCAGGATCGTCGACCATGTCGGCCTTATTTAGCCATACCACAATGTGGGGTACGTTTACTTGGCGGGCGAGCAGGATGTGCTCACGCGTCTGCGGCATGGGACCGTCTGCGGCGGATACTACAAGGATAGCGCCGTCCATCTGTGCAGCTCCGGTAATCATGTTCTTAATGTAGTCGGCATGACCGGGGCAGTCAACGTGGGCGTAGTGACGCTTAGCGGTCTCGTATTCAACGTGAGCGGTGTTAATGGTAATGCCGCGGGCCTTCTCTTCGGGGGCCTTGTCAATCTGATCGTAGGCTACTTTCTCCGCGCCGCCTGCCGTGGAAATGATACTGGTAAGAGCTGCGGTTGTCGTGGTCTTACCGTGGTCAATGTGACCAATGGTCCCTACGTTCACGTGTGGCTTGTTACGTTCAAACTTCTTCTTAGCCATTTTTCCTACCTCCTACTCAAAGCTTCAGGATTGCTTCGCTGACCGACTTGGGCACTTCTTCATAACCTAGGAGTTTCATGGTGTAGTTTCCGCGACCCTGCGTCTTAGAGCGCAGGTCGGTAGCATAGCCAAACATTTCAGCTAAAGGTACAGCGCCGCGAACAACTTGCGCTCCCGCTACCGCTTCCATGCCTTCGATACGCCCGCGTCGCGACGTGATGTCGCCGATAACATCTCCCATGTAATCTAGAGATACCACGACTTCCACCTTCATTACCGGTTCCAGCAACGTGGGATTCGATTGCGCCATCGCCGCCTTAAAGGCCATAGAGCCTGCAATCTTAAAGGCCATTTCCGAAGAGTCAACCTCATGGTAGCTGCCGTCATAGAGCGTGGCCTTGAGGTCTACCACTGGGAAGCCAGCGAGCACACCACTCTGCATTGCCTCTTCTATGCCGCCATCCACTGCGTTCCAGTACTCCCTCGGCACTACCCCGCCGACAATCTTGCTCTCAAAGACATACCCCGAGGCCGGCGGCAGAGGTTCAAATTCCACCCAGACATGCCCGAATTGACCACGCCCGCCGCTTTGGCGAACAAATCTTCCTTCCATTCGGACTGTCTTGCGAAATGCTTCGCGGTAGGCCACTTGCGGCTTACCAACAGTACATCCGACTTTGAACTCCCGCTTCAGCCGGTCGACAATGATGTCTAAGTGCAACTCACCCATACCTTCGATAATAGTCTGCCCTGTCTCAGTATCAGTCTTGGTACGGAAAGTAGGGTCTTCTTCTGCTAGGCGCATCAGCGCTACCCCTAGCTTGTCTTGGTCGGCTTTAGTATTAGGTTCAATGCTCTGTGCAATCACTGGGGACGGGAACTGCATAGACTCCAAGATGACTGGGCGGCTCTCTTCACACAGAGTATCACCCGTGGTGGTGTCCTTAAGACCAACGATAGCCGCGATATCCCCGGTGAAGACCTCAGCAACTTCTTGCCGATGATTAGCATGCATCTTGAGTACCCGTCCTACACGCTCACGTTTACCCTTAGTGGCGTTATACACGTAGCTCCCTGCTGCAAGCTTCCCGGCATAAACACGGAAGTAAGCCAGCTTCCCTACAAAGGGATCGGATACGATTTTAAAGGCCAGCGCGGCCAAAGCCTCAGTGTCACTTACCTCGCGCTCAACTGTCTCGCCGCTGCGGGGCACAAGGCCGCTCACTGCGGGAATATCAAGCGGTGCCGGAAGATAATCGACCACCGCGTCAAGCAAATTCTGTACGCCCTTATTGCGGTACGACGAACCCGCGAGCACAGGGATGATGACGCCTTGTATCACGGCACGCCGCAAGGTAGCGCTTACTTCGTCAGGAAGGAGATCCTCGCCCTCGAGGTAGCGCATCATAAATTCTTCGTCCGTAAGCGCAATGCTCTCGATCAGTTCATGCCGCGCTTCTCGCACCTCACCCACCATGTCGCTGGGTACCGCGCGCTCTTCGATCTGCTTCCCATCATTGTCAAGGAAGTAGAAAGCCGTGTTAGCAACGAGATCTACGATACCGACGAAGGTGTCCTCGCTGCCAATCGGGAGCTGAATGGGCACAGCATTTGCTCCCAACCGATCTTTAATCATGGATACGACACGGGGGAAATTCGCTCCCATAATGTCCATTTTGTTGACGTAGGCAATGCGGGGCACCTTGTATTTATCGGCTTGCCGCCAGACTGTTTCTGATTGCGGCTCGACTCCACCCTTGGCACAAAACACCGCTACCGCACCATCAAGTACGCGGAGGCTACGTTCGACTTCGACTGTGAAGTCCACGTGCCCGGGCGTATCAATAATGTTAATTTGGCAATCGCGCCATTGGCAGGTGGTGGCCGCCGAGGTGATGGTGATTCCACGCTCTTGCTCTTGAATCATCCAATCCATTGCTGCGGCGCCCTCGTGCACCTCGCCTAGTTTGTGCGTTTTCCCTGTATAGTAGAGGATACGTTCAGTCGTTGTGGTCTTACCGGCATCGATGTGGGCCATGATGCCAATGTTTCGGACTTTATCTAGTGCAAATTCTCTCGGCATGACAATACCTCCTTTCGCGCGTTGATGATGGGGGTGGGGGGTGGGGGGTGCTTCGTGCTCCGTGCTCCGCAGGTCATGATTCCAGATTCATGATTCATGATTATCCCCACTGAGCGCTGAGCCCTCGCCTACCAGCGATAATGGGCAAACGCCTTGTTAGCCTCGGCCATTTTGTGGGTGTCTTCGCGCTTCTTGATCGAACCGCCCTGACCCTGCGCTGCATCCGTAATTTCAGCAGCCAGCCGATCTTCCATCGTTTTCTCGCCACGGTTGCGTGAGTACGTGACCAACCATCGAATCGAGAGCATCTTCTGACGCTCCGGCAGAACCTCAATGGGGACTTGGTAAGTAGCGCCGCCCACACGGCGAGGCTTGACCTCTACTACGGGTGAAACATTCTTTACTGCTGCTTCAAACACTTCCATGGCGTTCTTACCGGTCTTTTCGCGAATGCGATCCATCGCACCATAGAAGATGCCTTGCGCTATGCCGCGCTTCCCGTCATACATAAGTTTGTTAATGAAACGGGTGACAAACTTACTATTATAAATTGGGTCCGGCAGAACATCGCGCTTGGGCACTGCACCTTTTCTTGGCATATTTTTCCCTCCTTCACAACCAGTGTTACTCGACGGCCGTCTTCAGGCCACCGCAGGGCAACTATTTCTTTCCACCCTTGGCCGGAGCGCCTTTAGCGGGAGCCCCTTTGCCGACAGTCGCTTTTGTGCGCTTCGCGCCATACTTGGAGCGACCCTGACCGCGGTTTTGTACCCCACCCGCGTCCAAAGTGCCGCGCACGATGTGGTAGCGGACACCTGGCAGGTCCTTGACTCGACCGCCGCGCACCAACACGACGGAGTGCTCTTGCAGGTTGTGGCCAATACCTGGAATGTAGGCAGTGACCTCAATACCATTAGATAGACGCACTCTCGCGATTTTGCGGATAGCAGAGTTTGGCTTCTTGGGATTCATGGTCTTCACTTGGACGCACACGCCACGGCGCTGCGGGCAGCTCCCAAGGTGAGGCGACTTAGATCTGTTCTCAAGGGACTGCCGGCCCTTACGAACTAATTGGCTAATCGTTGGCATACATGCACCTCCTTCCATCACGGAAACCAGTGGAATTACTCCCCTGCCGCGTTCCCGCGGCAGGGGTTCGCAAGCACGCTATTTGCACACTCCGCTATTATACGTCGTGACCGCAGGCGTGTCAACGTTTCTGACGGGCTTTTTTATACCGGGGTCCCCGGCAGGTCATCTGTCGCTGCGCTCTCAGCTCCCGCGACGACTACGCGAATGTTACGGTACCTACTCATGCCTGTGCCTGCCGGAATGAGCTTCCCGATAATGACGTTCTCCTTCAACCCGAGCAGGGGATCGGTCTTAGTCTTGATGGCTGCATCCGTCAACACGCGAGTCGTTTCTTGGAACGAAGCCGCCGAGAGGAAGGAGTCTGTTGCCAAGGAGGCCTTGGTTATACCGAGCAAAACGGGCCGGGCCACTGCCGGATCGAGGTCCCGCATGATCGCGCGGGCATTGGCTTCCTCGAAGTCAAACACGTCGATGAGCCCACCGGGAAGCAGTTCCGTTCCGCCAGGGTCCTCGACCTTAACGCGGCGCAAAGTTTGGCGAAGGATTACTTCAACGTGTTTGTCGTTGATTTCTACGCCCTGCGTGCGATACACCTTCTGAACTTCTTGCAGCACGTAAGCCTGCACTGCCCTAATGCCCTTAATGGCAAGCAAATCCGCCGGATTCACAGGCCCCTCGGTCAGTTCGTCGCCGGCCACCACCTGATTACCCTCCGCAACCTTCAGGCGCGCGCCGTAACTGATGGGGTAACTCTTGACTTCGCCGTCTAGGCCGCTGACCTCTACTTCGCGCCCCTTTTTCGCGTCCACGAAACGCACAGTACCGTCAATCTCACTAATGATGGCTTGCCCCTTGGGCCGTCGCGCTTCAAATAATTCCTCGACACGCGGTAGACCTTGTGTAATATCGTCCCCCGCCACACCTCCGGTATGGAATGTACGCATCGTCAACTGCGTGCCTGGCTCGCCAATGGACTGCGCGGCGATAATGCCGATAGCCTCACCCATCTCTACCATGCCCCCGGTCGCTAGGTTGCGACCGTAACACTTGATGCACACGCCATACCTGCTCTTGCATGTCAGGACGTTTCTGATGTGCACCGATTTAATCAGCCCTTCGGTGAGTTGTTGACCCATCTTAATCACATCGCCGTTCTGCACGAGCACTTTTGTCGTCGCGCTAGGTAGAATCAGCTTGTGGTCCTGCCCGGACTTATCCACAATGTAGATTTCCTCGGGCAAGGATTCCTTAAGCAGCATAGTTCCGGCTACAGGTGCAATGATCGCTCCGTAACTCATGATGATTTGCGCCGCATCATCATCAATCGGCTGTCCCTCGAACGCGAGTATGGGCGGACGTTCTACGGTATGGCCTGTGAATGGATCACGGTGTGCGGTTGCCGCTACGTCCTCTGTCACCACCCGCCCGGCAATGCGCTCGGCGAGTGTCACTATGGTCTGTCGCCCGTCGCGTATGGCCTCCACCACAATACCTGTGCTAGTGCCACAATCCTCCTCACGGACGATGACATCTTGCGAAACATCAACGAGACGACGAGTAAGATAACCCGAGTCAGCCGTACGAATGGCGGTATCGGCGGCACCTTTGCGTGCGCCATGAGTGGAGGTGAAGTACTCAAGCACTGTCAACCCTTCGCGGAAGTTAGCCTTAACAGGTAGTTCAATAATCCGCCCCATGGGGTCACTCATCAGTCCACGCATGCCGCCTAGCTGGGTGATCTGGCTGATATTGCCCCTTGCACCCGCATCAACCATCATGAACATGGGGTTGAATGCCGGCATAGCGTCAAGCAATGCGCGTTGCACCTTAGCTGAAGTTTGGCTCCAGACCTCGATGATATTTTGGTACTTTTCGTTAGCGTTCATCATCCCACGCGCATAAGCCCGCTCGATATTGGACACGACTTTCTCTGCTTCGCCGACGATGACACTTTTCTCGGCGGGAATCACGACATCACCGATGGCGATGCTAATGCCGGACTTAGTGGCATACTCGAAGCCGAGGGTTTTGATGCGGTCGAGCACCTCCGTAGTCATGGCGCTACCGTGTCGACGGTAACACCGCTCTACTATCGAGCGCAGCGCCTTAAGCGCCACCAGTTGGTTAATCTCTAGGTTGCACACAGTTTCCTTGTGCGCACGGTCAACAAACCCTAGATCCTGCGGGATCGCCTCGTTAAAGATAAGCCGACCAATTGTTGTATCAATGAGCTTAGTGACCACGGTCCCATCTGCCAGCTCCGCGCGGCGGCGCACTTTGATGGGCGCATTGACCGCTGTTGCGCCTACATAATACGCCATTAGGGCTTCATGATGCGAGGCAAATACACTGCCGGCACCTTTACTTGTCGCGTCGAAAGTCGTCAGGTAATAGCAGCCAAGGACCATGTCTTTGGTAGGCGTGACGACAGGCTTGCCGTCCTTAGGGTTAAGCAGGTTGTGCGCCGAAAGCAGCAAGAGCCGTGCCTCCGCCTGTGCCTCGACCGAAAGGGGCACATGCACCGCCATTTGATCGCCGTCGAAGTCAGCGTTGTAGGCCGTGCAAACTAACGGATGAAGCTTAATCGCCCGTCCTTCGACCAAAATGGGCTCAAAAGCCTGAATTCCTAACCGGTGCAGCGTAGGCGCGCGGTTTAAGAGCACTGGGTGGTCGGCAATTACCTCTTCCAACACGTCCCATACCTCTTCGCTGACGCGCTCAACCTTGCGCTTAGCGCTCTTAATGTTCTGCGCGAAGCCCTCGGCCACCAGCTGACGCATCACAAATGGTTTGAAGAGCTCTAAAGCCATCTCCTTGGGCAATCCGCACTGGTACAGCTTAAGCTCCGGCCCCGCTACAATAACTGAGCGGCCCGAATAGTCCACGCGCTTGCCTAAGAGATTTTGGCGAAAACGACCCTGCTTGCCTTTGAGCATATCACTCAAAGACTTTAGCGGGCGGTTGCCGGGGCCGGTAACCGGTCTGCCACGGCGTCCATTATCGATGAGGGCATCGACAGCTTCCTGTAGCATGCGCTTTTCATTGCGCACGATAATGTCCGGTGCGCCAAGCTCTAAGAGTCGCTTGAGACGATTGTTTCTGTTAATCACACGGCGGTACAAGTCATTAAGGTCGCAAGTCGCAAAGCGTCCGCCATCTAGTTGCACCATGGGGCGTAAGTCCGGTGGTATGACCGGGATAACGTCCATCACCATCCACTCGGGGCGGTTACCTGACTTGCGGAAAGACTCCACTACTTCCAGCCGCCTGATGGCTCGCACACGGCGCTGTCCGGTAGCGTCGGCGAACTCTGCCCTGAGCTCTCCCGACAGCTTCTCTAACTCAATGCGTGACAGCAACTCGCGAATTGCCGCCGCACCCATGCCGACGCGAAAGGCGCTCCCGAAGCGGTCGCGCGCTTCACGATACTCCCCCTCGGTGAGAATCTGCCGTTCACTAAGGCCGGTGTCCTTTGTCTCTAAGACTACATATGCCGCGAAGTACAGCACTTTCTCTAACAGGCGCGGCGACAAATCGAGTATGAGACCCATGCGACTGGGAATCCCTTTAAAATACCAGATATGTGACACCGGGGCCGCCAGTTCAATATGCCCCATCCGCTCGCGGCGCACCTTACTCCGAGTAACCTCTACTCCGCAACGGTCACAGACAATGCCTTTATAGCGCACGCGCTTATACTTCCCGCAGTTGCACTCCCAGTCCTTCGTAGGACCAAAAATCTTCTCGCAGAACAAGCCTTCCTTTTCAGGCTTAAGCGTGCGGTAATTAATGGTCTCAGGCTTCTTCACTTCACCTTTTGACCACTCTCTGATCTGATCGGGCGACGCTAGACTTATGCGTATGGAATCAAACTCGTTGACATCCAACAAGATGGTCGCTCCCTTCCGTGTGGGTTGGCCTGTGCTAAGGACGCGGCTTGGACTTAGAAGTGATGCCGAGTGGAGCAAGCTTTTTGGCTAGTAGGTCGGCGAGATTGACCTCATCATCTTCGTCCTCGGCGTCTTCTTGCGCTTCTGACTCATCATCGCTACCTGATTCCGAAAGCACAGGGGCGTCGCCCCCAGACACGAGGCGCTCGCGCAGTGCAGCGGACAGCTTTCGGGTGTCCAGCACATCGGCCTCGCCCTCATCCTCATCCTCATCCTCATCCTCGGCCTCAACCTCATCCTCAACAGGCGGCGTTAATGCCCCTGCTACCTCACGCACAGGTTCAGGCCTGCGCCGCCTTGTGCGACTCTCCTCTTCATCGCCATCGATGCTGAGCTTGAGCTCACGCATTGTTTCATTGACATCTTCGTCATGTTCGCGAAGTTCAATTTCCTGCTGATGCTCGTCAAGAATCCTTACGTTCATACACAGACTTTGCAGCTCCTTGATCAACACCTTAAAGGATTCAGGCACGCCGGGCTCGGGGATGTTCTCTCCTTTGACAATCGCTTCATATGTCTTGACACGACCTACGACATCGTCAGACTTGACGGTAAGCAGTTCTTGCAGAGTGTACGCAGCACCATAAGCTTCCAGTGCCCACACCTCCATTTCGCCAAAACGCTGCCCGCCAAACTGCGCTTTGCCCCCGAGGGGCTGCTGCGTAACTAGGCTGTAAGGACCTGTGGAGCGCGCATGAATCTTGTCATCTACCAAGTGGAACAGCTTCAGCATGTAGACATAGCCTACTGCCACTTGGTTATCGAAAGCCTCGCCCGTGCGCCCGTCATACACAACCGATTTACCGTCTGGAGAGTGACCCGCTTGCTGCAGGAGGTCTTGGATGTCCTTCTCGTGTGCGCCGTCAAACACGGGCGTAGCTATATGGAGCCCTAGAGTTTTAGCCGCCATTCCGAGGTGTGTCTCTAACACCTGTCCAATGTTCATACGGCTGGGAACGCCTAGGGGATTTAGAACAATGTCGACCGCACTTCCATCCGGCAAGAAGGGCATGTCTTCGTCGGGGAGAATGCGGGCAATTACCCCCTTGTTGCCGTGACGTCCCGCCATTTTATCTCCCTCGGAGATTTTACGCTTCTGCGCGACATACACACGCACCAGCATGTTGACACCGGGCGGCAGCTCGTCGTTATTGGCGCGCGAGAACACCTTCACATCTACAACGCGCCCCGACTCACCGTGCGGTACGCGTGACGACGTGTCCCTGACCTCGCGTGCTTTCTCACCGAAAATCGCGCGTAGTAAACGTTCCTCGGCCGTCAATTCAGTTTCGCCCTTAGGCGTGACCTTACCTACCAAGATGTCGCCGGTGCGGACCTCGGCCCCAATGCGCACGATCCCGCGGTCATCGAGGTCGCGTAGCATGTCGTCACCAACGTTAGGTATGTCGGAGGTAATTTCCTCAGGGCCCAGTTTAGTGTCGCGGGCCTCAGCTTCGTACTCCTCAATATGAATGGAGGTAAAGATATCTTCGCGCACCAGACGTTCGCTAATCAGAATGGCATCCTCGAAGTTGTAGCCCCCCCAAGGCATGAAGGCACAAAGCACATTCCGACCTAGCGAAATCTCACCTAAACTTGTCGCCGGGCCATCGGCTATGGGTTCTCCCTCCACCAGTACCTGCCCCTGCTCTACAATCGGACGCTGGTTGATGCAAGTGCCTTGGTTACTGCGCACAAACTTCATCAATTTGTACGCATCGATTTCTCCATCCGGGGTTTCGATGGCGATGCTCTTGGCACTAACGCGCTTGACTTTACCTGCGCGTCGTGCCACGACGACTGAACCAGAGTCTACCGCCGCCTTATACTCCATGCCCGTGCCGACAAGCGGCGCTTCCGGGCGCAAGAGAGGGACTGCCTGTTTCATCATATTGGCACCCATCAGGGCTCGGCCAGCTTCGTCGTGCTCTAAGAATGGGATCAGAATGGTCGGCACGCTGAACACTTGCTTAGGTGATACGTCCATGTAGTCGACTTCGCTGACCGGAACGACCTTAATTTGATGCCGATGACGCACGGTAGTACGGGGTAGGGCAAAACGACCTACCCCCGTCGTTGTGCTCGATACATCCACTAACTCGGCGTTGGCCTGGGCAATAACAAACTCGTCTTCCTCATCTGCCGTCAGATACTCGACATCAGGGAATACATGGGCTTCATCGCCCACGTGCTTGACCACGCGGTAGGGCGTTTCAATAAACCCATATCTATTTACGCGCGCATAAGTGGACAAATTGCCAATCAGTCCTACATTAGGACCCTCGGGTGTCTCGATGGGGCAAATGCGTCCGTAGTGCGAAAAGTGCACGTCACGCACTTCGACTCCGGCTCGTTCGCGACTTAAACCCCCTGGGCCAAGCGCGCTGAGTCGACGTTTGTGGGCAAGTTCGGCTAGCGGGTTAGTTTGGTCCATAAACTGCGAAAGCTGACTGGAGCCAAAAAACTCTTTTATGGAGGCCACAACGGGACGAATGTTGATCAGGGCTTGCGGTGTGATGACATCGACATCCTGAATGGTCATGCGCTCTTTGACCACCCGCTCCATGCGCGAAAGGCCAATGCGGAATGCGTTCTGCAATAGCTCACCTACCGAACGCAGGCGTCGATTTCCGAGATGGTCAATGTCGTCGGCTTTACCGATGCCCTCTAATAGAGTGAGCAAATAGTTGACGGTGCTGTAAATGTCATCTCTGGTAACATGTTTTTCTCCAGGCGGCACGAAGCGATCTGCCAGCACGACCGTTTTTTGCTGCCGGCGATACTCGACGGTCACTACGCGCTCGGCAAGGGCATTAAGAGCAAGGGCCTTCTCCAATACATCAATCTCTTCGGCGCCCATTTCCGCCCCAGACTGTAAAACCACATTACCGCTCTTATCGCACACTCTCTCTACCAGTCTGCTGCCCTTAAGGCGCGACTGCCACGACTCGCGGCGGAGCCCGTTCCCGCGAATTAGCGCCTGGCCCGTGCGTTCAGCCTGCACCAATAGTTCGTTCACACCGGCTTGTTCAAGGCGCTCGGCTATTTCACGCGTGACTTTCTCGCCGCGTTGCACTAATACTTCTCCGGCGGCGATGAGGACCTCACCTAACCCGACGCGCACGCGTCCGCTATCGCCAAGCACTGTCTGATAGAAAGTCTCGGGTGCGACTATGGTTACAACAGCGGTTCGACCTTGCACACGGCGGCGCAGGCTTAGTTTTTTGTTAAGCTTATAGCGCCCCACATGAGCGAGGTCATAACGACGCGGGTCAAAAAAAAGCGAGTGGAGAAGCGCTTTAGCGCTGTCTACGGTAGGAGGTTCGCCCGGACGCAGGCGTTTGTATATTTCTATAAGTCCTTCTTCTACCGTGTCTGTGCTGTCGCGGTCAAAGGTTGGCGTAAGTAAAGCCCCCTTGGGCTCACCTGAAGGATCTCCACAGAGTGCGCGCAAGATGTCATGGTTCGTGCCGAGTCCTAAGGCACGCAGTAGCACCGTGACAGGAATCTTACGCGTGCGGTCTACCCGCGCCCACACTACGTCATTGGCGTCTGTCTCAAGTTCCAACCACGCCCCACGGTTGGGGATGAGCGTAGAAGTAAAAATGGTATGACCGGTAGGCTCAATCGTCTCGTGGTAGTACGCCCCGGGTGAGCGAACCAGCTGGCTGACGACGACGCGCTCGGCTCCATTGTAGATGAATGTACCGTTCTCGGTCATGAGGGGAAAATCGCCCATGAAGACTTCTTGTTCCTTGACCTCGCCCGTCTCCTTGTTAACCAGACGTGCCTTCACGCGCAGTGGCGCGGAATACGTCGAATCTTTCTCCTTGAACTCATCGAGCGAGAATTTTGGTTCCCCAAACTGATGGTCAATGAACTCTAAGACGAGATTACCCGTAAAATCTTGGATGGGAGAAATGTCGCGGAATGTCTCAGCCAAACCTTCATTGACAAACCAATCAAATGACTGACTCTGAATTTCGATGAGATTGGGCACGTCGAGAACCTCTTCGATGTGACCGAAATGGAGGCGCTTTCGCCTACCTTCCGTGCTGGGTTTAACCATTAACGCTTCACCCCTGCTGACGTGATTTCACCCAAGGACAAATTCCAGATCCGACAAGGCAAAAAAGGGGACAGTTCCCCCTTGGCGGCGACTACCCAGAGAAATTTCCATTGGGGAATTTCAGCGGCCAATGAAATTCCATTGCTATTCTACCCAGCTTTGTTAAGTCTAAACATGTGCTAGGCCGTGATTATGCTTCGTGACAATTTAATATGCTAACACAGCCTAGGGGGAGGCGTCAAGCCGTGTGCACAATATTTTGGGGAGGCGTGGTTTGTGGTTCGTGGTTCGTGCTCCGTGCTCCGTGGTTTAGGCTGGCGGGCTGGAGGGCTCACAGCTGGCGGGCTGGCGGCTGTACGAATGACCATGTCCCTTATCCTAGCTCTGCTTGGATACAGCGCGCGTCATCTACGCGCGGCGAGTTAACCAGCGGAGAAACCCGAGCCACATTGACTTCCCCGGGGTAGGCGTGCAGCAGAGCTAACGCGTCTAGCAATGGCGCGCTAAGCCACGCTTCATGCTGGTCCGCAAGCGTGAGAATAGCTGGCATGCGGTCATGCAAACCCTGCAAAGTCGTAGGAGCAGAAGTAGTAATTATGACAAAAGAACGCTCTCCATCTCCCCCATCGCTCCACAGCCCGGCGAAAGCAAACAGACTTGTCTCGCGTAAGGTCACACGATAGGGTGTTTTCTTTCGTCCTTCTAGCTTCCACTCGTAAAACCCGTCTGCAGGCACAAGACACCTCTGCAGGAGGAGTCGGCGAAAGGTCGCTTTGCTCGTAATCGTCTCCGCACGCGCATTAATCAGGGCTGCTTTAGACCATGCTGGGGTAACTCCCCAGCGCATCAGGGATAATCGACGCTCGCCCTGCCCCACATTTATGACCGGGACGCTTTGCGTAGGCGCGATGTTGTAGCGTGGGACAATGTGGACGCGCTCCGCCCTCAAGCTAAAGAAGTCCTCGAGTTCTCTTAGAGAGAATGTCGCCGTGTACCGCCCGCACATCTAGACACCGTTCCTCTCTTCTTTACAAAACGAAACGTCAGCCTGTGCGAAAACATGGCCACCACTTGCCAGTAGAAAGCAGGAGGCGACAGAGACCCTGTAGGGAGGGGCGTTTCGCACGTCAGCCGCGGACGTGCCAAGGCACGTCCCTACACCAGATAAGGCCTCGCGCACGGTTCTTCTCTACAAGAGACGGTTCTTGGTAGGGACGTGCGTTTCGCACGTCCGCGGACGTGCCAAGGCACGTCCCTACACCGGATCAAGGCTTTTCGTACGATCTGCCGTCCCTTTTGGCAAAAGGAAAAAGGACACGCCTAAACAGAGACGCGTCCTCCCGCAGACCAACTACTTTATTTCAACTGTAGCTCCGGCTTCAACCAACTTAGCTTTGATCTTAGCAGCATCTTCTTTGCTGATGTTCTCCTTAACAGGCTTAGGGGCGCCGTCTACGAGGGCCTTAGCTTCTACGAGGCCAAGACCGGTGACCTCGCGCACCACCTTAATGACGTTGATC
>Ga0136707_1000015_pt1 | contig 25533 bp, 10 predicted proteins | sample 4C3metaG_FD_101397 | JGI IMG/M metagenome (GOLD analysis project Ga0136707, IMG submission 101397) | Freshwater bacterial and archeal communities from Indian Creek, Illinois, USA - 4C3 metaG | ecosystem: Environmental > Aquatic > Freshwater > Unclassified | place: USA: Indian Creek, Illinois...
AAAGGCTCAAAGAAATGACCTTTTTCTGCCACACCAATGATTGCCTGCGGAGCTATGTGCTCAAGTATTTCGGGGAGAGGCCGGCGAACTTCTGCGGCCACTGCGGTAACTGCGACAGCCACTTTGAGACGGTAGACATAACCATAGAGGCGCAAAAAGTGATCTCCTGCGTCTACAGAGCACGTGAGCGCTATGGGGTGCAGATGATAATTGATATTCTCCGCGGTAGCGAAAAAGAGAAGATCCTCCGCCTCGGGCTAGACAAACTCACCACCTACGGCATCTGCAAACTGCCAGAACAAAAAATCAGAGATATCATCAATCACTTGGTTCTAACTGAACATTTGACCATCAGCACCGATGAGTACCCGCTCCTTAAACTAGGCCAATCGGCGGCCGAAATCCTCAAGCAAGGTGTAAAAGTAGAAATGAAGCAGCCCAGGGCACCAGAGCGTGGCGCAGATAACAGAAAATCAGCCACATCAAAGCCCACAAACCCCTTGCTGCTCGCTGCCCTGAAGGAGCTAAGGCTCGCAATCGCTAACGAACAGAGAGTTCCCGCTTACGTCATCTTCCCAGACACCACGCTGCTCGACATGTGCATCAAGTTGCCCGCGACCAACGAAGAACTGCTTAAAGTATCCGGTGTAGGGCGGGTAAAACTAGAGCGCTACGGGCAAAGATTCTTAGCAGTAATTTTGGCCAACCAACATAGCAGCCCCGAAGCCACGTCGACACCTTCGCAGGAGCTAGTGCCAATTACATCGTCCGCAGCCATTGAAATCTCTGATGAAGCGGTCACCATCAGCGTATTGGCAGACAGAGTAAATGTCTACCTGCTGAGCCACGGCCAAAAGAAATTAACCGCAGCCAAAATTAACGAATGGCTTATGTCACAGGGCTACCTTGAGGTTCTCACCGATGCCCTAGGGAAAAACATGCGCAGGCCCACCCCCAAAGGTAACGATCTAGGCATCGTGGTCATGAAGCGGTCAATCAACGGCGTGGAATACGACACCAACTTCTACGCGCGGGAAGTGCAGATTTTGGTTGCGGAGCGGGTGGAGGACATCTTGGCCTTCACAGAGCGCTGAATTTACAGCCCGTCGAGCACTAAAGAGCCCACTCCCCATGGTGAAAGACATAGAGCAAAAACTTAGCGCGTGATGCGCCAACATAGACGTCGGCAGGCGTACAAGCCTTGCTTTCTTTTAGGCCGATGAGAAAGACCACGTCTGCCTCAAGTCCTTTAAAAGAACGAATGGTCGAAAACTGTACCCCATGCTTTTTATCCGCAAAATCTACTAGCGGCCAATCTTTAATCTTAGTCATGCCGGCCAGCGAGCTAGACTCGCGGCGATGGGGCGAAAGAATGAGAATACGCTCTGGTCTTAGTCCCTGGCTAACCAAGCGCCCAATCTCTTTCTCTATGCCACGTCGTTCAGTTTGGGCATCATGCCACACAGTGGTGACTACAGGCAGGCCGCAGCTAAGCCTAGCCTTGACTTTCTCCCCCGTCAGTTTCGCCAACAGATCACATATAGGCAATGAATTCCGCAGGTTAAGAGTAAGCCTATGCCTCGACACCGCCATGTTCTTCAGGCTGCCCAAGCTATGCCCGAAGATATCCTGCTTGGGGTCGGCAAATACATAGTAGTATCCCTCTGGTTTCAGCATGGCCTCTAGGGTAACAAACCAGTCCTCTCTAAAGTCCTGCCCCTCGTCCACAATGACGGCGTCAAACTTATCCGCCTCAGGCAGCTCGGAGAAATAATCGAAAGCCAGCGCGGGCAGCGTGTGCCGGTAGAAGTCCTCTAAGTCGGCAGCGGGGGTAGGCACGCCAAGAGTACCTTGTATATAGTCCAAGAAGCAGCAGGGAGTAATTAAGGGCGATTTTAGCTCTGTCGTGTACATCTCGACCAGCGCGCGGTTGTAGCAAGTCAGTAGCACCTTGTAACCCAGCTTCGCTAGGCGCCTCCCCTTCTCCATGGCCACGAAGGATTTGCCGGTGCCCGCCGCCCCAAAGAAAATCTTGCGCCTGTCTTCCTCAGTTTCGTCAAGTATGCGCTCCTGCTCCTCGGTAAGCACCTTGTCGGCTGAGCGGCTAAAGAGGGCCAGCTGGTCTTCAAGCGTGGAGTAAAGCTTAAATGAGGGTGCTAGCACCCTACTCACCAAAAAATTGCTGGCCTCGCGCTCAGGCCTCTGCTTACCCCCAAAAAGATTAACGACACAAGTCTCAAGATCATCTAGCGACTCGCTTGTCCACACCCCTTCAGGCCTGAGGTTTGCCGGCAATATCCCCGTGTAGCGCCGTGTTTCAGGGAAACAGAGGGCGAAGCGTATACTGAGGGGGAATCGTTCAGTACTCGCAAGCTCCTTGTATCTCTGCAAGATAGCATACATGGCATCGTTAGCCTGCTGCACAGGGTCCTTGTGCAGCGGAATGGCGGTGCCATTTTTATGTTCGTGCCACTGCCCACTGTAAAAGCCGACCATACTCTGCTTCACCTCGACCACAGCATAGCCGAGACTTGGGTGTACAATGACAAAATCCGCCTCGCGCATGACGGACTCATTATCTCTATCCGTTACGGCGAACTTATATGAGTACAACACCGTGTAGTCCGCCGGCAACTCCCTCGCCGCGCTGTAAAACAGACGCTCCCCTAGATTCTCTATGCTCATCGTTGGGAGGTCGGGTATCATTACCGCCATCGTTGCCACCCCCACTCATTGTATGCCCTAAAATTCAACGCAGAGGGAGTAGTTTCCTGCTGGGTGGGGGCACAGAAAAGGGAGGGGGGATGCTTTTAGTTCTTTGGTCTCAGCGGGCAACCACTTGTAGGCGTACAGTCCTGACGAGGATGTTTTTTACTAGGATTCTGAGGCTACTCGCAGCACTCTCAGCAGAGTGTTGATGTCTTCAGCGACATTAAACCAGGAGAAGCTCACACGAACTACCCCCAAGGAAAAGGTGCCTAGTGTTTTGTGAGCTAATGGGGCACAATGGAGGCCGCTTCTTACGCAGATGCCCTTATCATCTAACAGTACGTTTAGTTCTTGAGGGCTGTAGATGTCTGACGTAAAGGCTACTGTTCCGATGTTGTCTGCAGTATAAGAACCATGCACGGTAATTCCGTAAATTTCATGAAGGCCACTAACTAAGAGCTTGCGGAGATGCATCTGTTTTTTGGAGATGCTTTCGAATCCTATTGATCCTAACCACTCTGCTCCTGCTAACATAGATAAAATTGCAGGTAGCGGTGCTGTACCGGCTTCAAAGCGATCCGGTAAGCTCGTAGGCATTGCTATCTCCTCGGACCTAATCCCTGTGCCCCCGTACACAAGCGGGCTAAGCTCTTGTGCAGGATGTCTGATGATCACTCCCCCAGCGCCAGGCATGCCATACAAGCCCTTGTGACTAGAAAAGGTGAGGTAATCGTAGTTATGTTCCGGCAAGGTAGGCGTGTAGCACCCCACAGTCTGGGCCGCGTCTACCAACACCTTTGCTCCATAACGATGGGACGCGTCAATGATTGGTTTAATAGGCAGAAAATCGCCCGTAACATTGGTGACGTGCGTCACAACGACCAGTGAGGGCCTGTCAAATTCAAACGCGCGGCACATTCTGTCGCTGTCAAGACTTAGATCTCTATCGATGGGCAACAGTCGCCATTGAATTCCTTTGGAGGCTCTTAAATGCTCGGCGCAACGGACTACAGCATTGTGTTCAAAAGGTGAGACATAAATCGTATCACCTCGCCTTAGAGGACATCCTTGCATAACGAGGTTAATGCCGTAAGTAGCAGATGGCACAAAGACAAGTTGCCCTGCGCTTGCACCAAATTGGCCTGCGAGTTTTGTGCGAGCTACTTCCATTTGTGCAGTGGCACGTTCTACTAGGCTGTTGCGCCCTCGCTGAGGGTTAACGGCATAGTTATTAAGGCAGTCCGTGACTGCCTTAATAACCTCTGGAGGCTTTGGAAAGGTGGTTGCGGCATTATCAAGATAAATCGTCTCCATACGCGCCCTCTATACCATTTTTTTAAGTAGATTGAGTAAAATCTGACATTTTTCTGATCGTGGTATGGAGTCTCGGAAATCCTCTATTACAGACGCTAGATCCGATTGCAGCAAAGTACCCATGCTTGAAAGTTCTTGCTCTGCTAAAATTATCTTGGCACTCCTGTCGGGTTGATCTAAATACAACACCTCGACTCTTGGCCCAGTTGGCTCGCTCGATGAGACTGACGCAAAGGCCTGTTGTATTTCATGTAGTGCCTTAAGTAATGAACTCATCGTCACGTCAAGCCAGTCCTCTAGTCTTAGCCCTGTCAGCACAGTGGCTAACCCGTGAACAAATCTTGTATTGTCGTAACCTTGGTATTGAGAAGTATACGTGATCATTTGGGCCAGGCGCGGATGGCTAGCTGGTTGTAAAGATGCAGAGTCTGTTAGACTGCGTGCCATACTCAAGGGGTTGCTTGAGTCAACGCCAAGTTGAGCAAATGACGCTAAGAATACATCAGAGACCTCTTGTGTCAGTGAAATCAGCTTGTTATCTAACTCCTCCTTTGCTGATATGAGGGCAGAAATGATGCTTGCGATCGATGATTCGTCTACCATAGGGAACCCCATGAGCCTTGGCAACTCGATCGTTATAGTTTTTTTGGGGTGCTTGGTCACTCCTCGCGCGATTGCACGCAATGCCTTTGCCTTGTCGCTAATCTGATGAGTCTCTCTTGCAAAGCGCGGGAGATAAGTAAACCAACGAAAAATTACTTCTGCGACGTCCACGAATCTATTAGCGAAAACACGGTCGGCGGGTATTTCGGAATCGAATGCCTGCGCACACGCCATAGCCAGTCTTTCAAGAGGCTCACTCCATTGACTAACAATCAAGGTATAATCTGAAGGTGTAGCGACCATGCGCTCAAAAAGCTCTGCGCTGACCGGGCAGTCACTGCCGGTTCTATCTAGAATAGTAATGCAGCTCTCGAGCTTATCGATTAAAGCAACGGCCAAGAGAATTGGTATGATTCCTTTGCGGACGCCAAACGGAGGGGCAACCATCTTGGCCATCAAGTAATCAAATCGGATTGGCCTATCCTTTTCTAGAGTAAGCTCAGTGTAGATGCAGTTTAGTACAGCGAAAGCGCTTGACGATGGGTGGACTTTAATGCTCCCTGAGCTCTCTGCATAAAGCTGGGGCTTTACAAGTAAGGAATCGAACATGAACTCCTCTTGGGAGCTGGGCATTTTACTCCGAAGGCTCTTTTCTTTTTCTAAAAGGAGCTTAATCACGCTGTTGCGCGCCTTCCTTGAAGTGAGAGTGGGCAGATGCTTGTTGATGAGCTCATTGTTAAAAACTGGACACTGAGAATAAACATCCTGCATCATTGTAGAAGCAGCAACTGAGAGGTCTTTGTCGCTGTGGACGCTTCTAAGGCGCTGACCCAGGCGATAGTACTCAACGCTAGAGCTCGGTGACGTAACGAAGGATAGTCGATTAGCCAGGGCCGCCCTAGCGTCCTCAAGATAAAGGTCCAGTAGTGGCTCTACACGTGCGTCTGCGGAGGATAGTTCCCTCTGCAGGTTGCTGAGCGCAACTAGCCTGGCTATAGCATCCGCTACAGGTCTTGGCTCACGCGGCAGAGCGAATATGATCCTAGCTTCGGAACAAGTTGTAATTAATTCGGCCAAATCATTCTTCTCCTGCATCGTGCGCGGGAACAGGTAGCAGATAACTCCATCGCACCCCGACAAATCTGGAGACAAGGTATCGCTCGATACGACTCGCCGGATATTCTCTGTGTCGCAATAATATGGGGTTAGGTAGCGCGTCATCCGAGCAGTGAGATTGTACTGATTAGGGATAACATAGTGCCCCTTAGTCAGTTCTATGACCTGATCTAGTGGGTTGCCCAAAGAATTGCGTTGTAGCCATTCATTAATTAATGTTTCTACATCGACTCCCGCAGGCTCTACCAAACACAATGTTTCATCGGACCTGCGCACAAACAGCAGCTTTCGGTTCTCTAGATGCTTCACCGCAATTTCAAAATCATCAGCGCTGAAATGCGGATTCAGGGCTAGTCTAGTAATACCCATGGACAAAGGGAGGCTGTGGCTGTTGTTAGTAAGCAGGAGCACTCCTAGGGTTTTAATGATAGCCCGTTCTAGTTCAACGTCTGCAGGTAATGCTTCTAATGAGCCAGTGATCAGTTGCCATACTTTCTTTATGGCAGGGTCTTGCGATCTCTCAAGTTGGTACGCGAAGTAATCCCATATCTGCCAGGGCAAGACGAGGGGCTTTTCTGCGACTAGCCTACCAAGTGCAGATGATAGAGGGCTGTCATCCTTGCCTGCCAAGAATGTGAAGAGGGTCCTCTCATTCTGAGCAACACGTGCAGATATCCTAGGCAAGCAGTATGTAGTGAGAGGATGTAATGGGAAACAACCTGCGATGATCACATCATTGATGTCCTGCGGTTGCAACCCCTCAAAAACGCTGTGGAGCCGTGGTTGCGCTTTAAGCGCTCGGAGACCTTCATTTTGAGCGATGATCTCACTCATGCATTTCGACCCCTTAACCAGGACCCGGCTTATGAGGGAGTATATTTCCCAGGGTCGATTAGATAGGTCTAGAAGCCTGAAGCGACCTTCGACTGCCTGCCACTGATCGAGAGTGAGCTTGCTGAAATGCGAGGTGTATTGTGAAAAGGCCCTGTGGGAAGTAGCCAGCAGGTGAAGGACATAGCCCTTGTCCTGTCGGCTGGACAGCTCCGCGAGATCTTGAATAAGCTTGAGATTAGATCCCCCTAGAGCAGCGGAGTCAAGCATTTTGTTGAATTCATCTAGAATCAAAAGGATGCCGCGATATTCTCCAGTAGGCAAAGCGCTGCCAAGTGAGTCCATCACTTCGGCTACGTCTCCAAGGTAACCGTCAAACACCGCCCCTGAAGTGAGGACAGGGTAGAGATTTTTGAACTTATCTAGGGCGCCCTTGTCGCACCGACCTAACCGTGCATCTAGGTCATCGAGGGAGCTTCCTGAGTCAATAAGCAACTCTTTCAAGCGAACATAGGTTGAAGGGTAATCTTTGCACCATTCAGTTATAGTCCTCTGAGCAATTTGGAAGTCGGAACGCACCTCGACTTCCAGGCCAATCTCACGGATCCGACGTTTAATAGCCAAAAGTATAGTTTTTGCGGGATCATCCGCCGAACACGAGATAGGTATCACAAGCATGCGCTTCTTCTCATTGAGTTCGTCAGCAAAGGCTAGTCTGCACTCATTCGATTTGAGCTTATCGAGCACCGGCTGAAACGCTCTATCGTTCAGTGTTTTGGTGTAAAGACTGCCAAGAAGGGTTATGAGATGAGACTTTCCAACCCCATATGTTCCAACTAGCATGGTCGCCCCGTCATTTGAACGCCCCGAGATAGCGTCTAGGACATGCCTTATAACAAGTTCTGTACGCTCCGTAGGGATGTATCCCATCACTTTTTGTGCATGATCGAGATCATGCACTACATTGATGCTTCGCTGAAACCCCGGGGAAATCGTTACTACGTCACCTACTCGCATATTAAGTCGACCCACCCAACACTTTATACTCATCTTCAATGAGGGCCCAGTGTGATACCCCTTCGAGGACGACCGTATCTATACCGGCAGTTCGTGAGAAAGACACCAAGCCCCTATTTTTAAGAAGATCTAGATAGCGATAAACAGTATCAACGGACAGATTAAATGTCTTTGCGAGGTTGCCTTCGGCCTCCTCGATTTCTGACAATGTCAGCCGCAATCCTAGAGCTGGGTGTAGTACAGCAAAAGCAACTGAGAGTGGAATGTTATGGCTGGGCGCAACTTTCCGCACACGGCCATTTCGCAACTGCTCAAGGAGGCCAAGCCGCGTCAGTGGACAGACAATATTATCTTCAGGGGTCTCAGACGCCCTGTTGGTTAACACATAAGTGCCCATTATGCAATCGAAATCCTTGTAGAATGATGACCGAGAGATCGCAGAGGGGCTAGCGCCTGCCTGATATCTCGCTAAAGCATCCACAAAAGATTCTCTGTCAGTCTCCGTGCCAGGATACTTATTAAAAAGAAAGTGCCATGCAGTAGCTTCACTTTTGCTTGAGACCAGGTGCGTATGTATGAGCCACCACGTGAGGTCTAATTCAAAGAAGGGGTCGTACGTACTTGCCAATTTGCCAAAGGTAGAAAGCGCAAGTTCCCCATTGCGATTGACTTCTACTAGGCCCGCCGCCTTAACCCAAAAGCGTAGCGCCTGTACCATGTTCTTGCCAATCCCTAATTCTGCGGCTGCATCAGGCTTATTAAACAGCCTGAGATTCTCTGAATGTCCAAGGGACTCTATCACCTTAGCAAGCCAACCCGCCCTGAGGTGGAAAGTCTGGTGGCGTGCGTAACTCATACGATTGCTCCCCTTTTCGTCTTTAATACCTTGCTCACAAGGCAACCTGTGTCAAAATGCGTAACACACTGAAGGCAATGACTACACTTCTCTGGGTTGATTCTGTACGGCAATTGAGTGTTATCAGCGGAGTTGTGTATAGCACCTGACGGGCAGATAGCCACACACCCGGTGCAAAGTTCGCAGGACTGAAATTTACGAATCTGGCAATCAACTCGCTTGAGAAGAAGAGAAGGGTTGTTAGAGTTGATCACCTTGACGCGGAGCTCTGAGGAGCCTATCGCACCCTGCAGAAGCAGTAATGGCTCTTGAGTTGCTGTGTCAATTACAAAGGCTTCCCCCAAAATGGATCGCCCTAAGCTTCTATTTACTGTTCCAAAAGGCCTGAAATACTCGTACAATCCCTCAGAGATCGGCCGAACGAGACTATATGTTTTAGCATCTTGGTCGTCTCCACAAGGGCGAGATGAAATTACGCCATGCCGTGCATTATCTAGCCCTTGCCCGCCCTGCCTCGCCTTCCATTTCCCCGAGTCAATATACTCCTCTGCATCAGGCTTCCCCACTTTTTTCGCAAAGCTTACGAGAAAGTTTCGCCACGGCTCTGCCATTTCCGGAAAGTATATTCTTGCCAGATACCCTGACCAAAGACTGTTAGCGGGGCAACACCAGCAGCCAACCCTCGAAAAGCCGAGTTTATACGCCGAGTTAAAATCGAGCTTGTTCGCAATAATATACAGCCAAACATCTGCGTCTGACCAGTCTATAACTGGGGAAACTACTAGTTGCCGAGCAACCTTAGGGGACTGTGAAATAGCTTCGTACTTGCTCCGGCGAGTTGACTCAGAGCGCCTGATGCCGTAATAAGTTAAGACCTGCCCCGACCTGTTAGAATTAAAAGTCAAACGCCCATAAACCTTATCAATCGGCCCGGTCTTAAAGATCGTGCAGCACCATCTCATGACCCGGCTTGGTGGCCCTATGCGCTCGCACAAATCGAAGAAGTCTTGGTTAGACTTGGCCTCACGTACGGGCAACTTTCTATTGGCAGCCTTAAACCGTTCAAGGTAATCCATGGTCTCTTGGATTTCTAAAGTGGTATTGCCAAACACGCACAATAGGTCCTCTCCATTTGCATACTGCCTACGGACAAGGTCAAAGACTACTGTGGAGTCTTTCCCGCCACTAAATGAAACTACGTGCAAAGGCTGCCCTAATCCGTCCTCCTGATATACCCTCTTTCTGGCATCCCTAATAATCTCAAAAGCTGAATAATCCAAATCGGTTAATCTTTCTCTGTTTGCTCGGGCAAAGGTATCGAGCCAACAACTATAAGCGTTCTCGTCAGCCTCTGTAGTTAACACGTCACCTAACAACTTTCGGATTTCAGTCACATCTTTTTTCATCATTTCGCCCTTATTTAGCGTAAGGGCCTTACCGTCAACCAAGAGGCGGTTGCTATTTGTGTCCCAGACGGATTTGCCTTTGAAGTAGCCCTCCGGTCGGTCTAAGAGAACCTCCAATAGTCGCTGCTCCTGCGGGAATACAGGGCGAATATCGGAGGCAATTCTGCTCGCCTGGTGTTGACATATGCCGCACTTTTCAGCAAGTAGAGGGATCTTGCAACTATCGCACCAATATATTGCTTTCACAAATCCACCACCATTGTGCGTATTCTGCATAATTTCGCTAGATCCTGTTGGAGCAGGGCAGTATGTTGTAACTATCTTTCGCCAATGCCATTCTTAACTTATCACAATAGACCTCTGCGTACAAGCGTTCGACATAAGGTTATTTGTCTTATATGACATAGCATATTAAGACCGGAACAATTTGAAAGGAAAGCTAGGCTATGGTGTCGAATAAAGCCAGAACAGTGAGTTCATATCTTAATAATCATTAGGGGAGCGTGATGTTGTGGCAAATCCTTTTGTCCATTATCTTAATTCGCTTAACAGTGCTGACGCTAACGCTCAAGGCGCGTTAGCAGAGTCGCAGGTAACTAGTCCGTATTATGAGAAAGTAATCGTCAGGTTGCCGATCAGCGATAGCCTGAGGAACATAATTTTAGAGAACCCCAGCACCATTATTTTAACGGGTCACGCTGGTGACGGCAAAACCAGCCTGTTGGTTCAATTATTAAAAGATTTAGACTGTTTGCCATCAGGGGAGCAGCTTAAAATGCGCGCGCAGGTTACATCTGCCGATGGGGTCAAGGTTTTTTATGTAAAGGATATGAGTGAGCTTACTAAGGTCGAGCAGGTTAACTTATTTACGCAGGCACTTGAAGCTCCATCGCAGGGCTCTTCGGCTGTGCTGGTAACCAATACTGGCCCTCTAATCAACGTTGTAGGCCGTCTTAACGAACAGTTACCCAAAGCGGAGCAGGTAGAAGCAACATCAAGTCTGCTGGAGGGGCTAGATGTTAACGATAGCCGTATTATGACTGTGGCAGGTAAGCCCTATCGTATCTGTAACATGGCGCATATGGACAACGTCAATATCGGCGGTTTAATTCTTAAAAAGCTAATTTCGGAAGATCTATGGCAATCTTGCCAGGATTGCAGCAAAGTCCACATATGCCCAATTTATCAAAATCAGAAACAATGTGCCGCCGGCTTTGAGCAAATAGCCGAGTTTTGTTCAAGCTTTTACCGCCATCTTCATGAACATGACAACAGGCTCACTATTAGACAGATCACTGCGCATATTTCCTATGCGCTTACCGGTAATCTGTCCTGTGATCAAGTGGCGGGCAATAAGAACGATTTGTTTAACTACCACTTCGCGAATCTAATGTTTGGATATGTTGGCTTTCAACCTGCGCCTAAGGCGGCACAGATTAGAGCTATAACTGAACTGCAAAAATTAGAATTAGACACCATCGGCTTAGACGCAGACTTCTCGCTGTTTGTCCAGCGCCGGTACGAGACCTTTAGTGAAGAGGCACAATCCAATATTCGAAAGGCAGATGCTCTCGCCACTTGGCACCTCCGTAGACCGTCAAGCGCACAGAAAAAGGCAGAGGCGCGCCTTCTTCATAGAAGAGCAATTAGACGATTTTACCTTCTCTTTTCGCAACAAGATGATGTAGGTCGCGCTAACTTGCTCCGGCAACTATATTCCCCGCTATACCCTGTTTATCTCAAAGCTGTGGCAGGGCCAGATTTAGAGAGGCTTGAGAAGAGAGAGATTCGAGCCCTTATACTTAAGGCTTTGTATGTAATGTTTGTGGGCATGCCTGCGCCTGTCGACGATATAGATGAAATCCCCTTGCCCGTTAGAAGGGACAACGTCGTCACGCAATATGTACAATTGTTACAAGGTGCAGTCCCTTCCAGCCACATTTCTGTGCAGATTGCTAAAATACCCGCTCATCTCGGCCTAGGCAACGGATCGCACCGTATGGAGCTAAAGGTCAATAATTTAGACGCGAACTACGTCATTCGTTTCCCCGTGTTAGACTATTTTTGGCATGTTGCTAATGGGTCAGTAGCTACGTCACTAGCTCCGTCTTTGTCGCACGGGATCAATAGGCTCAAAGCCCGCCTAGTAAAGAGCTACTCAAACGATACTGGGGAGGAGAACAAGCAGTTTCAGTTGCTGTTAGTCACCAATAAGGGCACTAAGAAAGCTCGCGTTGAGCTCGTCGGGAATCAACTGTATATAGATTAAGGAGGGGCTAGCGTGTATTACCCGCATATAAAAAGGACAGAGCCTGGCACGGACAGAAATCTTGCCATTGAAGGCTTTGGTCACCGTATCCATGACTCACAAACCCTCTATGAGTATGTTATTGAGTTTCTCATCATCTTTTGTTCGCCAAAAAGCTGGGGCACGTCAAATTCAGTAGCTGCTGAACACAAGTTCCCTAGTGCTAAATCGGTTCATGAGAAAACAAATAAGCTGCACTATAGCCCAACTGTTCGAATGGGGTTAAAGCGGTTTGTTTTTTTTGAGCGTAGCAAGCAGGAAAATAGATTTGAAATCGACAAGCAATTTTATGCTGATATGAAAGAGGCTCTGCGAGCGCGTATACACTGTAGTAAGGACCTCGCCGTGGAAGATGTCATGTCTGTGATGCAGGATTTAATATATGGATTTAATGCCGTGGTCAAGAATCGCGCTTGGTTTGCGCAGGCACTCTTGCCTGTCTGCCCCGAGCTAGCGCTATGTGAGGCAATGGGAAGTCCTTCAAAACGGAAGAGACTCCATGTCCGCCGCGCTAACTTGAGCTTTAGCGATATTGACGGCAGTGCCGGCTTTCAGTTCCATGGGCACTACTTTTTGGCTCGCGGAGGCGAAGTCTATTTCCTGCATATTTTAAGAGGCCTCTCTGAAAGGCCGGAACTTACCGAGCGCCTAGAGCAAGGGCTCGCAAAATTAGTCCGCGATTCATTTCCACAATTGTCATGGCTGGCATTGTGGGTTGAGGACAACTGGCTAGAGAGTGTGAAGGAGTACGGGGCTAGTCCAGTAGTGCTTGAAAAAACTTGCGAATGGGTACCTGAGGGGTATGCCGAAAGAGCGTCGCTAGCCTGCATGGAGCTCGTGAATCTATTAGAGGCGGAGCTTCCCAATTTGCAAAAACTAGACCTACTTGCGAAAGGCATTGTACTGCAAATCCTGCGGATGATGAGTGAGCAGGCTTGCACAATTACTGAGGATGTGTCAAAGCCAGAGTGGATTATTGATATCGCGAGCAAACCGGGGTCTAACGTCAGAAAATATGCCGCCGCCAACTATAGGGCGTGTGAAGAGTACTTCACTAGAGCGCTTGATACTTTAGCGGACAAAGACTCTGATTTATACGCGAAAGGTTTGCGCTTGACGGGCTCTAATCGCGTTGCAGCATTGAGAGAGGGTGCTCGGTTTACCTTGCGTCTATTCCGGAAGCTAGGAAAAGATTTAGGCCTGGTGGTTCCACCTAAGGGAGCAGAGATGCGATTCACCCTAAACGAAGGCCTAGTGCAGTTTTTAGTGTTGTCTTTAGTTGCGCCAGGGCACAAAGTGTTATTGTCGGACTTCCTTAGCACTTTGCGCGATCACTACGGGATGATCATCGGCCCTGCGGAACTTTCAGTCGGCATGAAAGGCATCAATCTAGGGGAGCTGGATTCAAACAGGGCAAATTTCCAAGAGCTACTTAAGCGGTGCGGTTTTCTAAAGGACTTGTCGGACGCTACATCTATAGTTGAGAATCCGTTTGGGGGGGCATAGGAGATGAAGTTCCTAGTTGCAGAAATCGTTCAAGCGACAATCAATGCCACGCCTAAGTCTGCTCAAGCTACAATCCTTCGATTAGATTATATGCCCCATCCAAAAATCTATCTAGATGTATGCCTAGCTATGTCTAGCCAGGCAAAGTCACAAGGCAAGAGCTTTGTGGCCAAGCTTTCGAGAGAAAAACTAGGAGAGTTTGAGCGGACGGTGTCTTACCGGTCCTATACAAACAAGCTCAGTGATTTCGGTTACACCGATGATGATGGACACATGACGTACTGGAGAAACAGTGTAGCGGAAAAGCCTGGGATGGTTCTTCTAATGGGTACGGAGTCGGTTGAAGATCGTGGTGGTCTCGCTGACTTTCATTCTATTACTCCACTCACCATTGAGCAGTCACTAAGGCGAAACCTTGCTGCTTGGGCAAAGACATTTGTTTCAGATTACGAAGACAAGGGAGAGGACGGAGCGCACCCCATTCACGAGTTTTTGGCCAGGGTGTTTAAACATGTTCCAGTTGACTTGCTTAAGCTGAGCCATGTTTTTGAGGAGATATCTAACAAAGGAGTATTGTCCACAGCGGAATTTTTGGCAGTACTCTGTGATCGCCAATACTCAGACTGGGGACTACCTCGTATCGGTATTCTTACAACAAACAGGAGGCGCTTGCAGCTGCTTGACAAGGCTGCTAAGTTCAGTGCGCGTAACGACTACACTGACGGATTGAGTGAAAGCCAACTCAGAAAGATAAGCGCCAAGATAGACGAGTACGAACGGGAAAATCCAGACATTACGAGAGACGTGGACAACCAATACAGACATATGTATTCATCATACGAGTGCCTGCGGGCAAGTATTATCGATTACGTGACAGGTGTATCGCTGGAAGAAAGTCGAAAGAAACTGTTTCAGTGCGACTTCGCATTAATCGATGAAATTCTTAGTCTACGGATAAAAGCGACTAGCACTAAGGAAAGTACTCCTAAAGTCCAGGGCTCACCGATAGACGCCCTACTCAAGATTATGCTCACGGTGGTTCAAAAGGAACGAAGTGCACAGCGGTTAGTTGAGAGCCTTCAGTACAAAATAGATAGCGTTAGGCTTGCAGGATGTAGCACTGAAGAAGAGGTGCTCAGTGCCTGGAATAACGCAACTGCTTGGTCTGGAGGGGTGCTTGATTTTATAAAGATTGAGCGATGGGTTTGCGGAAGCCAAGCAATAGAACTAGGGTGGCAAAATGATTTTGACCCCTTAAGTCCAGGTTCATCTGACCAAATGATCAAGGATGGGATAGTTAAGAGTGCCGCCGGGAGTAAAAAGATTAGCGCTGTTGAGCTTGGGGTAATGGCACAGCCATCAGGGCAATTACATCAGTTTGTATGGGAGTTTGACCCCCTCAACTCTTGGGCGCAGGCATTTTCTCTTTTGTCGGTGGATCTTCGGCAAGCTATGGAGGGGCGCGGTGGCCAGTACTTGCCTCTGGGCATATGCTCCCGGACCATGGAAATGACTCAAATGGCCAATGAGTATGACTTTCTCGCCGCCCTGGACACTATTTCAGTAAGCTATGAGAACATTCACGACATCATAGTGGCAAAGCTCCCTGCCAACAAAGATGCAATAGGACTATCTTGCGTGTTATCTCAAGCCTTTGCGGACTTTGCAGAACACGTTTGGGAATTAGGGTTTTACAGTACAGTATCTACGAGACAGTCTGGACCTAGCTTAGTTGCCGAGTATGAAAGGACCATGGATATCTTAGTCAGTGGCGCATACTCCTCATCTGTTGCGCAACAACTGTATCTATTAGCTAATGCTTTCCTCATAACTCCTGGCCGCAGAGAAGGACTAGATGCTAAGCAGGTGAATAATGCCCTAGTGCCTCCTTACCACCCGTGTATGTTAGAAAAAATTCAGGCCCAAGCCCAGTTCCTTCGACAGGGGGCGCTTGAACTCTTGGAGAAGATGGGCAATGGGGTGGAGGTCAAAATCGACAAGGAGTTTGACCGGTTATTGCAGCTATCTACTATAACTTCTGGCGTGGATGTCTTGATAGGTCCGGAAGATAGATACTTGCCGGTGCGAAACACATTCGCTTATTATGGACAACATTGCCATGTCCTGAATAACGACGGCCTATTGTCGAGCATGGGCGGCAACAAGGATGTTGTCTCGGAAGACTCTTCCGCCTCTTCTGCAATCAAAAAGGAGTCTGCATTGTCACGACTCTTCGCTAGAAAGGTGCTAGAGTACCTTAGTACCTTCCCCTTTCAATCCGACGATCTGTCTCTAGTTTTTATCAATCCACCGGATCTACAGCCGGTAGTTGCGGGAGTACATCAAGTAGCTCAAGAGATGAAGAAGGATCTGCCTTCGGTTAAACTGACTTTGCATGTGATGGTTCCTTCGCTCCTGAAGGGAGGCAGAGGCTACCTAAGGTTTTGGCTCGATAACTTCTTTAGCGAAGAAGATAACGTCGTTATAAGGACATATTGTACGATCTTTGATCTGCAGAGGCCTAAGTCAAATAGCTTCTTGGCTGACTCTAATTTTGACATTGCTTTTGTACAACAGCCGCTAGAAATTAGCTCCTCACGCTTTGAGGCAATGCATAGGGATCAACTTCCCGTTACAGATTGTCGCTACCCGATGGTGTACCTCTCGCTGCCGGCGTCTAAAAACTCCGTTGAACGTTTAATTAGTGCTTCGCAACCTCAATTCCGAGCAGCGCACAAGCATGCTCAGTTTATTTATTGGTTAGTCCATAAATATCGCAAAGCAGACAACTACCGTCTTGTCGCCTCGCTGTCCCTAAGTAAGCCATGGGCAGAAATGCTTGACGTTTTACACAATCGGGCAAACTGGGTTGTCTGTGTTGACGGGGGGATCGATAGAGAGGTAATCCACTCCACAGATAGTCGAGTGATTAGCTTTGCTACAGGGGTAGGGCCCTTCGGAGAACTTAACTATACGGTTTCCTCTTCGCAGTCTCTGCAAGACGATATTGTGAGTCGAATCAAATCCCAACTTAAAGGCAAGTTCCCTGCCTGGCCCGAGGATAGCTTGAAAGATATCGCCATAAATTGTATGGAGCAGTCAAGGCTATTAGATGGCATTAGATTGCTCAAGGCTCTTAACCCAAACGATTATGGGATGCACAACTTTTTGGCGTACATTCTTACTGCGCAAGAGGCAGGAGTCATCCACGAGCCTCACCCAGACTATGCTATTAGGTCTCTAATAAGTCTGGATATGTACGCCCATTGGTTTGACGGAGGCGATACAGGCACCCAACCCGACTTTCTCCTACTAGAGGTTCCCAAGGGTAGCACCTTAAGCATTAGGGCGACTCTTATTGAGTGTAAGATGGGTGCGTGCACTGAGACCCATTTAGATAAAGCTGATAAACAACTGATAGCTGGTTACCGGCGATTGGCAGACAAATGGAACCCGCAGTCGACTAATGTAGATCGACGTTACTGGTTTGCACAACTCTATCGTGCTCTGATCTTCTCGAAAATAAATCTGGAGGATAATAGCCCAGAATATGAGGCGTTCGTTCGCAGTTTGCACGACTTGCTCGATGGTAAGTTCTCAATTACCTGGCAAGCAGAGATCTTAGGGTATTGGCTTGATGGGAACTATGAGAGACAGAATGATGTGGTACGCCCGGCTGAAGATGGACTGCGGGTGATCTACAGGCCTATGGGCCAGTTATACATCCATAAGATGCTTCGCAGCCTACCCTCCCGTGATACGGTTCCAGTTTACCTGCTACTAGCACCAGAAGACAGCTTCAGCGAGGAAGTGGACCAGGAGGATATTTTAGACACGGATCTTGACGAAGAGGTAGTCTACACGCCGCGCACAGATGACGGCATTATATATGCGCCGGAGGAACAACCCGAAGACTTAGGGATTGACGTAAGTAAGCCTACTGATGACGTTGCGGCAAGTGACCACTACCCAGTCAATACAGATGATGTGCCGGACAACTGCGGTGATGGTACCGTCTCAGGCCAGCCTGCACTCGCAGGTGTTCGAGTTTTGATTGGCGAAGACTTGAGGACGCGTGAGAAGACGTATTGGGAATACGGCCACCCTAATTTGCCGAATCGACACATTCTAATATCAGGCAACTCAGGCACTGGCAAGACATACTTGATCCAGTCTATGATGCTTGACCTCGCTCGAGCAGGGATTTCGTGCATGGTTTTTGACTACACAGACGGTTTCACTAGATCTAAATTAGAGCCTGAGTTCAAGGCATACTTAGGGGACAGGATAGTTGAATTCCCAGTATATGACAAACCGTTCCCTCTAAACCCTTTTAAGTGTCATGAAATTGAAGTGGCGGGAAGATTACTGCCCCAGAAACCAGTAGATGTGGCAGAGAGAATAAAGAGTGTGTTCCAAGCAGTCTATAAGTTCGGCGATCAGCAGGCTAGCGCAGTTTACAAAGCTACTCGCAATGGTCTCGATAGGCACGGTGACAAAATGAACTTAAGGCATTTGCAGGCGGAGCTTCAAAGGATCGTTGCGGATATCCCCAACGCCAAGACTGTTTTGTCAAAAATTGAGCCATTAGTAGATCGTGAGCCATTTGACGGCGCTGGCGAACAGGATTGGGGGCAAATTAGGGACAATAAAGGCACGGTTTTTGTTGTTCAGCTTTCAGGATTCACTAGAGACGTTCAGCTGGTCATCACGGAGATAATTTTGTGGGATGCATGGTACTACAATGTGAAGCATGGACGAAAAGAGCTCCCATTCCCTGTGATTCTTGACGAAGCGCAAAACCTAAACCATGAGCAGCGCTCACCAAGCGCAATGATGCTAACGGAAGGCCGCAAATTTGGCTGGTCGGGGTGGTTTGCAACTCAATTTATGAAAAACCAATTGAAAGTTGATGAGATTCAGCGCTTGCAACAGTCAAGTCAGAAAATATACTTCTGTCCCCCCGAAGCTGAAATTGTCGATATTGCGGCTCATATCGAACCCGAGAGAACATTGCGACAGATTTGGCAGACTCGGCTCGCTCAACTGCGAAAAGGTGAATGCGTTGTGATGGGCTATGAATTGCGCAATGGGAACCTCGAAAAGAGACCACCTAGGGTGGTAAAGGTCGCTAGTATGGCCGAAAGAGTTGAGCCGCATGCGCAAAACTAGCCTCCATTTTCACCAGACCTTCGCTCCTGAGCGGGAATACATTAGCAAACTCCTCGCACTAGCCGATGGCAATCTCCTGCTGAGCAAAGAGGACATCTTCGAGAAGACAGGGATACCTACAGGTAAAAGTTCGGGCAAGGTGGAGCCCCATATTTGTTACGCGGTTTTTATGGGCCTGTTGACTGATCAGGTTAAAAATGGAGACCATTTACTTGCTCGTACTGAGCTAGGTAAGGCAGTATTTGAAAACGATCCCCATTTGATGGAACCCCTGACGATGTTATTGTGTCACTATAATTTGAGTCGCCCTATTTCTGGAGCTGCTTTATGGCACTATGTTTTTCACAAAGCAATACCTGGCCTAGGCCGTCACATTGAGGGTGCCGTCTTGGACAACGTTTGTAGGAATGAGTTTGGCCCAACAAAAATCAGATTTTCGCCCCTGCGGACATGTTACTCTGCCGACAAATGTTTAGGGCAGCTGGGTCTATTAGACGTTGAGAATGATATATGGCGCTTTAAACCCGCCCCATACCAAAGCGACTACCTATACGCCTATGCCTATACGCTGCTGTCTTCCTGGGAATGGCTACTACCTAATCGCAGGGAGGTGACTTTTGATGAAGTGCAGGATGTTATTGGATGGAACAAGTCTTACCTTTGGAGTGATCGAGAGACGCTCAACGCACTTGACTCATTAGGCGACCTAAGAGTGATATCCTTAAATAAACAACTCAAGCCAATAACTGTCATTCGCAATGCGACGCAGTATTCAGTGCTCGAGAAGCTGTATAGCGTGCGTCTTTAGGAGGGATGTCATTTTGAAATTAAACGAAGTCTTGCGTTTCAAGAAGGAATTGTTTTTCGAGGGTGCGGTTCAATTAGATTGGTTCTATGATTCGCTAAGGCGGGATAAGGTAGCTCATTCTTTCGTGTTTCACGGCCCTGAATACTTCGGTGTTTCGCAAGAGGACGTCAAAGCAGGACCCCATCAGCTTGTAGATACGTGCTCCTTCGTTGAGATGATCGCTCAACGGTTATACTCTGATGAAGAGGGTAACCCTCTGGTTATGGCGATAGCAGGATATGGATCGGGTAAATCTCATTTAGCGTTGACGCTCGCTTCTTTGTTTAGTTCTACGAGTAATAGCGAAGGCTCTAAGAAGATCATCAGGAACCTTAGCGACGCTGACAGAAAGATAGCGCTTACTATCGCAGAGATGGTGGATCGGCCTAATCTCACTATCGCCTTGAACGGCATGCGGGATTTCAATCTAACGCATGAGATTCTCAGCGCTGCGCGTAAGGCTTTGAGGATGCATAACGTAGATGACGGTCCTCTCAGGGATATTACACGATCCTACGATGTCGCGCGAATTTTTCTATCGCGCAATTTCGATGTATACGAAGCAGACTTTGTACTAGCCGCGTCTGATAGTGGGATTGAGCTCATGGGCGGATCCTTAAAGGACTTCCTCGACCAAAATCTTGATTCGGATGCTACCGTCTTTGAAGTAATTAATACGGTTTATCAAGTAGCCACGGGAGCATCCATACGTTGGGATGATGGTATTTCTGCCGGCGACATTCTGCTGAAATTGCAAGAAGCTTTCTGCGGGGACAGAGGCGAGTTTCATAAGATACTAATCATCTTTGATGAGTTTGGTCGCTTCATTGAGTATGCATCTGAGTTTCCATCTCGAGCAGGCCAGGCTGCTTTACAACAAATCTTTGAGGCCATTCAGAATTCCAATAAGGGGATAGTGTTCGTAGGGTTTATTCAATCAGAACTCAAGAGCTATCTTGCACGCGTGGAGAAGAGCTCGAATGTAGTCCGTTACGTCGGCCGCTACGAGGCTAGCGAAAAAGTGTACCTGTCATCAAACCTTGAGACTATCTTTGCAAACCTTATTGAGCGCAAAGACATTTCGCTGTTTAACACTCATATCCTAGATAACAGCTCGCGCAACATGTCTGATTGGGCTGGCCTCCATGCGGATATGCTACGGTGGCTGCCTAATGCTACAGGTCGCAGTCTATGGAGTGAGTACGAAAGGTTTAAGAAAGTTGTCGTCGAGGGTACGTATCCCTTACATCCGGTAACAACTTGGATGCTGGCGAACCTCGCGACATGGTTACAGCAGCGGTCGGCCTTGTCGTTTGTTAACAGTGAGTTTGAGACATTAGGAAAGAGCGAGCTTGCGGAGGACGGTGCTCTACCAATAATCTATCCAATCCGACTGATACAAGGCGACTTCTTTAAAGAGCTTTTACGCGCCGAAGAAGAAGGTCGACAGCAAAGTGAGTACTGCATCCTATATAGCCAAGTATTAAGAAAGCACCAAGATAAGTGCGGCGAAGATATACTAGCAGTTCTTGCTGCTAATTTAATTCTGCGTATCGGAAGATTTAAGACTAAGACAAGGCAAGAAGCTCTTCGAGCCCTTGGCTACTGTTTGCCTATGAGTCAACTCAAGCTTGAAGAAGCAGTGCGCGAATTAGAAAGCGAGCTAGGTGTGCTGAGTTTCGATGAAGCCGCGGGCTGTTTTGACTTCATAGAGGATGCCACAGGGGCCGGAGATTTCCGCAGGTTCATTGCTCGGCAACGTGGTAGAACACAGCTTGACCTACGCATAGCATTTCATAGTGGTGAAATAAAGAAACTGTTAGGCGTTGACTCTCCCATTAACACTGCATTTTCTAACAGAAAGGGTATTCGAACGCAAGAGTGGCAGTACAGCCAAGATATCCTCACTCTGCCTGACATTACGTTAGCAATGCTTAAGAGCATGAAGACTGAGTGGTTATGCTCCACCGCCGCCGATAAGGCCAAGGGCCGAATCGTCTGGGTGTACATGCGATCCGAGGATAGTAATGATGAGCTGCAAACCCTCCAGGACAATATCCGCATCCTGCAGCTCGATAACTCCCCAGTGGTATTTTTCATCCTTAACGATGCAGAGGGTTCCCTGCTTGATGCAGTAAGAGATCTGTTCTTGATAAGGGCGATCGGTCCAGATGACAAAGGTAGGTTTGCCCGCTACATCCCAGATTTTGAAATGAAGACGACCCGCGCCATTGAAGACAGATTAAAGGAGATGGCAGCAAAAAGAGCTTTAGTAACCGGCCAAGGGCTCGAGTCCGTAAGTTTGAGGCTAACGGAGTTCTGTGATAGGCGATTTGAGCAGGTCTATCCCCGCGTAGTCCCTTTCCAGTTTGAAGGATTCCATAACAGGGCGCTGACTCCCGCGAAGAAGTTGCTAGCCCAAATAGCGAAGAACCTCTTAACTGGTAAAATGGACTACCAATCTGTGCAAGCAAACAGTCGTGAGTTCAAAAACAGGATTGAATCGGTGCTTGTTGCTAATAGAGCTATGTCCTGGGGCGTCCTGACAGACAGCATACAACTGATCTACCCTCAGCATGAAAAGGTAAGCGGTATTTATCAAGAATTAGATCATTCCTTGGAAGACGACAAGCAGGTAGATATTAAGCATATATTTGTTCGGTATTGCGCGCCGCCATATGGGTTAAATGAGTTTAGCCTGGGGTTGCTTATAGCCTGTTACCTAGCCTATAAAGGGCCTAGTGTAAGAATTCGATTAAATAACGCCTTGATCAAGACTTTAGACTGGGCAGATAAAACCTACCTCGACAAAGGTATAGATTTTCAAACTCTTGAGAAATCACGTCTTATAATCGTTGACGCGGACCAATATGCGGCTCGATATAATAAGCTATGCGATATGATAGAGCGCACGGCAGACGTCGCAGCGGCGCATAGTTTAGGCATGGAGCTAGGAGCGCTAAGAAGAGAGCAGGAGATACCTGAGTCGCTTGTTCAAAGATTAATAACTTGCGAAATAATACTAGAAGAGGCAAACAGGCTATATAACGCAGTGCTACGCGAGCTTGAGGCGCAACATGAAGAATCACAAGCAGCCTTAGAATCATTGCGGGGCAACGACAGGCAAGGCGCAATGAGGAAGTTGCTGTACGTTATTCTTAAGTGTGAAGGCAAATTCGGAACTATCGCAGGCAGTACCCGCTACCAGTACAGTGCTCAACACACGGCCGAATTTAAGCAACTAGCCGATCAGGCGCGAAAACGAGTTGAGCAAATCTTCGAAGAGTGGATGAATGGCCTAAGGTGCGAGAATGTGGCCCAAGTAGGTGGCTTTCAGGCTTTTGTCAAGGGAATCATCAAATCATTTGAAGAGTTAGGGTATGCGACTTTTGCACGTAAGGCTAGGAGCAAGCTTGAGGCTATAGTCGATGATATGAAGCATATAAAAATGCTCCAGACCATAAGGGAGCAAATAGAGACCTATCTACGAGAATGTCGCCCATCGAATTTGGCAACTTACGATCAGTTATCGGAATGGCAACACAAGGGACAAGAACTAGAGCTTTTCATCACTACACATCGCAGCTTGTCTAACATCGAAATTTCAGATTATCAGGCAAAGATAAGAAATAAGCTAACTTTGGTTGAGGATGGCTTCGCTCAGCTAAAGGCTCATATTACTGCTGCTTACGATATGGCTTTCGACTTATCTACCTTGGACAGCTGTCATGCCTTATTGGCAGAGATTAAATCTGTTTTTAGCCGAAACATCAAAAATCAAGACCGTGAGTCTTTGGAGGGCATTGCCAAGGAAACCGAGCGTTTCATGGCTTATATGGCAACTATCAATCATCGCAATTTTGGCAGAAAAGAATTTTCGTCTGCCATACATGACCTACGCATCAAACTGCAGGAACAAGAGGGTGAAGTAGATTTTAATGCTGTGCTTGACGCTTGCTGGGCAGAACAAGAGGCACGCTTTGACGAGGTAGATCTGCAGTGGGCCCAACAACATCTACAGTACTCGGCCAGCGAAATATCAGAGTGGAATGTTAATCGATGTGTGTCGTGGCAAAAGGAAACCGAACTCTTGCCTAGCGCTCTCCGTGACGAGACGATTGAGGTCTATCGCAAAATGCAGCGTGAGGTCACTATCCGCCAAGGAGAACTAAGGGTGGAGGCTATAATTGCACTCTTTAGGCAGCTCGCAGCCAAAGAGCAAAAGCAGTGCTTGGATATCCTCCTTGCAGAGGCCAGAGCTGAAGTAGCTGTGACAAAAATCAACTGATCCGTGTAGGTTCATCGCAATCCTCGTGCTTCGAAAAAGGAGGTATGACATGGTGATAGGCAAAGATGGTTTCGCTCTGTCGCGCTACGGGCAACCTGTACAATCTGAGCGTCCGGCGACAGCGTATGTTCCCGACTTGTCGGCTATGATTGCCCAGCCTGCCAGTGAGCTGCGCGATGTGGTGGAGCGATTCGTTAGTGACCGCGATGCGTTGCTGCGTTTTTATAGTGTGCAAGGGTCTAGCCTGCAGCTCTTGCGGATGCGGGAGTTTTATCATGCTTGGCAGAGCGAGCTGGAGGGCATTGCTTACGAGCAGTTAAGCCTTGAGGGCAGTATCGACTGGCACTTGCTTAACAATAAGCTTAGACACTTACTCATGCTTATGGCGAGAGAACAGTCGAGGCAGCAAGAAATTGCACCTATCCTACCCATTGTGGATGATATAGCGGCTCTACAGGAAGCTCGCCGCAGATTTGAGGAAGTGCATCCGGTAGAAATTAGTAAGTCGCTCACTGACATGGCCGCGGCCCTTAAGTTTGCGCGGGCGCACGCTAGTGCGGGCCAGTCCGTGGCTCTGCGGGCGGCCAATTGCATCAGCGACTTGAAGAAAACGCTTGCCGATTGGTTTGGGTTCTACGATGGCTACGACCCCTTATTCAGTTGGTGGTGTCGCATACCCTACAAGAGTTTGGTAACAGAACTCGAGGACCATGAGCGCTTCCTGCGCGAGACCATTGTCGGGCACAAGCCGGGCGAAGACGAGCCAATTGTCGGCGACCCCATAGGCATAGAGGGCTTGCTGGCGGATCTAGAACACGAAATGATTGCCTACACGCCCGATGAACTTATCGCCCTAGCAGAAGCGGAGATGTCTTGGTGCCATAACGAATGGCGAAAAGTGGCCGCTGAACTCGGCCTAGGCGACAATTGGCAGGCGGCTCTCCGGCAAGTGAAAGAAGTCCATGTTCTGCCCGGAGAGCAACCCACACTCATTGCCAGCCAAGCCTACGAAGCCATCGCCTGCATCCTCGAGCGCGACCTTTTGACAGTTCCCCCTCTAGCAATTGATGTCTGGCGCATGAGTATGCTGAGCAAAGACGCGCAGAAGGTTAGTCCGTTCTTTCTCGGAGGGGAACTCCTACAAGTCGCCTTCCCCACGGAAACCATGGACCACGCAGAGAAACTAAGCAGTCTGCTGGCGAACAACATTCATCTCGCCAGAGCCACCGTGCACCACGAGCTTATTCCTGGACATCACATGCAAATGTTTATGTGCGAACGTCACAACAAGCACCGCAAGCTCTTTAACACCCCCTTTTGGGTGGAGGGCTGGGCGCTGTGGTGGGAGTTTAGGTTATGGGATATAGGCTTTCCACAGTCCGCGCACAATCGCGGCGGCATGCTGTTCTGGCGCACCCACCGCTGTGCGCGCATCATTTTTTCGCTTAATTTCCATCTGGGCAAATGGACTCCGGACCAGTGCATTGATTTTCTTGTCGAGCAAGTCGGGCACGACCGCCATACAGCCACCGGCGAGGTGCGGCGCTCGTTTAACGGCAA
>Ga0136707_1000018_pt1 | contig 23764 bp, 22 predicted proteins | sample 4C3metaG_FD_101397 | JGI IMG/M metagenome (GOLD analysis project Ga0136707, IMG submission 101397) | Freshwater bacterial and archeal communities from Indian Creek, Illinois, USA - 4C3 metaG | ecosystem: Environmental > Aquatic > Freshwater > Unclassified | place: USA: Indian Creek, Illinois...
ACCGAGGCCTACGAGGCCAAGGTGCTGGCGCGGCTGGAGGCGATCGAGCGCAAGCTCGATGCCCGGGGCTGACGCGCGGTCTCCCGACGCCGGGCGCTGTCGGCGGGCGCTATCGGCGGGCGCCTTCAGCGGGCAGGCGCAAGGCGGGGGCGGGCGTCTGGCTGCGGCTGGCCTCGAAAAGTGCGGTGGCGCGATCGAGGAACCGGCGGCGGATCGCGGGGACTTCCATCATGATCTCGTGCTCGGCGCCGGGATAGAGGTCGAGCGCGCCGTTGCCCCAGCCGGCCATGCGCCGATGCACCGGGGGCACATCGACCACTTTCTCGGCGGTGCCAAGCGCGCAGATCGCGGGTGTGGCGGGCGCGGGCAGCGCCGCCAGCGCGCGGCATTCCGCCAGCGCCGCACCCAGCCAGGTCAGCGAGGGGCCGCCCAGCGCCAGCTCGGGCACCGCGGCCACCTGCGCGCGCATGTAGGCCCACATCGCGCGGTCGGTGGTCAGCACATTGCCCTCGAACGGCGCCTCGAGCAGATAGTTCGCGGGCCCGGTCGTCGGCGTGTAGCGCCCGCCAAGGCCGAACGGCGGGGCGAGCCTGCCGACCACCCGCGCCACCGGACGCAGCAGGGGCGCCATCGCGATGCCCCACATCGGCGCGGAAAACACCGCCGCCTGCACCGGCACCCCGCGCATCAGCGCCCGCAGGCCGATGCAGCCGCCCATCGAATGGCCGAGCAGGAACCAGGGCCGCGGCAGCCCGGCGCCCGCGGCGGCGGCGAGCATGGCGTCGAGATCCTGCTGATACTCGGCGAAGGTCCCGACATGGCCCGACATCCGGTCGGCAAGCGCCCGGTCGGCGAGCCCCTGCCCGCGCCAGTCCACCGCGATCACCGAATAGCCGCGCCCGGTCAGATCCCCCGCGGCGCGGCCGTATTTCTCGATGCACTCGGTGCGGCCGGGCAGCAGGAACACGGTGCCCCTCGACCCCGCCGGCCACCAGGCCAGGCGGATGCGGACGCGGCCGGAGGCCTGCCAGCGGCACACCACCCCCGGCGGCGCGTCGGCGAGCGCGGCGTGGAAGGGCGCGGCGTTCACCCCAGGACCGAACCGAGCTTCATCGCCAGACCCATGTTGCCCTCGACCGAAAGCTTGCCGGACATGAAGGCCATGGTCGGGTTGAGCGCGCCGTCGAGGATGGCGCGGAACACGTCCGCCTCGGCGGTGAGGGTCACGTCGGCCGCCTCGTCGCCGGCGCGCACCCCCGAGGGGTCGAGCATGATCGCCCCCTCGCCCGGGATGACGAACTTGGCCACCCCGTCGAACCCGCCCGACAGTCGGGTCGCCAGCACCTTGACGGCGGCGTCGATCATTTCGCTCATGGACGTCTCTCCTTCGTGACTTGGCGGCCTCTGGCAATCGCGCGCGGATCGGCTACCATGACTTTATGAAGTTCCGCACGCGCATTCTCAACCGTATCGTTGCGGCATCCCTGGCGCTGATGCTGAGCGGGGCGGCGGCATGGGCGGTGGACGAGGCCAAGCTGGACGGGCTGTTCAACCGGCTGCAAGCGGCGGGCGCCGAGGAGGCGGGGCGGATCGAGACCGAGATCTGGATCGAGTGGTCGAAGTCCGGCTCGCCGGCGATGGACCTGCTGCTGCAGCGCGGGCGCGACGCGCTCGACCTGGGCGACACGGTAACCGCGATCGAGCATTTCACCGCCGTGACCGACCATGCGCCCGCCTTCGCCGAGGGCTGGAACGCGCGCGCGATGGCCTATCACGCCGCGGGCGACTATGGCCCGGCGCTGGCCGACATCGCCCGGACGCTGACGCTGAACCCGCGGCATTTCGGGGCGCTGCACGGCCTTGCGACGATGCTCGAGGCGACGGGAAAGGCCGGGCGTGCGCTCGAGGTCTACCGGGCGGCGCAGGCGATCCACCCGCATCTGGAGGGCGTCGCCGAGGCGATCGCCCGGCTGCAAGCCGAAGCGGCGGGTCAGGAGCTTTAGGGCATGGACGCGACCCGGCGGGTGACGGCGGTCCTCGGGCCGACGAACACCGGCAAGACCCATCACGCGATCGACCGGATGCTGGCGCACCGCACCGGGGTGATCGGCCTGCCGCTGCGGCTGCTGGCGCGCGAGGTCTATGACCGGATCGTGGCGCGGGTGGGCCCCTCGGTGGTGGCGCTGGTGACGGGCGAGGAGCGGATCATTCCCGACCGCACCCGGTACTGGGTTTGCACCACCGAGGCGATGCCGCAGGAGATCGGCGCCGATTTCGTCGCGGTGGACGAGATCCAGCTCTGCGCCGATGCCGACCGGGGGCATGTGTTCACCGACCGGCTGCTGCGCGCGCGGGGGCTGCACGAGACGCTGTTCCTGGGGTCCGACACCATGCGGGGGGCGATCGCGGGGCTGGTGCCGCATGTCACCTTCCTCAAGCGCGAGCGGCTGTCGACGCTGACCTATTCAGGTTCGAAAAAGATAAGCCGGATGCCGGCAAGATCGGCGATCGTGGGGTTTTCTGTTGAAAATGTCTATGCCATCGCCGAGCTGATCCGGCGGCAGAAGGGCGGCTGCGCGGTGGTCATGGGGGCGCTGTCGCCGCGCACCCGCAACGCGCAGGTGGCGCTTTACCAGAACGGCGACGTGGACTATCTGGTGGCGACCGATGCCATCGGCATGGGGCTGAACCTCGACATCAAGCATGCCGCGTTTTCGGCCACCGCCAAGTTCGACGGGCGACGGATGCGCGCGCTTTACCCGCAGGAGCTGGCGCAGATCGCGGGCCGCGCCGGCCGGCATACCGAGGACGGCACCTTCGGCGTCACCGGCGAGGCGCGCCCCTTCGAGGCGGATCTGGTCGAGGCGATCGAGACCCACCGCTTCGCCCCGGTGAAAAAGCTGCACTGGCGCAACGAGCAGATGGATTTCGGTTCCGCCGAGCGGCTGATCCGCAGCCTGGAGGCGCCGACCTCGAACGAGTGGCTGACGCGCGCGCGCGACGCCGACGACGTGCTGGCGCTGAAGGCCCTCTCGGCCCTGCCCGAGGTCCGCGACCGGCTGACCGACGCAAAGCGGGTGCAGCTTTTGTGGGATGTCTGCCGCATCCCCGATTTCCGGTCGTCCGGCGGCCCCGAACATGCCACGCTGCTGACGCGCATCTTCGTGTTCCTCGTCGGGCGGGGCATCGGCGGGGGGCGAATCCCCGGCGACTGGCTGGCAGAGGCCGTGCGGCGGATCGACCGGACCGATGGCGACATCGACAGCCTGTCGCGCCGCCTGGCCCATATCCGCACCTGGACCTATGTCACCCAGAGGAAAAAATGGGTCGAAGACGAAAGCCATTGGCGCGACGAGACGCGCGCTGTAGAAGACCGCCTGTCGGATGCGCTTCACGCCGCGCTGACGCAAAGATTTGTTGACCGGCGGACGAGCGTCCTCCTCCGCCGGTTGAAGCAGAAGGAGGCTCTGGTGGCCGAAGTGAACGACAAGGGCGAAGTCACCGTCGAGGGCGAATTCGCCGGTCGGCTGGAGGGGTTCCGCTTCCGCCAGGATGGCTCGACCAGCGCGGATGCGGCGCGCACGCTGGCGCAGGCCGCGCTCCAGGCGCTGAAGCCCGAGTTCCACCTGCGCGCCGACCGCTTCTACAATGCGCCGGACACCGAGCTTGATTTCACCGAACAGGGCGGCCTGATGTGGGGCACCCATGCCGTGGGCAAGCTGGTCAAGGGGGCCGAGGCGGCGAAACCCGCGGTCGAGGCCTTCGTCGACGACGAGGCCGGGCCCGAGGTGATCGAGAAGGTCCGCCGCCGGCTGCAGCATTTCATCGACCGCAGGGTGGCCGCCCAGTTCGAGCCGCTGTTCGCCATGGCCCGCGACGAGGGCCTGACCGGCCTTGCGCGCGGCTTCGCGTTCCGGCTGTCGGAGGCGATGGGCGTGCTGCCGCGCGACGAGATCGCAGCCGAGGTGAAGGCGCTCGACCAAGAGGCACGCGGCGCCCTGCGCAAGCATGGCGTGCGATTCGGCCAGTTCACCGTCTTCCTGCCCGCGCTGCTGAAGCCCGCGCCCACCCGGCTGCGGCTGGTCCTGTGGTCGCTCTGGCACGGGCTGCCGGAATTTCCCGAAAGCCCGCCGCCGGGTCTGGTGACGATCCCGAACATGGCCGAGGTGCCCAAGCAGCATTACACGCTCGCCGGCTATCACCCGGCCGGTGCGCGCGCGATCCGCATCGACATGCTGGAGCGTCTGGCCGACATCCTGCGCCAGAAGGACAGCCGCGCGGGCTTTGAGGCTGCGCCCGAAATGCTGTCGATCACCGGCATGACGCTGGAGCAGTTCGCCGATCTGATGGCGGGCCTCGGCTACGCGGGCGCCAAGGGCGAGCGGGTCAAGGTCAAGGCCGTCGAGCCGCCGAAAGCCCCCGAAATCTCGCCCGAGGCGGCGGCGGCGATCGCGGCGGGCCTGCCGATTCCCGAGGAAATCTCGATCCACGTCCCGCCGCCCGAGCCCGAGGCGGAACCGGCCGCCCCCGAGACGGAACTGTTCTACACCTTCACCTGGGCCCCGAAGCCCCGCTTTCAGCGCCCCGAACGCGGGGCCGAACGCCCCCCCCGACCCGAGCGCAAGGCGGGCGAAGCGCGCGCGCCGCGCACAGATCGCCCGCAGGGGGATCGTCCGCAGGGAGATCGGCCGCAGGGGGATCGGCCGCAGGGGGATCGGCCGAGAGGCGAGCGTCCGCAGGGCGACCGCACCGATCGGCGCGAGCATGGCAAGGGCGGCAAGCCCCCCCCGCGCGAGGACCGGCCGCGCGAAGACCGGCCGAAGTCGTTCGAGGCCCGCCCCCCCCGGCCGGAAAAACCCATCGACCCCGACAACCCCTTTGCCGCCCTTCTGGCGCTGAAGGGCAAGGTCTGACGGTTGGCGGGGCCCCATGCCAGAGCGATCCCCGCGACCGAGGCGAGGCTTCGGCTGGACAAATGGCTCTGGCAGGCGCGGTTCGTGAAAAGCCGCGCCCTGGCCGCCGCGCTGATCTCGCAAGGCCGGATGCGGGTGAACGGCACCCCGGTCAGCCGCCCCGGCCGCGAGATCGGCCCCGGCGACGTGCTGACCTTCGCGCTTGACGAGCGCATCCGGGTGGTGCGCATCCTCGCGCTCGGCCAGCGCCGCGGCCCGGCCAGCGCGGCGCAGGCGCTTTACGCCGATCTTGACCCCGGTGCCGCGCCACCGACCGGCTTGCCACCGACTTGCCACCGACTTGATTGATCCGCCCGCCTGGAATAGCTAGCTGCTCAACCATTCGCTTCGGGGCCGTCCCATGACCTATGTCGTCATCGACAACTGCATCGCCTGCAAGTACACCGACTGCGTCGAGGTCTGCCCGGTCGACTGTTTCTACGAGGGCGAGACCATGCTCGTCATCCACCCGGACGAATGCATCGACTGCGGCGTCTGCGAACCCGAGTGCCCCGCCGACGCGATCAAGCCCGATACCGAGCCGGACATGGAGAAATGGGTGACGTTCAACCGCAAATACGCGGTCCAGTGGCCGGTCATCGTGACCAAGAAGGACCCGCTGCCGGGATACGAGGCGCGGGACGGCGAGACGGGCAAGATGGAGAAGTACTTCTCGGAAGCGCCCGGCAGCGGCGGCTGAGACGGCCGAGACGGGTCCGATGACGGGCCCGATTCGCGGCCGCAGCCGCGCTGCGAATCATCACCCTGGCGAGAAAGCCTTCCGCTTCAGGGGCTTTGATCCCCGCGCCCGCTTGCGCCAGTCGTTGGAATCAGCGCGGGTTTGTGTTATGGTCCCGTCACAAACAAGCATGGAAGCCTGATGATGGCTTGGCGCACGGCGCATGAGCCAATTTATTTTGCCGCAAAAGGGGTCCACATGCCAGGGCTTGCTCTCTGGCGTTGGGTTCTTTGCGTGCAGGACAGGCTTCCCATCTGGGGAAGTGCCGCATGACCAAGTCGAAGAAGCCTGAATTCCGTCCGAACGATTTCGTGGTCTATCCCGCGCATGGCGTGGGCCGGATCATCTCGATCGAAGATCAGCAGATCGCCGGGATTCAGCTGGAGCTTTTCGTCATCTCGTTCGAGAAGGACAAGATGACCCTGCGCGTGCCGACCCACAAGGCCACCGAGATCGGCATGCGGGCGCTGTCGGCCCCCGATGTGGTGACCAAGGCGCTGGACACGCTGAAGGGCAAGGCCAAGGTCAAGCGGGCGATGTGGTCGCGCCGGGCGCAGGAATACGAGCAGAAGATCAACTCGGGCGACCTGCTGTCGATCGCCGAGGTGGTGCGCGACCTGCACCGCAACGACGACCAGCGCGAGCAGAGCTATTCCGAGCGGCAGCTCTACGAGGCCGCGCTGGAGCGGCTGACCCGCGAGGTCGCCGCCGTCTCGGGCGTGGACGAGGCGGGTGCGGCCCGGCAGGTCGATCAGGTCCTGGTCGGTCGCGCGGCCTGACCCCGGACCGCCTGACCCCGGACCGCCCGACCGCGAAACGGCGGCCCTTCCGGCCGCCGTTTTCCGTTGCGCACTGGCGCCATGCCGCGTGGCGCCATGCCGCTTGGCGCCGGGCGGCTCAGCCCCATTCCCGCAACCGCGCCACATAGCGGGCCATGGTGTCGACTTCGAGGTTCACCGCATCGCCGACCGCGACCTCGCCCCAGGTGGTGACGATCCGGGTGTGGGCGATGAGGTTCACCCCGAACTCCGCCCCCTCGACCTCGTTCACGGTCAGCGAGGTGCCGTTCAGCGCGACCGAGCCCTTGGGGGCGATGAAGCGCGCCAGCGCCTCGGGCGCGCGAAAGCGGACGCGGAGCGAGCCGCCCTCGGGCTGCACGGCGATGACCTCGGCCAGCCCGTCGACATGGCCCGCGACGATGTGCCCGCCGAGTTCGTCGCCGACCCGCAGGGCGCGTTCGAGGTTGACCCGCACCCCGGGCCGCCAGCCCGCGAGGTTGGTCCTCGACACGGTTTCGGCGGAAATCTCGACCTCGAACCAGTTCTCGGGCACGGTGCCGAGCGCCACCACCGTCAGGCAGACGCCGTCGCAGGCGATCGAGGCGCCGATGTCGATGCGGGTCACGTCATGGCGCGTCGCGATTCGCGCGCGAAGGTCGCCCGTGGCGCGGGTTTCCAGGATCCGGCCGATGTCGGTGACGATTCCGGTGAACATGGGCTGTGCCCCCCCCCATTGTTGCCCCCGACGTAAACCTCCGGGCGTGCCGAGGCAAGCGTTCACGCGCGGGGCGGGCACTGCCCGGCTTTCTTCATCTTTTCGAACGGTTTTCGCTGTAGTTCCGCCTTTGCCGCGTGTGAAACTGTCAGGGTTGAGGAAGCGTGCCGGTGCAAGGAGCGTCCGAGTGACCGACCCCGTCCGCCGCTTTCTGTTCCTGCAGGGTCCGCACGGGCCCTGGTTTCAGGCGCTCGGGCGCAGGCTGCGCGCGGCGGGGGCCGAGGTCTGGCGCGTCGGCTTCAACTTCGGGGACCGGATGTTCTGGCGCGGGCCTGGCTACATCGCCGATCAGGGCCCGCCCGAGACCTGGGCCGACCGCTGCGCCGGGCTGTTCCTTCGGCACCGGATCACCGATCTGGTGGTCTATGGCGACACCCGGCCGGTCCATGCCACGGCGGTGGCGCTGGCGCGGCAGCGGGGCATCACGGTGCATGTCTTCGAGGAGGGCTATCTGCGCCCCTATTGGGTGACCTACGAGCGGGGCGGCGCCAACGGCCATTCCCGGCTGATGGGCCTGACCGTCCCCGCGATGCAGGCGGCGCTGGCCAAGGTCGACCTCGACCTGCCGGACACGCCCGCGACCTGGGGCGACATGCGCGAGCACATGTTCTGGGGCGCGCTCTATCACGGCTGCGTCGCGCTGGGCCGGTGGGCCTATCGCGACTTCCGCCCGCACCGCAAGCTCACGGTGGGCGCGGAATTCCTGCTGTACCTGCGCCGCTTCGTGATGATGCCGCTGCACCGGCTCGAGCGGCGGCTGGCCACGATGCGCATCCGCCATGGCGGCTTTCCCTATCACCTGGCCATCCTGCAACTGGAACATGACGCCAGCTTTCGCGACCATTCGCCCTTTGCCAGCGGCACCGCGTTCCTGGCCGCGGTGATCGAGGGCTTTGCCAGGGGCGCGCCCAGGCATCATCATCTGGTGGTCAAGGCCCATCCGCTGGAGGACGGGCGGGTGCCGCTGCGGCGCGAGATCCGGCGGCTGGCGGCGGCGCAGGGCCTGTCGGCGCGGGTGCATTTCGTGCGCGGCGGCAAGCTGGCCGAGCTTCTGAACGACGCACGCTCGGCGGTCACGGTGAATTCAACCGCCGGGCAGCAGGCGCTCTGGCGCGGGGTGCCGTTGCGCTGCCTCGGCGCGGCGGTCTATGACAAGCCCGAATTCGTGTCGTCCCAGCCGCTGGACGCGTTCTTTGCCGCCCCCACCCGCCCCGACACCCGCGCCTATCGCGACTACCGGCGGTATCTGATGGAAACCTCGCAGGTGGTGGGCGGGTTCTATTCGGCCCGCGGGCGCCGGGCGCTGCTGCGGCAGGTGGTCGATCTCATGCTGGCGCCGGACGATCCCTATGCGGCGCTGCAGTCCGGCACAGCGGCACCACGGCAACAGTTGCGGCTTGTGCGCTGATTTCCGCGCGGAAATCCGGACGGGACACTGGCCAGCCCGGGCGCGTTTCGGTAGGTTCCGCCAAGACCAGATGTGGCGGGGGACGGTGCCGGTGCGGTTCACGGGTTCGATGACGGTCAGGGCCGTGGCCTTGCTGGCGGTGGTTGCCATGCTGGCGGCCTGCGGCCTGCCCCGGTCCGGCCCGACCAAGCGCGAGCTGCTGGCCGGGTCCGTCACGCGGGACGGCAATGCCTTCATCGTGCCGGTGACGCCTGCGGTGTCGCAGGCGGCGGCGGCGCAGCCGAGCATCGGCTTCAGCGCCGCGTTCCGCAATGCCGGGCTGCTGGGGCCGGACATCCTGTCGGCGGGCGATACCGTCGCGATCACGGTGTTCGAGAACGTGCGCGACGAACCGCTGCTGGGCAACACCGGCCAGCGCATCACCGCGCTGTCCGAAGTGCAGGTGGATGGCGAGGGCTTCATCTTCATTCCCTATGCCGGGCGCATCGCGGCCGCCGGACAGACGCCCGAGGCGTTGCGCCAGGCGATCACCCGCCGGCTCGAGGGCCAGACGCCCGACCCGCAGGTCACCGTGGCGCGCCTTGCCGGCCAGGGATCGACGGTGGCGATCTCGGGCCAGGCCGCCGGTGCCGGGGTGTTTCCGATCGAGGCCTCGACGCGGACGCTGTCGGCGATGCTGGCACGGGCGGGCGGGGTGTCGGTCGACCCCGAGGTCGCGATGATCCGGGTCACGCGCAGCGGGCAGACGGGCAAGATCTGGCTGAACGACCTCTACGAGAACCCCGGCCTCGACATCGCGCTGCGCCCCGGCGACAAGATCGTGGTCGAGGAGTACAGCCGCAGTTTCGTCGCCCTCGGCGCGACCGGGGCGCAAAGCCGCGTGCCGTTCGCAACCGCGACGCTGTCGGCGCTGGAGGCGATTGCCACGGTCGGCGGGCTTGCCACCATGTCGGCGGACCCGACCGGCGTGTTCATCCTGCGCGACGAAAGCGCAGCGATCGCGAATGCCGTGCTGGGGCGGACCGATCTGACCGGCGACCAGCGCCTGGCCTATGTGCTGGACCTGACCGAACCGACCGGCCTGTTCGAGGCGCGCGATTTCCAGATGCGCGACGGGGACACGCTTTATGTGACCGAAGCGCCCTTCACGCAGTGGCAAAAGGTGCTTGGTGCGATCACCGGCACGACCGGCGCCGCGGCCAACCTTGCCAGCACCGCCAACACCGGAAGTTGAGCGCGTCGTGGTGACGGGGGCGCTGGCGGGCGTTCCGCGGCATCTTTGCCACCAGAACCTGTCCTTCCTGCGCGACCGGCGCTTGCAGCGGATGCTGGCGCTGGCCGGGCACGCGCTGCGGCCCGGCCTGCCGCGCGCGGGCGAGGGGGTGCTGGTCTGGGGTCGCAGCCCCACCGCCTGGCGGGGCGAGGCGCTGGCGGCGCGGCGCGGGGTGCCGCTGATCCGGGTCGAGGACGCGTTCCTGCGCTCGGTCCATCCCGGCCGGGCGGGGCGGGAAGGCGCGCTCGGCCTACTGGTCGACCCGGTGGGCGTGCATTTCGACAGCGCCGCGCCGTCGCGGCTGGAGCAGATCCTGCTTCTCGCCGACTTGGATAATTCGAACCTTCTGGCCCGCGCCGAAGCGGCAATGGCCCGAATCAGCCATCTGCAATTGTCGAAATACAACATCCACGATCCGGACCTGCCGGGGCCCGAGCCCGGCTATGTCCTGATCGTCGACCAGACCCGGGGCGATGCCGCCATCGCCCATGCCGGGGCCTCGGCGGCGACGTTCCACGCGATGCTGGCGGCGGCGCTGCGCGACCATCCCGGGACGCGGATCGTGATCCGGGCGCATCCCGAGACCTCGGCCGGGCTGCGCCCCGGGCATTTCGGGCCGGGCGATGCGGCGGGGCGGGTCAGCCTGCTGACGGCGCCGGTCTCGCCCCGCCGGCTGCTGGCGGGGGCGGCGGCGGTCTATGCCGTGTCGTCGCAGCTGGGGTTCGAGGCGATCCTGCAGGGCCACCGCCCGCAGGTCTTCGGCCAGCCCTTCTATGCCGGCTGGGGCCTGAGCGCGGATGCCCGGCCCCTGCCCCGGCGCGACCGCGTGCTGACACCCGCGCAGCTTTTTGCCGGGGCGATGCTGCTGGCGCCGCTCTGGTACGATCCCTGCCGCGACCGGCTGTGCGATCTGGAGGCGGTGATCGACCAGCTCGAGGCCGAGGTCCGGGCCTTCCGCGAGGACCGCGCGGGCCATGTCGCGGCCGGAATGCGGCTGTGGAAGCGCCCGCGGTTGCAGGCGGTGTTCGGCGCGACACGCGCGCTGCGCTTTCGCGACGACCCCGCCCGCGCCGATGCGCTGGCGGCACGGACCGGGCGGCATCTGCTTGTCTGGGCCGGCAAGGAGCCCGAGGGGTTTGCGCCGGCCGCCCCCTGCCTGCGGGTCGAGGACGGGTTCCTGCGCTCGCGCGGTCTGGGGGCGGCGCTGGTGGCGCCGCTCAGCCTGGTGACCGACGACCTGGGCATCTACTATGACCCGTCCCGCCCCTCGCGGCTGGAGATGCTGGTCGCGGCCCCCCTGCCCCCCGGCGGGCGCGCGCGGGCCGAGGCGCTGGTGGCGCGGCTGCGCGAGCGGGGGCTGTCGAAGTACAACCTGCCCGCGCCGCCCCTGCCCGCGCTGCCCGGGGGGCACCGCATCCTGGTGCCCGGTCAGGTCGAGGACGACGCCTCGATCCGCAAGGGGGCGGGCGCGGTGCGGACCAACCTCGGCCTGCTTCGGGCCGTGCGGGCGGCGCATCCGGGGGCGGTCGTGATCTACAAGCCCCACCCCGACGTGGTGGCCGGCCTGCGGCCCGGCGCCGTCGCGGACGCGGCCCTGCGCGGGCTGGCCGATGTGGTCCTGCCGGTCGCCGACCCCGCGGCGCTGCTGGCCGCGGTGGGGGAGGTCTGGACGATGACCTCGCTGCTGGGCTTCGAGGCGCTGCTGCGCGGCGTGCCGGTCACCTGCCTCGGGGCGCCGTTCTATGCCGGCTGGGGTCTGACGCACGACCTCGGCCCGGTGCCAAAGCGGCGCGGGCAGGCCGATCTCGCCCGGCTCGCCCATGCCGCGCTGATCGGCTATCCGCGCTACTGGGACCCGGTCAGCCGCCGGCCCTGCCCGCCCGAGGTGGCGCTGGAGCGGCTGGCGGCAGGGGCCGTCCCGCGCCCCGGTGCGGTCAACCGGCTGCTGGCCCGGGCGCAGGGCCGGTTCGCCGGCCTGGCCCATCTCTGGCGCTAGCGGACAAGGCGCCCCGGCCACGGCGCGCGGATCTCCGTCCGCGATCGCCCCGACCCCGGGCTGCTGGCCCGGCGCCGACCGGACCGCTCCGGACGGCCCCCGACGGCTGGGTCAGAACGTGGCCGCCAGGAGGCCCAGCGCGGCCGCGGCGATAACCCCGCCGAGGACCAGCTCGACGAAGGGCAGGACCCGCGCCACCCGCCCGACCGGCAGGGCGGCCAGGGCGCCCTCGCGCAGCCAGACCGCCATCACCGCCACCCCCACGGTGACGCCTGCGGTGCCGAGCCCCATCACGAAGGCCCCGGCGATCCCCGCCAGCGCGATGCCGAGCTGCCAGGTCAGGACCAGCACGAAGAGCGCACCGATGCAGGGCCGCAGCGCGATGCCCCCGACCAGCGCGGCCGCGTCGCGCCAGCCGGTGATGCGGGCGGCCTCATCAAGGGTCGGGCCATGCGCATGCGCGCAATGCGGGCCGTGGACATGCTGCCGGGGCGGGGCGGGGTCGTGGGGGTGATGGTGGTGGCCGTGCGCGTGGCCAGGCGATTGGCCGTGCGGCGGGCAAGCGGCGGTCGCCGCGCGGATGCCCGACAGCCCGCGCCAGACCAGCCACAGCCCGAGCGCCGCGATCATCGCATGGCCGACGGGCGTCATCCAGCCGTCCGCCGCGTCCTGGACCGCGCCCCGGGCCTGCCCGAGCAGCGCCACCACCGCGTAGACCAGCGCCACCGCCACCGCCGCCTGCGCCAGGCTTGACGCAAGCGCGAGCCCCGCCAGCCGCCCGAGCGGCACCCTGCGCGCCACGCCGTAGCCGCCGATGATCATCTTGCCATGCCCCGGCCCGGCGGCATGCAGCACGCCGTAGCCAAAGCACATCGCCCAGAACACCGCCAGCGCCCCCGCCTCGCCCCCGCGCAAGGCGCGGATCGCCCCGGCAAGCTGGTCCTGCATGGCGCGCTGCGCTGCCGCCAGCGCCTGGCCCAGCCCGTCAAGCGCGCCGGTCAGCCAGAGTGCGAGCCCCAGCGCCGCCAGCGCCAGCCCTGACATCAGCAGGCTTTTCAGCATCAAAGCGCGGGACATGCGACGCGGACCTCCTCGGCAAAGATCGCGCCGACATTGGGAAAGTCGGCCTCGAGATCGACGTCAGGCGCGAACTCGGCCAGGATGGCGAGCAGCTCCTCCTGCGAGGCGTCGAGATCGGGCAGGACGACCTTCGCGGTGCAGCCCTGCGCCCCGGTCAGGACCGGATCGAAGGCGATCGTGTAGGCAACGAAGTAGCCGGGGTCAAAGACCTGCACGACCAGCGGACCGGCGCCGACCGGGACCGGCGCGTCGAAACTGCGCAGATGGCTCGAGGCGATCCTGCCCTCGACATAGGTCGCGGTCCAGTCCTTGGGCCGCGACAGGCCGAGCGGCATTCCGTCCAGCAGCGCGTAGGTGTCGCCGGGAAAGCCGGGGTCCCAGTTCATGTCGAAGCCCGACAGCCGCGCCTCCTCCTCGGCCGTGAGCCGGCCGTCCCAGTCGGGGTCAAGGCCCAGTTCGCCCACGACGAAGAGCGAATAGAGATCGTCATAGGTCCAGCCGATGCGCAGACCCGTCGCCTCGTTGCGGTCGTTGAAGATGACCTCGATCCTTGTGTCGATCCAGACATGCGGATGCGCGAGGGCCGGGCCCGCGGCCAGGACGAGGCATCCGCAAAGAAGGCATGAGTTGCGCATCGCGGGCAAGGTAAGCTGCCGTGCCGCCCGCGCCAAGGGGGGGTGGCGGATGGCCGGTGCTTCCTTGCCGACCGGGCGCGGGTTGCGCGAGACGGGCTGGCCGGGGGGCAATTCGCAAGACCGAGGCGGGGCCGGCGCGCGCGCGGAACTTGGTCCATCGCCATTGTCCGGAAGCGACCCGACCCGGGCGCCGCCCCCGCAGCGGAAGGCCGCCGGTGCGGACCGGCGGTTGTCGCAGCGGCCCGCCGACCCGCAAGGGTCCCGCAAAGGTCCCGGCATGACTTTGCGGAATCTGGACATCGGCGCCGGATCGCCCCATCCTCGTCCCGGCCCGTCAGCAGCCGGGCCAGCCGCCGGACCCAACCGCCCGGCCAGGCGGCGCAGCAGCGGAGCGCGTGTCATGATCACCCTTTACGGCGTCCTGCGGTCGCGCGCCTCGCGCCCGGGCTGGCTTCTGTACGAGGCCGGCGCGGCCTTCACCCATGTCCCGGTGATCCAGGCCTGGCGGCTGAAGGGCGCGGGCGGCGAGGTGCCGCTGAACACCGCCTCGCCCGCCTTCCTGCGGGTGAACCCGATGGGCCAGATCCCCGCGCTGGTGGACGGCGCGCTTGTGCTGACCGAAAGCCTGGCCATCACGCTGCACCTGGCCCGGACCGTCGGCGGCGCGCTTGGCCCCCGGGACGTCGCCGAGGCCGCGCTGATGGAGCAGTGGGCCTTCTTCGCCGCCTCGGCCATCGAGGTTCCGGCGCTGGAGATCGCCTCTGCCGAACGCGACGGCACCATGGCCGCGCCCGAAGGCAGGTCGATCGTGGCGCTGGCCGCCCAGACGCTGCGCCGCCCCCTGGCGCGGGTCGAGGCGCATCTGGCCGGGGCGGGGCAGATGGTCGGCGGGCGCTTCACCGTCGCCGACATCAACCTGGCCGAATCTGTGCGCTATGCCCAGGGGCACCCGACCCTGCTGGACGCGTTCCCGGCAGTGAAGGCCTGGCTCGAGGCCTGCCAGTCGCGGCCTGCGTTCAGGAAGATGTGGGCGGCAAGGATGGCAGAGGCGGCGTGACCCCCACCGCCGGAAGCGGGGCTTTCACACCCCCGCACCCCCGTGGGATATTTTGGCAGAAAGGAAGATGCAGCGGTGACGAAATTCGGTGTGGCGTGTCCGGGATGGTGCCGAGCCCCACATCTTGCGCCCCGACCCCGTCAGGTGATCTAATGGCGGCAGTTTTCCAGAGCGTGAGCCCCCCGATGCCCGACGACCTCCTCTCCGGCGCCTCGACCTATGACGCCTCATCGATCGAGGTTCTCGAAGGCCTGGAACCCGTCCGCAAACGCCCCGGCATGTATATCGGCGGCACGGACGAGCGCGCGCTGCACCACATGGTCGCCGAAATCCTCGACAACGCGATGGACGAGGCCGTCGCCGGCCACGCCAGCCGGATCGAGCTGGAGCTTCACGCCGACAACTCCGTCACCGTCCGCGACAACGGCCGCGGCATCCCGGTCGATCCGCACCCCAAGTTCCCCGGCAAATCCGCGCTCGAGGTGATCCTCTGCACGCTGCACGCCGGCGGCAAGTTCAACGCCAACGCCTACTCCACCAGCGGCGGGTTGAACGGCGTCGGCTCCTCGGTCGTCAACGCGCTCTCCGACGCGATGACCGTCCAGGTCGCCCTGAACAAGGAGCTTTACGAACAGAGCTTCTCGCGCGGCCTGCCCCTTGGCCCGATCCGGAAACTCGGGCCGATCCAGAACCGCCGCGGTACCTGGGTCACCTTCCACCCCGACCCGGAAATCTTCGGCCACCAGACCCTGAAACCCGCCCGCCTGTTCAAGATGGCGCGGTCCAAGGCCTACCTCTTCTCGGGCGTGGAAATCCGCTGGAAATCCGCCGTCGCGGATGGGGACACGCCAACGGAGGCCACCTTCCACTTTCCCGGCGGCCTGGCCGACTTCCTGAACGAAAGCCTGCGCAAACTGACCACCTACGCCGAACGCCCCTTCGCCGGCCGCGTCTCGTTCGAGGAGAAATACCAGATCCCCGGCGCGGTCGAATGGGCGATCAACTGGACGCCCGCGCAGGACGGCTATCTGCACTCCTACTGCAACACCGTCCCCACCCCCGAAGGCGGCACGCATGAGGCCGGGTTCTGGGCCGCGATCCTGAAGGGCATCCGCGCCTATGGCGAGCGCGTCAAGAACCGCAAGGCCGACCAGATCACCCGCGACGACCTTCTCACCGGGGGCTGCGCGCTGCTTTCCATCTTCATCCGCGAGCCGCAATTCGTCGGCCAGACCAAGGACCGGCTCTCGACCGAGGAAGCCGCCCGCTGGGTCGAAGGTGCCGTCCGCGACCACTTCGACACCTGGCTTGCCGCCGACCCCAAGTCCGCGGGTGCGATCCTCGACTTCCTCGTGCTGCGCGCCGAGGAACGCCTGCGCCGGCGCGAGGAAAAGGAAACCCAGCGCAAGACCGCGACCAAGAAGCTGCGCCTGCCTGGGAAACTTACCGACTGCTCCTCCAAGACCCGCGAGGGCACCGAACTGTTCATCGTCGAAGGCGACAGCGCCGGCGGCTCGGCCAAGGGGGCGCGGTCCCGCGAGACGCAGGCCCTCCTCCCCCTCAAGGGCAAGATCCTGAACGTCCTGGGTGCGGCTTCCGCCAAGCTGAACGACAACGCCGAAATCCGCGACCTCTGCGAGGCGCTTGGAACCGGCATGGGCACCCGCTTCCGCCTCGACGACCTGCGCTACGAGAAGATCATCATCATGACCGACGCCGACGTCGACGGCGCGCATATCGCCAGCCTGTTGATGACCTTCTTCTTCACCCAGATGCGCCCCCTGATCGACAAGGGCCACCTCTACCTCGCCTGCCCGCCGTTGTATCGCCTGACCCAGGGCGCGCGGCGCATGTACGTCGCCGACGAGGCCGAGAAGGAACGCTGGCTCGCCAAGGGGCTGGGCGGCAAGGGAAAAGTCGACGTCCAGCGCTTCAAGGGCCTGGGCGAGATGGACGCCAAGGACCTGAAGGACACCACGATGAATCCCGCGACGCGCAAGCTGATCCGGGTGACGATCGACGAGGACGAGCCGGGCGACACCAGCGACCTCGTGGAGCGCCTGATGGGCAAGAAGCCGGAATTGCGGTTTCAGTACATCCAGGAGAACGCGCGGTTCGTGGAGGAGTTGGATGTGTGAGTAAATCTAATTTCGGGACTTGCAAACTGACCGGCACTGTAGGGCCATTTGTAAAGTCCCATATTTTGCCTGCGTCTCTGACAAGGCCGGCATATTCCGGTGGAATGCTCTTTCAACATGGATCGGGACGACGCGCACAAAAGAGAAGAACTAGCTGGTACGATCCGGCAATGGTGTGCGCCGAAGGCGAAAAGCTGCTTTCTGACCTTGATGATTGGGGAATCAAGTTTCTGCGGCGCGAACGACTTGTTTGGAGTGGTTTTGGCCCAATCAATCGAGTAGATCCAGACATTTCACTGTCTGATCTCGGACCAGACTTGCGCGACTATGGAATACGCAACCTGAAGGTAGAAGAGGCCGAAAGTCTTAGAAGATTCTTCTTGAGTCTGCTTTGGCGCGCATCGGTATCAAAGTTGCCGGAAATGCACGAAGTTCAGCTGAATAAAGATGACGAGGATAAGCTAACCGGCTACCTAGTGGGCGATGAAGAATTGCCAATAACATTCTTTCCTTGCTGGTTGACACAGCATCATGAAGTTGGGTTTCCACACAATCTGACTCCTATAAGACGGGAAAAGATCGTTCCATCCATTGCCGGATCGCCCGAACGATCAGTCAATATATACCGGTTCTATTTTGATGGACTCGTTTCGCACTTTCATGAGATCGGCGAAGGCGATGCCGATCAGATCGCAAGAAGTACGCTAACTGTTGGATACGGTAGCGAACTCGCCGTCACGTGCGTTCCGTGGTCGCGATCTGCTCAGCTTGAAAACGTGTTGCATCTCGCGAGAGAGTCGCTTTGGTAGCTGGCTACGAGTTAGGATACGGCGCACCAATCCTCGCGCGCAATAGTGAGTTGAATATCCCCCACCCCCGTCCAATTTGCCCAAAGCAAATCTGACCGCGCCCGACCGCTGCCGGTTCGGGATGCGTTCGGGTCGGACGTTCTGCGGCGGCCCCGGCCCGTCGCCACGCATTGCGCTGCCCCCGATCCCCCGCCACAGTGCGCGCGCTGCCGCAGCATGAGGAGCCGCCGACTTGCGACCCGTCGACCGTGTCCGTGCGCTGCATGCGCTGGTGAAGGCCACCCGCCCGACGGTGGTGGTCGATGTGGGCGCCAACCCGTTCAACGGCACGCCGGTCTACGGCCTTCTGCGCCGCTCGGGCGTGGCGCGGATCATCGGGTTCGGGCCGCAGGCCGAGGCGCTGGCGGCCCTCCGGCAGGCGGCGGGGCCGAACGAGACCTACCTGCCCCATGCCGTGGGGACGGGCGCCGAGGAGAGGCTCCACCTGACGCGCAACAGCGGCCTCGTCTCGACCCTGGAGCCCGACCCCTGGATCGGGCGCTATCTGAACGGCTGGTGGAAGAAGGCCATCGCGGTGCGCGCGACGGTGCCGATGCCGACCCGGCGGCTGGACGACATCGCCGAGATCGAGCGGATCGACTTTCTGAAGATCGACATCCAGGGCGGCGAGCTGAATGTCTTTCGCAACGCGCGGGAAAAGCTGGCGGGGGCCGCGCTGGTGCAGACCGAGGTCCCGCTCCTGCGCTACTACAAGGGCCAGCCGACCCTGGGCGAGGTGCAGGCCGAGCTTGAGGCGCAGGGCTTTCTGGCGCACCGGTTCATCGAGATCAGCGCGCATCGCCTCGACTATCCCGCGGAGCTGGCGGCGGGGCTGGCGATCCGGGGCTCGCAGGCGACGGTGGCTGACCTCGCCTTTCTGCGCAGCCCCGTGGACATGGCCGCCCTGCCGCAGGAGGTGGTGCAGCACATGGCGATCCTGGCCGATGCGGTGCTGCGCTCGCATGACCTCGTCTTGCGCTGCCTGGGCGAGCTGGTCCGGCGCGGCGTCGTCGAGGCGGCAGAGGCGGCCACCTATGCCGGGATGCTGCGCGCGACGGCCCCTGCCGCAGAGGGCTAGATGATCGCGCCCTCGACGATGGCCCGGCCGGCGGCGACGCGGTCGTAGTGGAAGGCGGAAAGGTCGAGGCTGCGGTAGCCGCCGTGCCGGATCCATTCGGCCACGCCCCGCCCCATCGCCGGGGCCTGTTGCAGGCCGTGGCCGGAAAAGCCGTTCAGGAACAGGAAGCTCGCGACCACGGGATGCGGCCCGGTGACCGCGTTCCGGTCAAGCGTGTTGTAATCGTACTGCCCGGCCCATTCGCTGATGACCTTGACCCGTTCGAAGGCGGGGATGCGCGCGGCGATCGCGGGCCAGATCTTTTCCTCCCACAGCTCGGGGGGCATGGCAAAGTCGTCGGGATCGACCGCGGGGTCGGGGTCGGCATGGCCGCCCGCCATGTAGCTGCCGCCCCCGACCTCGCGGACATGCACGCCCGAGGGGTCGATGGTCAGCGGCAGCGGGCGGTCGAGCGGGGCGGCGGCCTGGATCACCCAGGTCAGGCGCTTGCGCGGCTCGACCGGCAGGGCGATGCCCGCCATCGCGGCCGTCCGGGCCCCGCGCGGGCCCGAGGCGTTGACGACCCAGCCGCAGCCCAGCACCCGCCCGGCGCGCAGGCGGACCGACTGCACCCGGTCGCCCCGCGGCGAAAGGGTCATGCCCGTGACCTCGTCGGCGAGGAATTCCACCCCCGCTTCGCGCGCCTGGCGGCGGAACCACTCGAACAGGGTCGAGCCGTCGAAATAGCCTTCGTCCCGCGTGTTGATCGCGCCGAGGACCAGATCGTCCACGGCATAGAACGGGAATTCGGCCTTGATCTGGTCGGGCGTCAGCAGCCGGGTTTGCGCGCCGGCGGCCAACTGCACGCGCTGGTTGGCGCGCAGCACGTCGGCGAAGGCCGGGGTGTCGGCGAGGTAGAGATAGCCGAAGTTCCGGATGCTCAGGTCCGGCACCCGCGCGTCGCCCCCCATCCGCGCGCGCAGCGACTGCACGAAATCGGCGGTGAACTGCGAGATGCGGATGTTGAGCTCGGTCGAGAACTGCTGACGGATGCAGGAATTGGTGCGGGTGGTCGCGGCCTGGGCATAGGTCGGGTCGCGTTCGACCACCAGCACGCGCAGCCCGGCCTCGCGCGACAGCCACCAGGCGGCCGACGCGCCCATGATCGCCCCGCCGACGATCACCACATCATAGGTGTCGTGCTGCGGTTCGGCCTGAAAGCCCTGCATCGCTGTCCCCATCCCGGCGCTGCGCTAGGGTGTAGCGTAGGGCGGCGGGCCCGGCAATCAGCCGACGCGCCGGCCGGCGACCCAGACGCCGCGCAGGGCGGCGGCCCGGCCGACCCGGTGGACCCGGATCACGTCGGCGCGCAGGCCGGGGCGCAGCGCCCCCCGGTCGGCAAGGCCGGTGGCCGCCGCCGGGGCGGTGGTCACGGTGGCCACGCCGCGCGCGACATCGCCCCAGAGATCGCCCAGAAACAGCGCCCCCGAGAGCAGCGAGGAGGGCACATAATCGGAGGACAGGATGTCGAGCCGCCCCGCCTCGGCAAGGTCCTTGGCGGCGACATTGCCGGAATGGCTGCCGCCGCGAATGAGGTTCGGCCCCCCCATCATCACCTTGATGCCATGGGCGTGGCAGGCGCTCGCGGCCTCGATCGTGGTCGGGAACTCGGCGAACTGGACGCCGTGCCCGGCGCTGACCGCGACCTGCGCGGCGGTGGTGTCGTCGTGGCTGGCCAGGACCGCGCCATAGCGCCGCGCCTCGGCCACGACGGCGGCCTCGTGCACCGCGCCAAGCCGGTCGCGCAGGGCCTTCTGCGTGGTCACATGCTCGGTCCAGTCGGCCTCCGAGAGGCCATACTTGCCGGTGTAGTATTCCTTCAGCTTCGAGATGTCGCGGAACTGGCGTTGCCCCGGCGTGTGGTCCATCAGGCTGACGATGCCGATCTGGTCCTCGGGCCCGAACCTGGCCAGTTCCTCGACCAGGGTCTCGGAGCAGACCTCGGCCCGCAGATGCAGGAAATGGCTGATCTTCAGCGCGCCCTCGCGGCGCAGGTCCAGAATCTCGTCGGCCACCGACCGGGCATATTCGCCCGAGGCGGTCTTGCCCCCCGCGACCAGCGAGCCGACCCGCAGCGCGTCGAAGACCGTGGTGATGCCGGTGCTGGCCAGTTCCGCGTCATGGGCGATGATCGCCGGGAGATGCGGCCAGTTGACCTTCGGCCGCGGCTCCATGTGGCGTTCGAGATTGTCGGTGTGCAGTTCCACCAGCCCCGGCAGCACCAGATCGCCGCCGCAGTCGACCGCACCGGCGGGAATGCTGCCGCCTTCGGCGACGTCGCGGATCACGCCCTCGGCCAGATGAATCCGGCCGCGCAGGACCGCGTCCTTTAGCACCAGCGTGGCGTTGGCAAGGATGGTCTCGGTCATCGGCAGGTCCTGTTGCTCACGGCTTGCGGCGGGAGGGTTTCGGTGGCATGGCGCTGTCACACCCATGTGACAGACCACCGTTAGGCCCCGCCCCATGGAAAAGTTCCAGCGCTTTGCCGTCTACTATGCCCCCCGACCGGGGGATTTCGCCGACCGGGCCGCGCGCTGGCTGGCGGGCGGGACCGATCTGCCCGGGCTGCCGCGTCCGGCGCGCGACCTGACCGGAGACCCGCGGCGCTACGGCTTTCACGGCACGATCCGCGCGCCCTTCCGCCCGGCCGAAGGTGTCGATGGCAGCGCGATTGCAGCCCATGTCGCGGCCCTGGCCCGAACGCTGGACCCGGTCACCTGCGACGGGCTGGTGCTGGCCGATCTCGACGGGTTCCTCGCGCTGACGCCTCTGGGGGGCGAGAGCGCCCTGATGGATTTCGCGGCCAAGGTGGTCGATGCGACGGATGTGCTGCGCGCGCCGCTGACCCGGGCCGACATCGCGCGGCGCCGGCCCGATACCCTGTCGACCCGCCAGCGCGCGCTGCTGGAGGTCTGGGGCTATCCCTATGTCATGGAGGAGTTCCGCTTTCACCTGACGCTGACCAACCGGCTGGCCGAGGCCGAGGTCGCGCCGGTGCTGGCGGCGCTCGAGGCCCATGTCGCGCCGGTCCTGCCCCAGCCCTTCGTGATCGAGGATCTCTGCGTCTTCGGCGAGGATGCGGGCGGGCGGTTCCATCTGCTGCACCGCTATCGCCTGACCGGCTGAAGCGCGGCGAGCAGGCGCTCGACCCCGGCCCCGACCGGGCCTTCGTTCAGGACGGTTTCGGCGCGGATGCCCGGCGGCAGCGCAAAACCGGCGCGGCCGAGGCGCTGGCGGATGTCGGCCTCGGTTTCGCGCCCGCGCGCGGCCAGGCGGGCGGCGAGGACGGGGATCGAGGCGGTGACCAGGATCACCCGCAGCGCGGGGAAGGCCCGGATGGCCTGCGGCAGGGCGGCGCGGCTGCCGTTGAAGAGAACATCGCCCGGCCCGGCGACCTGATCCTTCGGGATGGCGTAGTGCAGCCCATGCGCCTGCCAGTCGAGCGCGAAGTCGCCGCGCGCCTTGCGCGCCGCGAATTCGGCTTCGGTGACGGGCTCGAAATCCTCGCTGCCGTCGCGCTGCGGCCGGGTGATCACCCGCCGCACCAGATGCAGGTCGGGCCGCAGGCGCAGGGCGGCGGCGATCAGCGTGTCCTTGCCCGCGCCCGAGGGGCCGACGATGGCAAAGACCTGCGGCGCGGCCGTCATGCGGCCGCCCCGGGGACGAAGCCGGCGACATCGACCAGCCGGTCGCAGACGCGGGCGCGGGCGGCTTCGTCGTGGAAGATGCCGAGGATCGCGGCACCGCGCGCCTTGGCCTCGGCGATGAGGGTCAGCACGACCTCGCGGTTGGCGGCGTCGAGGCTGGCCGTCGGCTCGTCGAGCAGGAGCGCGGGGTAGGCATGCGCAAAGCCGCGCGCGATGTTGACGCGCTGCTGCTCGCCGCCCGAAAAGGTGGTGGGCGACAGGCCCCAGAGGCGTTCGGGGATGTTGAGCCGCCGCAGCAGCGCGGCGGCCCGCTCGCGCGCCTGATCGGCCGGGGTGCCGAGGGTCAGAAGCGGCTCGGCCACCACATCCAGCGTCGGAACGCGGGGAACGACGCGCAGGAACTGGCTGACATGGCCCAGGGTGTCGCGGCGCAGGGCGATGATCTCGCGCGGGGCAGCGCGGGCGACATCGAGGCCGCCGACGAAAAGCCTGCCCCCCGCGGCAAGGTAGTTGCCGTAGACCATCCGCATCAGCGTGGACTTGCCGGCGCCCGAGGGGCCGGTCAGCCCGACGCATTCTCCCCGCGCCACCGTCAGCGCCGCGCCGGCCATGACCGGGATCACCGTGCCACCCTGGTTGTGCAGGGTGAAGGATTTCGACAGGTTCTCGATCCGGATCATGGGGTCATGCCTGCAGGACGGAAGCGACGAGAAGCTGGGTATAGGCGTGCTGCGGATCGTCCAGCACCTGATCGGTCAGGCCCTGTTCGACGACGCGGCCCGATTTCATCACCATCAGCCGGTGGGCGAGCAGGCGGACCACGGCAAGGTCATGCGTGACGATGATCACCGACAGGCCGAGGTCGCGGACCAGCCCGCGCAGCAGGTCGAGCAGGCGGGCCTGGACGCTGACGTCAAGCCCGCCGGTCGGTTCGTCCATGAACACGAGCCGCGGCGAGGTCACCAGGTTGCGCGCGATCTGCAACCGCTGCTGCATGCCGCCGGAAAAGGCCGAGGGGCGGTCGTCGATGCGGTCGGCGGCAATCTCCACCCGGCCCAGCCAGTCGGTGGCCTGGCCCCGGATCCGGCCATAGTGCCGCGCGCCCACGCCCATCAGCCGCTCGCCGACATTGCCGCCGGCGCTGACGCCCATCCGCAGCCCGTCACGCGGGTTCTGGTGGACGAAGGCCCAGTCGGTGCGCGACAGCCGGCGCCGTTCGGTCTCGGACATCGCCAGGACGTCCTGCCCGTCATAGGCGATGCGCCCGAGGTCGGGCCGCAGATGCCCGGCCAGGCAAGACAGCAGCGTCGACTTGCCCGA
>Ga0136707_1000019_pt1 | contig 23457 bp, 18 predicted proteins | sample 4C3metaG_FD_101397 | JGI IMG/M metagenome (GOLD analysis project Ga0136707, IMG submission 101397) | Freshwater bacterial and archeal communities from Indian Creek, Illinois, USA - 4C3 metaG | ecosystem: Environmental > Aquatic > Freshwater > Unclassified | place: USA: Indian Creek, Illinois...
AGGTGCCGCCTGACACTTCGTCACCCGCCAACCCGTTGAACCGGCCCAACCCGTTGAACCGGCCCAACCCGTTGAACCGGCCTTGAGATCGCGGCCCGGCGAGCGCATGTTGCGGCGCGGAGTTCCGAATCCCTCCAGGAGTCGCCAATGCGATTGAAGCTCAGGGCCGTCGCCTTGCTGACCGTCATACTCGGCGTGGCTGGCTGCAGCAGTGTCGAATCCGGCATCGCTGGCGTGCAGGGTAGCCTTTCGGGCAGCTATAACCGCTTCGGGCCGAGCTGGGGCGGCATGCAGCCCGCCATGCCCACCGACAGCCTGACGGTGCAGCGCATTCGCGGCCAGGCCGACCGGCGTGAGCCCCTGCGGCCCGAGGGCGGCGATGTCTGGCCGGTCGAGGAAGGGCCGCGCGCCACCCTGGCAAATCCGGAAGAAGCCCTGCGCGGCATCCGCCCGGGCGAGCCGGAGCCGCGCCGCGCCCGCGGTTCAAGCAGCGGCTTCGAGAATGCGCCCGGCGCCGCGCCGCCCGTCATGTCGCCGATCTTCGAGGCCCCGCCGCAGCCCCCCCGCGCCAATCGCACCGATGGGCGCAGCCCCGCTGGGCAGGTCTTCCAGCCGCAGGGGGGGCCTGTGGTGGGCACGGGTGGTGCGGGGAATGTGCAATCCACCGTCTCGCCCCAGGGCTCGGGCGTGGCCATCCGCGATGGCGCAACCACCACGCTGTTTGGCCCCGATGGCCGCGTGCAGCAGGTACCGACGCCGCGCTGAACAATGCAGATCCTGTATTTCGCCTGGGTGCGTGAAAAGATCGGCCGCGCGGGTGAGGAGATCTCCCTCCCCCCCGGCGTATCGGACGTTGCCGGCCTGATCCGCCATCTGGGCACGCTGAGCCCCGGCCATGCGGCGGCCTTCGCCAACCCCTCCGCGATCCGCGCGGCCATCAACCAGGATTTCGCCAGCCCCGACGATGCCGTGGCGGATGGCGACGAGGTGGCTTTCTTCCCCCCCGTCACCGGCGGCTGAGCATGGCGCGCATCGCCGTCCAGGACGCCGAATTCGACACGGCCGCCGAGACGGCGCTGCTGACGCAAGGCCGCACCGATATCGGCGCGGTGGCCAGCTTCATCGGGATTTGCCGCGCCGATGACGGCCTGGGCGCCATGGTGCTGGAGCATTATCCGGGCATGACCGAGCGCGCCCTGGCCAAGATCACCGCCGAGGCCGAATCGCGCTGGCCGCTGACCGGCTGCACCGTCATCCATCGCGTGGGGCGCCTGCCGCCCGGCGCGCCCATCGTGCTGGTGCTGACGGCCAGCGCGCACCGCCAGGCGGCGCTGGATGCCTGCGCCTTCCTGATGGACTGGCTCAAGACCAAGGCACCCTTCTGGAAGCGCGAGGAGTTCACCCAAGGCCAGGCCCGTTGGGTCGAGGCCCGCAGCGAGGACGACGCGGCCGCCCAAAAGTGGTGAGCCGGCTCCTCGCCATCCTTGCGGGCGGTGCGTTGCTGATCTGGCCGGCTTTCCTCAACGGCTACCCGTTATTGTTCAGCGACAGCGGCGCCTTCCTGGCGCAGACCGTCGTGCCGCTGATGATCTGGGACAAGCCCTGGATCTATGGTCCATTCGCCTGGCTGTTCCATCAGCACATCTCGCTCTGGGGCACGGTGATCGCGCAGGGAGTGATGCTCTCCCACCTGCTCTGGCTGCTGGCGCGGGTGCTGGGGCGGGCCACGCCCGGCGGGCACCTGGCGCTGTGTTGCGGCCTGGCGCTGTTGACCGCGGCCCCCTGGTCGGCCGCAATGGTGATGCCGGATATCCTGACGCCCATGGCGGTGCTGGCGGCGGCGCTGCTCGGCTGGGGCTGGGCGGTGCTGGGCCGGGGAGAGCGGCTTTGGCTGCTGCTGCTCGGCAGCGTGGCGAGCGCGTCGCATCTGTCGAACCTGCCGGTGATGCTGGCACTGCTGGTGCTGGGCGGCTTACTGCGAATGGGCTGGCTGCGCTGCCTTGCCGTCGCCGGGCCGCTGCTGGGGGCCATGGCGCTGCTGCTCGGGACCAATCTGGCGGGGCATGGGCGGCTGGCGCTCTCGCCCTATGGCAGCACCTTCCTGCTGGCGCGCCTCATCGCCGATGGGCCGGGCGCGCGCACCATCGCTGCCGCCTGCCCCCAGGCGGGCTGGTATCTCTGCGCCTTCGCCGGCCGCCTGCCCGCCGATGCGAATGACTTCCTCTGGCAACCCGACAGCCCGGTGAACCGCGCGCCCGACGGCACCGCCATCTTCCTGGGTGGCGCCGTGCTGGCGCCGGAGGCAAGCGCCATCATCGCGCAGACCTTGCGACGCGAACCCTTCGGCGTGCTGCGCGCGGGCCTCGTGCATTTCCTGCGCCAGATGACCCAGACCGGCATCGGCGACACGCTGAGCGCCCATCTGCTCGATGTGACGGTGCGCCCCCGCCTCGCCGAGGGGTTTCCCGGCTTCGAGGTTGCGGCCTATGACGCGGCGCTTCAGCAAGGCGAGGGGCTGAGCCTCGCGGCGCGGCGCATCGGCTGGCTGCATCCGCTGGCCTTGCTGCTCAGCCTGCCCTTCCTGGCCTGGGGCTGGCGACGGGCGGCGTCGGCGGGCGATGCGCGGATGCAGGGGGTGCTGTTGTTCCTGCTGGTGGGCCTCACCGCCAATGCGCTGGCGGCCGGGGCGCTCTCCGGCGTGCATGACAGGTATCAGGCGCGCATCGCGTGGCTGCTGCCGCTGGGGGCCTGGATGTGCTGGCAGGGCAGGCCCAGGGGCGGGGTTGAAGCCTTGTCGGGAAATCTGACGCAATCCCGCACGAAGCGCCCGGCCTCCTTATAAGCATCTGTTATTTATAACTATATTTTCAGGCACGCGATTTGCTTACTCCTTTCAGGCTGCGGCAATCAAGCCCAAGCCTGGACAAGGAAATCCATCATGTTCGCAACCTCCATCAGATCCGGTCTCAAATCCGGACTGCGGGGCCTAGCCATCGCCCTCGCCGTCGCGGCGCCGCTGGCTGTCGCGCAGGAAGCCCGCGCGCAGGCGGTCGGGCTGGAATTGTCGTTGCTGGTTGACGCCTCGGGCAGCGTGGATGCGACGGAGTTCAACCTCCAGAAGCAGGGCTATGTGCAGGCCTTCCAGAGCGCGGCCGTGCAGAATGCCATCCTGGGCAGCGTGGGCGGCGGCATCGCGGTCAACTTCATCCAGTGGTCCGGCGCCTCGCAGCAGGCCCAGTCGGTCGGCTGGACGCTGATCAACAGCGCGGCTTCGGCCAATGCCTTCGCCGCCGCGATCGCCGCCGCGCCGCGCGCCTTCGCGGGGCAGACCGCGCCGGGCAGCGCGTTGAACTTCGCGGTCCCGCTCTTTGCCTCGAACAGCTTCACCGCGCCGCGCCAGGTGATTGACATCTCGGGTGATGGCGAAGCGAATGAAGGGGCGAATACGGCCAATGCCCGCAACGCGGCGCTCGCTGCCGGCGTGGACACCATCAATGGTCTGGCCATCGGCGATGCCTCGCTGGTCGCGTGGTATGGGGCCAACATCGCCGGCGGCGCGGGCAGCTTCGTCATCCAGGCGAATGACTTCGGCGACTTTGCCGCGGCCATTCAGCAAAAGCTGATCCGCGAGATCACAGTGCCCGAGCCCGCTTCGCTCGCGCTGTTCGGGGTGGGCCTGGCGGCGCTTGGCATGGCGCGCCGCCGTCGCAACGCAGCGAGCGCCTGATCACGCGCCTGACAGGGTCCTCTCCCTCCATGGAGCCGGCCGCGGATGCCCGCGGCCGGCGCTGTCATTTCAGGCTGTCATGTCAGGCCAGCAAAGCCTCGGCCGCCTCCGCCGGAGCCACCGCGCCGAGGCCCGCCAGATGGGCATGCAGCAGGGCGGCATTGCGCGGCCAGGTGAAGCGCCCGGCCACGGCACGGACCTCGGCGGGGGATGGCGGATCGGCCAGGATGGAGCGGATGGCGGCGGCGATGACGGCGGGGCTGCGCTCATCGAGCAGCCGCCCGGCGGCCGGGCGATCCAGCGCCTCGGCGGCGCCATCCACCTTGGGCGCCACGACGGGCGTACCGCAGGCCATGGCTTCGATCCAGGCATTGGCCAGGCCCTCGCTGGCCGAGGCCAGAGCCATCACATCGGCCGCCGCCAGCAGCGCCGGCAATTCGCCATGCGCCACATTGCCGAGCAGCCGCACGCGCCCCTCCAGCCCCTGCGCGCGGATCAGCGCCTGGAGGCGCCCATGCTCCGGCCCGCCGCCCGCGACCAGCAGCGTGGCCTCGGGCAAATGGCGCATGGCCTGGATCACCAGCGCATGGCCCTTGCGCGGAATCAGCGCGCCGAGGCTGACCACCAGCGGCCCCCGCACGCCCAGCGCCGCCTTGAGGGGGCCGCGCGGCCGGGGCCGGAACCGCGTGAGGTCGCAGCCGGTGTAATGCACCGTGACCTTGCCGGCCGGCATGCCCAGCGCCGCCATGTCCCGCGCCAGCGATGCCGAGACGGCCAACAGCCCATCCGCCGCCAACCCCGCGCGCCGGATCATGGGGCCGGTGATGGCCCCCCGGCCCCAATGATGGATATCGGCGCCCCGCGCCTTGATCGAGCATGGCACGCCCAATTCGCGCGCCAGCCAGATCGCCGCCGGGCCGTCGGGATAGAAGAATTGCGCGTCCAGCACGTCAAAGGCGAAGCCATCGCGCCGCCATGCGGCCAGCAGGGGGCGCACGGCGCGGGCCAGGAGCCAGGGGTTGAGCGGCCCGCTCAGTCCGGGAAGCACCCGCATGCGTGGCCGCGCGACGCGCAGCCCCTTCCACTCCTCCTCCAGCGGGAGGTCGCGCAGCGGCCGGTAGCGCGGGTGCAGGCTCAGGGGATGGGGCGGGACGGCCAGTGGATTCACCACCCGAAGCTCGACATCGGGCCGCGCCGCCAGGGCCAGGGTTTGCGCCTCGACGAAGACGCCGAAATTGGGCTGCGCGCTATTGGGAAACAGGGTGGAGAGCATCAGGACACGAAGCCGGCGCGGCCCGGCCTCAACTCCCACGGGACTGCTCCCGCGCCTGCTCCAGCAGGCCACCGGGATGCTGGCCCTCGGCCTGATGTTCGAGCACGCGGCGCAGCACGGCGCGCGCCTGGCGCATCTCGCTCCCGCTCGCGCTGGTCGCCCCCTGCAAGGCCACCACGGCCAGGACGGGCCGCCCCGCCTCGCCCTGCATGCCGCCCCAGAGCCGCGTGGCGCGGGCGCGCAGCCCATCGCCAGCCGGCGCGCCGCCATGCCAGGCCGCGACCGCCACGGTGGCGGCCGAGCCGGGTGCCTGCCGCGCTTCCCAGCGCGCGCCCGCCTGGATGGAAAAGGTCACTGCCTCATCCTCCTGCCCGCCGAGGCGCAGCCGCTCCGCCACCACGGCGGACCAGCGGGTTGCCGCCGGGAAGCGCAGAATTTGGGCGGAGAGCGTCATCGCGCCGCAGCGCAGCCCCTGCCCTTCGCCGGTGCAGCCATCGGGCGCGGCCAGCGCCACGGCCTCGACCTCCGGCCCGGCCACGCCGCCGCGATCCAGCGCGGCGGCGATCCCTGGCGCCGCAAGCCCGCCCGCCAGCGTGAACGACACCGCCCAGGCCAGGCCCGAGCGCCGCCACGGGGTGGGCGCGGGAAATGGCGCGACCGGCGCCGGCTCCGCCCCATCCTCGCGAAAGGGCAGGCCAGCCAGCGTCAGCAGCAGGATGATGACGGAGAAGAAGACCCAGCCATAGACCAGGTGATCCGCCGCCGCCGCCTCCGCGCTGCCCAGGTAATGGCCGAGCAGCACGATCCCCAGGGCGCGCAGCCCATTGGCGATGACCGGCACCACCAGGGCCAGCACCATCACCAGCAGCCGCCGGCCAGGGCTACGGAACATGGTCAGCGCATAAAGCGCGCCGAAGGCGAGCGAGGCGACGATGAAGCGAAGGCCCGCGCAGGCCTCGGCCACCAGGAAATTCCCCACCGCCAATTCGATGACCAGCGCATCGGCGTGGTGCGGAATGTCCAGGACCTTGAGGCCCAGCACGATCATCCACGCCGTGATGTCTTGCAGGGCCGGCACCAGGAAGGCACCAAAGGGCACCAGAAACACCAGGTAGGCCAGGGGTGCGGCCATCAGCCGGCAGACGCGCCAGCCCAGCACCCCGAGCACGAGGGAGAGCATGACGCCGAGCGCGGCGAATTGCCGCCCCTCCATCACGCCCAGCCGCTCCGCCAGCAGCCAGGCCAGGCCGGCGCCCAAGGCGGGCAAGGCGGCCAATGGCGTGGGCGCGGGAAGCACCCCCACCAGACGTTGCCGCCGCGTCCAGGCCAGCCAGAGCGCCACGGGGAGCACCAGCCAGCAGTGATTATAGGCGGCCGAGCGCTGCCAGGTGGAAACCGCCGCCTCGATCTCCGGCAGGAAGACATGGCCGAGAATGGCCAAGCCAGCGGCCAGCGCCAGCAGCGGCACGGCCCAGCCTTGCTGGCCTCGGCGCTCGTCCTGGCGCGCGGCGACGCCGGCCGGGAAGATCACGGCGGGGCGGGAGGCTTCGTTCATGGCTGGGCCAGCGCCGGGGCATCCGCCCGAGGCCCGAGAAGCCGATCCAGGCGGCGCAGCGTGAAATCCCAGTCATGGCCGTGCGCCACGGCCAGCCGCGCCGCCTGGCCAAGCCCGGGATATTCGCCGCGCAGCACGGCCCCCACGGCGCGCGCGGTGGCCTCCGCGCCATCCACCACCAGCAGGTCCCGCCCGGCCACGGCCTGCACCCCCTCAAAGGCGGCCGAGGAGGCGATGACGGGCCGGCCCAGCGCCATCGCCTCCAGCACCTTGTTCTGGATGCCGCGCGCCACCCGCAGCGGCGCCACGGCGGCGGCGGCATGGGCGATATAGGGCCGGGTATCGGGGACGCGGCCGGTGACATGCACGCCCGGCAGCTTCGCCAGGGCGCGCACGCCATCGGTCGGCCGGGCGCCGACGATGTGGAATTCGGGCGGCCCTTCGCGTCCGGGGGTGGCGCGCAGGCGGGGCAGCACGTCACGGGCGAAATCCGTCACCGCCTCGATGTTGGGCGGGTAGTCCATGGTCCCGGTGAAGACCAGCGGCGGCGGGCCAGGGCTGTCGGGGTTGGGGGGATAGGGATTGGGATATGGCCGGGCGGGGTCGAAGAAGCCGAGATCCACGCCATTATCCACCCATTGGGCGCGCGCCCTCGCCTCGGGTGCCAGGGCGAGGAAGCGCTCGCATTCCGCCTGGGAGACGAGGATGGTGCGGCTGAAGGCCTGGGCGGCGCGGCGCTCGAAGGCCAGCAGCGTGCGCGCTTCCCGCGCCCAGAGAAGGCGGCGCGGCGGGCGGGCCTGGGCCGCGTAGGCGCGCCATTTCTCGCTGTCCACATCCACGAGGTCGAGGATGGAAGGCGGCAAGCCCGCAGCCGCATGCCGCATCACATAGGGCGCCATGGCGGAGGAATAGACGAAGACCGCGTCATAACGCCGCGCCTCAAGCCCCGCCGAGACCCAGGCCTGCAAGCGCGCCGAGTGAAACCAGCCCAGCGTCAGCGGCAGCCCCGGCCGCGCCCGCCACAATGTGCGCGCCGCGGCACGCAGCCCACCCGGCAGGCTTTCGCAACGCATCGCGGCGTAGCGCTCGCGCAGGAGGGGCAGGTGGCGCGCATCTTCCGGATCATCCGAAAGGCAGCCGAGTTCCACCTCCCAGTGCCGCGCCAGATGCTCCAGCATGTGCCAGGCGCGGATGCGGTCCCCCTTGTCGGGCGGGTAGGGCATGCGGTGCGTGAGAAAGAGCAGGCGTCCCATGGCGTCACCCCAGCCCGCGCACGATGGGCGGGCCCAGCAGGTTCGCGACGGGCAGCGGCAACCGCCGCCAGGCCGCGATCATCAGGCGGTATTTCGGATTGGTCGGGTTGTGCTCGGCCAATTGCGCGCCGGGGCGCAATTGGTAGGCGTAATGCAGTGGCTGCGGCGTGAAGCCCCAATGCTGCTTGAAGTCGTAAGCGCCGGTGCCGGCCTTGCTGCGGCCGAAGTCGAATAGCCGCGCGCCACGCTCGGCCCCGGCGCGGCGCATCACCTCCCAATACATGAAGTCATTGCCGGCCAGCGCGCGCGCGGCCAGCGTGCCGCCGCCGTAATAGGGCAGCACCTCGCCGCGGAAATGGAAGTTCAGAACGGCGGCGATGGGTGCGCCCTCATGCAGCACCGTCACCACGTCATGCGCATCGGGAAAGACCTCGGCCAGCAGGCGGAAATAGCGGCGCGAAAAGACGGGCGTGCCGAGGTTGCGGACGCTTTGCGCGTAGATGGCGTGCAGCCGGTCCGTGTCGGAATCGCTGACCGAGGTCAGGCCGTTCTGAATGCCCTTGCGGACCATGGCGCGCTGCTTGCGCGGGATGGCCTTCATGTCGGCCTCGGCATTGCCGGTGATGGGCTTGCGGAAGGTGGCGTAGAGCGGCGGGCGTTGCGCCCAGCCCAGCGCGGGCGGATGCAGGTGGCGGAATTCCAGGCTCGGCACGCCGAGTTGGCGCATCAGCGCCATGGCATGGCCGGCCAGCGCCGCCTCCACCGCGGGCTCGACGCCCACTGGCCCGCCATAGACGCAGAAAGGCGTGGAGATGAGCGCATCGCCAAAGAGGCGCGTCCGCATGCGTGCCAGCGGCAGCACGCCCACCACGGCGCCATCCTGCTCGGCCAGGGCGAAATGGGCGGCATGGCCGAAGCCTTGCTCCATCACCCGCGCCCAGCCGGCCAGATGGAACATGGTGGCGCCAGGTGCCAAGCGCACGAAATCATCCCAGGCCGCCGCATTGCGATCCGAGAGCGGGAGGATGCGCAGCGCCATGCCTAGGCCATCACGGGCGCGGGCAACTGCCCCGCGATCTCGCGCGCATGCACGCGGTCCAGCCGGTCCCACGCGAAATCGCCGAGCAGCCTCTCGATCCGGCGCGGCATGCCGGGGATGCCGCTGTAATGGCGAAGGCGCGATTTCAGCGGCGCCCCCGCCTGCCGCGGCTGGCCGGCATCCAGCTCCCACGGGTGGAAGTAGAAGATGCCGGGCTGGCCCAGATGCGCGTTCACGCTGCGAAGCCCGGCGCGGAACAGCCGGTAGGGCAGCAGACGAAACCAGCCACCCCCCGCGCAGGGAAGATTCTGGCCGAACAGGCTCAGCGTCGTCATCGGCAATTCGATGACGCCATTCGGGTCCGGCCGGTGCGGGCGGCGCGGCGCATCGGCCGCGCCATAGAGGTCATGCCGGATCGGGAAGCTGGATGAGCTGTAGGCATAACCTTCCTCGGCCAGGATTTCATGCGCCCAGGGCGTGCGCGCCCGGCTGATCGAGAAGGTGGGCGCGCGATAGCCCGCAACGGCGACGCCGCCCGCATCCTCCAGCACGCGCCTGGCGCGGCGGACATCCTCGCGGAAGGCCCGGGCGCCGATCTCGTCCACGCGCTCATGGCCATGGCCATGGCTCGCCAGCTCATGCCCCGCGGCCAGGATGCGGCGGATGAGGGCGGGATGCCGCTCGGCCACCCAGCCCAGCACGAAGAAGGTGGCGTGGATGGGGCCGGCGGCGAAGCTTTCCAGCACGGCCTCGGTGCTGCCGAGCACGCGCGAGCCGAGGCTCGGCCAATCGGCGCGGTCAATCACGCCGGCGAAGGCCTGGACCTGGAACCAATCCTCGACATCCACCGTCATGGCGTTGGTGATCCTGCGCGGCGTGCTCGTGCTCATGCCGCCTTGCGGCAGCAGGGGCATGGTGCCGTAGGGGTGGGGCACGTTCACCGGCGGGCCTCCCGGCGGCGCATGCCGAAGAAGGATGAGATCCAGTCGCGCCGCGGCGGGGCCACCTGGGGCGGCAGGCAGGGTTCGGGCTGCGGCGGGGCTGCCTCGCGCTGGAGGTTGGGGCGCATCAAATGCGGCGCGGGCGGGGCGATCCGCAGCACCTCCTGCGGCGGTGGTGCCGGGGGCGATGCTGGCGGCGGCGGGCGCATCGCGATCTGGGCCGCCGGGGGGATGGGGCCGCCGCCCAGGTCATCCTCCAGCTCCCGCGCCGTGGCATCCACGAGATCGGCGCTCAGATGCTCCAGCCCCTCCAGCGCACCCGCGAGCATGACGCGAGAGCAGAGCCGGTTGATGCGGCGCGGAATTCCCTCCGAATGGCGATGCACCATGTCCAGCGCCGCCGCGTCCCAGCCGGGCCGGCCCACCCAACCCACGGCGGTGAGACGGTGCAGCACATAGCCATGCGTTTCCTCGCCCGTCAGGCTGCCGAGGTGGAAGGAGGCGAGGACGCGCTGGCGCAGCTGCGTCAGATCGTCGCTCGCCAGCAGCCGCCGCAGCTGGGGCTGGCCCATCAGGATGGTCTGCAAGGGCGGCTGGCCCGGCTGCGTCACGTTGGAGAGCATCCGCAGTTCCTCGATCGCATCCAGCGGCAGGCCCTGCGCCTCGTCCACGATCAGCAGATGCCGCCGCCGCGTGCCGCGCAGCGCCTGGGTGATGCCGCGCAGGATGCTCGCCTTGTTGCCATCGCAGGGGGCGCCGAAGGCATCGGCCACCAGGCGCAGGATGTCATCGCCCGAGACCAGCGTGGTGGAGATGCGCGCCACGACGAAATGCGCCGGATCGAGATCGCCGCAAAGCCGATCGATCAGCGTCGTCTTGCCCGCACCCACCTCGCCCGTGATGACGATGAAGCCCTCATGCTGCGCGAGGCCATAGGCGAGATGCGACAGCGCCCGGCGATGCACGCTGCTCGCGTAGAACAGCCGCGCGTCGGGCGTCATCAGGAAGGCATTTTCGCGCAGTCCGTAATAATCGCTGTGCATGGCGTCCCCTGTTCTTGAACCAGCCGAGAAATGCCAATGGCCCATGCTCAGAAACTCTGCCGCAGGCCGACGAGAATGGTGTTCTGGATGGCGCGGCCGCCCCTGGCCGCGTCATCGCGCGAGGTCAGGCTGTATTGCGCGAAGACGTTCAGCCGCGGCGTCAGCTCCCGCACCACGGCCAGGCTGCCGCCATAGACCGGGCCCGCGCTGAAGCCCGTCCGCTCCAGCCAGCCATACTGGGCCGAGGCGTTGATGGTGGTCACCGGGCTCAGCGCATGCGACCAGGTGAGGGTGGCGCTGTAGCCGGTCTGGGCGAAGCCGGCGTTGCCGGGCGCCGCCGCCACGGGAATGATCCGCTGGGCGGAGCCGGTGAGGAAGATGGTGTCGCGCGGCCAGCTCTGGCTGATCGTCACGGTGCCCTGGCGTATCCGCTGCAGGCCGCCCTGGGTGCCGAAGAAGGAATCCGCGAAGGGTCGCAGGATGGGCGCGCCGGTGAAGGCATCCACCGGGTTGCCCAGGGCATCGAGCGTGGTGGCCGAAAGCAGGTCCACCGCGCGCTGCGCGCTGCTCGAAAGCCGCTCGGAATAGCTGGCGAAAAGGCGCGTCCGCCCGCCCAGCGCGATCACCGCGTTGAGCGTGGGCGCATCAGCGCCCTCCCGGCGGCCATATTTGAACGTCACCACGCTTTCGGGACTGAGCGTGAGCCGCGTGCCGACCGCCCAGATCGGCTCGCTCAACTCAAAGCGCGGGATGGTGGAATAACGCTGCATCTCGTAGCCGCCCTCGACGAGGACGGCGACCTGCCGCGTGAAGGAATACCGCGCCTCGACCACCGCGGTGCGGCGATAGGCGCCATCGAAGATGCCATTGCCGCTGTAGTCGGTGGAGACGATGCGACCTTCCATGGCGAGGCGGCCGAAATTCGGCCCCGTCCGCAATGTGGCGAAGACGGAATTCGCCACATACCGGCTGTCCGAGAAGAAGGGCTGCCCGGTTGGCGTCAACGCATTGCTCGCATTCCCGCCGAGCGATTGCTGCACCGCCTGGAAGCCGTAGCCCAGCTGGAGCGTGGCGAAATCCTCGAAGCGATGGACGTAGTAGGGCGAGGCCTGGAAGCTCCAGGTCTGCAACATGCCCTGGCGGTTGACCAGCGGCGCGGATTGCGGCGCGAAGCCGCCACCCACCGCCTGGGTTCCCGCCGCGCCGCGCAGGTCAAGGAACAATGTCTCCGGCAGCAGCGTCAGCACCCCCTGGCCGTTGAAGTCGTGCAGGATGCGCGATTGCGAGCTGTCGTTGCTGTAGAGCAGCCCGGTGGGCTGATAGCTCAGGATGCCCCGCAGCCGCGCCGTGTCGGCCGATATCAGCAGGCCGGGCGTGATGCCCGTGATGAATTCGCCGCGCCTGTCGGTGGCCGTCTGGTTGATGTTGTCAGTCGCCAGGAGCCTGGCGGCGATGCTGGGCCGGATGTCATAGGCCCGGCCCGGCGCGCCGGGCCGGCCATCGGGCAGGCCATCGGCGAAGCCCGGCGCGAGAATCACACCCGAGCGCGACGCCTCGCCCAGTTGCGGCGGGCCGCGATAATCGGACAGCCCAGGCCGGCCGGCGGGCACATCCGGCGCGCTGGCGCCCTCGCCCGTGGGCAGCACCAGCGCGGGCGGCGCCCAGCCCACGCCGGGCAGCGGCACCTGGGACCAGGCAGCGCCCGACCAGGTGGCGCCCGACCAGGTGGCGATGGCGCCGGCCGCCAGGACCGCTTTGCCGCGCAGCATCATGCGGGAGGGCTCAGGCATGCGCCTGCTCCGCCCGCGCGGCATCATGGCCGCCATGCGCGCCAAGCCGGACATGGTTGAGCACGAGGCGCAGCACCGGGCAGGCATCCAGCGCGTCGAGCGCGGCCTCCACCTCATGGCGCAACGTCCGCTCGGCCGCGACGACGAGCAGAACCTGCCCCGCCACCCCGGCCAGTGCGGTGGCCTCGCTGCTGGACAGGCAGGCGGGGGAGTCGAGGATGAGGATATGCTCGGGCAGCGCGGCGGCGAGGCGCTGGATCGCGGCCGCCACGGTCCCGCGCGGGGCGTTGGAGTCGACTGGAAGGGCCAGGCCGCTGGGCAGGAAGCTCAGGCGCTCCACCGCCGTCTCCAGCACGAAATCCGTGCCGCGCCCGGTGGCGGCGGCAATCAGCTCGCGCAGCCCCGGACGACCGCCGGCACCAAGCAGCGCCGTGAGGCTCTCCGCCTTGCCATCGGCATCCACCAGCAGCACCGGCCGCGCGCCACGGCTGGCAATGCCATGGGCCAGGTTCAGGGACAGGAAACTCTTGCCCTCCCCCGGCAGGGCGCTGGCGAGGAGGACGATGCGCCGCTGCACCGGTGTCGCGGTCGCGGTGTCATCCACCTGGCGCAACAATTGGTGCTGCACCATCGCGATCTCCTCGCGCATGCGGTGCTGCGCGGCATTGGGCTGCCCCGAGAGCAGCCCCGCCGCCCGCAGCGCCTCCAGCGTAATGGGCGCGGCGAAGCCGCTTGCCACGCGCGCCGTGGGGGTGGCATCCGGCCAAGCGAGCGGCGGCGGCCCAGGCGGTTCGGCGACGGCAGGCGCCTGGCGCGCCAGCAATTCCGCTGCGCGCTCCACCAGATGCGGGCGCGTGGTGGCGCCGGGCGTCATGCGACGAACCTCGCCACCAGGCTGGGCACGCCGGAGAGCACGGCGCCGAAGCCCGCGAAAAGCAGCGCGCAGCAGCCGGCAAAAGCCAGCCCCTGCCCCAGCCTGCGTGGAGCAGGCGGCGCGGAAACCCCGCCCAGCACGGGCAGGCCGAGGTCACGCAGTTCCTCGACGGTATAGAAGGAGCGATCCAGCCGCGAGAGCAGCAGCGCCGTCATCACCCCCGCCCCGATCCCGACCAGCAGCACCGCCGAGAACAGCAGCACGCGCGGCGGGGCCACGGGTTGCAGGGGGATGGTGGGCGGATCCACCACCTCCAGCCGCACCCGGTCCGAGCTGTTGCGCGCCGCACCCGCGATCTGCAGCGATTCACGGCGGGAGAGCAGTTCCTCGTAGTTGCGGCGGAGCACGGCGTAGTCGCGGTTGATGTTCTGCGCCTGCGCCAGCACCTCCGGCTCGCTGCGGGCGATGGCGTCCAACCGCTCAATCTCGGCGCGGCCCGCGCGCTCCTGGCGTTCGAGCGAGGCGATCTGCGCCTCCACATCCACCATGCGGACGCGCAATTGCTCCAGCAGCGGGTTGGAGCGCGGTGATGCGCCGGCGCGTGCCGGCGCATCACCGCGCGCGCCGCTGGAGCGCAATTCCGCGACCACGCCACGCGCGGCGATCACGTCGGGGTGCTGGTCGGTGAGGCGCAGGCGCAATTCGCGCAAAGCGCGCTCGGCCTCGGCCAGGCGCCCGCCGCCGCCGCCGCCCTCCGTCGGCAGCGTGGCAGGCGTTGCATTGATCTGCTGCTGCGTGATCTCGCGCCGGGCCTGCGCGTCCTGCAATTCGCCCTGCACCTGGGCCACGCGGGCGCGGGCCAGCTCCAGCCGCGTGGCGCCGCCCAGTGCCTCGGAGGGGAGGATGTCGAGGTAGCGGGCCTGGAACTCGGCGCGGCGATTCTCGGCCTGGCGCAGCAGGGCTTCGTAATTGGTGATCTGCTGGGCGACGAAGCTGCGGGCACTTTCCATCTGCTGGCGGTCATTCGCCGTCGCCGCCTCGATGAAAAGGTTGAGCGTGGTCTGCACCACATCGCGCGCGATGCGCGGATTGGGGTCGCGGTAGTCAATGGTGAAAAGGTTGCGCGTCTGCGTGGTGATCCGGATGGCCTTCGCCAGGCTGAGGATCAGCGCCTCACGCTCCTCGGGCGTGTTCACGCGCAATTCGAGATCGGTGCGGGTGATCACGCGCTCCAGGTTGGGGCGGCTGAGCAGGGTGCGTTGCAGCACCTCGACCTGGCCCGATGGCGTGCTCTCGATCGCGATGCCGCGCAGCAACAGGCTGAGGATGGCATCAGCATCGGCATAGACGCGGGCCGTGGATTCATAGCGGCTGGGCAGCAATTGCACGCCGAACCAGCCGGCCCCGCAGACCAGCCAGGCAACGAGCAGCGCGAGCCAGCGCTGGCGAAAGGCGGCGGCGGCATGGCGCCGGACCATGGCGTTGAGGTTCATGGCTCAGAACCACCCCTGCGGAATGACGAGCGTATCGCCGGGGGCGAGCGCCACATCCTGCGTGACATCGCCCTCACGCAGCAGGTCGGAAAGCCGGACAGGGATGGTCGTGGTGTGCGTGCCGCTGCGGCGGATGATGGTGGCGCGATTCCCGGCGGCGTAGCGCGTCAGGCCCCGCGCGCCGATCATCACATCCAGCACCGTGATGCCCTCCCGGTAGGGCACCGACATGGGCTGCGCCGCCTCGCCGATCACGCGGATCTGCTGGTTGGGCTGGCCCTGGAAGGAGCGGACCATGACAGTCACGTTGGGCTCGCGCACATAGGCCCGCAGCCTTGTCTCGATCTCACGGGCGAGTGCCGTGGGGGTGCGGCCGGCGGCATTCACGTCGGGCACCAGCGGCAGCGAGACGCGGCCATCAGGGCGGATGGGCAGGTCGGTGGCGCTGAGTTCGGGGGAGCGGTGGACGAAGACGGTCAGCGTGTCGCCCGGCCCCAATAGGTATTCCGCGGCGGCGTCCGCGCCATTGCCGGGTGGCGCGGATGGCGGCGTGGCGCAGGCGGCCTGGAGGCAGAGCAGCAGGATGGCGGCGTGGCGGGCGGGGCGCATGGCTGGTCCTTCACGGGGGGCAATTGACGGCAACCTTTCGCTCCGTCGCGGTTCTGACCAGCGGAACTGGCGAGATGACGGGACGGCGCATCCAATTCTTTACGTCAAAAAACCTTGCAATATCAAGTCTGTAAATTAGTAAATACTTTTCGCTCAAGGTAAATACTTTACCTTGTAAAAAAAACAAAGTAATCATTCGTTATTTGTAAGCAACTTTTTTCCTAAAAAGTCCATTTCAAATTTTGAGTAAGCTTCTTTATTTGTATTTTTCTTGACACTTTTCAGGACATGGTAGATTTTGCTTACACCTCCCCCCGCACTTTGATTGGACAATTCGATGCAAAGTGTATTCGGCCATAGTATTAAATTTGATACGATGGTTCTGTATATTCTAGAGGTTGTATTTGTATTTGTATCAGTCTATGGAATTCTGAACTGGGGCATGAGCCTGGAGCCGCCCACCGAGCATTGGCGCCTCGGGCTTCTCGCCGCCATGCTCGCCCTCTCCTCTGGCGTTGTCCTCTGCGCGAGCGGCATGTATCAGCCCGACCTGATGGCCCATACGCGCCGCATGGCCCTGGGCAGCGTCGTCGCCATCCTCCTCCTGCTCGTCGCGGCCTGGATCTGCTTGCGCCTTGTCAGTCCCGGGGGGCTGCACCTCGCCACTTTCGGCCAGGTGGTGACGCTCGCCCTCGCCGCCGGCCTGGGTGCCGTCGCCGCCCGGATGGGCCATGCGCTCGCCGCGCGCAGCGGCCTGGGCCAGAGCCACCTCCTCGTCGTGAGCGACCCCGAGGCCAGCGTCCCCCCCGAGGAAATCGTGACGCCCGATGCCATGCCCGGCACGCTGGAGGTCATGCTGCCGGGTGCCAGCAGCGAGAAGCTGAGGGAACTGCTGACGCCCGCCTGGCTGCGCGCCTACAACATCTGGGCTGTCGTCGCCCCCGGCCTGTCGCCCGATACGGCCTTGCGGCGCCACTGCAACGCCCATGGCGTGCGCTTCCTCAGCGCCGATGAATTCCATGAATGCCGCCTGGCGCGCGTCGCCTTCGACCGCCTGCCCCCGGATTGGCTGAGGACCGCGCGTTGCTCGCGCCGCAACTGGATCTCGGATGCGGTGCGCCGCGGCTTCGATATCACCGTCGCGTTGCTCATCGTGTTCTTCACCCTGCCGGTGATGCTGGTGGCAGCCCTGCTGGTCCGCCTGGACAGCCCAGGCCCGATCCTCTACCGGCAGGAGCGCATCGGCCTGAACGGCCGGCCTTTCATGCTCTACAAGTTCCGCAGCATGGTGGTGGATGCCGAGGCCGGCGGCGCGCCGCGCTGGGCCACGCCGGGTGATCCTCGGGTCACGCGCTTTGGCCGCTTCATGCGCCTGACGCGCATTGATGAATTGCCGCAATTGCTGAACGTGCTGCGCGGCGACATGGCCATGGTCGGCCCCCGGCCCGAGCGCCCGGCCTTTGTCGGCCAGCTCAGCCAGGCCATCCCGCATTACGAGGACCGCCATTGCGTCCGCCCCGGCATCACCGGCTGGGCGCAGGTGAACTACCCCTACGGCGCCTCGATCGAGGATGCCCGGATGAAGCTCGCCTATGACCTGTATTACGTCCGCCGCCGCAGCCTGTTCCTGGACCTGCTGATCCTCATCGCCACCGTGCGCGTCGTTCTCTTCCAGGAGGGCGCGCGGTGAGGCGCGGCTCCTGATGATGGCGCTTTCGTGGCTGCACGGCGCCAGCGCGCTGCTCTGCCTGGTCTGGACCCTGGTGATCCTGGGGGTGGGCCGTGGGCAGGGGGCGTTGCTGCTGGCCCTGGGCGGTGCGGCGGCGGCGCTGTGGGCCGCCGCCGCCACGCTCTTTCCCGAGCAGTCGGTGGCCGGCCTGCCCGCCTTGTTCGAGGTCCTGCGAAGCGCCGTCTGGTTCGCCGTGCTGCTGGTGCTGTGCCGCCGCCATGGCGGGCATGCCATGGCCCGCCGCATGGCGTGGCTGGGCTTCGGCCTCACGCTGCTGGCCCTGGCCTGCCTGCATCCGCAGGTCCAGGCGGCGCTCATCCTGCCGGGCCTCGGCTCGCTGGAGTTGCTGCCGCGCATGGCGCTCGCGCTGCTCGTCGTGCTGATGGCGGAAAACCTTTATCGCAACACGCCCGAGGCCGCGCGCTGGCATGTGGTGCTGCCCTGCATCGCGCTGGGTGGCCTCGCCGCCTACGACCTCCTGCTCTACCTGGATGCGGCGCTGTCGCGCGGCTTCTCGCCCGTGCTGATGGATGCGCGCGCCGTGCTCACGGCGCTCGCCATGCCGCTGCTGGCCATCGCCGCCGTCCGGGATCGCCGCGCGCTGCGGGACATGCCGCTCTCGCGCGAATTCGTCTTCCACGGGACCACGCTCATGGTGGTCGGCACCTTCCTGCTGGGCCTGGGTGCGATGAGCGAGGCCTTGCGCCAAGTGGCCGAGCCCTGGGCGCCGGTGCTGCGCATCACCCTGGTCGCGGCGGCGCTGATGGGGCTGGTCGTGGCGCTCACGGCGCGCTCCGTCCATTCGCGCCTGCGCCGCGTCATGGTCGATCACTTCTTCCGCGCCCGCTATGATTACCGCGCCCAATGGCTGCGCTGCATCGCCACCCTCAGCCTGCCCGAGAGCGAGGCGGCCGCCGATACGCGCGCCGTGCGCGTGGCGGCCGATGCGGTGGACAGCCCGGCCGGCGCGCTGCTGCTGCGCGAGCCGGGGCAGCAGCGCCTGGCCTGGGCCGGCGGCTGGAATGCGCGCCCGGGGCAGCCGAACACCGCCATGCAGGCCGAACTCATCGCCGCCCTGAAGGGAGGCAGTTGGATCGCCGAGCCCGGCCCGCGCGACATGCCCTCCACCCGCGCCTGCTGCCCGCATCTCTGGCTCGTCGTGCCGCTGATGCACCACCGCGAGGGGTTGATCGGCGCCATCCTGCTGGATCGCCCCCGCGCGCCCTTCCGCCTGGATGGCGAGGTGTTTGACCTGCTGCGGATGCTGGGGCGCGAGGTCGCGATGTTCCTGGCCGAACGCCGCAACGCCGAACGCGTGGCCGAGCAGGTGCGCGTGGAAGCCTATGCCAGCCGCTTCGCCTTCGTGGCGCATGACGTGAAGACGGTGGCGAGCCAGCTCACCCTGCTGCTGGGCAATGCCGCGACCCACATGCAGGATCCCGATTTCCAGCGCGACATGCTGATGACCGTGCGCGCCGCGGCTGATCGCATCAACACGCTCATCGCCCGGCTGCGCGCGCCCTCGGATGCCGTTGCACCGGATGCGACCGACCCGCTGGCGCGCATCCGCGCCATCGCCAGCGCCTGCCATCATCCCGTCGAGACCGAGCATGACGGCGCCGCCTGCGGCCCCGTGGCCATGCCGCCCGAGCACTTCGATTCCGCCGTCACGCATCTGCTGAACAACGCCGTGGAGGCATCGCCCGCCGGCCGCGCGGTGCGGCTGCGCCTGGCGCGCGAGGAGGGGAATCTCGTATTGTCCATCACCGATGCGGGGCCGGGCATGAGCGCGGCCTTCGTGCGGGATGTGCTGTTCCGTCCCCTGCTCACCTGCAAGCCCGGCGGCAGCGGCATCGGCGCCTGGCAGGCGCGCGAATTGCTGCGTCGCTCGGGCGGCGACCTCGACGTGGTGTCCCGCCCCGGCGCCGGCACCACCATGCGGCTGCGCCTGCCCGAGGCCGCGCATGCGCGCCCCGCCCTCATTGCCGCGATGGCCGATCCATGAGCAAACCGAAGCTTCTCGTCGTCGAGGATGACGCGGCCCTGGCGGCGCAATATCGCTGGGCCTTCCCGCAATGCACCATCCTGCTGGCGGGGGACCGCAACCAGGCGCTGCACATCGCCGGGCGCGAGCAGCCCGCCGCCGCCCTGCTCGACCTCGGCCTGCCGCCCGACCCCGAAGGGGTGAGCGAGGGCTTCGCCACGCTGGACGGCCTGCTGCGCCAGAACCCGGCCATGCCGGTGGTCGTCGTCAGCGGGCAGGGCCAGCGGGAGAACATGCTGCGCGCCATCGGCGAGGGCGCCTATGATTTCTGCGAGAAGCCCGTGGACCTCGCGGTGCTGCGGACCATCATTGACCGCGCCCTGCACCTGCGCGCCCTGGAGGAGGAAAATCGCCGCCTGGCCCTCACCCCGCGCGCCAACCCCATCCAGGACATCATCGCCGCCGATGAGGGCATGCTGCGGATCTGCCGCACGGTGGAGCGCCTGGCCCAGGTTTCCGTCCCCGTCCTGCTGCTGGGCGAGAGCGGCACGGGCAAGGAGGCGCTGGCCCGCGCCCTGCATGAGCTGGGTCCGCGCGCGAAGGGCAATTTCATCGCGATCAATTGCGCGGCCATCCCCGAACACCTGCTGGAGAGCGAGTTGTTCGGCCATGAACGCGGCGCCTTCACCGGCGCCGTGCGGCAGGTGACCGGCCGCATCGAGGCCGCGAATGGCGGCACCCTGTTCCTGGACGAGGTGGGAGACCTGCCCGGCAATCTCCAGGCCAAGCTGCTGCGTTTCCTGCAGGACCAGGTGATCGAGCGCCTGGGCGGCCGCACGCCCATCCAGGTGGATGTCCGCCTGGTTTCCGCCACCAACAAGCCGCTGGAGGAGCTGGCGGAAAGCGGCCAGTTCCGCGCCGACCTGCTGTACCGGCTGAACTCCCTGATCATCCGCATCCCGCCGCTGCGCGATCGCGGCGAGGACAGCCTGCTGCTCGCGCGCTGGTTCCTCGCCCGCTACGCGCGCGAATTCAACCTCAGGCTGCGCGGGCTGGATGGCGCCGCGGCGCAGGCCGTGCTCGCGCATCACTGGCCCGGCAATGTGCGCGAATTGAGCAACCGCATCCGGCGCGGCGCGCTGATGGCCGATGGCCCGCTGCTGACGCCAGCCGACCTCGAACTGGCCGAGCCGGACACGCTGCGCGATGCCGATCTCGACCTGCGCGCCATCCGCCTGCGGGCCGAACGCGCGGCGCTCGAACACGCCCTGGCCCGCAGCAATGGCTCGCTGGCAGGGGCGGCGAGGCTGCTCGGGATCAGCCGGCCCACGATCTACGCGCTGATGGATACGCATGGAATGAGCCGCCGCGGCGCCGAACTTCCCGTGCCCTCCCCCGGCGAGACAACCTGACGAGGAACTGCCAGCATGTCGAAATCGACCCGGCCCTTCAGGCTCCACGCACGCATCGCCCTGACGGCGGCGGCACTCCTCGGCCCCATGGCGCTGCCCGCGCTGGCGCAGGCGCCGCAACGCGCCGCCGCCGCCGCCGCGCGGGGTGATTTGCGGACGGCGCAGATCGAATGGCGCAACGCGATCCGCCAGGACCCCAATGCCCTGGCGCCCCGCCTCTCGCTCATCGCGGTCAGCCTCGAACTTGGCGATGGCGAGACGGCCGAGCGCGAGGCGCGCGCCGCCCTCGCCCGCGGGCTTGATCCGGCGCTGGGCCACAACCTCCTGGTGCGCGCCTTCCTGCTCAATGGCCGCCATGAGGAACTGCTGACGGCCCTGCCCCAGCCCCAGGCCGATCCTGGTGGCCAGGTCGCCGCCGGGCGGGCGCAAGCGCTGCTGGCGACGAACCAGCGCGAGGCCGCGCGGGCTTCGGTGCAGCTCGCGCTGAGCCTGGCGCCCGATGCGCCCGAACCCCTTGTCGCCGCCGCCGCCCTCGCGCAGGCCGAAGGCGATCGCGCGGCGGCCGAGGCCCTGGTGGACCGCGCCCTGGCGGCCCAGCCGCAACATGTGGATGGGCTGATGCGAAAGGCGATGCTGGCGCTGGAGCGCGGTGACCCGCGCGAGGCCGTGACCTGGCTCGACCGCACGCTCGCCGTCTCGCCCAGCCTGGTTCCCGCGCTGCTGCGGCGGGCCGAATTGCGGCGGATGACGAATGAGCCGGAGCTGATGCGCCGCGACGTGGATGCGGCACTCGCCATCCAGCCCAACAGCGCGGGCGGGCTCTATTTGCGCGCCATGCTGGCGGTCCAGGCGCAGGATTGGGCCGTGGCCGATGCCGCGCTGCAGCGCATCGGCCCCGCGCTTGGCGCCTTCCCGGGCGGCTTCCTGCTGCTCGCCTCCGTCAAGCGCGGCATGGGGCAGGAGGCGCAGGCGCTGGATGCGGCGCAGCGCCACCAGGCGCGCTGGCCGGATGATGCCAGGGCGGCGCGCCTGATCGCGGCGCTGCATCTGGCCGCCAACCGCCCGCAGGATGCGGCGGCGGCGCTGACCGAATTCGCCGCGCGCGGCGGCGCCGATGCCGCCTCGCTCGACCTGCTGGGCCGGCTGCACACGGCCGCGGGCCGGCGGCAGGAGGCCATTGCCGCCTTCCAGGCGGCGGCGGCGCAGGCGCCGGATGATTCGGAAATCCAGACCCGCCTGGCCGCCGCGCGCATGGCCAATGGCGATGTGATCGGCAGCATGCAGGCCGCGAGCGAGGCGCTGCGCCGCAATCCCGAACTGGATGGCGCGCAGGAATTGCTGGCCTTCGCGGCGCTGTATCGCGGCGATGTGGCGGGCGTGATGGCGGCGCTCGAACGCTTGACCCCCGCCGCGCGGCAGACCGAGCCGGCGGGCGTGCTGCTGGGCTCCGTGCACATGCTGCAACTCAAGCTGGACGCCGCGAAGGCCGCCTTCCAGGAGGTGCTGCGCCAGCACCCCTCATCCCTCGCGGCGCGGCTGGGCCTGGTGCGGGTGCATCTGATCGAGGCCGATCTCCCGGCGGCGGAACGCCTCCTGGCCGAGGCGCTGCGCCTTGATCCCGGCAATGCCGAGGCCATCGGCCAATTGGCGCGCCTGGCCCTGCCACCCTCACCCCGCGCGGCGCAGGCGCGGCAGGTGATGGAGACCGCGCAGGCGGCGGCGCCCAACCAGCCCGCCCTCGCCCTCGGCCTCGCGCAGGTGCTGCTTCGCGAGGGCCAGGCCGCGCGTGCGCTGGGCCTGCTGCGGAGCGAAGTCCTGGCGCGGCAACCCAACCCGAATGTGGCGATGCTGCGGGCCGAGGCGCATGCGGCCCTGGCCGAATGGCCCGCTGCCGAGGCGGCCAGCCGCGAGGCACTCGGCCTTGCGCCGCAAGCCACCGGCCCGCGCGTGCAACTCGCCTCGGTGATGCTGCGCGCGGGCGATGGGCGCGGCGCGCGGATCGTGCTGGAACAGGGCCTGCGCGAACGCCCGGCCGACCCGCAGTTTCTCCGCAACCTCGTCATCGTGGTGCGCGATGCCCAAGGGCTGGATGCCGCGCTGGAACTGGCGGACCGGCTGGGGCGGGAGCCGCGCGCCCAGCCCGTGGGCGCCACGCTGCGGGGCGAGTTGCTGCTGGGCGCCCAGCGCCCGGCCGAAGCCGCCCGCGCCTTCGCCGCGGCGCAGGCGGTGGCGCCCTCATCGCTCCTCGTGCAGCGAATGGCGGCGGCCTGGCGTGAGGCGGGGCAGCCGGCCCAGGCCGCCCAGGCGCTGCGCGACTGGCTGCGGGCGCAGCCCGGCGACGACGCGGCGCTGCTGATGCTCTCCAACCTCGACATCGAGGCCGGGCGGCTGGCCGAGGCGCGGCAGCGGCTGGAGGAGCTGCTGACGCGCCAGCCGGACAACCCGCTGGTGATGAACAACCTCGCCTGGCTGCTGGTGCGGCGGGGGCAGGATGAAAGCCAGCTCGGCCGCGCGCAGGTGCTGGCGCAGCGGGCCTATTTCCTGGCGCCGGGCAGCGAGGTGGCCGATACGCTGGGCTGGACGCTGGCGCGCTCCGGGCGCCCGGCCGATGCGCTGCCGCTGCTGCGCCAAGGTGTGCCGGGTGCGGGCCGGCCAAATCCTGGCGCCACTTACCGCCTGGCCTATGCCCTGGCCGCCACCGGGGCGCGGGCCGAGGCGCTGGCCCTGCTGGAACC